>Ga0326727_10023177_pt1 | contig 11885 bp, 7 predicted proteins | sample MB2enrmetagenome_FD_207643 | JGI IMG/M metagenome (GOLD analysis project Ga0326727, IMG submission 207643) | Lab enriched peat soil microbial communities from McLean, Ithaca, NY, United States - MB29MY | ecosystem: Environmental > Terrestrial > Soil > Wetlands > Peat | place: USA: New York... | reverse complement strand
TAGTTGCCGCCGAATTGCTGCGACTTATCGCTCTCGATCTTTTCAAATTGCTTGCCCTTCACATGCAGGTGCTTGTCCGTATTGACCATTTCGAATTGGCTGGCGTTGACGACCAAGTGGCGGTTGTTGCCAATGTACTCGCGCGAGTCATTCTCCACGCGGTGGTCCATGTCTTTTTCGGCATTGATGAAGATCTGCTCGCTGCCCTTCAGGTCTTCGAACCGGATTTCGTTGTAGTTGGCCGTCCCGCCGCCCTTTGAGCTGCGCGACTGAGTGGTGCTGCGCGTCTGGTTGTTCGGCAAGGTGTAGGGTGGCATTTGGGAAGCATTGTAAACGCGTCCCATAATGATGGGCCGGTCCGGATCACCTTCCAGAAAATCGACAATCACCTCCTGGCCGATGCGAGGAAGCGAGATGGCACCCCAGTTTTGGCCGGCCCAGGGGCTGGAAACGCGAATCCAGCAGGAACTGTTCTCGTCGTCCTTGCCGATCCGGTCCCAGTAAAACTGCACCTTGACGCGACCGTATTTGTCCGTCCAGATTTCTTCGCCCGACTTGCCCACCACCAGCGCCGGCTGCGGTCCCTGGACGAAAGGCTTGGGAGTGACGCGCGCGGGGCGGTAGGTAACCGCCGAAGGAATGCACGTGAAATGGTTTGAGTATTGCTCCGTACCCGTCGCACCCGCCGTATAGGTCGCACCCACCGAGGCGACGTGCTGGACTTCGGTGAGGATGTAGGTGGTATTCTGATCCGCCCGATCGTGGTTTTCCAGGGTGAACTGGTAGCCGGACACAAACCAGCGGCAAGTGCCCGACCCGCTCGCCACCATGTAACTGGCCTCTTCTTCCTCGATGCGAAGCTTGGCCACCGACGAGCCCTGATCCTTTGTTTCGTACAGACCTGGGTAGTCATAGAGCTCCAAGGACTTGCTCGCCTGGAGATTCACCACGGTGGGAGCATCCGAAAGCAGACTGGTGCTGGGCGTGGTGAAATTGTAGTCGTCCACGGTGTACTTGCCGGTGCGGAGCTCCTGTTCGACGTGCCAAGCCGTGACGATATCAAAATTGTTCACGCCGGCGCCGAGATCGTAGCTGGCCGTCGACACGTCAGGGCAATTCACGAAGGCAGTGGGGGCGTCCGCAAGGACCATCGTATGCTGGCCTTGGGTGGTGTGGTCGAAATAATAGAAGATGCCGTTCTCCTCCATGAGCCGCGACACAAAGTTAAAGGAAGTCTCGCGGTATTGCACGCAATACTCAAGCGCGGGATACGTGCCGGTCAGCTTCTTCTGGAACTTCGGAAACCCGGAAAAAAGGCCGAACACCTGGGTGATAATGTCCGGCACGGTCATGTTCTGAAAGATGCGGCAATCGGCCTGGCGGGTGAGGAACCAGAGCCAAGGCACTACCTGGGCAGTGTAATGGGTGAAATAGCGATCATCGGTGCCCCCCTGCGCAAACCGGCTCACGTAACCGTTAATATAACGCGGCGTGCCGTCCGCAAGCTGGATGGTAATGGTAACGTTCTGTCCGACAATGTCGTTAAAGGTTATGGAATCATTGTCGTAGGCGAGCAGGTCGAGATCGAAGCTGAACAGGCGCGAGATCCCTTCGTGGCCCGTCAGGCCCTGCAACAGCAGAACGTCCTTGCCGAGGGGGGTATCGATCGAAAGTAGGCGGCTGGCCTGCGTGTAAGAGGAGCTCGAGGTTCCCACGTTGCTACCCTTCCTTGAAGCCTTTGCTCCAATCTGGAAGATAATTGTGCCGGGTACCCGATTCAGAACGGAGCCCCGTAAGCAATGGCCCATTCGCTGCGTCTAGCCCGCGTTGGCGCGGGTGCGTGCGCGCGCCCTCTGGCGGCGCCCCCGCAAGGCCGCAGCCGCGAGCCAGACGCAGGCATTGGCCGAGACGTCCGACAATACCTGCACCATCTGAAGCTGCGAAGGGCTCAGTGAAGACCCCCCGCAGCAGCTTTGTGACCGGCCAACCCAATTGGACTGCAACCATGCTCAGTCGTAAACAAAGCTTCCGTCTTCACCAATCCCCACGTGAATGCGCTCCATCGGTTCGCCTGTTGCCATCCGACCCAACAACTGCCGTGAAATCTCCGGCAGTAGGGTATTGGTCAAAATGTTATCCACGTTGCGTGCGCCACTTTCGACTTCGGTGCAGCGCTTGGCCACTTCGTTGACTAAGGTGTCGTCGTAAGTCAGGTCGATCTTGTGGTTCTCGTGGATTCGTCGCTTGATCTTGCCCAGCTTCAAGTTGATGATCAGCTTCATGCTCTCATCACGAATCGGAAAGTAGGGGATGATAACAAGCCGCCCGAGGAGGGCGGGCTTGAATAGCTTGTTCAGCTCCGGCTTGAGCGCTTTCACCAAGCCGTCCGCGCTGGGCGTCGTCTCCGGGTCGGCGCAGAGCTTGGCCATCGTATCGGTACCGGCGTTCGTGGTGAGGATAATAATGGTGTTCTTGAAATCGATTTCGCGTCCCTCGCCGTCTTCCATCATACCCTTGTCGAACACCTGATAAAAGAGCTCCATGACGTCGGGATGTGCCTTTTCGACCTCGTCCAGCAGCACCACAGCGTAAGGCCGACGGCGGACCGCTTCCGTCAGCACGCCGCCCTCGCCATAGCCGACGTACCCGGGAGGCGAGCCCTTCAAAGTTGACACGGTGTGGGCTTCCTGAAATTCCGACATGTTGATGGTGATGAGGTTGCGCTCGCCCCCATAGAGCAGGTCCGAGAGCGCCAGCGCGGTTTCGGTCTTACCGACGCCGCTCGGGCCCACCAGTAGAAAGACGCCGATAGGCTTGTTGGGATCGTCGAGCCGGGCGCGCGCGGTGGAGATGCGCTGGCTGATGAGTTCCAGCGCGTGCATCTGCCCGATCACCCGTTGGCCCAGATGCGAAGGCAGGGAAAGGACGGTCGAAATCTCGTCCTTCATCATTTTTCCCGCAGGAATACCGGTCCAGGCGGATATGACCTCGCCGACGATTTGCGCGTCGAGGGCAACTTGGATCATCGGCGTCTCGCCTTGCAAGGCTTTGAGTTCGGCTTCAGCTTTGGCGAGCTCGGCGCGCAAGACGCCGGGATCAACCTTGGGGGGTGAAGCTTCAGCCGTGGCCGTCGCCGTGGCGGCGGCAGCCGCGCCCGGGCCGTCACCCGCGGCGGCCGTCGCGCTGGCGGGCGGGACCCCGGCAGGCGGGGGCGAGGTGCCCGCGCTTCCAGAGGCGCTACCCGCTTCGAGTTGCGCGCGGATCTCGCGAATCCGCGTCACCAGTCCCGCCTCTTTTTCGAAGCGCGTGCGCAAGCCCGCCAAGCGCGACTCGGTTTCGGCCTTCTTGAGGGCAATCTCCGCCAGCCTTTCACGATGGTCCGCTCCAACGGCCGCCTCACGCTCCAGGATGCGCTGTTGGACGGCGAGGTCATCGATTTGCCGGACACAGTTTTCGATGGCCGGCGGGGTGGCGCTTTGCCCGAGAGCCAGCCGCGCGCAGGCGGTGTCCAGCACGCTGACGGCCTTGTCCGGGAGCTGGCGTCCCGCCAGATAGCGGTGCGACAAGTGAACGGCAGCGGTCAACCCCTCATCGAGAATCCGAACATTGTGGTGTTTCTCGAGAGCAGGGACAATCCCGCGCATCATCGTCATGCACTGGGTCTCGATGGGCTCCTCCACCTTAACTACCTGGAAGCGTCGAGCTAACGCCGGATCCTTTTCGAAGTACTTCTTGTATTCCGACCACGTCGTAGCAGCAACGGTTCGCAACTCACCGCGAGCTAAGGCCGGTTTCAAGAGGTTGGCGGCATCGCCCTGACCAGCCTGTCCGCCGGCGCCGATCATCGTGTGTGCCTCGTCAATGAACAAGATGATGGGTATGGGTGAGGCCTTGACTTCCTCGATCAGGCCCTTCAGCCGGTTTTCGAATTCGCCTTTGATGCCGGCGCCCGCTTGGAGCAATGCCAAGTCCAGTGTCCGCACGGTGACGTTCCGAAGTGGCGGTGGCACGTCACCCTGGGCGACGCGCAAGGCAAAGCCCTCGACGACCGCTGTCTTACCCACCCCCGCTTCCCCGGTGAGGATGGGGTTATTCTGCCTGCGTCGCATGAGGATGTCGACGACCTGACGAATCTCAAAGTCACGCCCCAATACCGGATCGAGTTTCCCGGTCTTGGCCTTCTCGGTGAGGTTGACGGTGTACTGGTCCAGGTTAGGGGTCTTGCCGCCCGCTCGCGGTGCGCCCGTGGGAGCAGCCGCAGCCGTGGCCATCGCCAGCGTTTCTTCACCCGACGCGGCGACAATCGACATGAAATCCTTGCGCAGCGCTTCCGCCTGAACCTTCTGAAACTCGCGGCTTACGTCGCGCATCAGCCGCACCAGTTCATCGTTCGTCGCCAAGGCGAGGATCGTGAAGCCGGTGCGGATCTGCCCGGCTCCGTAATCGATCGAGCCGATGGTCCAGGCCTCGGTCATCATCTTGATCAGCGTTGGGCTGAGCGCCGGCGTGCGAGCATTGCCAGACTTCAACCGATCAAGGGCCCGGGCGAGCTCACCCGAGAATCTCGAGCTATCAACCTCGAAATGTTTGAAAATCGACGCGGCGTCGTTGTTCGAGGAGTCGAGGAGTTTCATCAGGTAATGCTCAACCTCGATATCGTAATGGGTGCGCGCCAAGCAGAGTCCAGCCGCCCCCTCGACCGCACCTCGAGTCGAGTCGTTAAGTTTTCCAATCAAAGCCTTCAGGTTCACGGTCGTCCCCCTTGTGTCGCCTCCAACGCGAGCACGGTGTCACCGGGGTCGCGTCCAAAGGGCGCGGACTTCACCCATGATACCCACCCGAGTCGTGGGCCGGCTGCCTCATCTGCTCCAAGTTCGCAGGCCGGGACCATCTCACGTTCGAGGACCAGTTTAACTTCAAAATCGAATTCTTCGTTGGAAAAGAACCGCACCCAGGCTCGCAAAGGTTCCCAGCAGGAGCCATCGGGCAGGAAGTCCTGGTACCTTGCGAGACTCAGCGGGCCCAGGATGATCCGCACCCGGGACTGTTGGTTCCAGACTTCGTCGCCGACCACAGCTCCGAAACCCAGTTTCTCGCTGTCGCTCGTATCCTCGGACAGGCAGCACTGGGTGCCCTCATCCAAGTGATACCAGCCTCCTGAAAACTGCTCGATCTCGACCGGCACATCAAAGTAATCGGCAAGAATCTGCCGCAAAGCTTGGGCCGAGTGTGGGCGCTGCCCCAACAGGCCGGAGTAATAGATGAAAGCGTCATCCGGCACGGCCTGGCGATCCTGCAAGCCGTCCGTACCTAACCCTACTAAGCTGAGGAGTTCGCGAAAAAAACGATTTCGCTCTCCTCCCTCGTAGGCGACGTCGAAGCGATACTTTCTCCAAGCCTGATAGAAAAGAGAGATGATGCGATGGTTGAAAATGTCAAGGAAGTCGCGAGGTGATGTGTCAGAAGCTCGCAACCTCTCGATGAGCAGCGTTGTGTAAGGATTGGGCAGCACGCCCTCGGGGCCTGTCAGGCCCATGAAGTTCACGCTCATACGCACCGGCCCCTTTTCGGGCCAGTCCATCGCGTGAATTTGGCTGGCCGGAAACGCCAGCGATGCGCGAGCGCCGAAGTGCGCCACCTCATTGGCTGGGGGCTCGAACTTGCCAACCGGCGTCCCCGCGGGAAAAAGCTTTTCCAGCAGACGCACCGCCTGGAAGAAATCGAAGCGGAACGGCTCCTGACGAAGCTTCACGCCCACTGCGGAGGCCGCTAAATCAAGATTGACTGTCCGGCTCTCGGTGGCCACTCTCCCAAGGGCTCCTTCCGCTGGCGGCTTCGCGCCACCAGTTGGCTGAAACTGTTCATTGACACGTAATGGCCCAAAAAGTTCTCCAGCACGCTGGCAAACAGGTAAACCCCGACGCCGCTGAACTGTTCCTCATCGAATTCCATCTCCACGCGTGTGCCGCGCGCAAAGCTGACGCCGTGTTCGGAGATCACCCGGGTGAAGTGCCGCCGGCCATCCACGGCGGTGATTCCGCCAATCTGCTTCTTTACGTCGGGCGAACCAGAAAAATCATAAAGCTCGAGAAGCTTCTGCAAGGCCTCCTTGCCTTCGTCGACGAGTGACAGATAATTGAGTGAAAGGTGCGAAATCAGGTACCAGAGAGCCTTGCCTTCCAAGGGAGGACGCAGCGTGCGGCTGGGCTTGTGCAGCGCCACAATGCGCTTGATCGCTGCTTCCCCCGCCATCTCGAAATCGCCGCTCTCGTTCCCAAAAGGCAGGCGCACGACGAGGTCCCGATTGGTGCAGGTGCACCGCACCGTGACGGCATCGTACTCAACTTGCAGTGGGCGAGCCGAGAGGTCGACCAGCGACAGAAAAACATCCGTCCCCTCATCACCCTTGCGGGCAGAAGGTCGGCGGCTCGAGTACCAGTAAGCTGGACTCGAATCTTGAACGGCGTGCCGCTGGGAATACAGGGGCTGATAGGTAACCGTCTGGTGGGTCTCGGGGTCGATACTGATAACCTCATCCACGGAGTAGACTTCCATGGTCTGGCGCCGCCGCGCGTCGGGAACGACCGGGTATTGATAGCGGGTCTGGTCGACGAGGATCGGCTCGGCGGTCTGCGCGAACAGGTTGATGATGGGTGTGCATCCCAAACGCAGAGTCTTCGCATCCACCGCCACTTTGAGACGCTGATGGCGGTCGTCCTGCTCAAAAGATGAGATCAGGAACAGAATTTCCGCCTTGGATTTGAACCCGGCCTTTTGCAGCACGGATAGCCCGTTGAGGGCCATGAAGAAGAACTTCTCCGGAAAGGCGAAGTACTCCTGCAACAGACGGTAGCCGACAAACGAGCGCCTTGGATAGGGCAGCACCGCCTCGTCTTCTCCGAAACCCACCGGACGCAAACTCTGGACTGGCAGTTCATGCGGCTGAGCCTTGGGATTCCCAGGGTCGCGCACGATAACTCGAGTGCAGTTTCGACACAGCAGTTCGTAAAGGGTATGAATGACGGCGCCTTCCCCGTTCAGGTAAAAGGAGAGAGTTTCCATCTCCAGCTTGTCAAAAGCGACATCGGCAAAACACTCGAGCTCTACGCGCAGGACAGCGGCCTCGGAGGCGCGCAGCGCGGGGCTGAGGCGATCCGGCGTCAGCCATTGCGCCTGCGATACCTTGACGGGCCATAACGTCGTGTCGTAGCACGTCCGGAACTTGCAAGGGACGCCTTCGACAGGCCGGGAATAGAGCACAGTTCCCTTCGGAACCCGCAGGCTGCTGGTCAGCTTGCCGCGCTCCGGGTCGGTGCGAAACTCGGCGATGGACATGGAAGGTATGGGGCGCAGGTAATGAGGGTAAAGAATGTTGAGCAGGGCTTCGGTAATCTGAGGAAAATCGTCGTCGATGCGCAGGTGGACCCGCGCCGCCAGCAACGCGAAGGCCTCCAGCATACGCTCCGCGTGGGGATCCCCGCAACGGTCAGGCTCCAGCAGCAAGCGCGCGGCGATTTTCGGGTGCTTGTCCGCGAACTCCGCTCCCATCTGGCGGAGGAACGTGAGTTCACTTTCGTAATAGTTCCTCAGCTCATCACGCACCGTCTTCTCCCTTGACTTCGTACTCCCCCTTGCCGATTTCGAGCACGGTGTCGAAACGGACGGGCTCCGGCGCCGGATCCACGTTCAGCAACCCATCAATGACGAAGCGCAGATTATGAGAACTACCGCCCGCCGACTCCATTCTCACTTTCACGCGTTTCAGCCGCGGCTCAAAAATGGCGAGGACCGACTCCATATCCTTCACGATATCGTTCTGGTCCTGGGAGGAGAGCACCGACTTGGAAGAAACATCCGCGAACCCGTAATGGTAAACCGAGCGGACTGTCTCGCGGGCAGCGTCCGAAGACGGATCGATGGTTTGCCTGGTGTTGAGCAGCCACTCGAGGTCGCGCTTGAGCGCGGCCTTAAGCGAGCGAAGCGATTGCGCGCGCGTCAAGGGAACCTCGGCGCTGTGCTTCGGGTCATCATCAATCAGGCGGTCGAGCACGGAGAGCGTAACGGGGCCGCTGGCGTCGCGTCCGGCCATGGCTTACTTCCCATCCCCCAGCGCCTGAGCGGGGTCGAGGCGGCAGATCCGTTCGAAAAGTTTCTGCCGCTGGGCCGCGTCGTTCTGAACCCTCTGGCTCAACTTCATAATGGTCGCCAGGGCGTTCGCCACCAGGGCTGGATCCTCCCAATCGTCGAGTTTGTGGGTTTCGATGGCCGCCGCCAGGTCATCCAGAATTGGCTGGGCAATATTCGGCTTGCTCGTGGAGATACACATCTCTACCAATTGCATCTTGCGCCGGAATCGCTCCCTGCCGGAACGCTGCCGCGCGATGTCTTTCTGAAGGATTTCGAAGGCCCTCCGTTCTTGTCCCTCACGCAGGGCCTGTGACGCCGTCACATATTGGTCGGCAGGCTGGCCCGGCCATCTGGACACCGATCCGCCCCCAGCCACCGCAGCGCCGGCGGAGGGCTCAGCGGGTGCAGCCGGAGGCGGAGCTTCCTGGGTAAGAGACTTTAGCCAGGCCCGAGTGTCCCCATTGGCCGCCGGCACATCATCCATAAGGTTGGCGTCGAGCAGTTGCGGAAGGTCGGTCACCAGCGCCTTCAGCTCGGAACGAATGGCCCGCGCGATGGCCTCGTAGTCGCTGCCCAAGGCTTCGCAAGCCTCCACCACCATGCGCTGTAAATCAAGCCAGGCTCGGCTGCAAGGAAGCGCCATGGCATTTTCAGCGGCTTCCAGCAACTCTTCCCACTTCTTGTCGAGCGCCAAGCGCTTCAAATGTCTCCGCAGCTCGGTGGGAGGGGCTTCGAGCTGGGTCGGGTCGGAGCGGTCGATGGCGGCGCGCAACTCGCCCCAGCGCAACCCGCGCAGCATCAGGTAGGACGCAGGGCTGCGGGGCTCGCGCCGTCGCAGAAATACCGCCGCCTCGGCGATCTTGCGGACAGCTTCCAGGCGGTCGGGAGGTTCCGAAGAGGTTTCAACCGAGAACACAACGCCCGTGCGCACCGGCCCCGTCGCCGCAGATTCACCGGCAGTGCCGGGAGCCCCCTCGCCGGCTGCCTCGGGTGGCGGCGCCTCGACAGGGTCCGGCTCCTTCTCGCGCTTTTTCTGGAGGAATCCGTGCATGACCGGCCGGATTTCTCCCAGTACGGACTCCAGCTTGCCGAAGGAAGGCGACATGTCGCCAAACTTCGCATCGCAGGATGCCTTCAATTGGGTGAGGATCTGAAGGCAAGCGTCAAGGTCCTTTTCGCCACTGGCGTAAAAGGCCTTGGGAGTTTCCTCGAAGCACTTGTCGAGGGCTTCCAGCGCGACCTTCCCTTGCTTAATCGTTGCGGCGCGGGCCTGCTTAGCTTCGGGGGATTTCGCGTCGGCCTCGTACCCCAGCTTGCGGGACTCTTGCACGTCCGTAAAGCCATACGGTTCCTTGGCCACGAGGCGAACGCTCTTCAGAGGGATTTCGAGCCTGGTGCCAAGGAACTCTAGCGGGGCAGCCCGCACTTCCATATCGCCGTCCTCGATCGCGGGGTAGAGCGTGTCCCAGAATTTTTCCACGAGGCCGTGGCAAAGGGTCAACCCTTCCTTGAGGGCGCCAAAGCCGCTTTGCTTCACCCAAGCCTCAGTGAGCCAAGCCGCCAGCCACAAGTCCTTGGTCCTCTTGGTGAGAGCTTCTGTGGTGAGCTTTATGACCAGTGGGTTGTCCGCCACTTTGCGGTCGCGCTCGGTCATCCCGGGGGGTGGAACCGCTTCCTCTCGCCGGGCTTCCTTGATCTTGTCGTAGATTTCGTCGTAGCGAAGGTCGGCGCCGCTGGGGCTGGGTCCTTCGATGGGGTTTAACAGGTCGGCAGCAGACGGCATGGTTCGTCAGTCTCCCGCTGGAGCCGGGCTGAACTCCAGTGAGCGCAGTTCGAGAAATGGGATTTCCTCATCATCTACCCGCCACATCTTCTGGCCGAAAGGGACCTCCTCATCATATCCCTCGCGTTGCTCCCAAACGGTTGCTCGTCCGAGCCGGACGGCTTCATCGGAGTGCTGCCAGGAGAAAGGAGCGAGCGCCGGGAGCAGTACCTCGCCGAGCTCAGCCCCTTTGAACGAGGGCGCGGTGCGAACTGCCGCAGGCGTCCAGAGGAGATCCCTCAGCCGCTTCGGAGGCTCGAGACGAACCGAGGCCACGTGCTCAAGAGGAAGCAACAGGTAGGTGCCCGCGGCAAAAAGTTCGAGTCGGGCTCCAATCCTGGGATCGGCGTCCGAAAAAGAGCCGAACGGCTTGCCATTGAACGTGCCCGCAACAGCCGGCTCAGGCGAGTCCGGACGCTTCGGATACTCTCCGCGGGCAAACAGGTCCTGCCGCTGTCGCTCGGCGTAGAGCGCACTGCGATAAAGCAGGACTCCTATCTCACTCGACGGTCCCGCTTGACCCAGCACCTCGAGTTGCTTGTCCGCCCGCTCATACTCTCCCGCGAAACATAAGAGCTCGAAGAGGAATGTTCGCCGGCGCGCGTCAGCCGGATTATCTCGGACTTCAACACTCAGTGTCTTCAGCGCATCAGCCAACCGGCCGGCTCGAAACAGCTCTTGTGAGTTCATTTCCGGCTCTCCCTTGGGACAAAAACACCCTCCCCGAGTAGCAACTCGAACTCGGGCCATCACTAGCCCGAACTTCTCACCACGCTGGGACGCCTTTGGGGAGCCCCCGGAAGGGCGGGGCTTCCCTCGCCCTTCCATACCCATCGTGAGAAATCCTGACTAGACCCCTGCCGCGGCAGTAGCGGTCAATTCAGCCCCAGCAGGCCATAGTCATACCCATCAAGACACCTTCACGGCCCCCCGCTAAAGGGCCGTGAAGGCACTTCCCAATCGATGTCAGCACCAGGGGACTGCCAGCAGCGTCACGACACTGCCACCTGCCCGATGTTATAGGTTGCCGAACCGGCCAGGGTAACGGCGCCGCTAGACGTATCCTGAGTGTAGTACTGGTACTGGACCTGTTCGTAAGATATGCTCAGGCTGGCCGAGGGAGTACCCGTCGAACCACCACCCGTGCTGAACCCGGTGATAAAGCAGTTGGTCATCGTAATGACCAAATAGACGTAGGGATTTGCACCGCCGCCGGTCTTACGTCCACTGAACGTGGCAGTGGCAACGTGAGTGCCCTTGGCTAGGTTCGACACGAGCTGGAAACTGGCGGCATCCAGCGAGAATGAGCAGGTAAAATCTGAGAACGACGGTTTGCCAGCGGAAAGACCCTTGTTTCCGACATCCGAGGGGGCGGACCCGCCCCAGCTCCAACTGTCGAGCTCGATGTTGTTGGTCATGCCTTGCGCTTGCGATTCCCCATTGACACCTGCAATCAGAAGATATGCATCACTGGGCATAGTTTGTTTCTCCTTTTCACTATGTTGAATTTACGGGTCGCCGACACCGACGCAGCGTGCCGAAAATCCCGCCAGAACTAAAAACTGAGAATTACCTCTTCGCCGGTTCCGGCAAGTCAGCTACCAGCCGGAGAGAAACACTTATCTCGTCCAACTGAAAGTGCGGGCGAAGATAACTGATCGCCCGGTAGCAGCCCGGCTTGCCTTTGATCTCCTCTACGTCCACACGCGCTTCCCGCAAGGGAAAACGGGCTTTCGTGGCCTGATCGGCCTTGTCGTCCTGGGTCACGTACTGGCTAATCCAGCGATTCAGGAAGCGCCAACAGTCATCGCGTGACAAGAAGCTGCCGATCTTGTCGCGCATCATCGACTTGAGGTAGTGAGCGAAACGGCAAGTGGCCATCATGTAAGGCAGTTGCGCCGAAAGGCGCGCATTGGCGGTGGCGGCATCGCTGTCG
>Ga0326727_10023175_pt1 | contig 11887 bp, 14 predicted proteins | sample MB2enrmetagenome_FD_207643 | JGI IMG/M metagenome (GOLD analysis project Ga0326727, IMG submission 207643) | Lab enriched peat soil microbial communities from McLean, Ithaca, NY, United States - MB29MY | ecosystem: Environmental > Terrestrial > Soil > Wetlands > Peat | place: USA: New York... | reverse complement strand
TACGGGGCCGCGTCAGCGACCCCGCTTAGCCGCTTTGAGCGGCTAAAATCTTAAAGCCTCCGGCTCTGCCGGAGGATGCTTACTTAGGCCGCGTTGCGGAATAGCTGTGTCTTATGGAGCCATGTGGGGCAGTATGGCATCCGGGGCGTGACCCAGGGGGTGCCCCGGGCAATCGTCGCAGTCCGATGCAAAGCCGGTGGCCGGGCCCAACAGGCACCCCCAATCGGCCGCAAGATGCCATCCGGCCCAAAGCAGCGGGGCCGTAACCAAACATGAGGCAGTCGCTCGCGACAGAGCGGGCCGGGCGGGTTGCCAACCCGCTGCAGGATACCATCCTGCCCTACAGAGCAGCGGAGCCGCACGAAATCGTCGCAGGTCGCAGGCTGCGAAGGTCTGAGACTACCCCATAATAGAGTTGATGCGGATTCCCGTGACAGTTGTGATACTCGCCGCCGGGCTCGGCACGCGCATGAAATCGCGCAAGGCCAAGGTGCTGCACCGCGCGGGCGGCAAAGCGTTGATCGAGCACGTGGTGGAGACCGCCCTGAAGCTGGCGCCGGCGGAGCGCATTTTCGTGGTGGTGGGACACCAGGCCGAAGAAGTGCGAAAGACGGTGGCTGGGACGCCCGGAGGGTCCGGGATCGGATTCATCGAGCAGACGGAGCAGAAAGGCACCGGCCATGCCTTGATGGTGGGGCGGGAAGCGCTCGCCGGGCTCGATGGCTACCTGGCGATCGTCTACGGCGACGGCCCCCTGCTGCGGGTGGAAACGCTGGAGCGGCTGGTGGACCGAGCGGCCGCGGGGTGCCCTCTGGGCCCGGCGGCAGGCGTCCTGCTCAGCGCCATGATGGACGACGCGACCGGCTACGGCCGCGTGATTCGCGGGGCGGATGGAGGGGTGGCGAGAATCGTCGAGCAGAAGGCCGCCACGCCGGACGAGCTGGCCATCCGCGAAGCCAACATGGGGATCTACTGTTACCGCGCAGACCTGTTCTGGAAGCACGTGGAGGAGATCCGGCCGGACAACCCGGCGGGCGAGTACTACCTCACCGACATGGTGGAAATCCTCAACCGGGCGGGCCATTACGTGGAAGCGATGCAGATTGACGATCCGGGTGAAGCGTTGGGAATCAACGATCGCGTGGAGCTGGCGAAAGTAAACGCCATCCTGCGCGAGCGCAAGCGGCGGGAACTCATGCTGGGCGGCGTCACCATCGAGCAGCCCGAGACCGTGGTCATCGACGCGGATGTGCGCGTTGGGATGGATACGGTGATCGAGCCGTTCGCGCAGGTTCTGGGCAAGACCATAATCGGCGCGGACTGCCGGATCGGCGCGTGTTCGATCGTGCGGGATTCGGAGCTGGCGGACCAAGTCGAAATCGGCCCGTTCACCATAGTGGGCACCTCGCGGCTGGAGCGCGGCGTGCATGCCGGGCCGTTCGCGCGGCTGCGCATGGAGAACGTGGTGGAGGAAGGCGCGCACATCGGCAACTTCGTGGAGCTGAAGAAGACGCGTCTGGGCGCGCGCGCCAAAGCCAATCACCTGGCGTATCTGGGCGATTCGCAGATCGGCGCCAGCGTGAACATCGGCGCCGGCACCATCACCTGCAACTACGACGGCCTGCGCAAGCACGCCACGAAGATCGGAGACGGCGCGTTTATAGGGAGCAATTCGACTTTGGTGGCGCCCATCGAGATCGGCGCGGGCGCTTACGTGGGGGCGGGCTCGGTAGTGACGGAGCCGGTGCCGCCCGACGCGCTGGCGTTGGGGCGCGCGCGGCAGGTGGTGAAGGAAGACTGGGCCAGGAAGCGCCGAGCCCTCCACAAGTAGCGCCGGCGGTCTTGCCACCGGTGTCTCTGACCCACACCGAAAAGCACCGGTGGCAAGACCACCGGCGCTACCTAACCCCCGGCGCCCGCGGGCACGGCCTTACGGCTCAAGAAGCACTCGCGACAGTAGACCGGCCGGCCTTGGGTCGGCTTGAACGGCACCGTGGTTTCCCGGCCGCATTGGGAGCAGGTGGTCATGGTCTCCGCTTTGGCAGAACCCGACCCCCCCGATCCCTGGCGCTTGGTCTTGCAAGCCTTGCAACGCTTGGGCTCGTTCTTGAAATTCTTATCGTGGAAGAAGTGCTGTTCTCCCGCTGTGAAAACGAAATCTGCTTCGCAGTCCACGCACTTAAGGACGCGATCCTGAAACTCCGGCATAGGCACCCTGCACCGCGATCAACCTGAACTGTGGTCGGATAAGGCGGCGGGGCTTGCGCCCCGCCACCGGTTTACTCAATCTCCCGGCGTGATTTCTTCCGGTTCCGTTTGCGGGCCAGCGCCTGCTTGGCCCGGAGCTTCTCACCAGGCTTCAAGTAATAGGAGTGCCGCTTGACCTCCTTGATGATGTCCTCCTGCTGGACCTTTCTCTTGAAGCGGCGAAGGGCGTTTTCCAACGTTTCGCCCTCCTGAAGCTTTACTTCAGCCAAACGAAATACACCTCCCAACTGAACCAAGATTCCCATGCGCGGCTGGGGCGTGGGGCGGAGCCCCAAGAACTCCTACACTTCGCATAGAAGGTACTGATATCATAGGTGGTTGACAGATAAAGTCAAGCCTAATTTTAGGGTACGATCCGGACCAGCCGGTCAACATATCTGGATGCCATTTATTTTCAGGAACTTACGGTGAAATGGAAAATGTACTAGCGATTCTGCTGGCGGGTGGGGCCGGCGAGCGCCTGTATCCACTGACGAGAGACACCGCCAAGCCGGGAGTGCCTTTCGGAGGCGCTTATCGCATCATCGATTTCACGCTATCCAATTGCATTAATTCCAACTTCCGTCGAATTCTAATCCTAACACAGCACAAATCGCTGGAACTGGTCCGCCACATCCGCGACGGCTGGAACATTCTTTCGGCGGAGCTGGGCGAGTACATCGAAGTGCTCCCTCCCATGAGGCGCGTGTCCCACGACTGGTACCAGGGGACGGCGGATGCGGTCTTCCAGAATTTCCAGAGCATCGAAGCGGAAGCGCCCGACCTGACTCTGATCCTCGCCGGAGACCACATCTACAAGATGAATTACCACGAGATGCTGGACTGGCACCGGGAGCACGGGGCGGAGATCACGATTGCCACCATCCAGGCGCCGCCGGAAGAGGCCGGGCGCTACGGGGTGGCGGAGATCGCGCCGGATTACCGCATCACGGGCTTCGAGGAAAAGCCGCAACACAAGAACGCCGTGCGCTCGCGGTTCGACCCCTCGATGGTGAGCGCGTCGATGGGGATTTACGTGTTCAACACGGATGTGCTGCTGCGCGCGCTGCACGAGGACTCCGAGGACGCGGCCTCGAGCCACGATTTCGCCCGGGACGTAATTCCGCGCAACCTGGAAAAGGCGCGCATCGTGGCGTACGATTTCCGCGACATCAACGATAAACCGATGCCCTACTGGCGGGACGTGGGGACGCTGGACGCCTACTACGAAGCCAACATGGACCTGGTGGACGTGGTGCCGCAATTCAACCTGTACGACCAGCGCTGGCCGATCCGGACGAGGGCCACGCAGCAGCCACCGGCGAAGTTCGTGTTCGCGCAGGAAGGGCGCCGCATGGGCGTGGCGGTGGATTCGATCGTGAGTTCGGGCTGCATCGTTTCGGGCGGCCGCGTGCTGCACAGCGTGCTCTCGCCGGGCGTGCGCGTAAACAGTTACTGTGAAGTGGAGTATTCGATTTTGATGCCGAACGCGGAGATCGGGCGGTATAGCCGGATCAGCCGCGCCATCATTAATACGGGCGTGAAAGTACCGGAATCGAGTGTGATCGGCTTCGATCCGGAAGCGGACCGCGCCAAGGGTTATCACGTCACCGAAGGCGGCGTCGCCGTGGTGGCGTAACGCCGGGGGCCAGGGGTCGGGGGCCGGGGGGAGAAGCCTTCCCCGGCCCCTGGTCCCCGGCCCCCAGATTAAGGAGCCATACATTGACCACAATCGTAAAGGTATTCGGAAGAGAGATTCTAGACTCGCGCGGGAATCCGACGGTGGAAGCGGATGTCCATCTCGCGGACGGCAACATGGGAAGGGCCGCGGTACCCTCCGGAGCCTCTACCGGCGAACAGGAAGCGGTGGAGTTGAGGGACGGCGACAAGTCGCGCTACTCCGGCAAGGGCACGCAGCAGGCCGTGGGCCACGTCAACGGCGAAATCGCCCATGCGGTGCACGGTAAGGATGCGGCGCAGCAGGCAGAACTCGACCGCATCATGATCGATCTGGACGGCACGCCCAACAAGGGGCGGCTGGGGGCGAACGCCATTCTGGCGGTATCGATGGCGGCGGCGCGCGCGGCCGCGGCGGCCCAGCGCACTCCGCTCTACCACTACCTGGGCGGCGTGGGCGCGAGCATTCTGCCGGTGCCCCAGATGAACATCATCAACGGCGGCGCGCACGCGGACAATTCCGTGGACGTGCAGGAGTTCATGATCGCGCCCTTCGGGGCTGCCAGGTTTTCCGAAGCGCTGCGCATGGGCGTCGAGGTGTTCCACACCCTGAAGAAAGTCCTGAGCAAGAAGGGCTACTCGACGGCGGTGGGCGACGAGGGCGGCTTCGCGCCCAACCTGAAATCCAACGAGGAGGCCATCGAGTCCGTTCTGGAGGCCATATCGCAAGCCGGCTACAAGCCCGGCGAGCAGATCGGCGTGTGCCTGGATCCGGCCGCGAGCGAGTTCTACCAGGATGGCAAGTACGTCTTCAAGAAGTCCGACCAGAGCCAGCGCAGCTCCGAGCAGATGGTGGAGTACTGGGCCGACTGGGTGCGGCAGTATCCGGCCATCCTCTCCATCGAGGACGGCATGTCGGAGCAGGACTGGCCGGGCTGGAAGCTCATGACCGATGTGCTGGGAAAGAAGATTCAGCTCGTGGGCGACGATATCTACGTCACCAACCCCGAGATCTTCAAGCGCGGCATCGAGCAGGGCATCGCCAATTCGATTCTCATCAAGCTGAACCAGATTGGCACGGTGAGCGAAACGCTGGAAGCCATGCAGATGGCGGCGTCGGCCGGCTATACGGCTGTCGTATCGCACCGCTCGGGCGAGACCGAGGACCCGTTCATCGCCGACCTGGTGGTGGCCATGGGCACGGGGCAGATCAAGACCGGCTCCGCCAGCCGCACGGACCGCATTTGCAAATACAACCAGTTGCTGCGCATCGAAGAACGGCTCGGCCCGGCGGCCCGGTTCCTGGGCAGAAAGGCGTTCCGGCAATGACCAAACTGGTACTGGTGCGCCACGGCGAGAGCACGTGGAACAAGGAGAACCGCTTCACCGGCTGGACGGACGTGGACCTTTCCGAGAAAGGCAATCAGGAAGCCCACGATGGCGGGTTGGTGCTGAAAGCCGAGGGCTACACGTTCGACGTGGCCTACACTTCGGTGCTGAAGCGGGCCATCCGCACGTTGTGGGTGGTGCTGGACGAGATGGACCTGATGTGGATTCCGGTCCACCGCTCGTGGCGCTTGAACGAGCGGCACTACGGCGCGTTGCAAGGGTTGAACAAGGCCGAGACGGCGGCCAAGTTCGGCGAGGCGCAGGTGAAGATCTGGCGCCGCAGCTACGACGTCCGCCCGCCGGAGCTGACGCCCGAGGACGAGCGATTTCCCGGCCACGACCCGCGCTATAAGGGCCTGAGCAAGGAGGAACTGCCGCTCACCGAGTGCCTGAAGGACACGGTGGCGCGGTTCCTGCCGCTGTGGCACGAGACTATCGCGCCCGTGATCCGGCAGGGGCAAAAGGTGCTGATCGCCGCGCACGGCAACAGCTTGCGCGCGCTGGTGAAGTACCTCGATAATATCCCGGAGGCGGACATCGTCGAGCTGAACATACCGACAGGCATGCCGCTGGTGTACGAGCTCGACGACAACCTGAAGCCGGTGAACCGCTATTATCTGGGCGATCCGGAGAAGGTAAAGGCCGCCATGGAAGCGGTGGCCGCGCAGGGGAAGAAGAAGTAGGGGGACCGTGGGGCAGGCCATCGTTTTTGGTGGCCTGCCTCGGGATCCCATGCGGCCGGCTGACACCGGCTCGGAACGGAGAGTATAGACAATGGCGAAGCGCGTCCTGGTGCTCCTGAGTCTCTTGGCCCTTCAAGCTGGCGCAGCTTGGCAACGACACGTCGGGACACCGAAGAGGGATTGGCTCGATCAGCCCGAACCACATCCACTGGCCTATTTCACCGAATACCCCTTACTGCGGGACGAGAGCGGTGATTTCTGCTACTTGTGCTCGCCCGAAAAGCGGCTGGCCGAGGCGAAGAAACAGCAAGTCGGGTCCGATCTGCGCTTGGTCGGGACTCTCGGGGGGTTTGAGATATACGACCTGTTCTATCACTTCAGGTGTGAAGGCTGCGTAGATTCGAAATCCATCCTCGTCAAGACTGGGCCGGACGAGTATCGTGAGATTTACCATAGAGAGCCGACGCAAGTGGACGCCTATGCCGGCCCATCGTTCATTGTCAACGTCGGTCAAGAAAAGCTTCTGGGTGCGCGGTACATAGTCGGCGGTAATAAGGGGGCGTATTTGGATGACTATTACTGGTTCGACAGGAGCGGTTCGGTTCTGGTGGACTTCGGTCCGGTTCGTGCAGCCGCCAGGTCCGTCCTTCCCGAAGGCAGGAGTTTGTGGGGCGGCGGTGACGATAACAGCCCCCGGACTATGGCCTTGGCGATGTTCAGGTTCTGGGTATTAGACAAGGGCGACTGGCTTTGCTGCGGTGGCGGAGCCGTGGAGGTCAGGTTCAGATTGGATCAAGGTCGCGTGATTGTGACCGGAACAAGTTACGATCCAAACGCGCACCCCTGGCAAGAGAATCGTAAACAATAGCAGGCAATGCCGATACACCGTCTATCCGAAGAACCGCGAATCGTACTGAAAAGGCTCCGCGGGATTCACCCGGATTTTCGAGAAGGCTCGATGCCGCGGATTGATGAGCCAATTCGATTCGGACGGGGCGAGAACCGAGGGAGCGATCAGGACCGCCGCGCGTTCCCTGTGCACGAAATCGTCCCCGATCGCGGCCAGGGCCGGCGGGGCTGGCACCTGCCGCCAGTTCCGCGGTAGCCGCCTGGGGGCGATCGAGATTCGGGGCACACTGTCCGGGACATCAGCCGTTACCACTACCAGGTCCTTGGGCGGATACTCGGGATCGATGTGGACAAAGTACTCCACAATCGCCAAGGAGAGGTGTTCGGCCGCGTAAACGAGCCGCACGCCCAGGCTCGACCAGCGTCCGCCAAAACGGTACGCGCCTTCACCGTCGAACGGCTTCTTCGAAAACGGCTTCCGCAGGATGCGGTATACCCGGGTCAACTGACTCCGCCATACGCGATCCGGCCCAGAACGTTCTCAACCGTCCGGGCTCCGGGTTCAGTGTCGATCAACCCCAGCGGAATCTGCCCGCCCAGCGCCCGGTTGGGACGCTTGAGCCATCGTGTCGCCGCTTGATCGTCACCAAGATAGTGTTTGGCCAAGGCGACAATCCGCACCAGCCGGTACACGCGGTCCGATTCAAACCGTGCCAATCGCCCTTCTCGACGCCGCCGTTGGAGGCTGCGAGCCGACAGATCCAGACTCGCAGCTAACTCGCCAAGTGTGATGCCGGCCGATTGGGCGGCCTCTCCGAGCACTTTCTGAGGGAAGCCCTCGCGAATGGCCGCCTGGAGGTCCGTTTCCGTGCGCAGAGTTCTGCCGAGGACCGGTTCGCCACCCAACTCTTCCGCAACGGCATGAAGTTCGTTTACCATTCTGTCGTATATTATAGCGCCAATTGGCCGGACCGGGCAGTCCCGGCCCCTACGAGAGCGCCACCACGGCGGCGCTGACGGGCTTCTCCCCCACCGGGATCATGGTGAACAGGGGGGCCGGTTTGTAGCGGTAGCGGGCGGCCAGCGAGAAGATGCGGATCACGGCCAGGTCGCCGGATTGCTCATTGAGCACGAGGATGTACTGATTATCGGGGGTGATGAGGATCGAGCCCGGTTGCCGGCCCACCTGGACCACCGCCACCAGCTTGCGCATATCGACATCGAAGACCGTAACGCGGCTGGTGTCCGGATTCGCCACCAGGAGGTAAGAGGGCGACGTATCGGTGATTGCCATGACGCCCGGCGCGTGGCCCGCGAGAATGGTCTCCGCGACTTCTTCCCGTTGGGGGTAGACGATGACCACGGCGTCCATGCCGTCACCGCTGATGAAAAGCTGGCCGCCATCGGGGGTGAAACAGAAGTGGCGTGGTTCGAGCGGCAGCGGCAGACGCACCACGGTCTTCCCGGTGGCGACATCGAAAATGGTGACGTTGCGGTCGGGCCGGCTGCCGGCGAGCAACTGTTTGCCGTCCGACTGGAAGCGGACGATGGAGGGCTCGGCGCCGGCCGCGATGGTCCGCTCAATGGCGGCGCTGGTGAGAGACGCGATGACGATGCCGCGGTCCTGCCGGGTGGCGATAGCGGCACGGTTCTCGCTGCTGAGATCGAAATCGCCGGGAGGCGTGGAAAGCCGTATGCGGCGGGCGGGCCGCAGCGAACTGAGCGGCACTTCGACCAGCGCCGCGGGATCGCGGTACAGAACCCAAAGGGCATCGCCGCGAGGGGAAACCTGCATGTCGAGCGCTTGGCTGCCGGCGCGCGCGGTGCGGCCGACCGCGAGCGAGGCGGCGTCGATTTCGTACACCGTGCCGTTCTGCGGCGCCAGCACGAACACCATGGGACGCTGGGGATGGCGCAGGACCACGGTGGGGGCGCCGTCTAGGTGAATCTGCTTGCGGAGGTGGAAACTGCTGAGATCGACGACGCCCACGGAGCGCCCGTCCTGGTTGGCGACGAAGCAATAGCCCGGAAAGCGCGTGGCCTTGGGTTTGCGGCAGGCGGCGAGAGCTAGGGCGGGGGAGAGCAGCAGGGTTCGCCGGGAAACCGGGGAGCGGGCCACGCTCTCTATTCTACGGTGGCGCGCGGTGCGCATGTTATTCTGGTGAGAGCCTGCGAGCCGGAGAGATGGCCGAGTGGTTGAAGGCGCACGCTTGGAAAGCGTGTATAGGGGAAACTCTATCGAGGGTTCGAATCCCTCTCTCTCCGCCATGAGGGCCGCGGAGCACCACGCAGAGCCGCCCGGAATTTTCCCACGTTGCCGGCTGCGGCGTGCAAGCTGTGTCGGCGCTGCAAGGTCTGAACGCAGAGAACCAGCCGGCCCCACTTGACCTGCTGGTTCCATAGATGGGAACTTGGGGTGCGAGAATCGTCGGCAAACGGCGGATTCGGGAATTCGGGACGCGCTTCCCGAAAGCGGCCGAGTCGCTCAAGCACTGGGCAAACGCTGTCCAGGCTGCGGCGTGGAAGAACCCCGGCGCGCTGAAGGCAGACTTCGGTTCCGCCGACTTCGTGGGCGATCTGGCGTAGATAGTGAACGAACGCGATCAACCGATACTTGTTCCCGAGGGGGAATGGAAGCTATGAGCACCACGGTTGAAGAACTCGACCTGAAACGGTATGGGCGACTTCTGGCCCGAGCGGTTCCGAAGGTCATCAAGACAGAGGAGGAGAACGAGCGCGCTCTCGCCATTGTCGAATCCCTGATGGAGAAGGGCGAAGGGAACATGACGCCGGAGGAGGACGCGCTCCTCGAACTCCTGACGGACCTGATTCACGATTTCGAGGAGAAGGCGTACCCAATACCGAAGTCCGAGCCGCACAGGATGGTTGCGTTTCTGCTGGAACAACGCGGGTTAGCCCCCAAAGATCTTTGGCCCGTAGTCGGCTCCAAGAGCCGGGTGTCGGAGATCCTTGGCGGAAAACGGCCCATGACGAAGGAGCAGGCAAAGAAAGTCGCTGAGTTTTTCCATGTAGGCGTGGATTTGTTTATTTGAGTCGTATTCGCGCTCCTTCAAAGTAGCCGTTCGCCTAGCGGTGCAGTCGGCACGTTCTTGGGAGCCCACCCGGCGCAGAGTCTGCACCCGCATGACGGATTCTGCACTCGGCGTTGCGCGCAAGACCTGCGCCTGCCTACTCCGCCGAACGGCCCGCAAAGTGCCCATTGCCTCAGTGAGGATAACAAAATGAAACGGTTTTTGGTTTTGAGCGCGTTAGTGCTGAGCACCACTTTGATCGGTCCTGTGGTAGCGCGAGCTGGAGCCCCTCAGGAAAAACGCTACTACGACAAGAATGGCAAGGACTACCATACGTGGAACACCAACGAAGATCATGCCTACCGCACCTATCTCACGGAGCAACATCGGAATTACCAGGATTTCAACAAAGTGAACAGGAGCCAGCAACAGCAATACTTCGCATGGCGCCATCAACACCCCGACAACTCTCTCATCAAAGTTGAGATCAAGTAGCGGCGGTCAGCCCCGCTTCCAGGCGAACTGCCCGTTCACCACGGTGGCCACCGGGCCTCCGCGGAAGGTGCGGCCGTGGAACGGCGAATTCCGGCTGCGCGAGAAGGATTGGTTCACGTCGTAGGTCCAGCTTAGATCCGTGCTGAAAACCGTCACGTCGCCGGGGGCGCCGGGGGCCAGCGTGCCCCGGCCCAGCCGCAATACGGCGTCGGGGCCGGTGGTGAAGAGTTCCACCATGCGGTGGAGCGTGATTTTGCCGGGGTGCACCAGTTCTTCGAGCGCCAGCGCGAGGGCGGTTTCGAGGCCGATAATGCCGAACGGGCAGCGCTCGAATTCCTGCATCTTCTCGCTGCCGGGGTGCGGGGCGTGGTCCGTCGCAATCGCGCTGATGGCGCCTGAGGCCAGGCCCTCCACCACCGCCCGGCGGTGCGAGGGCGAACGCAGCGGCGGCTTCATCTTGTAGTTGCTGTCGTACGGCGCCATGTCCTCGTCGGCCAGCGTGAAGTGGTGCGGAGTGGCCTCGCACGTCACCGCGAGGCCGTGGCGCCGCGCGTGATCCACCATGGCCACGGCGTTGCGCGTGGAGACGTGGGCCACGTGATAGCGCGCGCCGGTCAGTTCGGCCAGCAGCAGGTCCCGCGCCACCATGGCGTCTTCGGACGCCGCGGGGATACCGCGCAGTCCCCACCGCACCGATTGCGCCCCCTCGTGCATGTCGCCGCCCCCGCTGAGGTTCAGGTCTTCGCAGTGCTGGATCACGGGCAAATCGTAGGAGCGCGCGAACTCCATGGCGCGCCGCATTACGCGCGCGTTCATCACCGGCAGGCCATCGTCGGAAATGGCCACCGCGCCGGCAGCCTTCATGGCGCCGATGGCCGCCAGCTCTTCGCCCGCGCTGCCTTTGGTGACGGCGCCGATGGGGAACACGTTCACCACCGCCTGGCTGCGCCCGCGCTCCACAATGTAGCTGGTCACCATGGGGCTATCGTTCACCGGCTTGGTGTTGGGCATGCAACAGATCGAAGTGAACCCGCCCGCCGCCGCCGCCCGCGATCCGCTCTCAATGGTCTCGGCGTGCTCGAAGCCCGGTTCCCGCAGGTGCACGTGCATGTCGACGAAGCCCGGCGCCACAATCATCCCGCCGGCGTCGAAAATCTCGGCGTGGGGGGAGGAAAGGTTAGGCGCGACACCGGCGACGCGCCCGTCCACAATCAGCACGTCGGCGACGCGATCCGTGTGGGAAGCGGGGTCGATAACGCGACCATTCTGGATGACGATGGACATGGGCTATCCAATCACCTTCTCGAGCACCGCCATGCGCACGGCGATGCCATTCTCGACCTGGTTCAGGATCACCGAGCGCTGGAAGTCCGCCACCTCGGAGGACAGCTCGCGCCCGCGGTTGATGGGGCCCGGATGCATCACGATGGCGTCGGGCTTGGCCAGGTCCAGGTGCTCCAGTTGCAATCCGTAAAAGCGGAAGTACTCGCTCGCCGGGAATGAGGCTTCGTGCTG
>Ga0326727_10023174_pt1 | contig 11888 bp, 5 predicted proteins | sample MB2enrmetagenome_FD_207643 | JGI IMG/M metagenome (GOLD analysis project Ga0326727, IMG submission 207643) | Lab enriched peat soil microbial communities from McLean, Ithaca, NY, United States - MB29MY | ecosystem: Environmental > Terrestrial > Soil > Wetlands > Peat | place: USA: New York... | reverse complement strand
CGCAACAGAGGCAGGTGCGCTGTCGTCGCTCCCTGCCGGTCTGTGACTGCTCTGGAGACATCCGTAGAGAACGAAGGGGCGGAGCCGGATTATGGCACCAACGAATACGTCGCCAAAAACGCACTGCGCCCACCGGCGATGAGACTGGGATGACCAGTTCATCAAGCGCCAGCGTAAGACTCACTCTTTGCTTGGCTGGGAACCTGATGATGGCCCGTTGTTCCCCAAAGGTGGTTCAGCGTATCCCCACTTTTCCCAAGGAGCTTCGTAAGGAATAAAACACTCCTTGTCAAACGGGAACCAGGGCGTCTTTAGCTCCTTACGCTTCTTATTTGGCGCTATCCGCATTGGTCCAAAATAATCGAATCTTTCTAGCATGTATTTGTGACCACGGGAACTAAGGTCCCACACGTTTCCGTTGCTAAAGACAACGGTTATCGAAGTTGCGTCACCAACACCCGGAGAAACCTCCCCTACCAGCTTGGCTTCGAAAGCGTGGTAGATGGATTGCATGAGTTGAAAGTCGCTACCAATGTGCTCACGGACGGTGCGATTCTCCCGCACATCTTATAGGAGCCATCCGGTTCGTTCGTGAAGGAAACGGATTGCATCGGAAGCCCTCCAAAATCGTTGCCGAAGGATAGGCCACCGTTTTCCAATTTCCCACCACGGTCCTTGAGTGTTGCAACGACACAAACCGTTTCTCCCGGTTTGTATGCGGGTTTGTGGGATTCTGCCCTTACATGAACATCCTGTGCGAATACCGGGATCATCGCCCCGGCTGCGAATACAGCCGCAAAAGAATGAGTTCTTCATGTTTCTACGTTAGTGCGGTTATGGTTTTCGGGTCGATTACAGAACGATGAATTTCGTGTTTTCTTCGCCGCTACTAATAGAGGCCGAAAAACAGCAGAGCCACTATTACTAGAACACGAAACGTACCTGGCTCCTGACTAAGACCTCCGATGTCGCCGGGAATGTTACCTAAAGTTCCTAATAGGCATACGCTTCGCACTGCGTAACGCAGCGCTGTTTGCACAGTGCTACATCGAATCGACATGCGTGATTCGCCATTAGCGTAAAAGTCTCAGGGTGCAGGCGGAAGTGGGTACACGGGCTCGACGAACCTGTATCGCGACACGAGACACGCGGCCCGCATCACGATCTCCTGTACGTAGACTAGTCATCCTGGCTATCTTCACTGATGTGCGGCGGATTGCGTGTCTTGATGCCGTCCGTTCGTGTTGATATGTCCATGCGACCTCACCGGGGGGCAACGATCCGGCCGACTGCAGGCGCGGCTCCAATCGCAGCTGTGGACACCTCACTTTCGCGGACTATAATCCAGATGTACCTCAAACCAATGAAATCCTCCCTGTATCTCGCCGCTGGATTGGTTTTGATCTCTTCCGTCACTTTCGGACAAATGGGTCGAACCTGGCCCTCTGAAAAGAGAATCGTTCCCGACCCCGTTACCGGTCTCCCGCTGACATTTCTTACCAGCACGGACGGCGGCTACCGCCAGTCGAAGATATATCAGACCCATCGCCAGTGGACGGTCGACGGAAAGTGGGTCATCTTCCGCGGAAACCGCGAGACCGGGTCGCAAGCCTTCGCAGTGAACGAACAGACTGGGCAGATCGTGCAGGTTACCGAGAGTGGTTTCTCCGGAATGCTTTGCGTTGGCAACAAGACCATGAAGCTATACGTTCTGACGCCGGGCGGAGGCCGCCGCGGACAGCCGGAACCCGCGAATGCGACTCCTCGCCAGATTCTCGAAATCGACCTCGAAAGACTCTTCGCCGACGTCGCTGCCAATACGGTGAAGGCGGCGGCGACCTACAGTCGCGTCTGCGGGACAATTCCCTCAACGCTTCAAGTCGATGGCAACATGGGCCTTGATGCTAACGACGATTTCGTCTACTTCCGTGTCGGCGGACCGAAAACCGCGGACCTGTCTCCCGGCCAAAAGCTCTTGCCCGGCTTTGGCCCGCGTTTCCGCCAGACGACCAGCGGATTGCGCAGCATGAATCTGAAGACTGGCGAAATCAAGTCGATCGTCAACGTGGGCTTCGGAATTGGGCACGTACAGACCAATCCGTGGATGCCCGGCGAAATCGTCTTCTGCTGGGAGACCGGCGGAAAAGCGCCCCAGCGCACCTGGATCATCAAGTCCGATGGGAGCGGACTGCGCCCTCTCTATCCCGAGGCCCCGTACGAATGGATCACCCACGAGGCCGTCATCGGCAAGGATGAAGCAGTGATCGCAATCATTGGCCACCGTTCGATCGCCAGCGCAACCCCTGAATCGGATTGGGGCATCGCCGGAACCATGGAACACCCCACGGGCGTCGCAATTGTCAATCTGCGGACGCGCGAGATGCGGATCGTCGGTCAGGTACCCGAGTGGTCGGGAGGACGGTCCGACTGGCATGTCGCCGGATCGGCCGACGGCCGCTGGGCTGCTTCCGACGATTTCAAATATGAGGTCTGGCTATACGATCGTCATAACGGCGAGATGAATCTGTTGGCCGGCCCTCAGAAAACTGGCGCGGATCACATTCACCCCACGTTCAATGCGGATGGCACGAAGATCGAAATTCAATCGGCGTTGATCTCGAAGGATAATCGGTCGTTGAACATCTGCGTAGTTCCAGTGCCCAAGACCCTGCTCAACCGATCCTACAGCCTCAAGGCCCCGGAGTAGACTCGGCTGGGTGCGCCCATGGAGCGTGGTTCACTGTAGGAGGGCAAACACCCTGGATCGCAATACCAGCGACAACGTAATATGATCCAGTTAAATGTTCAGGTGCGCTCATCGGTATCGTTGCATCGCTTCTGTGTTTCGTCCTCCTCTCTATTTCGGCTCTTTGTTGTTGCCTGGCGCAGACCCACCGCGCCGGTCTCTACGCCGCGTTATCCGCAGCGGGACTAAGGAACTACCTCTGAAACTCACCTTCAAGCCACGCGTCCAGCGCGTAATCGCTGCAGCATTGATGCTTATCGGCGCCGCGCCGCTCGCTGCTCAAGCGCCCAATCTGGAAGGTAAGACACAGCGCCCTCTACGATATCGTCCCGACGGCCCGGACTTCGTCATCGAGAACGGCGAAGAGTTCTTCAACCGGTCCCTCTATGGCGGCAACACGGCATTTCGCGTCGATGGTGGGGATAAGCCGGAATTCGTGATGTATCTGCCCGGACGCGGCGGGAACCTTCGCCTCGCGGTTCGCACCCAAGCCGGCGTGAAATGGCTGCACGAAGCCGCTCACGTCGTGACGCGCTACCGTCCCGGTGAATTGCGATACGAGATCCGCGACGACGTCTTCGGCAAAGACGCCGTCGTGAATCTGGACGCTCTGGCTTATTACCGGACCGAAGGATTGATCGTGCGCGCTGGCGCGCGGGGGCTTGCGGCGGGCGCGGAGTTCGTCTGGGTCTACGGTGGCGTGAACGGAGAACGCGGCGCGCGCGATGGCGATGTCGGGACGGAGCGCGTCCCCATCAGCCAGTACTTCCAATTCAAGCCCGAATTTGCTTCCAGCAACCGGATCACGATTTCGCCGGAGGGCTTCACGCTGCGGAGTCGCACCGCGACGATTGCGGGTCCGTTGCCGGAAGGCGCTACGCTGAGTATCGCTGGCGCGGCGCAATGGAACGACCTAGCCAGCCTGCTGGCGGCGGCAGTGGCAGAATCGACGCAACCCATTCTCGTCGGCCGCGCGCCGCTTCCGAATGGGAAGCCACTTTACCTGTCACTCCAGCGGATCGACTCGACGGGGGTCGCGGGCGATCTCGCAACCTACCGGGAAGTGACGGCGGGCTCCAAAGCGTCGCCGGATAAGACCATCACGCTGGACCCCGTTTACCGCCGCGCCGAACTCCCCGCGCAATTCGACGACACGCGGAAGCACTTCGATGATTTGCGCAACAAGGTTTCCATCGACACACCCGATCCCTATCTGAACGCGGCCGCCGGAGCGTTGAACGTCGTATCGGATGCTCTTTGGGACGAGTCCGCACAGGCCATCATGCACGGGTCGATCGCGTGGCGGACGAAGCTTCTCGGCTGGCGCGGTCCCTATGTCCTCGATGCTTTGGGTTGGCACGATCGCGCGCGCCGCAACTTCAATACCTGGACCGTTCGGCAGAATACCAGCCGAATCCCCTCGAAGCTTCCACCTGCCGATGAAAAATCCAATCTGTCCCGCAACGAGGCCGGTTTGCATTCGAATGGCGACATCTCGAATTCGCACTATGACATGAACATGGTCTTCATCGATGCGCTGTTCCGGCATCTTCTGTGGACGGGAGATATCGCGTATGCGCGCGAAGTGTGGCCGGTGATCGAGCGGCACCTCGCGTGGGAACAGCGGCTGTTCCGCCGGGAATTCGGGTCCGACAAACTCCCGCTTTACGAAGCCTATGCCACCATCTGGGCCAGTGACGACATTTACTACAACGGTGGCGGGGTCAGTTACTCCTCGGCTTATAACTTCTATGCCAATAAGATGGCCGCCAAAGTTGCGCGCCTGATCGGAAAGGATCCCGCTACGTACGATCGCGAGGCCGAACTGATCGCCAAAGCGATGCGCACTTACTTGTGGATGCCGGACAAAGGCGCGTTCGCCGAGTACAAGGACTTACTCGGCAACCAACTCCTTCATCCCAGTTACGGGCTGTGGACCTTCTATCACACCATCGACTCCGAGGTCCCGGATTCCCAGGAAGCGTGGCAGATGGCCACGGCGCTCGACCGAAATCTGAGAGAGATTCCCGTGCAGGGTCACGCGTACGTCCTGCCGACCACAGACTGGATGCCCTACTCATGGTCCGTGAACAACGTCGTCATGGGCGAGAATCTCCACACGGCGCTGGCCTATTGGGAGGCGGGGCGTCCCGATCAGGCGTACCGGTTGGCGGAAGGAGCGCTGCTGGCCAGCATGTACATGGGAATCTCTCCCGGCAACGTGGGCACAATGGATTATCTCGATGTGTACCGTCGGGAGTCGCAGCGGGATTTCGCCGACGGTTCCGGAGTAATGTCGCGAGCTTTGGTGGAAGGCTTGTTCGGCATCCGTCCGGACGCGCTGTCGCAACATCTGACGGTCGCGCCGGGCTTTCCTGTGGAGTGGACGCATGCCCGCCTGACTCACCCCGACGTCAGTTTGAACTTTACCGAGGACGGCTTAACGGATCGCTGGGAAGTTGCGCAGACCGGCAATCGTTTCAAGACCCTGACGCTTCGCGTCCCGGCGCGGTTCGGCCAAGCTTCGGTTGAAGCAGACGGCCAAACGCCGCAGTGGAGATTCGAAACCCTGGCGGGTCGCGTCCAGGTTCTATCGATCGAGGTCCCATTCACCGCCAAAGCAGTCGTGAAAGTCCACTGGCCGAAGCGTACGTTGAACGGGGTCGATGTCTACGAGCCCACACCGTCGCCCACTCGAAGCAATGTCCGAAAGTCCGCGGAATTGAATCTCCACGGCGAAACGGTCGACCTCAGCGCCTTCTTCAACGATCGCGTAACCGAAATCTTCAAGCCGGGTAAGTACTTGAACCCGCGCTCGCCGTACGTCTCGCTGAGCCTGCCCTCGCAGGGTATGGGCGCCTGGGCCGGGCACGTCAATGCGATTTCCGAAATCGACGACTCGGGCCTGCGCCGCGTATCGGCTGCAAATGGCGGCAAGCTGACTTTGCCTAACGGTATCGCATTTGCGACGCCGTCCGCCGCCGCATCGCCCAATATCGTATTCACGTCGCAATGGGTCAACTATCCCCAGGAAGTTACCATCCCACTAAGTGGACGCGCGTGGCGCGTGCATCTTCTCATGGCCGGGTCGACTAACTTCATGCAAAGCCGTCTTGATAACGGGGAAGTAATCGTGACTTACTCCGATGGCGCAACTGAGCGGCTGGCTTTGAACAACCCGCTAAATTGGTGGCCAATCGATCAGGACTACTTCATTGACGATTACCAGTTCCACCGCGACGGCCCGATCCCGCCGCGCGTCGACCTCAAAACCGGGAAGGTGCGCCTGCTCGACGAGGACGAGTTCAAGGGCAAAGCAAGACCGGGCATTCCTGGCGGTTCCGCCACGGTCCTCGAACTGCCTCTCGATCCGGGAAAGGCGCTGAAATCCCTGACTGTCCGGACGCTCTGCAACGACGTAGTCATCGGACTGATGAGCGTCACGCTGGAGCGTCGTTAGCTATCTCGCCACGATCCTGACTGGACCAAGCATGCCCGACACCGCGGGCGGAGGCGTGCCCCGTCCCGGGAATCCGCGGCCTGCGGGGGTCGCGCGCACCTCGATCTCCAGATCGTTGGCGCCTGTTTTCGAGGCGCTGGTGATATCCCACCCATAGGGTTGCCAAGCGTGCGCCGCGAGTTCTCTTCCGTTCACTTTGACCCGCGCATAGTCGTGCACCTCGCCCATCTCGAGATACAGATGCTGGCCGGAACGGGCGGCGGCCGTCGAGAACCGCGTCCGATAAGTCGCCGGGCCAGCGAAGTTCGGCGTTCCCAAGTCCTCCCACGATTTCAGCGGCGTGTTGATTTGCTTCCCATTGAGCTCGATCGTCCAATCGCCGTTGAGTTCGGCGAGCGTCGCGCCGGATGCGAACGACGGTTCGGGGTCCGCGGCTCCTCCCGGCAGCGGTCCGATCACAATCACCTTCGCTTCATACGGCCCAAGCGTCAGCGGGACGCGCACCGAATCACCCTCCGCGGTGGCGCCCGACAGGGGATGGATCTCGCCCGATGCCAGATCCCACGTCTGCGCCTTACCTGGTCCCGCAATGGTCGCGGTGCGCGTTTCCGCCTTGTTGCTTTCGTTGAAGAAGAAGTAGAATTCCGCGTCTTGCCAGTTCTTGTGGGTATACGTCAGACGAGAAAACGCGGCGTCCAGCTTCACATCTGGTTTCGGCAGCGCCGCAAGCACGCGGGGCGTGATGTCGCCCGACTCTTCGATGAGTGTGGCGAAGCTCAGATCGGGCTTGTCCTTCATATTCAGGAGTGTTTTATCCACTACGAAGCTCGGAGTCTTGCCGACAAAAATTACCTTACCGCCGGCTTTCGTAAATGCCCGAAAACGTTCAAGCCCCGTTCGAGTGATGACCATCGACGACGGCACTACAATGGCGCGGTAGACCTGGCCGCTGAGATTCTTGAAGCCGCCATCCCCGATCGCCGCCACTGAGTCGAGTGACTGCTCATCGAAATAGTCCCAATCCACCTGGTGCTCGAGTAACTGCCAGCCGAGCTTCGTGGTGCTGCGATCGGCATCCTGATCGTTGAGCCAGATGCTGTTGCCGGGATGATACACACCCACCTGTGCCACGGGACGTCCGATGGCCATCAGATACCCCGCCCGGTTGGCATACCAGGCCAGCATCGGAGCCTGCGGCGGTACTGGCGGAGGTTGGGTTGTCGCGACACTTGGGTCCATGCCCGGACCGCGCAGGATCGGTGCGCGGATTTGCAAAGCGTTCACGCCTCGCACCACTTGAAAATCCATCTCGAACTTGCCGCTGATCCCGACGCCGCCGCCCTCTTCGGCCCAGACTTGCGGATGACCGAAGAGATGCGCTGCCGAGGAGGCCAGCTTGGGAAAGTTATTGTTGATATTCCATGTGCCGTCCGGCCGGTGCACCCCATCGGGCACAAGCTGGCTCAAGTTGTCGATGCCGGGTACCTGCACAAAGCGGTTATCGCGGAAGTAGTCTCCTTCGCTGCGTTCGAGAGCGGGCATGGTCTCTTCGTGATTCAGGTGAACCAGGTACTCGACGTTGTACTTCTTGCACCATTCGGCCTGTTCGCCGAAAAACGAACTCCGGAAAATTGCACTCCAGACATCGTAAAAATCAGCCTTTGCGCGCTGTGCTTCGTCTGAGAGCTTTCCCTGGAAGAACATCGGGATATAGGGCTTCAGATCGTAGCCTTTGCGTTCCTGAAACTCCTCCAGCAGCTTAGGACTCCAGGGCAAACCCGAGATCGAGTAGTCCGGCTCATCGCCGAAGAAACCCAGGACGATTTTGCCGAACTGATCGCCGGCCGCTTGCCGGTAGGTTTCGTGCGTGATCTTGAGGAACGCGCGTGTGGCCTCCGGATCGAGATAGTCGATCAATGAATAAAGCCCGTCCTTGGCTCGTGTCCCATCCTCACGGTTGAAGTTCCGCGTCGGCGAACTGATGTAGATGTGGCGCACCAATACCACCTCCCACGAGAGCCGGGGCTCGTTGGGCGTCGAACCCTGGGCCGGCACGATCCACTTCAGTTGTCCGTTCGCCGGAACCGGAATGGGGACGACGCCCTGTAGTCCCTGATCGGGCGATGTCTTGGTCGCGAAGATGGCCAGCGTTTCCGGCGGCGATGGCATCGTAAGCGTCTGTCCGGGAGCCACGTGCACCCGAATGTCGGCCACCATGCCTTGCATGCCGAGTTGCGGATACAGTTTGCTGATCTTGCCGCCGGCGAACCCACTGGGATAATCGGACTCATCCTGGATCCACAGCCGCATGCCGCGCTTGCCCGCTTCCTCGACGGTGAACCTGATCTGACTGACATGTTCCGGCGAAAGATACTTAGGTTCGCCGCGGCCGGGTGAAAGGTTCACAACAAAAATGCCGTTGGCGGCGAGACGGTCCAAATCGCGGACGATTCGCTGCCGGACCTCGGCGGGGTCGGGCCCATTCCAACTGGCAAAGGGCTGGATAGCGCCGTACTCGTGCGGCGGTGTTTTGAGATTGGCAGCCGCATCGCGCAGCGAGGGAACCGTAACCTGCTGCCACGGCCGCTGTGCGAAGGCCGCGAAAGAGAGGAAGAGAAATGCTGCGGCGGATTTCCGGCTCATCGAAAATGGACTCCTCTCGACCGAATCAAGGGCTCCGAAGACATCGACGATTATAGCGGGAGAGGATCGCTGGACGCGGAGCAGACCAAGTCCAGGCCAACTGAATCAAGCGGGTTGGCCGCGAACGGACGCAAACCAATCTCCGGGGCGGGTGTGTGAGGAGTTGGTACAAGGACCAGGTGGAACTTCTGCACAGGGATCGCTCCCCCGGAGTCGCAATTTGCGATACGTCTACGGGTCCTTTGTGGAGCTCGTCTAATGTGGTATACCATCGCTGAGAACGGAAATCGTATGGATTTCACCTGCCGAACGCATGTTGGCACGTACGCCCCACGCAGTTACTTGGTAGCCGTGGTCGCGATCTACGCCGCTACTCTAAGCGCTGCAAAGCCCGATGCCGATCACGCTCGGCTTATCGCGATGTGCGGCACCTGGGATGTCGAGATAACGTTCTGGTTTCAGCCTGGCAGGCCCGGCATAACAACCAAAGGCGCATCGACAATCAGACCGCTGTTCGACGGGCTCTTCGTTGAGGAAAAGATTGAGGGCATGCTAAACGGTGCGCCGTTCACCACGCTTGCGTGGACCGGGTTCAACACCGGCACCAAGCAGTATGAAGCGACTCGCATCGCCAGCACGAACAGCATTCGAATTGCCGAAACCGGCGCCTACGATGAGAAGACCCACCAGTTTGAGCTAAAGGCCGACTATCCGTTTGCCGGCGACACGTGGCACCAGCGCACCGTCATTGAGCCCAGGTCGGCGGACACAATGATTACAGCGAGTTATCTCAGTTTTGGCAAAATTCCAGAGTGGAAAGGCGTCGAGATCAAATATACTCGAAAGACAAAGTAGCTCTCTCGGCGGCGTGCGGAACCTCACCCGCCTTTCCTCGCTCATGAGCCACGATCCAGACCGGCACAACCGGGTCATCTGGAAACAAACTCAGGTTCCGGCTCTCCTGCTTGTCTTCATCGAGGACCGTCAGGGTCTTATTTCCGCTACGCTGAAGCAGCGATGATCCTCGCCGTCCTTCTTGCGTTCGTGCTCCGAATCTGAAGAGATCAAGCGGGTTGCTGTTTGCTCCAATCTCTCCAAGGGCACGATAACAGTTACCTCGCGGGAGGATCTCAGGCCACGTGAGGATCTTCCCCAGGGCCGTCAAGCTCGTGGACTGGCTGGGTCAACGCTTCCATCGCGCTACAGAGAGGATGGCCTAATCGTCGATGTTACCGTCGATGCGCGGAATCTTATCGGGAGGAAATTGGAAAATCTTGAAGGTGACCTCCGGGCGCTCGAGTCCGAACTGCGGAGACAGGAACAGGGAGGCAATGAACACGCAACAAATCCATCGCTTGGACATAGATACCCCCCGATAATCTACGATACACTCTCGCGATTGTCTGTCGATCGACGCTCTACAATAGTGGCTTCCCTCTATAAAGGAGTTCCCTCTTGAGTACGCCGAACGCCCGCAGTACAGTAGCCGTAATCGCCTTATTCCTCGCCACGCACTTCGCCGGCGCCGCAGCGTTTACTCCACCACCATCCCCGCGCGCCAAACTCAGTTTCGACCTCAATTGGAAGTTCATCCGCGACGATGTCCAGGGGGCCGAAGCTCCGGCCTTCGACGACTCCGCTTGGGCCACCGTCAGCACGCCACATTCTTTCAACGACGTCGATTCCTTTCGCAATGTCATCTCTCACGGCGGCGGCGACCGGGGGACATTCAAAGGAATCGTTTGGTACCGGAAACATTTTAAACTGCCCGCCGGCTTCTCGGGACGCAACGTCTTTCTCGAATTCGAAGGAATGCGCCAGGCTGCCGACATCTATCTCAACGGCAAACCAGTCGGCCTCTACGAAAACGGCGTCACGCCCTACGGCGTGGACATTTCTAGCCGCGTTCACTTCGGTCGCGATGAAAACGTCCTCGCCGTCAAACTCGACAACCGCACGAACTACGCCGAGCGCGCGAGCAATACTACATTCCAATGGAACTCGAACGACTTCAATCCCGACCATGGCGGGATCAACCGGCATGTCTGGCTGCACGTCACTGGCAAGATCTATCAGACCCTGCCTCTGTACTACGGCCTCGAAACGTCCGGCGCCTATGTTCACGCCTCGAACTTCAACATTGCCGCGCACACTGCCGATGTGGCCATCGACTCGGAAGTGCGGAATGCTTCCGGCGATCGCGCTACCGTCTCATTGACCGCGGTGATCGTCGATGCCGCCGGCCAGGCTTACGCCACACTCGAAGGGAACCCCGTTGATATGGTCGACGGGGAAAAGACCATTCTGACCGCTACCGGTGCTTTGAACGCGGCGCGTTTCTGGAGTCCGGACGACCCCTACCTCTACACCGTTTACAGCATCATCAAAGTCGATGGCAAGACTGTCGACGTCAACAAAATCACTACCGGCTTTCGCAAGACCGCGTTTAAGGGCGGCATGGGCACGGGCGGTGTCTATATCAACGACAGGTTTGTCTACCTCAAAGGCTATGCGCAACGATCCAGCGATGAGTGGGCGGGTGTCGGCGGAGCCTACCCTGACTGGATGCATGACTTCACCGCCAAACTGGTGCGCGAGAGTCATGCGAACTACGTCCGCTGGATGCACGTCGCGCCGCAGCCGGCCGATGCCGAGGCTTTTGCTCGCGCGGGTATCGTGCAGGTCTGCCCGGCCGGCGACAAAGAAGCCGATGCGCAAGGCCGCCGCTGGGATCAGCGCCTCGAAGTCATGCGCGACACCATCATCTACCACCGCAACAATCCCAGCATTCTCTTCTGGGAAGCGGGCAACACAGTGATCACGGTCGAACACATGCAGCAGATGGTCGCGCTACGCAAACAATGGGACCCGGACGGCGGCCGTGTGGTGGGCGCTCGCGGCAACGATAATGTCGCGGCCAACACCGCCATCACGCCGGTCGCCGAGTTCTTTGGCGTGATGATCGGGCAGGACCCTCGGACCGATCAGCTATCGGCGCCTGGCGCGATGTTCCGAGGCTACAGCGCTGAGCGCAGGGAT
>Ga0326727_10023172_pt1 | contig 11891 bp, 12 predicted proteins | sample MB2enrmetagenome_FD_207643 | JGI IMG/M metagenome (GOLD analysis project Ga0326727, IMG submission 207643) | Lab enriched peat soil microbial communities from McLean, Ithaca, NY, United States - MB29MY | ecosystem: Environmental > Terrestrial > Soil > Wetlands > Peat | place: USA: New York... | reverse complement strand
GCGCAATTCGTCGATCGTCTCGGGCACCGCGCGATCGATTTCCCAGGCCAGCGTCTCGACCGCGCGCTCCTCGGCGTCGAGTTGCGCGAGGCGGCGGACCGCGTGCGCGCGCTTGCCCACGGCCTTACGGTAGCGCTTGAAGATTGCGGCGGCGTTGCCTTTCGCGTCGAGTTCGGGATCGAGCGCGATCGTGCAATCCGGAGCGCTCGGCGGTACGAAGCTGGACGCGCGCGGCGGTACCTCGCTCGCGTGCGCGTAGAGCAGTTCGCCCCAGCTGCGCAGCGTTTCGAGTTCGTTTTCGTCGGCGTCGCGGCTCGCGAGCGCGGCGCGCTCGGCGGCGAGCGCGTCGCGACGCTTGGCAACGCGCGCCCGCAACGCTTCGCGGCGCGCGGTAAAGCCCGCATTGCCCGCCTGCGATGCTCGGTCGGCCGCCGCGCCCGCGAGTAGCGGCAGCAGGGCCCGTTCGCGGCGCAGTTCGAGTGCGGCAAACTGGTGGAGCGGCACGACGTGCGCCTGCGCGAGCCGGCCGCCGTCGTAGTAGGCGAAGACGTCGCCGAGTCCGTCGGGCTCGCCCTCGGTCGAAGCGATCAGGGCCCGCGCCTTGTCGACCAGACGCGCGCGCAGCGCGGCCGCCGAGGGCCAGGGTACCACCGCCGCCTCGGCCACGAACGAGTCGGCGATCAGCAGCGGCAGCAGCGGTTCGAGCGCGCGCAGCGCTTTGGCCGCGCGCTTTCGCGCGCCGGCGCCGCAGTCGCCCGCGGCCAGCGGGGCGAAGTCGGCGTCGTCGCCGGGCTCCGTCTCCGGCCGCCGGGGGAGGGGCGGCGGCTCGTACGGTTCGCCCGGGGAGACGGTGCGCGTGGTGCGGCCGCCCTTCTCGAAGGCCTTGGCCGTGGCCACCACCGTGTCGCCCTTGAGCAGCACCAGGTTGCCGAAGCGCGGGACGAGTTCGGCCACGAGCCGGCTTTGGCTGACGACCCCAAACCGCGAGCGGCTGGCGGCGTCGATGGCCAGCAGCCGGTCCCCGCGGCGGGCCCTGACGCGCTCGATTTTCAGACCTTCCAGGGCGTCGGCGACGGCCCGAGGCCAGCCGGGCTCCGCGGCCAGGTGGCGGTCGGGCTCGAGCAGGACGAGCGGCAGGTCGGCAAAGACGTCGAAGGCCAGCACGCCCGCCGTGGTCCGGAGGCCGAACCGCCCGTCCGCCAACAGCCCGACCCCCCGCACGCGCGCCCCCTTGACGCGCTTCTCCAACTCGACGCCCAGCCGGCGCAGGATCAGCCAGTCCGTCAGCACGGCAGGCTTTCCCGGTTCGCCTTCGGAAGTGTGCGGTTTCGGCGGTCAGCGACGTGAGAAAGGGGTGGAGCGCTGAGGGGCCCGGGGTTGCTTTTCGTGGTCTCGGGACCATCGGGCGCCGGCAAGGACACCGTCGTCGACGCTTTGCGAACCCGGATGCCGCAACTGCGGTACTCGGTGTCCGCAACGACCCGGTCGCCTCGCGACGGCGAAGTCGACGGCAGCGCGTACTTCTTCCTGGGCCGCGACCAATTCGAGCGGATGGCGGCGCGCGGCGATTTTCTCGAAACCAGGGAATACAACGGAAACCTCTACGGCACGCCGCGTTCGTTCGTCGAGAAGACCCTCGGTGAGGGCTACGACGTGGTGATGAAGCCGGAAGTCAACGGGGCGCTTGCGATCAAAAGGGCGTTCCCGGCTGCGGTCCTGGTGTTCTTGCTGCCCGATAAGTTTTCGCACCTCCAGCAACGGCTCGCCGAACGGCGGACCGAGTCCCAAGAAGAAATCGCGGCCCGGCTGGCGATCGCCGACCGCGAGTACGCAGCGATCCCCAACTTCGACTACGTCGTGATCAACGAGCAGGCGGCACACGTGCACCAGGGCTTGCCCGCGGTCGACGACCTCGAGGCGATCGTCCGAGCGGAACGTTTCCGCATCCACCACTACAGCGATAGCGATTTGAAGCTACTTAGGGAGTCATGAGCGAATCGGTTTTCGGAGATCTCGATGGGCTGTTGGAGCACGTCGACTCGAAATTCACCCTGGTCAACGTCGTGACCAAGCGCGCCAAGCAACTCAACAACGGGGCTCCGGCCCTCTCGGACAACGCGAATCCGAACAAGCCGGTGTCGACCGCCTTCGCCGAAGTGGCGCTGGGCAAGATTCCCTACCGCCGCACCCGCGAGGGCATCAAGTAGCGCCGCCCAGGGCTTTGACCGCGGGCACGGCAAAAGAATAGCTCATGTGCGGCATCGTAGGGTACGTCGGCCGGCGCGATTCGGTCCCCATCATCATGGACGCGCTGCGCCGCCTCGAATATCGCGGCTACGACAGCGCCGGCATCGCCGTGATCGACTCCGGCGGCGTGCTGGCGGGGAGCAAGGCCGAGGGTAAGCTCAAGCGGTTGAGCGAGCGCCTGCAGACCGACGTGCTCAGCGGCAGCACCGGTCTCGGGCACACGCGCTGGGCGACCCACGGGCGCCCTTCCGACGCCAACGCCCACCCGCACCTCGATTGCACGGGCCGCATCGCCGTGGTCCACAACGGCATCATCGAGAACTACGCTGCGCTACGCGACCGGCTCGTGGCCGGCGGACACCATTTCCGCAGCGAGACCGACACCGAGGTTCTGGCGCACCTCATCGAAGAGTACGACGAGGGCGACTTGGCGGCGGCGGTGCGCCGCACGCTCCGCGACCTGCGCGGCGCCTTCGCGCTCGGCGTGCTGTCGTCGGAAGCGCCGGAGCGCCTCGTCTTCGCGCGCAGCGGCGCGAGCCCGCTCGTGGTCGGCATCGGCGAGGGCGAGATGTACGTCGCCTCCGACACGCCGGCGATCTTGAAGTACACCCGCAAGCAAGTCATCTTGCGCGAACACGAGATGGTCGTGGTCGACCGCACGGGCTACCAGCTCACCGACTTCGACGGCGTGCCGATCGAGCGCGAGGTGACGCAGGTGATGTGGGACGCGAGTTCGGCGGAGAAGGACGGCTTCAAGCATTTCATGCTGAAGGAAATGTTCGTCGAGCCCAACGTCGTCAAGGAAACGCTTGCCGGACGGATCGACGAATCCGGCGACTCGCAGTTGGCCGCCGAGATCAAGATCGATGAGGGCCTGCTGCGCGCGATGACCAAGATTTCGGTCACCGGCTGCGGCACGGCGTTCCATGCGGGCATGGTCGGCATGTATCTGTTGCGCGCGCTGTGCAAGCTGCCGGTCGAGATGGAACTGGCCAGCGAGTTTCGCTACGGCGACCGCGTGCTCGACCCGCGCACGCTGACCATCGCGATGTCGCAGTCGGGCGAAACGGCCGACACGATCGAAGCGGTCAAGGTGGCCCTGGCCGCCGGGTCGCCGGTGCTCGGCATCTGCAACGTGCTCGGCTCGCACTTGACCCGCCTCGCCGACGGCGTGCTCTACACGCGCGGCGGCCCGGAGATCGGGGTCGCGGCGACCAAGACCTACGTGTCGCAAGCGATCGCGATGGTGCTCTTCGCGCTCTATCTGGCCCGCGTACGCCGCAGCGAGTCGCCGGAGCGCTTGCGCGCGATCGGCGCGGCCACGAAGGCCCTTCCCGAAGCGATCGACCTCTGCCTCAACGCGTCCGACGAGATTCGGCGGGTGGCGGCAACCTTGCGCAAGGCGCGCAGCGTGCTCTTCGTCGGGCGTTACGTCAACTTCCCGACCGCGCTCGAAGGCGCGCTCAAGCTCAAGGAAATCTCGTACATTCACGCCGAGGGCTACGCCGCCGGCGAAATGAAGCATGGTCCCATCGCGTTGCTCGACGCATCGGTGCCGGTCGTCGGCATCGTGACCGACGGCCGCGTCAGGGAGAAGATGCTCTCGAATCTGGCCGAAGCCAAGGCGCGCGAAGCGCAGGTGGTCGCGGTGGCCAACTACGGCGATAGCGAGGTGGCCGCACTCGCCGATCACGTGTTCTGGGTGCCCAAGGTCGACGAGTTGCTCTCGCCGATCGTCAACGTGGTCCCGTTGCAACTGCTGGCCTATCACATGGCCGACCTCGAGGGCAAGGACGTCGACCAGCCGCGCAATTTGGCCAAGACCGTCACCGTTGAATAGCACGATCGCGCGAGTCGACGGGCGTGCCGCCGACGACCTGCGGCCGGTGCGCATCGAGACCAATCCGTTGGCCTTCGCCGAAGGCAGCGCCCTGATAGAAGTCGGCAACACGCGCGTCCTCTGCGCGGCGACGATCGAAGAGAAGGTGCCGCCGTGGCTGCGCGGCCGCGGCAGCGGTTGGGTGACGGCCGAGTACTCGATGCTTCCGCGCGCGACGCAGGAACGGACGCAACGCGAAGCCACGCGAGGCAAGCTCGGCGGACGCACCCACGAGATCCAGCGTCTGATCGGACGCGCGTTGCGCGCGGTGACCGATCTCAAAGCGCTCGGCGAGCGGAGCGTCCTGATCGACTGCGACGTGCTGCAGGCCGACGGCGGCACGCGCACGGCCTCGATCACCGGCGCCTTCGTGGCGCTGTCGCTGGCCTTGCGTCGCGACTTCGCGCCGGGCACGGCCAAGTGGCCGCTGCGCAACCAAATCGCCGCGGTCAGCGTGGGCATCGTCGGGGGCGCGGGCTACCTCGACCTCGCCTACGAGGAGGATAGCCGTGCCGAAGTGGACATGAACGTTGCGATGACCGATGCCGGCGGCTACGTGGAAATCCAGGGCACCGCGGAGGCGCGCCCGTTCGATCGCGCGCAGTTGGACGCGATGCTCGAACTCGCCGCAAGCGGAATCGACCGGCTCTTCGCAGCCCAGCGTGCGGCGCTCGACGCGGTGCCGGTTCGTGCCGGCGGCTGACGCGCGGCTCGCCGCGGATCGCCAGGCGCTGCGCGCCTTGGTGGCTGAGGTTGCGCGTTTCTACGTCAGCGACAAGGGGTTACGCCGCGCGCAGCAACGCATGGCCGACTTGCTTTCTCGCGGTGGCGAACTGTCCGACGAGGCGGTGCGCGCTTACCTGGCGGAAGTCCGGCGTTACTTCGAAGGCTTCGAGCGGGAGGCGCGGCAGCACCTCGGCGACGTCGATCGCCGTTTAGCGCGCGTCAGCCAACTGCAGTTCAACCTCACCGCCGAACGCGGCGTCACGGCCCGCCGCGTCGAGGTCACCCAATCGGTCCTCGCCCGGATCGCGACGCTGGACGGCCCGGCGGAGCCGACGGAACCGGCATGAACTTTCTCGAGGACGTCGGGCGGGGGACGCTCGGACTGTTCGATTACGCCGGCGGCGTCGCCGAACTCTCGGCGGACGCGGGCGCGTCGATCGCCACCTTCCGCGTGCGGGTCGCCGAGACGATTTCGCAGGCCTACATTCTCGGCGTGCAATCGGCGCCGATCGTGTTGCTCACCTCGCTCTTCATCGGGATGGTCATCTCGTTCGAGTCGGCGCAAAACGCCGTTGCCTACGGCGTCAGTAACCTCGTGGGCGGCGCCGTCGCCTACACGACGGCGCGCGAATTGGGTCCGATGCTCACCGCGGTCGTCGTCGCCGGACGCGCTGGGGCCGCGATCGCGGCCGAACTCGGATCGATGGTGGTTACCGAGCAAATCGACGCGCTGAAGGCGCTCGGCCTCTCGCCGGCGCGCATGCTGGTCGTGCCGAGATTGCTGGCGCTGCTGGCTATGCTACCGATCCTCACGATCCTTTCCGACATCGTCGCGATCTCCGGCGGTGCGTTCCTGGCGCGCTCGCAGGCCGGCATTCCCTACGACGTCTTCACCCAGTCGGTGCGCGAGTTCAGCACCTTCGACGATTTCATGAAGGGCTTGATCAAGGCGCTGGTGTTCGCCGCCACGATCGCCTTGATCGGCTGCTATCAGGGCTTGGGTACGCGCGGCGGCGCGGCGGGCGTGGGGAAAGCGACGACCGGCGCGGTGGTCAACTCGATCATCCTGATCTTCGCCTTCAATTTCATCCTCTCGATCGTGCTGTACATGAAATGAAGAACATCGCTACGCTCGAGAACATCGAACTCAAATTCGGCGACAAGATCATCCTGCAAAACTGTTCGCTCGACGTGCGCGAGGGCGCGATCACCTGCCTGATCGGGCTTTCCGGCGCGGGTAAATCGACGATCCTACGGCTCATCAACGGGTTACAGAAGCCGGACCGGGGGCGAGTGACCGTCCGCGGCGTCGACGTCGCGACGTTGCGGCCGCGGCAGTTGCCGGATTTTCGGCGGCAGATCGGCTTCGCGTTTCAGTTCGCCGCGCTCTTCGACAGCCTCACCGTGAGCGAGAACGTGGCCATGCCGTTGCGCGAGCACACGAAACTGAGCAAGGCCGAAATCGACAAGGTCGTTTACGAGACGCTCGAGTCGGTCGGGTTGGAACAAGTCGGCGACCGGATGCCCTCGGAACTCTCGGGCGGCATGCTCAAGCGCGCCGGCTTCGCGCGGGCGGTAGTGACCAATCCCGACCTGGTTCTGTACGACGAACCCACCACCGGCCTCGACCCGATCATCACCCACGTGCTCACCGAAACGATCGTCCGCCTGCGTAAGAAGCTCAACGGGTCGGCGTTGGTGGTGTCACACGACCTCGAAAGCATCTACGCGATGGCCGACTACGTTGCGATGATCTTCGAGGGAGCCATCATCGAGTATGGAACCGTCGAGGAAGTTCGCGGTTCGGCCAACCCGATCGTGCAGCAGTTTCTCCAGGGAAGCGAGGTCGGGCCAATCCCGCTATAACGCATGGACAGACAAGCACGCGTCGGACTCTTCGCCATCATCGGGCTCATCGCGGCGTTCGCGATCTTCTACGTCCTCTCCGACTTGGGCACGCGGACGCGCGGCTACAAGGTCGGCGTCCGCTTTCCGTCGGCGGCGGGCCTGCACCGGGCGGCGACCGTCAGTCTGAGCGGGGTGCCGATCGGCGTGGTCGACAGCGTCACGCTGCTGCCCGACTATTCCACCGACGTGATCATGGCGATCAATCCCGGCTACGGCATTCCGGCCAACTCGCGCTTCCTGATTCAGGCGCCGCTGACCGGCGAGCCGTCGGTCTTGATCCAGCCGCCGCGCGGCAACGTGGAGCCGGCGCCGACGCTGCCGCCGGAAGTGCTGCCGTTGGCCGAGCAGCCGACGGGTTCGAGCCCGGCCTCGATCGGTGAATTGCTCGAACAGGGCCAAGGGGAAGTCCGGCGCTTCGACCGGATTCTCGCGCTGCTCGAAAAACGCTCGCCCGCACTGATCGACGAACTCGATCGCACGCTCAAGAGCGCGAGCGCGCTGACGTCGACGGCCAATGCGTCGCTGGCCCAATTGAGCGGCCACGCCGACGCGCTCGTCATGTCGTTGCAGGCGACGGCGGGCGAGGCCGGACACAACATCAACCAACTCTCGAGCACGCTCAACGATACGGTGCAACGCAACTCGGGCCGGATCGACAGCTTGATGGAACAGCTCGACCACACCTCACGCTCGTTCGAAGTGACCGTCGACGCGCTCAAGGACGTCGCGACCAACCCGCAGGTCAAGAACAACCTCGTCGATACGACGCGCTCCTTCGCGGTGACCGCGCGGACGTTCGCGGAACTGGCCAACGATCTGCGGCAGGTGACGGGCAACCCGCAAACTCAGGCGCAGTTGCGCGACACGGTCGCACGGATCGACGCGAGTTCGCAGAAGATCGATTCGCTGCTGGGCGACCTCGGCGGGACGAGCAAGGTGTACGGCGTCGACAAGAACGCGTCGCCCGCGCCCGGCGGCTTGACGCCGGTGCCGGCAGGGTTCGTGCCGACGTCGCGCCCGCTCGTCATGCCGCAAGCGTCGCAGGGCGTGCCGGCTCCGTTCCCGACGGGTTCGCCCGCTGCGGGCGGCTCGTCGCAGTCGAATCCGCTCAACGGCAAGATCGCCTCGCTCAAGGCGCGCATCAATCAGTTCACCAAAGATCTCGTCGAACTCCAGGTGCGGGTGAGCGAACTTTCGCCCGAGCGGCCCGGGAGCGCCAACTCGAACACGTCGCCGCTGCTCACCTCGGATCGCGGGCCGCAGAGCGATTTCAACCTGAACATCCTGCCCAGGGCCGGCACCGGACTCTTCGTCGGCGTCAACGACGTCGGCGCCAACTCGACCGCCAACTTCATGTTGATGAGCAACCACAACAATCTGCGCTACGGCGCCGGCATCGAATACTCGCGGCTCGGCTTCTCGGCCGCGCTCCGCGCCGCGCCGAAGTTCAGTCTGGAGGCGCGCGCCTACGACTTGCGCCACCCGACGCTCGACGCCTACGGCAACTACTTCCTCGCGCCCAAGCTGCAGCTCTTCGGCGGCGAGCGCGACACGACGCATCGCGATCGGCGATCCGTCTTCGGCCTGCAGTTCGAATTCTAGGCCTCGTTTTCCGTGCCGTTCGTCACGATCGCGCTCGTGCTGATCAACGTCGCCGTGTTCTTTTGGGAGTTGAGCGGTAACGACCCCGAGCGCGCCGTCTCGGCATTTGCGACGATCCCGTTCGACGTCGCGCACCGGATCGCGTTGGCGCCGCCGAGTCCGCCGGATCCGTATCTGACGCTCGTGACCGCCCAGTTCTTTCACGCGAGCACGTTTCATCTGGTGTCGAACATGGTGTTTCTCGCCGGTTTTGGGCCCGACGTCGAGCGGCTGCTCGGGCACGCGCGCTACCTCGTCTTTTACCTGGTGTGCGGCGTGGCCGGCAACCTCGCGCAGACTCTGGTGATGCCGGGCAGCCACGTGCCGTCGATCGGCGCCTCCGGGGCGATCGCGGGCGTGCTCGGCGCGTACCTGATCGCCTTCCCGACGCATCCGCTGTTCTTCCGCGTTCCGGCGGCCTTGGTGATCCTGCTCTGGGCCGGGCTGCAGTTCGTTCACGGTTTCGGGACGGTGGTGGGCGGGACGCTGGCGGAACAAACGGGCGGAATCGCCTACTTCACGCACATCGGCGGTTTCCTGTGCGGGGTGATCGCCGTGGGTGCGTTCCGCCGCCGCGAGGTCGGCGCACGGGGCGTCCGGTACTACCCCTAAAGTGAATCCGACAGAATCCGGCGGCCGCGCCCGGGTCGCGATCCTCGGCGCCGGCGCCATGGGCACCCTCTTCGCGTACTGTCTGGCGCGCGACAACGACGTCACGCTGGTCGACGTGCGCGGCGACGTCGTCGACACGATCAACGAAGCCGGCATCACGCTCGACGACGGCGCGCCGCGCAAGGTCGTCGCCACGCGCGACCCGTCGAAGATATTCGCGACCAGTTACCTGTTCGTGTTCGTCAAGGCGCCCAACACGCTCTCGGCGGTGCGGCCGTTCGCAGGACAGTTGAATCCGGCGACGCCGATCGTCTCGCTGCAGAACGGCCTGGGCAACGAAGAGGCGATCAAGGTCGCGCTCGGGGGCACGGTGCCGCTCGTCGTGGGCATCACGAACGAGGCCGCGTACGCCGTCGGACACGGGCGCTCGCGGCGGCTCGGCGGGGCGAGCGGGTCGACCGTGGTCGGCTCTGCCGGCGCAACGTACCCGACGGTCCGTCAGGTCCAATCGCTGCTGCAGCGCGCCGGCCTCGAGTGCGCGATCGCCTACGACATCCGCCCGCATCTGTGGGGAAAGCTGCTGGCCAACGCGGCGATCAATCCGGTGGCCGCGTTGCTCGACGCCAAGAACTCGATCATCACCGACGATGCCAACGCCGGCGAACTGGCGCGGGAACTCGCCCTCGAAGGGGCCGCGGTGGCGAAGGCGCTACGCGTCAACCTGCCCTTCGGCGACGCTTGGGAATACGTGCGCACGGTGCTCGCCGCGAGCCCCGACGGACGCAACTCGATGACGATCGACCTGGAGGCACGCATGCGCACCGAGGTCGATCAGATCAACGGCGCGATCGTTGCCGCGGGCCGGCGCGTCGGCTTGCCGACCCCCTACAACGACGCGGTGCTGCGTTTGGTCAAAGCCAAAGAGCGGGCGCCGCGCGAGTAGTGCGCAGCGAGGCCGTCGTCTTCGATCTCGACGGCGTGCTCGTCGATTCGGAACACATCTGGGAGTCCGCGCGCCGCGCGCTCGTCGAGGAGCACGGCTTGCCGTACCCGCCCGGCGCGACGCGCGCGATCATGGGCATGAGTGCGCCCGAATGGTCGCGTTACCTGCGCGAGACGCTTCGCGTGCCGATGGAAGAAGAGGCGATCAACGCCGACATCGTGGCGCGGGTCGAGGCCGCGTATCGCGCGCATCTCCCGCTCTTGCCGGGAGCCGTCGCGTGCGTGCGCGCGCTCGGCGCGCGAGTCCCGCTGGCCGTTGCATCGTCGTCGAATCGCGTGCTTATCGAGTTGGTTCTCGAGCTGGCCGGAATTGGGGAAGCGTTCGCGGCGATCGTATCGGCCGAGGAAGTCGCGCACGGCAAGCCCGCACCCGACGTGTATCTGCGAGCGGCGGAACTCTTGGAGATCGACCCCGCACGATGCGCGGCGATCGAAGACTCGACCAACGGCATCCGCTCCGCGCACGCCGCGGGCATGCGCGTCATCGCGTTGCCGAATCCCCACTTTCCGCCGGCACCGGACGCGCTGGCTTTGGCGGATGTGGTCGTCACTTCGCTCGCGGAGATTTATGCCAACATGTAATGCGGGCTGGACTCGCGTGAGTCTATACTCGACCCGATGGGATGGCGTGACCTTTCCGTCAGCCGGACATGGCGGCGATCGCGCGCTTGGACCGTCCCGGAGTGATCGTCACCGCAGCCGCCGGTAAGCGCGCGCTTCGAGCGGCGCGACTCTCCCGTCGCGGCGGCGAAGTGACGTGCCGTCTTGCGCCTGCGTCTCTTATTTAGAGGGAGAGAGCGAGATCTGAAGGCCCTCGAGAGCGGCGTCGATCGTGTCGGCATAGACGATGCGCGCGCCGTCGTGCGGCCGGACGAACCCGTCGGTGACGGCGCGTTCGACGAACGCTCGAAGGCCGGCAAAGTAGCCGTCGACGTCGAGGATGGCGCAGGGCTTGTCGTGGAAACCCAATTGTCGCCAGGTGATCGCTTCGAAGAGTTCGTCGAGCGTACCGAAGCCGCCGGGCAGCGTGAGGAACGCGTCGGCGGATTGCGTCATCAGCGCTTTGCGTTCGTGCATCGTCTCGACGACGTGCAATTGCGTCAGCCCCTGGTGCGCGACCTCGCGATCGGCCAGCCTGCGCGGGATGACGCCGACGACTTCGCCGCCGGCCGCGAGGGCGGCATCGGCGACCGCACCCATTAAGCCGACGTTGCCGCCGCCGTACACCAAGCCGATGCCGCGTTCGCCGAGCGTCCGTCCGACTTCGCTCGCCAGGTGACGATAGATCGGCCTCGTCCCGTTCGCCGAGCCGCAGAAGACGCAGATGCGGCTCATCGGGTCCAGGCGGCGAGGTGCATCGCGCGCGTGAGCGCGCCGAGGGCCCGTATGCCGTTCCTCGCCATGCGTAGCGACGCGCCGGGCCGCTGGAAGACCGCCGTCAGCACCGCCCTTGCCGCAGCCGCGCCTTCGGCCTCCATGGCGGCGTTGAGGTCGGGGAGGTCGTCCTCGACGCCGTCGCTGACCACGCGCAACACGGCGACCGCGCTGCCCGCCGCACTCAACGTGCCCACGAGCGTGAGGCTTTCCATGTCGACCGCATCGACGTCGTAGCGGCGCGCGAGCACCGCCTTCTCGGCGGCGTCGATGACGACGAGGGCGCTGCCCAGCGCGCGGATGCCGCTCTGCGCGCCGGGAACGCGGTCGAGCAGACGCGCGGTCAAGGCCGCGTCGGTACTCGCCGGCTCGCCGTCGGCGTCGCGCAGCGTGCTGTAGAACAGCACGTCGCCCACGTGGAGCGCGGGCGACAGCGCGCCGCACAAGCCCGCCACCACGACGCGCCGCGGCGCGGTCCCCGCTGCGAGCAGCGCGTCGGCCG
>Ga0326727_10023171_pt1 | contig 11891 bp, 12 predicted proteins | sample MB2enrmetagenome_FD_207643 | JGI IMG/M metagenome (GOLD analysis project Ga0326727, IMG submission 207643) | Lab enriched peat soil microbial communities from McLean, Ithaca, NY, United States - MB29MY | ecosystem: Environmental > Terrestrial > Soil > Wetlands > Peat | place: USA: New York... | reverse complement strand
GTAGTGTTACTCGCCATAGTGTTACCGACTGTAGCACATAAAAGGGGCAAGCTGTCAATAGGTTTTTGAAAGTTTTTTTGCACAGGGGGTCCAGGGGGCGAACAAGGCGCGAAGATCGCCCGCTTCATCCCGATCCGCGGGCGCGGCGGGCCGAAGCGGGGGAAGGCGTTGGCCGTGGCGCAGTTGGGCGCGCCGGTCTCAAGAACCACTAACCGTTGGGTTCTTACTTCGCCGGGTCGGCTACCCGCCCCATGAAGAGGATGCCGCCGGAGCGATTGTCGCGGATCAGGAAGACGAAGGGGTGGTCGGCGCGGAACTCAAGGGGCGGCGTCCGGTCCGGCGCGCGCATCGCCAACCCCACCATCACCGCCGCCGTCGCCGCCGCAGCTTCGGTTCCCGCCTCGTCCACATCGATGAAGGCCTTATGGATTACAGCCGAGATAAACAACTCGCGGTCGCCGGTCATCCCTGAGAAATCGGCGGCGTTCTTGTCAAACGCCTTCGGCATCCCCATCGCTCCCAGCGTGCTGGCTAGCTCAAGCTGCTTTGTCACCTTGAATTTCGGGAAGGTCACAATAACGCTGGATGCGGGCTGTAACCGGCTCATCCATTGCCTGACGCTGGACGCGGTCAGTGATTTCTCGAAGGCCGCCAGGCCATCCAAATCCTTGGGCAGGAAAACGATCATGGATAACTCGCCGCTCTTGTAGGGGAGTTCCAGGACTTGAAACGTCCCGCCATCGAAATACTTGTAACTACCTGTGCGGCGCATCAAGGGAGCCTTGACAGTCTGCGCCGCGGACAGATGGAAATCCTCGTTCTCCGTTGCCGAGCTTTCGAATTGCGTCTGCCATTCGGCCTTGAAGTAGATAGCATCGGTCAGCACCAGCCTGGTCGCTGGGCTGACCACGCCCGGCTGGAGCAGGTCTTTGATTTTGTTATCTGTCTTCTGCTCGACCCATTGGTTGATGGTCAGCCGCGCCGCCTCGCTCGCGCCCTTGAAATCCACGCGATGGAACCCCGCGCCGTAATCGCTCTCGGTCAGCTTGAGGAAAGCGTCGAGAACCTTGTAATCCTGCTCGGCCCAAAGAGCGTTGGCCACGCTGAGCTGGTAGGCATCGTGCGGGGCATTCAGCCCCGTTAGCAGCGCGCCCATCGCCGGGTGCAGCCGCTCCGGCGGCAGCGTAAAATGCAAGGACTTCGCCATCTCCGCGGCGGTGTCGCCGCGCGCCCCGGCATAGGTCATGGCCAGCGCGGTGGAAATGCTCTCGGGCGAGAAGAAAAGATTGCCGCTCTGGCCGCGCAACTGGCCATAGAGCGCAACCGCGAACTCATTGTTGCCCGCGACAACCGTTGCCTGATCGTCCGCAGCCACAGGAGACGCCTCCGCCGCCCTCGCGGCCGTCAGCAATAAAGAACAGGCGATGAGAATCGATAGCAGGGCCTTCATGCAAACCTCCTCCGCGTGGGGAAAACGACCTCGGTCAGCGGATGCGGTAGACGAATGCGTCTTCCAGATACTGATCCCCAAACATCTGTCCTCCCAGGCGCAACCCGTACGTGTCGGCCGCAGAAGCGAAGGAGCGGCGCAGAGCCTGAATGAAGGGCTTGTCCATGGGGCGCAGAGAGATCGTAGGCTTTCTGCGGAACGGAAAGCCCGCTCTCTTCAATGACTCATTGATCTCCGTATATCCCGAAAGCGATGATGTTTGGTCGATACGGTCAGAAGCGATCACCAGCCTCCAATCCTCATAATCTGGAATCTTGGCCCAAAGCGCAACATTGGGAGACTTGCCATCCCTATCAAGCGCGTCGATGACTTCTTTTCCGTTTTCGATGTCGAGATTCACCAGCGTTGACGTATCCATGGGAGCAGTCCTCCTTTCTGACTTTCAATTGCCGTTAGCAGCGCAACTGTATCCAAAGCCGTCTTTCTCTGATACCGGGCTGTCTCCGACCAATCCTGAACAGTTTCCAGATTCGACCGCATTTCCGGATCGGCATCCAGCACAGAGTCCAACTCAGTTTTCAATTCAGCCAACCGCAATAGTTCTTTGAGATTGTGCGTATGGCTGTCATTAACCAGCTTCTTCTCAGGAAAATCGTGCAACTGTGTTCGTTTTGCGATGCACGCTTTCAACGCACATTCGACTGAGTATCCTGCCAAATAGTATGCGCCATCTGAGAGTCCCGCGGCTAGCAAAGCCTCAGCTTCCCTCAATCTCAACTCGGCGAGCTGCTGAAAATCAGTGCGGTTCATCTTTCAACCTCTTACGCCCGGCTCAGGTAGGCGCCCTCGCTGGTATCCACGCGGATCTTTTCGCCCTCGTTGATGAATGCGGGGACCTGGACGACGAGGCCGGTCTCGGTCTTGGCGGGCTTCGTCACGCTCGATGCGGTGGCCGACTTGAGCCCCGGCTCGGTCTCCACGACGGTCAGCTCGACGGCCGCCGGCAGGTCGATGCCCACCGCCTGGCCGTCGTGGTAGCTGACCTTGATCTGCAGGTTGGGGGTGAGGTACTCGATGGCGTCGCCCAGCGTCGTGCCCTTGAGCACGGTCTGCTCGTAGTCCACCGGGTTCATGAAGTAGTAGTCGTCGCCGTCGTTGTAGAGAAACTCCATCGAGATCTCGTCCACCACCACCTTTTCGATGGCGTCGGCGGAGCGGAAGCGGTGCTCGAACATGGCGCCGGTGCGCAGGTTGCGCAGCTTGGCTTGGATGAAGGCGCGCAGGTTGCCCGGCGTGCGGTGCTCCACCTTGAAGACCAGGTGAAGCTGGTCGTTGTGCTTGATGATCATGCCGGGACGCATTTGCGTGGCGGGAATCGCCATAAGGTTTGTAGCTCCTTGCCTTAGCTGCGCGCAGCGCGCAGTGAATTCTGGCCTTGGCCCAGCTTTGATTGTAGCCCAGGGGCGGATGGACGGGGGCGAGCCTGCAATGCGTTGAGCAGGAGGTCCAGATTCCCGCGGCTGGGCGAACCGCGGCGCACCGGATAACGTAAGATGAAGCAGGCGAATCGGAAGCAGTGGATGTTCGCCCAGGTTCCCCCAGGATCATGACCGGTTCCGCATTGCAGGTTTTGTCGAAGCCCAGGCGCCGCAATCGATGGCTCGTCCTGATTGCCGCCTTCAAGCTGGCCCAGGCGCTGTTGTTCATCGCCATCGGCGTGGGCGCGCTGCGCCTGGTGGGCAAAGACATCGGCGATATGCTGGAGCGGTTTGCCAACCATCTGCGCTTCAACACCGAGCCCCGCTTCGTCATCTTCATCCTGGAAAAGTCATCGCTGGTGACCGACCACATGCTGCGGCGCATCGGCGCGGTGGTCTTCATCTATGCCGCGCTCGATCTGATCGAGGGAACCGGCCTGTATCTCGAGAAGGCCTGGGCCGAGTACCTGACGCTGGCCATTACGGCGTCGTTTCTGCCCTGGGAGATCTTCGAGGTGCTGCGCAAGTTGACGTGGATCCGGTGCGGCCTGCTGACCATCAACGCGCTGGTGGTCTTCTATCTGTTGAAGATGGTGATCGAACGGGGCCGGCGCCGGCAGCGGGATGGGGAAGCGTAAGACGGGTGCCGGACAGCCGTAAGACCCGCAAGACAAATGCCGGACGCCGGCAAGACAAACGCCGGACGCCCGTAAGACAAACCCAGGGTGCCTGCAAGACAAATGCCGGACGCCATCTATTCCTGGTGAGACACGGTAGGAGTGAACGAGCTATGTTCGCCTTTTGTTCCCCTATCACACTGTCCGCGACCGCGTCCAGTATGGTGGACCAAAGCGGTAAACACTATATCTTGTGGCGATAAAGGCTCTCTGATCTATTAGTCGAGTTTTCCACATTCGCCCTCTCTTAACCCAACTTTTTCTCTATTTTCCCCTTGGCGAGAGCCGAAATCGGCGCTACCATCGGTTTACGTGGAAGGAATTGGAGCCAAGTGGAGCGCTTTGGACCGCTTGCCTCGCTTCCAAACCAAGTTTACCTGAGTTTTTGATTACCGGCACAGAAATCCCGAGCAAAGCGGCCGGAGAACCAGCGCAGATAACGGAAGTGTGAAGTTCAGCGCAGCAGGCAGGCCGCGGCAAAGGACGAAGAATCAGCCGCCAAGGGTGAAGAGGGGCAACGATGTTCCGCGGAAATCATCCGGCAAAGGTCGATGAGAAGGGGAGACTGAAGCTCCCGGCCGCCTTCAAGCAGTTGGTGGACGCCGGAAACGTCACCCAGTTCTACATCACCTCGATGGACGGCGAGAGCGCGGAAATTTGGCCGCTGCCGGAGTGGGAGAAGCAGGAATCGCTGCTGGCCGAAGCCAGCACCATGGACGAGGCCGTGGACAGGTACCTGAACCTGACCAGCTATTACGGCCAGCAGGTGGAGATGGACAGCCAGGCTCGTGTTCTGCTGCCGCAGATTCTGCGCGGCGCAGCCCAGTTGGATGGGGAAGTTGCCGTGCGCGGAAAGCTCTACTTCCTGGAAGTCAAGAACCTGAAGAAGCTGGAAGAGAGTTTGACGGCCAACGCCCTCACGGCCGAGAACCGCAAGTCTCTGGCGGAGATTACCCGCCGGCGCAGTGACCGCTAAGCCCCCCAGGGGGAGCGCATGACGATGTCGAACGAACGCCATGTGCCTGTTCTTTTTCATGAAGCGATGGATTTTCTCCGGGTGCGCGCAGAGGGTACTTATGTTGACTGCACGCTGGGATTGGCCGGTCACGCCGAGGGGATAGCGAGGCTGCTGGGAGCGCATGGGCGCCTGATCGGGTTTGACAGGGATGCCGAGGCGCTGGAACTTGCACGGGTCCGGCTGGACCGGGTCTGCGGGGAGTTAGGCAGCCAGGCCCCGCAGGTGACGCTGGTGGGCGAGGCCTTCAGCCGCATTGCAGAGTTCGTGCAGCCGGCTTCGGTGGATGGTCTGCTGGCCGATTTTGGAGTGAGCAGCCTGCAGTTGGACGAGGCGCGCAGGGGATTCAGTTTTCAGGCGGATGGGCCGCTGGACATGCGTATGGATACGCGCTCCGGCCCAACCGCCGCACAGGTGGTAAACGAGGCGAGCGAGCGTGAGCTTGCCGGCCTCATTTACGAGTACGGAGAGGAAAGGAGATCGCGGAGAATCGCCAGAGCCATTGTGCGCGGGCGGCCGGTTACGACTACGGGGCAGTTAGCCCGGATAGTAGCTTCAGCCGCCTCGCCAATGAAACAGGAGCGCATTCATCCGGCGACACGGACCTTTCAAGCTCTTCGTATCTGCGTAAATCGCGAGCTGGACGAAATCCGGGCATTGCTCGAGGCCGCGCCAAAGTTGCTTAAGCCCTCGGCAAGACTGGTTGTCATCAGCTTTCACTCGCTGGAAGATCGCATCGCGAAAGACAGTCTGCGCGAAGGCGCGCGGAAAGGAATCTGGGAGATTCTGACCAGGAAGCCGGTGACGGCCGGCGAGGAAGAGATGGAACGCAATCCGCGCTCGCGCAGCGCCAAGCTGAGGGCGGGGGAAAGACAGTGATCGGTTGTCAGTGATCAGTGATCAGTTGTCAGTTGGAAAACCACGGTAACTGAAAGCTGATAACTGACAACTGTGGAGCAGGGAGGGAATGATGGCGGCATGCACGACAACTTACTTTGAAGCGGGCCGCGGTTGGGGCGCCAGGATCGCCGAGCGGAACGCCGAGCTGATGGCGCGGCAGGCATTGCGCCGGCGGGGCGCGTGCACGCCGGAGTTCTTCTTTCCCAAGCATTTCGACAACTCGCGCCTGGTGAAGGGGGCAGACCCGGTGAGGGTGCGCCAGATGCGCCAGTTCTCTTTGGCCGCCGCCCTGCTTTTCTCCCTGGCGATGGTCTACGGATTGCAGCATTTCTATGCCATCGAGAGCGGCTACCGGGTGGAGACGGAGAAGCAGGCGCTGAATCAGTTGCGGGAGGAAAACCGCCAGTTGCGGCTGGCCGAGGCGCAGCTTACCCAGCCGGAACGCGTCGATTTCATGGCCCGCCAGCTTGGACTTGCGGAGCCGCAGCCGGGCCAGGTGATTCATCCCAATGGCCGCCCGGATGCCGCGACTCCCTCGGTCGCCCAGGTAACTCCTCCAGCGCCGGCTCCGCGGTGAGAGAACAGCTAATAGCTAAGAGCTAATAGCTATTAGCTAAGAGCTAGTGCTATGTCCATGAGATTTCGTAATCCAAGCGGAAGCCCTGGGTGCCCAAGGTCCCTCGCATTTGGGGACCTGGGAAAGCACGAATCCACATGGTCTGGGTACTAGAAGCTACAGGAAGCGGAGCTATTTCCCATGCAGCCAGCCCTTGGAGTCAACCGCAGCCGCGCCAGCGCGGGGCGCGTCTTGCCGCTCAGGCGAACGCGTTTCTGGCTGATCTGCCTCTTCTTTTTTCTTTGGACTCTGGCCATTTGCGCCCGCCTGTTCTGGCTGCAGGTGGTGCGCCACAAGGAGTTCGTGGAGCGCGCGCAGAAGCAGCAACAGCGCACCTTTGAGGTAGCTCCGCGGCGCGGCGTGCTCTACGACCGCAACCTGCACGAGCTGGCCATGACCGTGCAGGCGGACTCCATCTACGCGGTGCCCAACGAGATCGGCGACAACCAGGCCGCCGCGCACGCCTTGGCCGCGCTGGTGCACACCAACGCCGAAGACGAGGCGACCACCGAGGAGCAGATTGTCGCGCGGCTCAACAAGGGGAAGGACTTTGCCTGGGTGGCGCGGCGAGTTACGCCCGAAGTTGCGGCCAGAGTGCGCGAGCTGATCGCCTCGAAGGGAATCGAGGGCGTCTACTTTCAGAAGGAGTTCCAGCGCTTCTATCCCGACAGCGAGATTGCCGCCCAGGTGCTGGGCTATGTGGGCGTGGACGACAACGGCCTGGGGGGCCTGGAGCAGAAGTTCGAGGGGCAATTGCACGGCGTTCCGGGGCGCATGTACACGGCGGTGGATGCCCGCAGCCGGGTGCTGGGTTCCACCGAGCATGAGCCGGAGCCGGGGCAGAACCTGGTGCTGACCATCGACCAGAACATCCAGTTTCTGGCCGAGCGGGCGCTGGACCACGCCATGGAGCGCACCCAGGCGGCCAACGGCACGGTGGTGGTGCAGGACGTTCATACCGGGCAGATCCTGGCTCTGGCCATCCGCCCCACCTTCAATCCCAACCAGTTTCGCCACACCACGCCGGCGTTGCTGCGCAATCACGCGGTGAGCGACGTATACGAGCCCGGCTCGACCTTCAAGCTGGTCGTTTACTCGGCGGCGCTGGAGCAGGGCGTGACCACCCCGGACGACATGATCGACTGCCAGGGCGGGCAGATCACCATCGCCGGCCGCGTGATTCACGACGACAAATCGGACCACTACGGGGTCATCACGGTCCATGAGGCGCTGGAGCACTCCAGCGACGTGGCCGCCGTCAAGCTGGCGCTCAAGCTGGGGCCGGACCGCTTCTATTCGTTCATTCGCAACTTCGGCTTCGGCTCACGCCCCGGCACGGAGTTGCCCGGCGAGACGCGCGGCCTGCTGCGGCCGGTGAACAAATGGGGCTCGTCCTCGATCGGGTCAATCGCCATCGGCCAGGAGGTTGCGGTCACGCCGCTGCAACTGGTCTCGATGGTCTCCACCATCGCCAACGGAGGAATCTACCTGCCGCCGCACGTGCTGATGCCGGGCCAGGTAGATGCTGACAGCCAAAGGTCCGCCGCAGCGCAGGCGCCTGTGCCCTTCAAGGCGGGCGGCGAGCTGCCCAATCCGCTGCCTCCGGGCGCGCATCGCGTGCTTTCCACGCTCACCGCGGCCCAGATGCGCAAGATGATGGAGGGCGTGGTGCTCTACGGCACGGGCAGGCAGGCGCAGCTCAACGGTTACTCCTCGGGCGGCAAGACCGGCACCGCGCAGAAGATCGATCCCGCCACGCATACTTATTCGAAGACCATGCACGTGGCCTCGTTTGCCGGCATTGCTCCGGTGAACAACCCGGTGATCGCCGTGGCGGTGGTCATGGACAACCCCAAGGGCGCGTACTACGGCGCCAGCGTCTCCGCGCCGGTATTTGCCGAGGTGGCGCAGCAGGTGCTCGAGTACCTGGAAGTCCCGCACGACATTGACGTGCGCCCGCCCAAGGCTACAAAGGACGACAAGCCCCTGACGGAAGACGATGCCGGCGGGAATGCCGCTAACATCGACGCTCTTTATGCGGCGGCCAACGACCTGCCCAGCGACGATCCATTGCGCGCGGGGTCAAGCCAGACCGGCGCTCCCGGTCAAGCGGCCACGCCGGCCGCCGGCAAAGCCCCGAATCCGGCTGCAACTCCAGACCGGAACCCGAAGCTTGCTGCGAAGGCCCACCCGGACGGCGCGCCGGAAACTGCTGTTACGGCGCGGCCCGTCGCTCAGCAGGCGGAGACAAACCGGCAGCCGGCGACGGCCGCGGTTACCATCGACGAAGCCAGGCGCCTGCAGGTTCCACCGCTGATCGGTCTGCCGGTGCGCAAGGTCGTCGAGCTAGCCGCCGCCGCGGGCTTGGAGGTGCAAGTGTCCGGAAACGGCACAGTGCGGGAACAGGCGCCGGCTTCCGGAACGATGGTTGCGCCTGGAACCCAGATCGTGGTGCGCTGCGGGCGATGAGGCGCAACGGCGGTGGAGCAACCTCATAAACACCGTAAGAACCGCGATAATACAGCTATCCGCTAGACGCCCATGAATCCTTGTTGTTGTATCAAAGCTGGGTGCCCCACCCTCGGCGCGTCCTTGTTCTTGCGCCTAGGGTGGGTGAGTACCACAGCCCATCGCAATGAACAAATTCATGGGGTCGGAGGCCCTTTGCTATCATTTCCCCGATTTTCCCCGCGCGCACCGCGCCGGCGCTGAAAAAACAAAGAATAATCTGAAAAATCGACGAGAATATTTGTCAAATAGACAACAGTCGAGTATTGTAAGTTAAGGCAAATGGCCGACTCCGTGCTGCTTTGCAACCCGGACGCGCGGAGATCGGACCACTTAGCGGCATCAGTCAGGGAGGAAAAATGGGAATATCGGAGATTCTGGCATCGGTCGACCGTGAGATCGCACTTTTGCAGCAAGCTCGCACATTGCTGAGCGGTACCGTTGCTCCGGCGCCAAAGAAGAAGGTGGGCAGGCCCAGGAAGGTCGTGGTTGTGCCAAAGAAGGCAGCGGTTGCACCGGCCGCCAAGCCTGCGAAAAAGAAAAAGAGAAATCTCTCTCCTGAAGGACGGGCGCGCATCGCCGAGGCCGTCAAGCGGCGCTGGGCGGCTCAGAAGGCTGCCGCTTCCAAGTAGGCGGTTACACCGCGGATGCAGTCAGGGGCTGGCGGAGGCCTGTAACTCACGCGAGTTTCAGCCTCCGCTCGAGTCCTCTCTTCCGGCCGCAGCGAAGGCTGGAGAGCGCGAGTTCCTCTCATTCCGGGGTCTGCGAGGATTCGGACTGTTCGAGGATGCCGCGCTCCGTTCTAGCCCGTCGCCGTTGAGTTTTGTGAAGTTTCCGTTTGGCGCAGCACATCCGTCTACGTCAGGCGCGGGTGAGTTGTGTGCGCGGCGCTATCATCGGGATGGCTCAGCGATGACTGTCCGGCATCTGCGGCTCCTATCTCCAGCGAAAGATCCGCAGAGAGACCGCGAACGGCACAACGAACCACGCCAGCAATATCCCCGCCGGCGCGGTCAATTGTGCCAGGCTCATCCCCTGCAGCATGTTTCCGCGCATGGCGTCGATGGCCGCGGTGAGCGGCAGCGCCCGCACCAGCGGTTGAATCGCCGCCGGAAAGCGCGAGGCCGAAAAGAAGACCCCGGAGAGAATCCACATCGGAAGCATGACCAGGTTCATCAGTCCCGACGCGGCTTCCATAGTCTTCGCCCGCGAGGCAACCAGCAGGCCCAGCGCTGAGAATGCCAGCGAAGTCAGCACGCACAGCACTCCAAGCTGCCAGAGCGAGCCGCGAAACGGCACTCGAAAGGCCAGCCGCGCAAAGCCCAGAAACACCGCAACCTCGATAATCAGCATCAGCATACGCGACAGCAGGAACGACGCCAGATACTGCCAGCGCGGCATGGGCGAAGCCACCATCCGCTTGAGCAGCTTCTTCTGCCGGGCCTCGACGATGGAAAACCCCAGCCCCCACATCGCCGATCCCATCAGGTTCATGCCCAGCAGCCCCGGCACCACAAAGTCGATGTACCGCGACCCGGTCTCATGCACCGGCTCGTTTGCGGCGATTACCGCATCGCGCCGCCCCGCAGCCGTCTGAATCGCCCCATCCGCCAGCAGCCGCGCCGTGCGCGCATCGGGATTGGTGTCGTCGAACTTGTACGCCACCCCGTCCGGCCTCTGGATGGCCAGCAGCAGAATGCCTCCCGTAGCCAGCGCGTGCGTGCCGGCCGCCTCGTCCATGGTCGTCGCCGTCAGCCCCTTGTCGCGGGCGAGCGCCTGCGTCAACTGCGGCGTGGTTGCGCCCACCGGCAGCACATCCGCCGGCCGGTTGCGAAAGGCAATGCCCAGCCCCACCGCCAGCAGAATGGGAAAGATAAAGATCCAGAAGATCGCCTCCGGCTCGCGCAGAAGCAAGCGGAAGCGCACCATCGTCAACTGATACAGGCTGCTCGTCTCCAGCTTATTCATCGCGCAGGTTCCTTCCCGTCAGCTTGACGAAGACGTCCTCCAGCGTTGCCGAGTGGGTGCGAAACTCGCTCAGGTGCAGCCCCTGGCCCCGCAGCGCGGCAAAGATGTGCGGCACGGCCACGTGCAGCTCCGTAACCGAGAGCCGGTGCAGCCCCTCATCCACGATGGCCGACTGCACGCCGGGAATCGCCCGCAGCAGCCCCGCTTCCACGATGGTGTGACTCGCGGGTGCCTCCGGTCTCGCTTCTGAGACCGGGGAATCCTTCGAGCTGGGCGCCCCAGTGCCTGCGCTGAGCTTGTCGAAATGTCTCGCTTCCGAGACCTGGGAATCGATCGCGCCGCCCACGGCAAACTCGACAATATCCTCCCCGCCCAGGGTCGCGATCAGTTGCTGCGGAGTACCCAGCGCAATCACCCGCCCATGATCCATGATCGCCACCCGCTCGCACAGCCGCTCGGCCTCCTCCATGTAGTGCGTGGTCAGGATGATCGTCCGGCCTGCCTGCTTCAGCCGCTCCACCAGCTCCCACAGGTGCCGGCGCGCCTGGGGATCGAGGCCCGTCGTCGGCTCATCCAGAAAGAGCAATTCCGGGTCGCCCACCAGCGCGCAGGCCATCGCCAGCCGCTGCTTCTGCCCGCCCGACAGTCCGGCAACGCGCGAGCGGCGCTTTTCTTCGAGTTGCGCCGTCTCGATCGATTCGTCCACCGACATCCCGCGCCTGAAGAAGCTGCGGAAGAGGCGCAGCGTCTCTTCCACCGTCAGCTTGTCCGGAAACTGTGTCTCCTGCAGTTGAATTCCGATCCGCTGGCGCAGTTCGGCGGCGCCCGCAGCCCAGTTCAGGCCCAGCAGTTCCACTGTCCCGGCATCGGGCGCGGTCAGCCCCTCGCAAATCTCGATGGTCGTGGTCTTGCCCGCCCCATTCGGCCCCAGCAGCCCGAAACACTCGCCCCGCGCCACCTCCAGGTCCAGCCCATCCACCGCCTTCACATCCGCAAAGGCCTTGCGAATTCCGTGCAGCAGCAGCGCCGGGCCGCTCGCTTGCGCCCTTGCCGCCTGGCTGCCCAATCCGTTCTTCACTCCATCCCTCATCGCCCCAGCTTACCGCATCTTCCGGTTCCGGTCGTCCCATTGACGCGCTGGGGCAGCTTGCGGGCCGGCGGCCGGCCGGGCAGTGGGCCGGTTTCCGGGCAGTCAACCGACCGGCACACGGGATTCGGGGAATGCCTGCAGACTGGCTGGATGCGTGCATTGGGCTGTTACCAACAGATGACAGCCTGA
>Ga0326727_10023170_pt1 | contig 11892 bp, 9 predicted proteins | sample MB2enrmetagenome_FD_207643 | JGI IMG/M metagenome (GOLD analysis project Ga0326727, IMG submission 207643) | Lab enriched peat soil microbial communities from McLean, Ithaca, NY, United States - MB29MY | ecosystem: Environmental > Terrestrial > Soil > Wetlands > Peat | place: USA: New York... | reverse complement strand
GTACGCGTCGGTCATGTCGGCGACCACGGTGGCTGGGACGCTGCTGATGCGGAGCGCGATCTGGCTGCTGCCCTTCCGACTTACGCTTTCCAAGGCGACCGTCGCCGCCGGCCAGATCCTGAGGGTGACGATCCAGGCCGCCGAGCCGCTCCGTGCGGCGCCGCGCCTGGTCGTCAGCCAGCCCGGGATCGCCGCGTACACGGTTGCCGCCACCGGCGGCGGGCTGAGGTACGAGGCCGCGTTCCAGCTGCGCGCTGGCCCAGGGGGGATGGTCGGGCTGCGCGTGCTGGGGACGGAGGCCACCGGCGTCGCCGTCGCCACTGGCGCGACGGTGGTCCTGGAGTAGGTGCCGGACGCGCCGACCCCGACCGTCTCCGCAGGCGATTCGGGCGGGCGCACGACGTGGTACAGGCGACCCGCGTCGCTCCCGCGACCGAGAGGGCGCCGGTACACTGCGTGCGATGAGCCCGCGCGAGCCGCACATCGGGTACGACGACACGTGGGTGGTCCTGCCCACTTACAACGAATGCGAGAACCTGCCCGGGATCGCGGCGGCGATTCTTGATCGGCTGCCCGGGGCGACGCTGCTAGTCGTGGACGATGCCTCGCCGGACGGGACGGGCCAGCTGGCAGACTCGCTCGCCGCTGCAGACCCCCTCGTGCGCGTACTGCATAGACCGGGCAAGCAGGGGCTCGGTCGGGCCTACATCGACGGGTTCCTGGTGGCGCTCGCTGGAGGTGCCGGCCGCATCGTCCAGATGGACGCTGACTGGTCGCACGATCCGGCCTACCTTCCGGGGCTGGTCCGGCCGCTCGAAGGCGCGGCAGACCTCGTGATCGGGTCCCGATACGTCCGCGGAGGCGGTGTCGCGCAGTGGGGGTTCGGTCGCCGGGCCGTGTCGCGCGGGGGATCCCTGTTCGCGCGGCTCGTCCTCGGGCTGCCCGCGCACGACCTGACCGGCGGATTCAAGGCGTGGCGCCGCGAAACCCTCGCAGCCATTCCTTGGGACGGTGTCCACGCCGGCGGCTACGTTTTCCAGATCGAGACCACCTGGTTGGCCCGTCGCAGCGGCGCGACGATCGTTGAGCTACCGATCGTCTTTCGGGATCGCCAGGTCGGCGTGAGCAAGATGTCGCGGCGGATCGTGGTCGAGGCGCTCCTCGTGGTGCTGACGCTCCGTTGGGACGAGCTGCGCGGCCGTGGCCCGGGCCGCCGTCGCAGCGGCAGCCCGTCCGAACCAACCGACACGGAGGCGTCGGCGCCGCCCGGCGAAGTCGGCGCCGACGAGCAGACCAGCTGATGCGCGAACTCGTGGGTGTGGAGCCCCCGTCGCGAGTGCCGCCGGCACCCGCACGCGTGGTGATCGACCTGAGGCCACTGCAGGAGCCCGAGCGCACACCGATCACGGCGGCGTACCTTCAGTGCCTGCTGGCGGCGTTCGCCGCAGATCCGCTGCCTGGCGAGTCGTTCGTGCCGGTGCTGCGCCTAATGCGTCCCGACCCGACGCGAGGGCCAGGACTCGACCATCTTGCGGTCGCTGGCCGGCGGCGGGTGTTCCCCACGGCGCGGTTCCTGCGATCCGCCGGCCTGACGGTCGACGCATTCCAGCTGCGCGGCGCGGAGATCGGCAGCTCTCACGGGTACGGGGAGGCGGGGGCGACGGGCGTCCTGTACCACACGGCCGGAGGGGCCGTCCCGCTTGGGTCGGATCTGCCGGTGGTCGCCACTCTGCTCGACCTCGCTCCCTGGGAGCTCCCCTCGATCTACGCCGCCAGCCCGGCCGCGCGCTTCGGTCACCGTCTGCGGGCCCGGATCCTGCGGGATGCGAGGCGGCTGATCGTGTGCTCGGACGCCACGGCCGAGGCGGCGCGCCGACTCGTGCGCATCCGGCCGGAGCGCATCGCCGTGGTGGGGCTCGCCGCCGGCGACGCATTCGTTCTCGCCGCTGGCCGCCCGGATCACTTTGCCGGACTGCGCGGCCGCCTCAGTCTGCCGCCGCGCTACCTCGTGTTCACTGGCCGATACGATGCCCGGAAGGACCTCGGCACGCTGTTCCGGGCGCTCGCAGCGCTCCGCGAGGAGAGCCCCGACCTGTCGTCGCGACGGCGCCGGCTCGCCCAGCCGGAAGGAGCCGCTGCGACCACCGCAGCCGGCTCGTCCACTGCGTCCGGCCCCCCGAGGAGCGGCCGCGGGTCTGCGGCTGGTCGTGGCGACGCCGGCGACTCGGTTCCTTGGCCCCCCGTCGTGGTCCTTGCCGGTGCCACGGGCGAGGGGGAGAGCGACGCGCCCGCTCTGGCCCGAGCGGCCGCCCGCCACGGCGTCGAGGATCTTGTCTTCCTTGTCCCTCACCTCTCGTCGGACGATCTCGCGACGCTCGAGGCCGGCGCCGAGGCGGCCGTGTTCCCCGCCATCAGTGAAGGGACCGGGCTTGCAGTGCTGGAGGCGCTGGCGGTCGGGATTCCCGTAGTCGCATCGCGCGTCGGACCGCTCCCGGAGCTCATCGGACCGGCCGGCATCATCGTCGAGCCCCGCGATCCGGCGCGGCTCGCCGCCGCGCTGCGCGCCGCCTGGTCCGGGCCCATCCACGACCAGCTGCGGCGGGTGGCGCGCCAGCGGGCGCTCGCCGGTCGGCGCACTTGGACGGACGTGGCGCGCGAGACGCGGGACGTGTACGCAGCAGCGCTCGTGGCCGACTGAACCACCCATCGGTCGAATCGCTTGGCCGGCCGGTTGGTTGCGCGGGTGACGGCTCGCTCGCCGGCGTTACTGTGGCACAGGGCGCGTGCGCGACGATGCGGCACGTGCGATCGCCGAGCTGACCGTAACCACCGTCCCCACCGGGACCACCTGGATGGCGATCTGTCCGCGCACTAGTTGGACGGGAGTGCCGGCACTCCCACTGTTCGCAAGCGTCAGGAGGAGCGGCGCCTCGTCTGAGGCCTTGCTCCACGTGGCGTCGAAGGCCAGCCCGTCCCGCAGTACCAGAGCCTCACCGGTGCCCGTGTACCCCAGCTCGAGCCGACCTTTTTCCTCGTTCGTCGGCTGGCCGGGTGCGTTGACGAGCGGCCCCACGCTGACGTACATGACGACGACGTCAAAGGGGGCGACGCGCTCCCCGCTCCCAGCATCCACCTGCGGCGCACCGTCGACGGAGCGGAGGTAGCGATCGGTGGCGGGATCGTAGGTGTACGTGATCACGCCGGCGGGGTAGGGAACTACCAGCGATCCAGCAGCCGGGCGCTGCGCCGGCGGGGCGGGATCGGAGAACGACCAGGCAGGGGCCGGGGCGGAGGGAACATCGAGGCGTGTCGCCAGGGCATCGAGCTGCGCCGTGCTCGAGTAGACGTTGTGCGGCGCGACCCGGGTCGTGATGCGCGGCATGTAGGTTGCCCACGAGAACTCGTCGGCGTTCCACACGAGCCGCCCGTCCAGCTGTTGCAGCGCTGCGAGGGCGTTTGGCGCACCGCCCACGTGCGCGTATAGGGGTCGCCATTGCGCGGCCCAGCCGACGAAGTAGCGGCGGCTGCTCCGGATCGGACCGATGGCCGCCGCAGGCGTCGTCTGGTACAGCGCCATGTAGCGCGGGATGCCGCCCTCGGCCGGCGCCTGCACGAGGATGTCAGCCTCGGCCAGCCCGGACTGCGGACGCGCCGCGGGGGCGTCGTCGATCATCACGGCCACGATGGGTCGGGCGGCCGCGGCCGCGGTCTCGAGGATGCCGTCGGTGGGCGCTTCGACCAGCGGGGCCGGTGTCTCCGGCGGGGTCACCGGCGCAGTGGGCGACGCGGACGGAGCGGCATTCGACGCCGCGACATCGCCGGCCGACGCGATTGGGGACAGGGATGAGGGCGCGATGGGTGTGCCTGTGCAGCTGCCGAGCACGAGCACGGCGACTGCCAGTGCCCAGATCGCCACCGCGCGATGCGCGCGGCCAGCCGGGCCGGCGACGACGCGGCGCGTTCGATGAACGGCGAACCCCCTCGTCGGCACGGCCATGGCCAAGCATCGTACCAGCCCCCGCCGCTCGACTCTGGGTGTGTCGGTGGGTGCCCGGCCGGCGGCCATTCCGCGTGCCACCGACGGCCACCCGGCCCGCACCGTCCTGCCGTCCGGCAGAGCCGGGCGTCGCGTGGCATCCGGTAGACTCGCCGCCGTGATTCATCCGTCAGCCGACGTTTCGGCCGATGCCACCATCGGCCAGCGCACCAGCATCTGGAACCGCGTCCAGGTTCGCGAGGGAGCCGTCATCGGCGACGACTGCATCGTCGGCAAGGATGCCTACGTCGATTTCGGCGTCCACATCGGCGACCGCTGCAAGATCCAGAACGGCGCCCTCGTCTATCACGGGGTCACCGTGGAGCCCGGCGTCTTCATCGGCCCAGGCGCGATCCTGACCAACGACCGATTTCCCCGCAGTATCACCCCAGATGGAGCGCTCGCGGGGCCAGACGACTGGACCGTCAGCACCATCACGCTCCGCTATGGATGCTCGATCGGCGCCGGTGCGGTCGTCGTGGCCGGCAACGACGTGGGACGGTTCGCGACGGTCGGCGCGGGCGCCGTGGTGACCCGCCCGGTTCCCGACTACGCGCTGGTGGCGGGGAACCCGGCCCGCCGCCTCGGGTGGGTCTGCGCGTGCGGACAGCGCCTCACGGACTCGTCGGGACGGCAGGTCGCTGCGAACGCCGAGGGCGAGGCTAGCTGTCCCGCCTGCCGTCGCCACTTCACGATCGCCGCGGAGAGCTGCACGGAGCGTGTCGTCACGTGACGGCGACGGCTATGCCCCTTGCGAGGCATCCCTTGGAGGTCCGCCCGTGATCCCGATCTCGAAGCCCGACATCGGTCCCGCCGAGGAGTCGGCTGTCCTCGACGTCCTCCGTTCCGGGATGGTGGCGATGGGACGCCGGACCGCAGAGTTCGAGACCGCTTGGGCGGCGTACTGCGGCGTGCGCCACGCGGTGATGATGTCGAACGGGACGGTCACCACCGAGGCGATCCTGCGCGCCCTGGGTATCGGCCCCCGCGACGAGGTCATCACCGTCAGTTTCAGCTTCAACGCGACGGTCAGCACGATCCTCCAGGTCGGAGCGACGCCGGTCTTCGTCGACATCCGCGAATCCGATTTCACGATGGACCCGGATCTCGTCGAGGCGGCGATCACGCCGCACACGAAGGCGATCATGCCGGTGCACCTGTACGGGCTGATGGCCGACATGGACCCGCTCTCCGACATCGCGCGGCGGCATAGCCTGCACCTCATCGAGGATGCTGCACAGGCCCACGGCGCGACGTATCACGGCCGACGGGCGGGATCCTTCGGGCCGGCCATGTTCAGCCTGTACGCGACCAAGAACCTCATGACGGGCGAGGGCGGGATCGCCACCACCGACGACGACGACCTCGCCGACCGCCTGCGGCTCTACCGCAACCATGGCATGCGGCGGCGCTACTACCACGACGAGCTCGGGACGAACTTCAAGCCGACCGACCTCGCGGCGGCGCTCGGGCTCGCACAGCTGCCGCGCCTCGATGAGCGGACGGAGCGGCGGCGACGGAACGCCGCGCGCCTCACCGCTGGCCTTGCCGGGTACCTGACCCCGCAAGTGCCCGGGGGCCGGGAGCACGTCTGGCATCAGTACACCATGCGTTTTCCTGCTGAACGGGAGCGCGTCGTGGAGGGGCTTACCGAGCGCGGCGTCGGGTCGCTGATCTACTACCCCGTGCCGATCCATCGGCAGTCGTATTTGCAGAGATTCCTTCCCGGCGCGGCCGGCCTCGATCTCCCAGTGACGAACCGGCTGTCCGACGAGGTGTTGTCGATCCCGGTCCACCCGATGTTGACCGATGCCGACCTCGACGCGATCGTTTTGGCGGTCCGTGAGGTGGCGACACCTGCGGACGCCCTGGCGGTCTCTCCGACGAATCTGGAAGCGGGCTCCGGTGCGGCGAGGGTAGAGCGCGCCGGGACGGGCCCTCGGTGAGCGGGCCGGCGCGGCTACGGGTTGGGCTAGCCGGCCTGGGGTCGATGGGCCGCAACCACCTGCGCAACCTCGCCTCGCGCCACGACGTGGTCTTGGTGGCCGTCGCCGATCCTAGCGAGGAAGTGCTCACGCCCGCGGCCGAGCAGGTCGGAGCGCGCGCCTACACGGACCCCGTCGACATGCTCGACGACGAGCGCTTGGATGCCCTCATCGTCGCCGCGCCCACGACACTGCACCACCGGATCGCACTTTATGCCATCGAGCGCCGCGTGCCTGTCCTGGTTGAGAAGCCGCTGGCGACGACCGTCGCGGAGGGGCGCGAACTGGTCGAGGCGGCCGCGCGACGTGAGGTGCTCCTTCAGGCCGGCCACATCGAGCGCTTCAACCCGGCCGTGGTGGCTCTCGGGGATCGGTTGCGCGGCGGGGCGCTCAGCCGGATCTACAGCATCAAAACGCTGCGCGCGGGTCCGTTTCCCGCGCGGATCCGCGATGTGGGCGTCGCTGTCGACCTCGCGACGCACGACGTGGACATCATGTGCCACCTAGCTGGCCTCCGCCCCGACCGCGTCTACGCCGAGACCACGCAGCACGTCCACACGTCCCGGGAGGATCTCGTCTTCGGTCTGCTCCACTTCCCCGGCGGCACCGTCGGATTGCTCGACGTGAACTGGCTCACGCCGGAGAAGCAGCGCCGGATCACCGTGCTCGGCGCGGAAGGGATGTTCCAGGTCGACTATCTCAGTCAAGCGCTGACGTTCACGCGCGGGGCGGCAGAGCTCAGTCCGACGTACCTTGACGGCTACGCGCCGACTTTCGTCGGCGAGGCGGTGCAACTGCCGGTGACTCCGGCCGAGCCGCTCCGACGCGAGCTTGACGCTTTCTTCGACGCGATTCGCTCCGGCGGCCCCGCCGCCATCCCGGGCTCCGACGGCCTCTGGGCGGTCGCGCTCGCCAACCTGTTGCTCGAATCCGCCGCGGCTCATCGTCCGGTCGCGGTGCACCCCCTGGAGGTCCCCCGCGCATGACCCAGTTCGTCAGCCCCTGGCGCGGTGATCCCGAGACAGTCGGCACCGTGGCCGTCGTGGGCATGGGCAAGATCGGGCTGCCGCTAGCGGCTCAGTATGCGGCACGTGGGTGGCACGTAATCGGGGTCGACATCCAGCCGTGGGTGGTCGACATACTAAACGAGGGACATGTCCATTTTGCTGAAGAACCCGGACTGGCGAAGCGGATCTCGGAGGCGCACGCGACGGGTCGGTTCCGCGCCACCACGTCGCACGCGGAGGCGACGCGCGAGGCGGACGTCGTCGTGATCATCGTCCCAGTCATGCTGTCTGACGTCCAGGAACCGGACTATCGCTACATCGACCCGGCAACCGAATCGGTCGCGGCCGGGCTCCATCCGGGCGTCCTGGTGCTCTACGAGACGACGCTTCCGGTTGGAGATACCCGCGACCGTTTCCGCCCGATGCTTGAGGCGGCAGGAGGGCTCGCCTGCGGCGATCCCGACGGCGGTTTCCTAGTGGCGTTCAGCCCCGAGCGCGTCTACAGCGGCCGGATCTTCCACGACCTCGACACGTACCCAAAGCTCGTGGGCGGCGTCGATGCGGCGAGCGGGGCGCGAGCTGCGGCGTTCTACAGGACCGTCGTGCCGGCCGAGGTCTGGCAGCTCTCGACCGCCGAGGCCGCCGAGTTCGCCAAGCTCGCGGAGACCACCTACCGCGACGTCAACATCGCGCTGGCCAACCAGTTCGCCCAGTACGCGGAGCGGATGGGCGTCGACATTCAGGAGGTCATCCGAGGGTCGAACAGCCAGCCGTTCAGCCACATCCACCAGCCCGGCATTGGGGTGGGGGGCCACTGCATTCCCGTCTACCCGCACTTCCTGGTCAGCCGAGCTCCGGAGCTCACCCTCCCCGCGCTCTCGCGCCAGGTGAACGACGGACAAGTGGGGTTGGCCGTCTTGGCCGTGGAGCGCGCGCTTGGACCGCTTGAGGGGACGCCCATTCTCGTCCTCGGACTGACATACCGCGAGGACGTCAAGGAGCTTGCCTATACGCGAGCCATCCCCCTGATCGAGCGGCTGGCATTCCACGGCGCCGAGGTGTGGGCCTACGACCCGCTGCTCTCTGACGAGGATGTGGCCCGGATCGGGGCGCGGGCGTGGCACTGGGGCAATCGCGCGCCGTTCCGGGCGATCGTCGTGCAAACGGGCGCACGCCAGTTCCGGGCACTCGACGCGTCCTGGTTCCCGGATCTGGCCGTGCTGTTCGACGGCCGGAACGCGCTGCGCGACGTAGTCCTGCCCGACAGCGTGGCCTACGTGGGCGTGGGTGTTCCGGATCCGCGCGCGGAACGGCGGGTTCGGCGGACCGCCGGCGCCGGGAGCGCTGGCAGGCGCTGAGGACGACCGGCATGGGCCTCGACGGTGACCGCGCGTTGAAGCTCGACTGCGTCGTTGGCACGCGGCCGCAGATCATCAAGGCCGCGGCGGCGTGGCCGGCACTCCACCGGGTCCATCACCCCCGACTGATCGACACCGGCCAACACTATGACGAGGAGATGGCCGGGCACTTCTTCGGCGAGCTGCGGCTCCCGCCCCCATTGCACCAGCTCGGAGTCGGCAGCGGCACCCACGCTCGACAAGTCGCCGCGATGATGGATCGTCTCGAGCCCATCGTAATGGACGACCGTCCCGACGCGGTCGTTGTGTTCGGGGACACAAACTCGACGCTCGCCGGGGCACTCGTCGCGGCCAAGCTCTCGATTCCACTGGCACACGTCGAGGCCGGGCTCCGCTCGTTCGACCGCCGAATGCCCGAGGAGGTCAACCGGATCGTCGTCGATCACCTTGCCGGGCTCCTTTTTGCCCCCAACGGGAACGCCGCCGGCAATCTTCATGCCGAGGGGATCGGCCGGGAGCCCGATGCCCGCGGAGCCCCCGTCCCCGACGGGAGCAATGCACGGGTGGAGGTCGTCGGCGACCTCATGCAGGACCTGTGCGCGGCCACGCTGGACGCGGTGCTGGATCCCGCGTCCATCCGGGCTGGTGCCCCCCCAACCGTTGCAGCGCTCGGCCTGGTGCCCGGCGAATATCTCTTCGCCACCGTCCATCGCGCAGAGAATCGCACCCCTGAGGCGCTGCGCGGCTGGCTCTCCGTGCTCGGCGGGCTCGACCGGCCGGTGGTGCTGGCACTCCACCCAGGGACGCACCGTGCCATCGACGAGAACACTTGCGCTGTGCCAGGGAATGTGCACGTGGTGCCACCGCAGGGTTACCGAACGAGCCTCGCGCTCCAGCTGCATGCCGGCGGCGTGGTCACGGACTCGGGCGGCGTGCAGCGCGAGGCGGCCTGGTTAGGGACGCCCGCCTTGGTCCTGCGCGATACGACCGAATGGCCCGAGACCCTGGAGGCGAGCGGAGGACGGAGCGCGCTGGTGGGATGCGATCTCGGTCGAGCAACGGCCGCTCTGGCCCGTCTCGCGCCGATTTCGTCCGCCCGCCGCGATGCCGCGGCACGGGCGCGCTCCGCCCGCGTTGATTCCTCGGGCGCGGGCGAGGCCGTCGCCGAATCCCTCGGGCACTGGCTTGCGGGCTGAGCGCCCGCTCCCGGACCCGCTGGCGCCGGACAGGGACCGCCGAGCTCGTTAGCTGTGGCACAGTGCGGCCGGGCCTGCTCACGCCGGGCAGAGCTGGCGCTGGCCGCCGATCACGTGGCCCTACCGGCGGTCCGCACACGGCCGCCCGCGACGATCCGTCGGGCGCGCGACCCGCTGCCCTACACTGCACGGCAGATGGCAAGCGTGCCCGATCCCGGGTTCGGACCGGACCACCTTGACGTGATCCGCCGCTCCTCCTCCCCGCGTCAGCTCCGCATCGCGATCGTGGCTGCTAACACCTTCGAGCACGACTCCCGGCTGCTGCGCACCGCGCGCGCGCTGGCCGCCGATGGACACCTGGTGACCCTGCTCGCATTCCGGGCGCCGGGTCTTGCGGCACGCGAGGAACTGGCGGAGCGCCTCGACCTGCGCCGCCTCGACGTCGATCGCCGCATCACCGCCGCCTTCCAGCCGCTGCCGCCGCGCATGCGACGGGGGATGGCCCGGCTTCTCGGGTTCCCGCCGTCGGCCACCTCCCTGCCGCCGTCTTCCCCACGTGGCCTGGATCGGGTGTTCGCCCCCCTGCGTCGGATCGCCGAGATCGGCGCGCACGAGCGCAGAGTGGGGCCGTGGCGCGACGCCGTGCTCGCCGCTGTGCCTGACGCGGACGTGTACCACTGCAAGGCGCTCGTCGCGCTGCCGGTCGTGGCCGGCGCCGCCGCCCTTGCAGGCACGGCGTTCGCGTACGACCTGGCGGACCTGCACACGGAGGCGGCCCGGCTGGCGCGGATGCCCAGGCCGGTGCGGGCGCTGGTGCGGCGTCGGGAGGCGGGCTGGGTGCGTCGGGCGTCGCTGCTCACAGCCGTGAGCGCGGGCGTGGCGCGGGAGGTGGCTCGCCGGTTCCACGTGCCGGAGCCAGTGGTGGTGCTGAACTGCCCGCCTGCGTGGCGCCCGGACGAGCCGGTGCCGTCCTCCTCCGACCTGCTGCGGGAGGCGACCGGGATCGCCGCCGGACGGCCCGTCGTGCTGTACCAAGGCGGCTTCAGCGTCGACCGCGGGATCGAGGAGCTGATCGACGCCCTCGACCGGGAGCCGCTCAGCCGGCTCGACGCCGCCGTCGTGCTGCTTGGATACGGGAGACTGCGCGACCGACTCGCGAGTGAGGCTGCGCGACGTCCCGGGCGACTGTTCGTGCTCGACGCCGTGCCGCCGTCGGAGCTGCTCGAATGGACCGCGTCTGCCGATCTCGGCTACGTCGGCCAGCCGCCGCGGACGCTCAACCAACGCCTGAACCTGGCGAACAAGCTCTTCGAGAGCATCATGGCCGGTGTGCCCGTTCTTGTCGCGGAGGGCAGCGAGCACTGCCGGGTCGTAACGTCGGAGGCGCTGGGTGCCTGCTGCGCCATTGAGCCGGCCTCGATCGCCGGTGCGATTGCCGGACTCCTCGATCGTCCGGCCGAGGAGCGCGCGGCGCTGCGCGGCCACTGTCGCACGGTCGCGCTCGAGCGCTATACGTGGGAGCGGCAGCAGGCGGGGCTGGTGCGCGCCTACCGGGCCTTCGCGGGGGGCGTCGCGCGGGGCGAGGCGCCCGGGCCGTGGAGCGGAGCCGATCGCGCCAACTCAAGCGCTGAGATCTGGCCATGAGCCGCATCGTTATGTTGGTCTTCAACGACTGCACGACCGACGCGCGCGTCCTGCGCGAGGCGGCGACCCTGGTCGAGGCCGGACACCAGGTCACGATCATGGCGCGGCCCCGGGACGTGGCGTCGACCAAAGTCGAGCGGGAGCGACGCGCCGGCTTCGAGATCGTCCGCATCCCGCTGCCGCAGGGCTGGAAGCGCTGGTACGTGCTCGGCCGGTATCCGTGGCGCGCGCGCGGCTGGATCCGGTTCCGCTTCGTCTACGACGCAAAGCGCGGTCCCAGGGGCTGGGCTGAGGCGATCGCCATCACGCCCGTCGCCCTTGCCTGGACCGGCTGGATGCTCATACGTGCCCCCTTCTACCTCGTGTTCCGAGCCGTCCGGCGAGGGCGGACGCAACCGGGCGGCGACACGCTGGACTGGCTCACGCGGTGGCGGTACTCGATTGTCGGCTGGGCGCGCGCCGCCGCCGCTGCCGCCCCTGATGCCGACGCCTACCACGGACACGACCTCTCGGGGCTCCCCGGGGCTGTCGCTGCTGCCTCGCTGCACGGCCGTACGGGGCCAGGCACCCGCCCCGCGCTCGTTTACGATAGCCACGAGATCTACGTCGAGTCCGGCCGCATCGCAAAGCTGCCGGGATGGGCACGGTGGCTGCTGGCCCGCGCGG
>Ga0326727_10023168_pt1 | contig 11892 bp, 12 predicted proteins | sample MB2enrmetagenome_FD_207643 | JGI IMG/M metagenome (GOLD analysis project Ga0326727, IMG submission 207643) | Lab enriched peat soil microbial communities from McLean, Ithaca, NY, United States - MB29MY | ecosystem: Environmental > Terrestrial > Soil > Wetlands > Peat | place: USA: New York... | reverse complement strand
CTGGCGCTCGATCCCGAGGTTTTCTCCGCGGGGCTGCTGGACCGGGTGGCGCGTATGAAGAGGGCGTATCGGGACGAAGTGGAACGGCGGGAACTCGATTGATAACGAACGGAAATGGAGGCCTCATGACTTACTATCAGGAGCATCAGACGGATTTTCTCGAAGGTCTGAAGACCTTCCTTCGTATTCCCAGCATCAGCACCTTGAGCGAGCACAAGCCGGACATCCGGCGCGCGGCGGAATTTGCTTTGAACGAGCTGCGCGCGGCGGGGATGCCGGCGGGCGAGTTGATCGAGGGCCAGGGCAATCCGCTGGTTTACGCGGAGTGGCTGGGCGCGCCGGGCAAGCCGACGGTGTTGTTTTACGGGCATTATGATGTACAACCGGCCGAGCCGTTGGACGAGTGGAAATCGCCGCCGTTTGAGCCGACGGTGCGCGGCAACGACATTTTCGCGCGCGGCGCGGTGGACGATAAGGGGCAGGTCTACATCCAGATCAAGGCGGTGGAAAGCCTGCTCAAGACCACCGGCAAGCTTCCGGTGAACGTGAAGTTCCTCCTGGAAGGCGAAGAAGAGACCGGCGGCGAATTCATCGAGGCGTACGTGAAGAGCAAGCCTCCGCGCCTGAAGGCGGACGCCGCGATCGTGTGCGACACGGAAATGTTCGCGCCGGAACTGCCCACCATCTGCGTCGGGCTGCGCGGGCTGGTGTACTACGAGTTGGCCGTCCAGGGCGCGGATCACGACCTGCACTCGGGCATCTACGGGGGCGCGGCGCCGAACCCGATGATGGCCGTCGCCGAGATCGTCACCGCGCTGAAGGATCGCAACGGTCACATCCTGATACCGGGATTCTACGACCGCGTGGTGCCGCCCAGCGAAAAGGAGCGGGAGGCTTGGGCGCGGCTGCCCTTCGACGAAAAAGAATACACGGTGAAGGAGATGGGCGCGCGCGAGCTGGTGGGCGAGCCGGGATTTAACGTTTTCGAGCGCACTTGGGCGCGCCCCACGCTGGAAGTTCACGGCATCCGCGGCGGCTTTACGGGCGAGGGCGCGAAGACGGTGATTCCGGCCCGGGCCGTGGCCAAGATCAGCACGCGCCTGGTGGGCGACCAGCGCCTGGACGAGTCGATCGAGCAGACTAAGGCGGCGGTGAAGGCCGCGTGCCCCAGGGGCGTGACGGCGGAGTTGAAGGTGCTCAGCGCGGGGGCACCCTCGCTGACCAACCCGGATAATCCGTTCATTCACGCCGCTGCCGCCGCGCTGAAGGAGACGTTCGGGAAGGACACGGTGTACATTCGTTCGGGCGGATCGATTCCGATCGTGGGCGTGTTCGACGAGTACCTGGGCATCCCCAGCGTGATGATGGGTTTCGGACTTCCCGACGACAATCTGCACGCGCCCAACGAGAAGTTCCACCTGCCGAATTTCTATCGCGGGATCGAGGCGGTAGCACGGTACCTGGAGATACTGGGGGCCGAGAGCTAAGCACACGTTTGCAAACAACCATGCCAACCGCTCCCCTGAGAAGCCGTGAAAAAATCCTTACATGGCCACGGATTCACACGGATGCACACGGATAACTCCTTGGTTTTTCGATCCGTGTTCATCCGTGTTCATCCGTGGCTCGATTTCCTTTCTCAGCTTCTGACGGTCGCGGATCGGATCGGAGCCGCACGCGTCAGCAAGCGGTGTCCCGTTAAGCCGGCGAACTTCTGAAACGAGATACCAAGCCTACTTCACCGCGTAATCCAGCGGGGGCTTCGACCCCGCCGCGATATGCGTGGTCCAGGTTCGTCCCGCGCGGCGCTTCTCGAAGGCGCTCTTCGCCGCGGCGACTTCGGCCGGAGTTTCGAATAGTTCCACGGTCGCCAGCGCCAGCGTCCTGGCTGCCACCAGCATCCCCTTGCGGCCGATACTCGTCCCGGCGCAAGCCGCGGCCTGCCACGTATGCGCGCCCACTCCCGGCACGAACGTAGCCGCCGTCAACTGCGCCGTGGGAACCACCCAACTCACGTCGCCCACATCGCTCGAGGCCGAACCAAAACCTTCCGTTTTGTCGGCCTGGACCTTTTCCGGTCCCGGCCTGCCCGCAGCGCCTTCGATGCCCGCCTGCAACTGCTGGGCGAAGCGCCGTTCCTCCGGCGTGTATTCATAGCCGCCGGCCTTCTGCAATCCCCGGCCAAGCACCTCCGACAGCGTGTCGTTGGCCAGGGTGTTGGCATAGTTGGTGCCCTGCTCGAACTCGAAGCGCGTCTCGGAGGCCAGCGCTCCGGCCTGCGCGCACTTCATGATCCGCTCCCACACGCCCTGGAGCACGGAGGTCTGCGGACTCCTCGCCACCAGCGATACCTCGGCGAACGCCGGCACGATATTCGCGGCGCTCCCGCCGTTGGTGATGATGTAGTGAATGCGCGTCTCCTGCGGAACATGCTCGCGCAGCATCTCGACGGCATTGAGCATGATCATGGCCCCATCCAGCGCGGAGCGGCCGCGCTCGGGCGCCGCGGCGGCGTGCGAGGCAATTCCGTAAAAGCGAAAACGGCCCCCGTTGTTGGCCAGGCTGGAGGCCAGGCTCACGCGGTTGGAATCGGCGGGGTGCCAGGTCAGCACCGCATCCACGTCGCGAAACAGCCCGGCGTGAATCATGTAGATCTTGCCGCCGCCGCCCTCCTCCGCCGGTGTGCCGTAGTATCGAACGGTGCCCTTCAGCCCCTGCGCCTCCATCTGCTCCTTGACCGCGACCGCGGCCAGGGCCGAGGCCGAGCCGAGGAGGTTATGGCCGCAGCCGTGGCCCGGAGCGCCCGCCACCACCGGGTCCTGCTTCGGCACATCCTTCTGCGACAGGCCGGGCAGCGCGTCGAACTCGCCCAACAGGACAATGACCGGCGTGCCGCTGCCCCACGAGGCGGTGAACGCCGTCGGCATTCCGGCGACCCCGGCCTCTACCGCGAAGCCATTCGCGCGCAGTTCCTGCTGCAACAGGCTGGAACTCCTGGTCTCGTGAAACCCCAGTTCGGGAGTCTCCCAGATCTGCCGTGAGATCGCGCCAAAACGCTCGGCGTGAGAGGCAACTCGCGTCAGAACGTCCGCCGCCCACAGGTCGGCGCCCAGCATAAGAAGAATGACGATGGTCCGCACGCTCCATGTTATGCATAACGGGCGCGGGCGGCACAAGGCAGGTTCGCCGGACGTGGTCGATTATTTGAGGGCGCTCCGCAATGCGGCTATGGCACGCGATGAATCCCGCTCACCGGAAGTCAGCATCAGGCAGCCGTGATTTCCACCTTTGTGGACACATTTCGGCGCCGAGCCGGGGCCGGCGCGGCCGAGTGGGGACCGCCCCTCTGGCTAGCCCCCGGCTGCCAATCGCAATGCCTCCAGCGTCTGCTCCGCCGTCGCCCTCCAGGAAAAGAGCGCTGCCTGCCGGGGCCCCGCTTCGGACAGCCGGCGGCGCAACTCGCTGTCGGTGGCGATGCGCAGCATGGCGTCGGCCATCGCCTCCGTATCCCGCGGGTCGAAGCGCAGCGCGGCATCGCCGGCAATGCCGGCGAGCGGCTCGATATCGGAACATGCGGCCGGCACACCAGCGGCGAGAGCTTCCAGAATCGGCAGGCCAAAACCCTCGAACAGCGTCGGATACACGAAGCCCCAGGCCCGCGCGTACAACTCATAGAGATCCTCGCGCGGAATCCAGCCGGGAAATTCCACGGCGTCCGCCAACGCGAGAGACTCGCGAAGGTCGTGCAGCGGGCCGGTGAAAAAGCCATGCATGCCGCAGACCACCAGGCGGAATTCCGGATGCGTCCGGCGAAAGACCGCAAACGCTCGCAAGAGCCCATCCAGATTCTTGTGCGGGTGGAGCGTGGAAACCGCCAGCAGGAAGCGCTCGGGATGGCGGCGCCGCGCCAAGTAGAAGAAAGCCGGGTCGACGCCGAGGTGTGCCACCCGCACCTTGGAAGCGGGCAGCCGATAATAGCGCCGCAAGTCGGCCGCGGTGGCTTCCGAACTGGCCAGCACCACGCGCGAGACGTGCGCCGACCAGAACAGAAAGAAGCGCCAGAAGGGCAGGTCGAACCAGCGAAAGTTCTCTGGGTGCCGCTTGTGCTGGAGGTCATGGAAGGCGGTTACCTGGGGGCACGGACAGAAGATCGGCGCGGTGAAGCCCGGGTTCAGCAGCACATCGAGACGAAGTCTCGCAGCGGCCAGCGGTAGTGCGGTTTGTTCCCAGACGATCCGCGCGGGACGCGAAACGGCGCGGACCGGCTGAGGGGCGTGCGTGAAATTCGCCTGTAGGGGCACCAGGGGCGGGTGCTGCCCGCCGCCGGTTTCGCGGTTGGTGAAAATGAAATACCGGTTGACCGAATCGATTTCGGCCAGCGCCGCGAGCGGCGCCGGGAATCAGGTATAGCGCGTTGACCCCCACCCTCAGCGGCCGGGGCATAGATCAGCGCGCCACGCGCATGAGTTGCTGCGCCTTGACCAGGTTGCGCAGCGCCTCTTCGTAATCCGGCTGCAATTTAAGGGCGTGCTGGTACTCCGCCGCCGCCGCCCGGTACTGGCCCGTATTGAAATAGATGTTGCCCCGGTAAACATAGATGGTGGCAAAATCTGAATCGAGCTTTTCCGCGGTGGCCAGCGCGTCCATGGCATCGGCCCAATACCTGCGCTTTCCATATACCTGCGCGATCTGCGTGTAGACATGCGGCGTGGGTTCCATGGCGGCCGCCTGGCGCAGCTTGGCCAGGGCTTCATCCATGCGGTTCAAGCCGTCCAAAGCCAGGCCCCAGTCCACCAGCAGGTTGTGGTCGGGCGGCGCCAGGGGCGCGGCCTTGGCGAATTCCGCCTCGGCCCGGCCGTACTGGCCGGCGAACAGGTAACTGGCGGCCAGTTGGAAGCGGACGCGCCACTTGTGGGGGGACTTCCGCGCGGTGTCTTCCCACAGCACCACCGGGTCGGCCCACACCGCCGCGCGAGCCCGCGTAGCGCCCGCCGCCACCAGCGCAATCACCAGGCACGCGGCGGCCAGCACCTTGCGGTCCAGCTTCAGGCGGCCCACCAGATCCACCACGATCAGCAGCAGTCCCAGCATCGAGAAGTACAGCCGCCGCTCGGCCACGGGATCCTTGATCGGCAGGATCGAGGATGTCGGGGCCATCAGCACCAGGTAGGTGAAGAATCCGAAGCCCGCCAGCGGGAAGCGGCGGCGGAAATGCCACGCCGCGGCGGCGAGAGCGAGCAGCACGATCAGCCCGGCCAGTGCGCCGTGATCGAGAATCGTCCGGGAAATGGGGAAGTCCCAGTCCGCCGTGAGATTGGCCGGCAAAAGAAACATCGCCGGGTAGACCAACAGCGCGCGGCACTGGGTGAAGAAATATTGGTACCAGGTGAAATCCTTCAATCCGAAACCGGCGGTTTCGGCGTGCATGATGGTTCGCCAGGACCAGGCCACCACCACCGCCGCCCCCAAAAAGAGCGGCAGATACAACCGCCAGTTGGCACGGATTCCCTGGAAGGAAAAGCTCGGATTCCACCAATAATCGGTGAGCAGCAGCAATGCCGGAAGCGCGATGACGTCCTGCTTGGCCAGGAAGCCGGCGGCGAACAGCACCAGCACCAACGCCACCACCCACCAGGAAACGGCCCGCTCCGGGCGGTAGAGAAACACGGCGAAAGCGGCAAATGCCAGCATGACGCTGAGCCCGTCGGAACGGCCCGCCAGGTAGGCGACCGCTTCGGTCTGCACCGGGTGGAGCAGGAACACGGCGGCGGCGAACCCGGCCAGCAGATTGCGCCGGGCCGCGTCAGCGCCGGCCCACTCCATGATTCGCCGCACGATCAGGAAGGCCAGCGCGCTCGAGATCCAGTGAAAAATGACGTTGACCACGTGGTAGGAGTACGGATCGTCGCGCGAGATCATGGCATTCGCCCAGTAGCTGAACATCAGCAAAGGCCGCACGCCGCGCAGCCAGACGTGCAACTTGTCGGTGAAGTTCGGCAGCGCGAAAGGCAGCGCGGTGTCGTCGAACAAGAAGGGGCCGTGGAGGGCCGGCGAGTAGGCCCAAAAAGACACCGCCACGGCAGCCGCAGCGGCCAGGACCCAGGGCCATCGCGCGTGTCGCGCGGGACGAGGCACGACCTTCACCACCACTTCCCGCCGGTCTTCGCGCTTCTTAGTTTTCATTCCCTTGCAGGCTCCGGATGTGGTACTCCAGAATGGCGACCCGCTGGGCCAGCGCGATGTTGTCGTCCCGCAGATGGGAAATGATGATGGAGAAGCGGAAGAACATGATCAGGAAGACGCTCCCGGCGGTGAGAAAGAGGGTCAACGGCGTGTCGGGAATGCCGGTGTGCGCGGTGACAAATTCCAGAACCGGACGCGCCCGCGACAGAATCAGCATCACCGCGCAAGCCAGCAGCCAGCTCACCGAGTACTCCACGCGAATGTGGGCGCGGCGCACGGAAACCAGCACCATGACCAGCAGCAGGACGCTCAGCACGGTGGTTACATTCAAGAGGCGGTCCATCTATCCTCCTTTCCCGCCATCCGATGCGCGGCTGGGCCCCCGGCGCTGCCGGCGATCGTACTTCAATACATTGACGAATACGCCCAGCAGCACGTGGAAGATGTAATACAGCGATTTCGCAGCCGTGATGGACGATCGGCCGGTGACCCGCGGATGCATCTTGACGGGCACCTCCTCGAAGCGGAACCGCCGGCGCTGCAGCACGACGAGCGCTTCGATTTCCGGGTATTCCAGGGGAAAGCTGCGGCTGAACACGGCGAGCGCCCGGCGATTCACGCCCACGAAGCCGGAAGTAGGGTCGTGCACCGGTTGCCCCAGGATGGGGCGCAGCACGGCGCGAAAGAAGCGGATGCCCAGCGAGCGCAGGACGCCGGCGCGCGAACCGTTTTCCATCACGAAGCGCGAGCCGATCACCATCTCGCATCCCGAGCTTTTGAGCCTCTCGAGAATGCGCGGGATGTCGCGCGCGTCGTGCTGGCCGTCTCCATCCACCCGGATGACGTACTCGAATCCCAGTTCGTGCGCCAGTTTGTAGCCCGCCTGCACGCAGCCGCCGAGCCCCAGGTGGTGCGGCAGGGCGAGGATTTCCGCGCCGGCGGCGCGCGCCAGGTTCAGAGTGCCATCCTTCGAACAATCGTCGATCACCAGAACCGGGACCCCCGGCATCTCCCGCCGGATGCTGCCCACCACGCCCGCAATCGCGCCTTCCTCGTTGAAAGCCGGCACGATCACCAGCACGGAGTCGGGACCGGTGGCGCGGGTCAAAGCTGGGCCACCCTCCTGGCGCTGATCGAATGGCAGCGGACAAGATGCCGGAAAACGGCCGGCGTGATGCGGGCGCGCGAGCGGATATCGCGGCGCTCGACGCACAGCCGGCGGGCGTTCGCGAGCAGGGCGGTGTGGGCGCGCACCACGTACCAGGCCATGCGGGGGCCGGCGTTGCCCTCCGCGCGGAACCGCGCCGCGCTTCCCCGGCCGCGCAGCAGGTACCACAGGTGCCAGAGATAACGCGCGATCGAGGTGAACGGGGCGGCCAGCAGCATCCGCGCCGGAAAATTCTTCGCCAGCACGAACAGGCGATTGCGCTCCACGTAGTACGCCTTGACCGGCGAGGCCCGCCCCGCGGAATGCGAATAATGGTGCTCCACCACGGCTTCCGGAACGTACAGGCACTTCCACCCCGCCCAGCGGGCGCGCAAGCCCAGATCCGTGTCTTCGCAGTACAGGAAAAAGCGGTCGTCGAAGCCGCCGATCTCCTCCAGCATGGTCCGCCGGTAGAGCGCCGCCGAAGCGCTGGGGAAGAGCGTTTCCTCGGCCACCGGGAAATCTTCCGGCAGCCTTCCCTGGCCGCGCTGCTTGCTGCTGCCATCGCGAGCCACGAGCATCCCGGCGGAATCCAGCCGTTCCTCGCCGAACAGGCGCACCTGCGAGGCGCACATGCCGGCGTCGGGCCGCTTTTCCATGGCGCCTACCAGGGACTCGAGCCAGCGCGCGTCCGGCGCCGCATCGTCGTTGAGGGTCGCCAGATAGGGCGCGGTGGACGCGCGGAGGCCCTGGTTGATGGCGGCTCCGAAACCGGCGTTCCGGCGGTTTTCGATGACGCGGGCATTCCACTCGGCGGAGGAGCGCCGCACCAGACCCTTGCCGCTGTTGTCCACGATGATCACTTCAAAATCGCGCCGTGTCTGTTGCCCGAGGGAATCCACGCACTCTCGCAGCCTCGAATCCGCAGCCAGGGTGGGGATTACCACCGATACGAGGAGATCGGGCAATCCTCAATTTTATCAGTTGGTAACGCAAGGCGCTGAGGGCGTCAACGTGGGGAGTTGGGGATTGGCGAAGCGGCCCTTGATCTGCGTTCCTTGAATCGCGAACGCCTTCCGCCTTATGCACGCCTGTCGCCGAGCCATCGAAGAAGGCCGGCAAAGACCAAATTGACCTGATCGGGTTTAAGCGTCCCCAACTTTCGAATTGCTCTTACGTTCGGATAAGTCGCTACATTCTGTACCAGGAATGCGCCAGCCTTCAGGAACGGGACGTTGACGGAGATCTCGTACTCGGAACCGCGGAGGCTGGTGGTATGTGGGAGGATGGTGATCAAGGCGCGGTCTCGGTCGCCGTAGGGCACACTGACCACAAGGGCGGGGCGAACCTTCCCCTCCATCCCAAGATCAAAAAGCCACACTTCACCGCGGCTCGGCGTCATCTTCCTCGGTTGTCAGGGCGCCAAAGAGCTGATCGGCAGCCGAAGCCGTTTCCCCATCGTCCAACGGACCAGAATCAAACGGTACCGCCCGGCGGAGGAATTCCACCGTGAAAACCCGCTTCTCCTCTTCGGGCAGAGCGTCGAAGGCTTCCAAAAGCTCGGCAGTCTGCTTGCTCATATTTCTAGCCTACCGTCTTTACCTGGAGGCCGACAAGCGCATCGGGCCCCCGTTGGCATGGCATGGTGTTGCCGGAGCCATGGCGTCGCGCAATCCGGAGAGACGACCTGGCATCCAGGTGTCCGTTGCGGTCAGGACTGCGGCCGTCTTGCTCGTTGTGCCAGGTAGTGTTGGTCAAGCGCTTGCCGGACGAGCGTCTTAATGACCGCCTGGCGGCTCACGTTGAGATCCCGAGCGGCTCTGTCCAGTTCCTCCAGCATGCCGGCAGTGACATCTACGTTTACTCGCTGAATTGGCTGAACCATGCGGCCCCCGCCCTTGAAGAAACGGGAAACATCCTTGCCTTGATCGGCCAGGCGCGCAATCGCTTCGGCAGAAACGGGCTTGGCGGAATTACGAGTTTTCTTCATAAATTCGGATCTCCTCCTTGGGGCTACAGAGTACAAACCGCGCCCCACCCATCCGACGGCCACACATTGTTCGGGAACATCAGCCCGTCGATCGAGCCACGAAGGACGCGAGAACAACTCCCGCGTCTCTTCAAACCCTATGCCGCGCTTGGGATTGGCTCTGAGGCGCCTGCTCTTTCGAAGATCGAAGCTAAAGCGCATCTGATATGACTGTTATACCACTTTGGGCGGGCAAAGGAGGGAGCCCGATTGACGAGAAACCACTGCCGCCCTACACTCGAAAAGGGGAGGCCGGGCGATGCGGGATTTTTCCTTCGACACGCATATCTTCAAGGAGGGGGACACCTACGTCGCCTACGCGCCGGCTCTGGACGTTTCGAGCTGCGGCGCGACCGATGAGGAAGCCCGCCGTAACATTCGCGACGCGGTGCGCGGATTTCTTGCCGTAAGCGCCGAAATGGGCACCCTGGACGAGATCCTGCGCGAGGCTGGCTACGAGCCGGACGGGGAGGGCTGGCGCGCGCCGGAATTCGTGTCGCTGGACCGCCTCACGATGAGCGTCACGTAGCTGACATGGCCGCCATCCGGCCGGTTCACTTGTCGCCGCAACAGATTTGGCAGACGGTGTCTGCCGCATTGCCGCCTCGACCAATTCGGCAGACACTGTCCGCGGAATTGGCCAGCCCAGATAGAAAAGCCGCATCTGCCAGAGGTTGCGCCGGACCGCAGGCATGAGCCGGGAACGGTACTTTGGGTTGTTCAAGTAGCCGCGCATCCGCCGGTCGATCTCATCTCTTGAACCCACCCCTACCGCCGCGCCGCCAGATTTTCGTACCACTTCAGATTGGCGGTGGCCGAGCCGATGCAGACCACGTCGGGCCGCCGGTCGCCATTCAGGTCGGCCACGGCGCAGGCCGCCGCGGCCATGCCGCCATCGTCCAGAACGTCCCTGGACCAGCGCAGGCCGGTCGAGTCTTCGGCATTGAAAAGGTACACGCTCCGCCCGGTGCCGCGGAAGCCCGCCACGATTTCATCGTTTCCGTCCTGGTCGAAATCGGCCGTGGCGATGGTGTGGCCATCCACCAGCGAGTCGTCGATCACCTGCCGCTCCCAGCGGCCGTTCTGCTGGCGGTACACCGCGACCTGGTTGCCGTGCCACGGCTCGATCGCCGCGATGAAGCGGTTCCTGCCCAGCTTGCCCACCGCGATATCGCTCGATCCCGACTTGGGCCACGGCGCCGGATCGCCCTTGGCGATTTCCGTGCGGCTCCAGCGGCCGTCCTTGGCCGGCTTGAAGAGATGGATGCCGGTGAAACTCGCGGTGAGGATTTCGTCGCGGCCATCGCCATCCCAGTCAATCACGTAAATCCCGTGAACGATCCCGCTGTTCTCCTCGCTGATCACCTGGCGCTTCCACTCGCCCGGGCGGTAGAAGAACAGCGGCGTCTGCCCGCGATAGTCGGGCGCTTCGGCTTTATCGCCGGTGAGCGGCTGGTTGATCACCACGCGATTCCCGCTGCCGTCGATATCGGCGGTGCGCAGGCGGTGCGACGTGGGGTAGCGGTCGATCTCCGTCACCGTCCACGGCTCGCGCGGGTCGCCGTTATGCCGCAAGACGGAGACCACCCCAAGGCTGTTCTTGGCCTGGTTGGCGAATTCGCTGGCCAGCACGATCTCGGGTATGGGGTCGCCTTTCACCGGCACCGTCACGCAGTTGATCATGCGCGCGAGGCCCCCGGCGATGACGTGCCGTTCCCAGGTGGGATTCTCGTACCACACCAGCTCCGGCATGCCGCTGGCCAGCGCGATGAGGTCCGGCTTGCCATCGTGATTCAGGTCGGCCACTACCACCTGGTAGCCGCCCTTGAGGCCGGTGGCAATCACGTGTTCGGCGAATCGCGCGGCGGGATTCGCGGCTGCCAGCGGCAAGGCTAAGAAGAACCCGAGTAGTCTGCGCACGCTCCACAGTATACCTGCTGGAGTCATTCGTAGTGCAGCGCGCGCAGCGGATCGACCCGCGACGCGCGTGCGGCCGGAATGTAACCGGCAAGCAGGGCGACGCCCCCCAGCAGGCCCATGGCTGCGGCGATGGAGGCCGGATCGTTGGGCCGGATTCCGTACAGCAGGCTGGCTACCATCCTCGACGACAGCCACGCCGCCGGAAGCCCGATGGCAAAGCCGATCCCCACCATCGCCACCACCTCCTTCATCACCAGCCAGACTACGTTCCGCCGCCGCGCGCCCAGGGCCACGCGAATGCCGATCTCGCGGGTCCGCTGCACCGCCGTCGAGGTCATCACGCCATAGAGCCCGATCACCGCGAGCAGCGTGGCCAGCGCGCCGAAGACCGCCGAAAGGCTGGCCACCAGCCGTTCGTTCAACAGCGACACATCGATGACGCTCTCCAGCGTGCGCAGGTCGTAAACCGGCAGATTGCGGTCGAGGCCGGCGACCACGCGCCGGATGCTGCCGAATGCCTGTTTCGCGGGCATGGAAGTGCGGACGTACGAGGTCATCTCCGTGCTGAGGGGAAGTCCGAGGTATGGGATGAAGGCCTGGCGGGTCATTTCGC
>Ga0326727_10023167_pt1 | contig 11893 bp, 9 predicted proteins | sample MB2enrmetagenome_FD_207643 | JGI IMG/M metagenome (GOLD analysis project Ga0326727, IMG submission 207643) | Lab enriched peat soil microbial communities from McLean, Ithaca, NY, United States - MB29MY | ecosystem: Environmental > Terrestrial > Soil > Wetlands > Peat | place: USA: New York... | reverse complement strand
CTGGTGCGCCAGCCACCTCGCCGTATAGCCGATAATGTCCGCCGCCCCGTTGAGGAGGGTACGGCCCTGCCGTGCCCTCCTCTCGCATTTTCAGCAAGCTAGGGTAGGCTTCAGCCCACCGACTCAAGCGTACAACCGGCTCAATGGCTCGCTTTCGCATGCGGCAAGGTGGGGGTAGCTACACGATCGCCGTCTGCTTGGAGAAATTTGCGTTCCCAAGCGCCCATTCCCCTCCTGGCCCAGCACCCGACATTACGCCGGGAGCCGCGAAACCCCGCAATGGGTCCAGCGCGGCCAACCGCCGGGGCCACCATCCGTTCGATTTCTACCACCGGCTCGGAACGGCTTCCGGCTTTCGTTCCGCCATTCCACGGCTGCGACTGCCTTAGGAAATATGTCTTGCCGACCGGACCCGCCATCCTGTAGAATGCCGGCCTCGGCAGTCGGAGCCTGCCGACCCTATCCGATAGTCCGTCGCCGCGTCCGGTGCCCTCCTGAGGGCGGCGCCGCGTTCGCGCGCGACCAGCCCAGGGACCCATTCGCATGTCCAACCCTTCGGCCCCGGCTCGCTTATCGCGTTTGCGGCCCCGCGGTTGCCGCCAGCCACGCGTCTGTGGCAGTGCGGTCCCCGCCCCCCGTCTCCAGCGTCTCGCCCCTGGATCCTGAGTCTATCTTTGCTTTTATTGAGACGCCGGTGAGACTCGGCGGCTCCCACCGAACCTCACCGCCGCAATCACCCTCAAACCGCTTCCCAAAGCCGAAATTCAGACCGCTTTCCCTTGCATCGGCTTATATTCCTATGCTATAGGAACCGGGCCGTGGCAACGACACTCACATCGTCGGCCCAACTCTACGCCCCCGAACTCGCCGTTCGGGTCGGCATCATCGTCGCCACGCTGCGCACCGCCGTCGGCCGTGGTCTCGCCGGCAAGGTCCCTCTCCACCTCCTCGGCGCCCCGCTCTGCAGCCGGCTCAGCCGCATCCTCAAGCGCTTCACCGACCTGATGGACCGCCTCGCCGCCGGCCGCCTCCCACGGCAGCGCAGCGGCCCGCACACCGGCGGCGCCCCGCATCCCGAGAACCTGCTCCGCGGCAATCCATTGCCCACCGACACAGGCTGGCTGCTGCGTGCCCTCGGCGCCGAAGCCTGCTGGGCCGCCGGCTGCGGTGCGCAACTGGAGCACGAACTCGCCGAGGCCGCTTCCGCCGAGATCCTCGCCAAGGTCCCGGCCGCCGAGCGCATCCTGCGCCCGCTCCGGCGCATGCTCGGCCTCGGTCCCTTCGATCCCAACCTCCCGCGCGCCCCCCGCCCCGCCCGCGCCAGCAAGCCCGCGCCGGCACCGGCGCGAACACCTCCGCCCACGCGGTCCTACAAGTGCCGGCTGCGCCGCCCGCGAAACACCTGCTCCCGCGGCTTCGCCTGGTACGACGTGCTCCACCCCTCCCAAAAACCCGCCTGACCCGCCCGGGCGATGGTGCGTCGTAAATGTTACGAACTGGCAGCTATGTGCGCGAGCCGGAAAAATAGCCCGCTTGCACCGCCAGCCCGGATTTGCACCATGGGCCGCGCCATGAGCAGTTCCCCGGACGTTCGCGTGCAGCCAGCCGACCAACTCACCGAGGCCGAGGCCCGCGCCGAACTCGCCCGCCTCGCCGCCGAGATCGCGCGCCACGACCGCGCCTACCACGAGCGCGACGCCCCCGAGATCACCGATGCGGAGTACGACGCGCTCCGCCGCCGCAACGCGGCCATCGAGGCGCGCTTCCCTTCCCTGGTGCGACCGGACTCGCCCTCGCACAGGGTCGGCGCCGCGCCGGCGACAGGCTTCGCCAAGGTGCGCCACGGCGTGCCCATGCTCTCGCTGGACAACGCCTTCGACGCCACCGATTTCGCCGAATTCTGCGCCCGCGCCCGCCGCTTCCTCGGCCTGAAGGAGGAGACGCCGGCCTTCGTCGGCGAGCCGAAGATCGACGGGCTGTCGATCTCGCTCACCTACGAGGCCGGCCGCCTGGTGCGCGGGGCGACCCGCGGCGACGGGCTGGAGGGCGAGGATGTCACCGCCAACGTGCGCACGCTCGCCACCATCCCGGCCCGGCTGCAGGGCCGGGCGCCGGCGCTGATCGAGATCCGCGGCGAAGTGTTCATGACCAAGGCGGATTTCCTCGCGCTGAATTCGGCGCAGGCCGCTTCCGGGCAGAAGGTGTTCGCCAACCCCCGCAACGCCGCCGCCGGCAGCCTGCGGCAATTGGACGCCCGGATCACCGCCTCCCGGCCGCTCTCGATGTTCGCCTACGCGCTCGGCGAGGCCTCCGAGGTGCCCGTCGACACCCACTGGCAGTGGCTCGCGCAACTCAGGGCCTGGGGCTTCGACGTCAATCCTCTCTCGAAACGGCTGGCGGGGGAGACGGAGGCGGCCGAATTCCAGGCCACCGTCGCCGCCGGGCGGGCCCAGTTGCCCTACGACATCGACGGCGTCGTGTACAAGATCGACGACCTCGCCCTTCAGCGCCGCCTCGGCTTCGTGGGCCGGGCGCCGCGCTGGGCGATCGCCTGGAAATTCCCCGCCGAGCAGGCCACGACCGTGCTCGAAGCGATCGACATCCAGGTCGGCCGCACCGGCGCGCTGACCCCGGTCGCCCGCCTCACGGCGGTGAACGTGGGCGGGGTCCTGGTCAGGAACGCCACCCTGCACAACGAGGACGAGATCGCCCGCAAGGACGTGCGCGTGGGCGATACCGTGGTGTTGCAGCGGGCCGGCGACGTGATTCCGCAGATCGTCTCGGTGGTGCCGGAAAAACGGCCGACACCGGAACCCGAAAAATACCGGTTCCCCGACCATTGCCCGGTCTGCGGCAGTTTGGCGATCCGTCCGCCCGGCGAGGCGGTGCGCCGGTGCACGGGCGGCCTCGTCTGCTCGGCGCAGGTCGAGGAGCGGCTGATCCACTTCGTCTCCCGGCCCGCCTTCGACATCGAGGGGCTGGGCGAGAAGACCATCCGCGAATTCCACGTCGACGGGCTGATCGCCTCGCCGGCCGACATCTTCCGCCTGCCCGACCATGAGCAGGAGATCGCCGCGCGCGAGGGTTGGGGCGAGGTGTCCGCGCGCAACCTCTCCGCCGCGATCAGGGCGCGCCGGCGGATCGCGCTCGCCCGCTTCATCTACGCGCTCGGCATCCGGCGTATCGGCGAGACCAACGCGAAGCTGCTGGCGCGGCACTACGGCTCGTTCGCGGAATGGCGGCGGCAGATGCTGGCGGCGGTCGATCCCCCGTCCGATGCGCGCGCCGACCTGGCCAACATCCTCGGCATCGGCGACGCCATCGCCGAGGAACTCGCCGGCTTCTTCGCCGAGCGGCACAACATCGAGACCATCGCCGCGCTGGAGCACGTGCCGCTGGAAATCGAGGACGCCGAGCGGGTCGGGGCCGCGGGCGAGCTCGCGGGCAAGGTGGTGGTGTTCACCGGCACGCTGGCGACGATGACCCGGCCGGAGGCGAAGGCGATGGCCGAAAAACTGGGCGCAAAGGTGACCGACAGCGTCTCGAAGAAGACCGACCTGGTGGTGGTGGGGGCGGACGCCGGCTCGAAGGCGCGCAAGGCCTCCGAGCTCGGCGTGCGGACCGTCACCGAGGCGGAGTGGCGTGTGCTCGCGGGGCTCTGAAGGCCAGGGGCCTTGCGAACGCCGCGAACCGCAGCAGGAAGGCCGCGACGACGAGGACGGCAAACGGCCCATAGGCCACCGCGTACCGGATGTCGGGCGTGATCGGATGGCCAAGGAAATCGGCCGCGAATGCCAGCGCGATGTAATTGATGCCGATCTTCATCAGGACCGACCACTGCCCCGGGGTGAGCAGCCGCCTCACCCACCCGAGCGAAAGCCCGGCCAGCAGGTACATCCACCCGAGCGCGATGCCGAAGAACAGGAAGGTACCGAGGCCCGGCGCCGCGCCGATCCAGCACAGCCAGGCGATCAGCCCCACGTGCACGGTCTGTGCCGAGGCGAAGGCAAGGCCGAATTCGCGGGCGTGCCGCTTCGCCGCGCCCCAGGCCGGGCCGAACAAGGTCGCCACGGCGCCGCCGAGGTACGCCGGCAGGAACAGCAGGAACGACAGCCGCGCGGTGACGCGCAGCGCCGCCACGGTGCCCCGCTCGTCCGTCCCGACCGTCGCCAGTACCGCCACGGCCAGCACCAGCGCGGCCAGGAAGGCCGAGAGCATCCACCATCTGGCAGCGGAAACGGATCGCATGCGGGCGAGTGTAGCATGGCGGTTGGCGGCGCCCCGCCGCACGACCGCGGGAGCGGATGGCGCGAAGCGCCCAAAAGAATGGGATCCAAGGGCCTCTCGGCCCTTGGCGGGGTCCAGGGGCAGCGCCCCTGGCCTTCAGCCGGTTGGTATGATCGGCGCGCAGGCACTCGCCAGCCAGGCGCGCGTCGGCGCATCCAGGGCCGGACCGACCTCGGCCTCGACCCGGGCGTGGTAGGCATTGAGCCAGGCAAGTTCCTCGTCGGTCAGCAGTGTCGGCTCGACAAGGCGGCGGTCGATCGGCGCCAGGCTGAGCGTCTCGAAGCGAAGGAACGGCCTGATCGCGGCGGGCAGGTCGGCGGGCTGGACGAGCACCAGGTTCTCCACCCGGATGCCGTAGCGGCCCGGAAGGTAGAAGCCGGGCTCGTTGGACAGGATGATGCCGGGCGCGATCGGCACCGGTCTGGCGGTGCGGGAGAGCGAGACCGGGCCCTCGTGCACCGCCAGGTAGCTGCCGACGCCATGGCCGGTGCCGTGGTCGTAGTCGAGCCCCGCCCGCCACAGCGCCACCCGGGCGAGCGCATCCAGGTGCGGCCCGGCGAGACCCTGCGGGAAAACCAGGGTGGCGATGGCGATGTGGCCCTTGAGCACGCGGGTCGCGTGGTCGCGCAGCTCCGCCGGCGGGGCGTCCGGACCGGTCCACACGGTGCGCGTGATGTCGGTGGTGCCGTCGGGGTATTGGCCGCCGGAATCGATCAGGTAGAGCTCGTTCGGCCGGATCGGCCGGTCGGTTTCCTGGCTGACCCGGTAGTGGATGACGGCGCCGTGCTCGCCGGCGCCGGAGATCGCCGAGAAGCTCTCCCCGCGATACTCCACCGCCTCGGCGCGCAGCCCGGCAAGCCGGGTGGCCGCTTGCAGTTCGGTGGCATGGCCGGCGGCGCCCTCCACCCAGCGCAGGAAGCGCGCCACCGCGACCGCGTCGCGGCGGTGGGCGGCGCGGGTGCCCTGCTGTTCGACCGGGTTCTTGCACGCCTTGGGCAGCAGGCAGGGATCCGGCTCGGCGACCACGTTGGCGCCCGCCTCGCGCAGCGTCTGCGCGAACCACACCGGGGAGCCGGCGGGATCGACGCGCACCCGCTTGCCGTTGAGGCGGGCGAGCGCGGCGGGCAAGGCAGAGCGGTCCTGCACCGAGACCGCGTTGCCGAGCCAGGCGCGCGTGCCGGGGGGCAGTTTCTCCGGTGCCATGAACAACTCCACCCCACCCTCGGCGCCGAGAATGGCGAAGCCGAGGGCGAACGGGGTGAACGGCACGTCGCTGCCGCGGATGTTCAGCAGCCAGGCGATCGAGGCCGGATCGGTGAGGATGGCGGCATCCTGCCCGGCCTCGCGCAGCGTGGCGGCCAGTTCGGCCCGCTTGTCGGCCGACTCGCGGCCGGCGTAGGCGACCGGGTGGGGCACCGCCGGCGCCAGCGGCGGCGGTGGCCGGTCGGTCCACAGGGCATCGATCGGGTTGGGCGCGACCGCCACCATCGTCACCCCGGCGTCGAGGTAGCGCTGCAGCCCTTCCTCGGCCACGAGCATCGGGTCGTAGCCGATGCGGGCGCCCGGGGGCGCGTTGGCGGCCACCCAGGCCGGCGGCGGCTCCTCGATGACGTGGTGGCGCTCCCACAGCGCCGGGTCGGTCTGCGCGCGCACCTGCAGCGCGTAGCGGCCGTCGGTGAAGATGGCGGCGCGATCCTTGAGCACCACCGCCAGCCCGGCGCTGCCGGTGAACCCGGAGAGGAAGGCCAGGCGCTGGGCGGCGGGGGCGGTGTATTCGCCGAGATGCTCATCGGCCCTGGGGACCAGGAAGCCCTGCAGTCCCAACCGGTCGAGTTCGGCGCGCAGTGCGGCGAGGGGGGTGTTATGCATCGGTGGTGCTTTCAAGGCAGGTTGACGATTTTCACATGACACTACGACGACCAATGCGCCATACGCATGGCTGGCGACGAGACTTGGCAATAATACTTCGTTGGCGGCGGAATATGTTGTGGCTGAACAGAGCCGGTCGACGGAGCGCAGACAAGCAGAGCGCCTGCCACGGTCCAACATCCAGGATTTGCCACCAATGAATATCCGTGTGCCCAAGGAAGAGCTTGAGCTCGTCCTGCCGACGATCATGTCGCACTACTTCCAGGACGAGCCTGACCATACGGCCGTTCCCACCCCCGAGCGCCGCGGCCTGTGGGCCCGCATCCGTGCGGCGCTGGCCTGGATCGCCGAGGCGCCAAAGCGCCGGGCCGTGTATGAAGAGCTGAGCATGCTCTCGGATCACGAGCTGGCCGATATCGGGCTGAGCCGCACCGACGTGCCCCACATATTCGATCCGGCGTTCGCCGCCGAACGTGCGGCGACGCGAGGCTTCGCCAACGACGCCGAGATTCGCTCCCGCGCGGCCTGATCATCGGCTGAGCACCAGGGTGCACCAGTTGCCTTCGGCCAGCCTCTGGTCCAGCACGAGGCCGTGGCAACGGTGCGCCGCCAGCACCCAGCGCGCCTGGGTGGTAAGCAGCCCGGCGAGCACGGCCCTGCCGCCCGGAGCCAGGTGGCGGGCCAGTGGCCGCGCCATCCGGATCAGCGGCCGGGCCAGGATATTGGCCAACACCAGATCGTAGGGACCGCCGCCGGCAACCACCGGCAAATTCCAGCCGTCGGCCCGGACGAACCGGACGCGAGACGCGAGCCGGTTCGCCCTGGCGTTGGCGGCAGCGGTGCGCACGCTCCAGGGATCGATGTCGGTGGCCAGCACCCGGCGGTGCAGCAGCCTCGCGGCGGCCAGCGCGAGAATTCCCGACCCGGTGCCGAGGTCGAGAATCCGCCGCGGGTGGCGGTGGGCGACGCCTTCCAGCGCGCGCAGGCAGCCGCGGGTCGACCCATGCTCGCCGGAGCCGAAGGCAACCGAAGCATCGAGCACCAGCGTCACCCGCCCGGGCGCGAGCGGGGTGTGCACGTGCGCACCCCGGATGGCGAAACGCCGTCCGACCAATTGTTCGGGAAAGGCGGCGCGCGTGCGCTCAAGCCAGCCCTCCGCCGCGGTGGCATGGCGCCGCAGCGTGGCCTCGACGCCGCTGAGCAGGGCGGCGAGCGCCAGCGCCGCGGCAAGCTCCGCCTCGCCCGCGCCCCGCTCCTTCACGCCCTCGACGGTCCAGAGGTCGGCCGCCTCGTCATGGAAAAGACCGATCGAGCCGCAGGTCCCGCCGAGCGCCGCCTCGTAGACCGCGACCGCCTCCGCCGGCACCACGACGGAGACGGTTTCGAGCGCCCTCGCGTGGCGGCGGGTCACGCCTTCTCCACGAAGCGGTCGAGCACGCGCTTGTCGCCGGCCTTGTCGAAGGCGATGTCGAGCTTGTCGTCCTCGGCGGCCATGACGATGCCGTAGCCAAACTTCTGGTGGAACACCCGCGTTCCGACCGGAATGGCGTCCTCACGCGGCCGGCGGGCCGGCTGCTCCCAGGCCTCGACTGTCCGGGTGCGCCGCGCCACCAGCGGAAAGCCGCCGCTGAACACCGAGGGCGCGGCCAGCAGGCGATCCCGCTGGAACGCCACCGAACCGGAATGCTCGACCTGCTCGTCGGGCAGCTCGGTGATGAAACGACTGGGAATGGTCGGCTGCCAGCCGGCGTACAGCCGCCGGTTGGCGGCATGGCTGACGATCGCCCGCCGCCGCGCCCGCGTGAGGCCGACATAGGCCAGCCGCCGCTCCTCCTCCAGCCCCTTGGTGCCGGTCTCGTCCATGGTGCGCTGGGACGGGAACAGCCCCTCCTCCCAGCCCGGCAGGAACACGGTGTCGAACTCCAGCCCCTTGGCGGCGTGCAGGGTCATCAGGTTGGCCCGGTCGCCGGCCGCGCTTTCGTCGTTCTCCATCACCAGCGAGACATGGTCGAGGAAGCCGGCGAGGGTTTCGAAGTCCGCCAGGGCACGCACCAGCTCCTTGAGGTTCTCCAGTCGTCCAGGCGCTTCCGGCGACTTGTCCTGCTTCCACATCTCCGTGTACCCGGACTCATCCAGCAGGGTGGCCAGAACGGTCACGTGACCGTCGCGCGGCAGCATCTCCCGCCAGCGGGCGAAGCCGCGCAGCAGCTCGCCCACCGCCTCGCGCGCCCGGCCGCGCAGCTTGCCCTCGTCGATCAGCTGCCGGGCCGCGAGGCTGAGCGGAACTCCCCGCTCCCGCGCGGTGGTGTGCAACAGCCGCAGCGCCTGCTCGCCGACGCCGCGCCGGGGCACGTTGATGATGCGCTCGAACGCCAGGTCGTCGGCCGGCTGATGCAGCACGCGCATGTAGGCGATGGCGTCGCGGATCTCCGCCCGTTCGTAGAAGCGCAGGCCGCCGATCACGCGGTAGGGCAGGCCGAGGGTGATCAGGCGCTCCTCGAAGGCGCGGGTCTGGAAGCCGGCGCGCACCAGGACCGCCATTTCGCCCAGCGCCTCGCCGTCGCGATGCAGCGCTTCCATGCGGTCACCAACCATGCGGGCTTCCTCATCCGAATCCCACAGGCCGATCACCTTCACCTTCTCCCCGCCCGCATCGTTGCCGGCGACATGCAGGGTCTTGCCGAGCCGGCCCTCGTTGTGGGCGATCAGCGCCGAGGCCGCGGCCAGGATCGGGGCGGTCGAGCGGTAGTTGCGCTCCAGCCGGACGATGCGGGCGCCGGGGAAATCCTGCTCGAAACGCAGGATGTTCTCCACCTCCGCGCCGCGCCAGGAATAGATCGACTGGTCGTCGTCGCCGACGCAGCAGATGTTGCGGCGCAACTGCGCCAGCAGGCGCAGCCACAGGTATTGCACCAGGTTGGTGTCCTGGTACTCGTCGACCAGGATGTAGTGGAAGGCGCGGTGGTATTGCGCCAGCACGTCGGGGTGGGTGCGCAGGATCTCCGTCATGTGCAGCAGCAGGTCGCCGAAATCGACCGTGTTGAAACCGCGCAGCCGCTCCTGGTAGGCCCCGTAGAGGGTGTGGGCGCGGCCGGCCGCGAAGTCGGACTGATCGGCGGGGGTAAGCCGCGCCGGCGGCAGGCCGCGGTCCTTCCAGCGCTGGATCAGCGCCATCAGCACCGGCGGCTGCCAGCGCCGTGCGTCCACGCCCTCCGCCTCCATCACCTGCTTGAGCAGGCGGAGCTGGTCGTCGACATCGAGGATGTTGAAGTTGGGGGTGAGCCCGACGAGTTCGGCGTGGCGGCGCAGCATGCGGGCGCAGAGCGCGTGGAAGGTGCCGAGCCAGAGCCCCTCGGCGGGGCGGCCGAGCATGGCGCTGACCCGCTCGCGCATCTCGCGGGCGGCCTTGTTGGTGAAGGTGACCGCCAGCACCTGGCCCGGCCAGGCGCGGTTGGTCAGCAGGATGTGGGCGAAGCGGGTGGTCAGCACACGGGTCTTGCCGGTGCCGGCACCGGCCAACACCAGCAACGGCCCCTCGGTCGCCTCCACGGCTTCGCGCTGCTCGGGGTTCAGCCGGCTCAGGTAGTCGGTCATGGGTGAGATATAGGACGACGCGAGGAGTCCGGCCAAATGGCGAGGCGCTGCCTCGCGCTCCGCCAGGTCCGGCCGGGGTCCGGGCAGCGCCCCTGGCCCTGGCAGCATGCCGGCCAGACGAATCCGCCATTGCTGATTTCAAACGAACTCTGAATGAATCCGAATTGACAGCCCGGGCCCCATGCAATAGGGTTCGATGAATGGCATAAGACGTATGTTAGCAGATGATCTGTGATGCCGACCGTCTCCATTGCAACAGACGTTTTTACCTTGTTCCGCCGCAAGCAGCGCCACGAGACATTGCTGCCTTACTACTTCTTTATGCCGGCATTCATCCTGGTCGCCGCCATCTCCTTCCTGCCGCTCGGCTATGCGGTCGTCCAAAGCCTGTTCCGCTCCGACTACCTGGAGCTGGGAAAGTTCGTCGGACTCGGCAACTATTATGACTACCTGGTTGGACAAGACGGGCTGTGGAGCGTCTGGAATTCGCTTGTCTACGTCCTTGCTTCGGTGGCCATCGCGGTGCCGTTCGGATTCGCCTGCGGACTGGTCCTCAACAGGCCTATCCCCTTCCGCGGCTTGCTGCGCACCGTTCTCATCCTGCCGTGGCTGGTCTCCAATCTGGTATGCGGTCTGATGTGGCTGTGGCTCGTCAACCCGCAGTTCGGCATCGCCGGCTACGTGTTCAGGCAGCTTAGCCTGGCACTGCCGAACATGGTGACCAACCCGGTAGCCGCCATGGCCGCGGTGGTCGTGGCGACCGGCTGGGCGCAGTATCCGTTGGTCATGGTCTTCATGCTGGCCGCGTTGCAGACGGTTCCGCAAGAGCTCGTCGAAGCGGCGCAGATCGACGGCGCTTCGACATGGCAGCGATTCCGGCACATCACCGTGCCGATGGTGCGCAACACCCTGATGCTGGCACTGATCCTGTCATCGCTGCACTGCTTCAAGAACGTCGAGATCATCCTGGTCATGACCGGCGGCGGCCCCAACGGCGCCACGGAAACCATGGCTCTGCGCGTATTCCTGGAGGGATTTCGGTTTTTCCGCATGGGGATCGGTTCGGCCGGTGCGGTGATGATCTTCCTGCTCAATCTGATGTTCACCTTTGCGTTCATGCGCGTGTTGCGAAGCGAACACGGCGCCTGAGCGGAGAGAGTCCACCATGACATCGACGACAATGACCGCCTCACGCGCCCTCCGCCGCAAGCAGACCGCCGAAGTCCTGCAGTACGTTTTTATCCTGATCGCTTGCGCTTTCGCGTTGGTGCCGATTCTGTGGGCCGTTCTCACGTCGATCAAGGCACCGCAGGAAATTTCCTTGTACCCGCCGACCATCATTCCGCACGCATTCACGTTCGACAATTACCTGGTCGGTGTTTTCAACCCCAAATTCATGCGCTACCTGCTGAACACGGCGGTGGTGGTGGGGCTGTCGCTGATCGTCTCGCTTGGGGTCTCGTCGCACGCTGCGCATGCCGTCTCCAGGTCCCGGTTTCGTGGCGCCGAGTTGATGCTGATGGCGATGTTCTCGACCATAATGGTGCCTGGCGTTGCCATCATCGTTCCGCTCTACCTGCTTTCCGTCTATGTCGGACTCTATGATACGCTGTGGATCCTAGTTCTCGCCTACAGTGCCTGGTTGACGCCGACGTTGATATGGCTGTTGCGCGGCTTCGTTGCCAACATTCCTAACGAACTTGAAGAATCAGCGCGCATTGACGGTTGTTCGCGCTGGGGGGCGTTCTACCGAATCACCCTGCCGCTGCTGCGACCCGGGTTGTTGGCAGGCAGCGTCCTGGTGTTCGCCAACATCTGGAACGAATTCGTGCTCGGCTATTCACTGGTGCTGTCGGACGAGGTGCGACTCGTCCAGGTCGGCATCTACGCCAATGTCAGCGAGATCGGCATCCGCTGGGGTCCTCTGACTGCGGCGGCAATCGGCGCCTCGTTGCCGGTGCTCATTGCTTACGCGTTCATGCAGCGGGCATTCATCCAGGGCCTCTCGGCCGGTGCCGTCAAAGGATAACCGGCACAGGCCAGGGGCGCTGCCGCTCGACCCCGCAAAGGGCCGAGAGGCCCGCGGGTCCCAATCTTTTCCCGCTTATCCACGAGTTGGCCCGGGTATAGAATTGGCCTGCCG
>Ga0326727_10023166_pt1 | contig 11893 bp, 10 predicted proteins | sample MB2enrmetagenome_FD_207643 | JGI IMG/M metagenome (GOLD analysis project Ga0326727, IMG submission 207643) | Lab enriched peat soil microbial communities from McLean, Ithaca, NY, United States - MB29MY | ecosystem: Environmental > Terrestrial > Soil > Wetlands > Peat | place: USA: New York... | reverse complement strand
CATGCCTCGCGCCGACATAATGTGCAAATTCTTTCTCAAACTCTAACGTTCTGGGTCCCATGCCACTCTTTTCGGTAAGAATTCCACTCTTCAGAACTTCAGTATCGGCATCGATCTCCTCTTTCCCGATAAGCGGTTGATTTATTCGAATTAGGTCACGCAAAACGATCGTCTCACGGAACAACCAACTGAGACTCTGACTTGATGAATAAGCATTTCTGGGATCGCTATCACGAGTATAGTCAGATTTGCCATTCAACCGGTTCGCTGATCTCCCTATCGTATGCACCATGCGTGTTTTGGCGGCTAATGGCGAATACCTCAACACTTATATCCGGTCTTTTGTGTTGTGCGTCCAGATTTGTGTTAGCGGAGGCTTTGAGAACGACAGCGAAAATTGGTGGCCAAACGGCCATTATTCTTAGAGAGGGCACTTCTAGAACGCAGGGTCGAGAAGGGCAACGCGGAAACATAGAAGCCGCTCTTGTTATCGCGGAGTCAATCCGTTCATCGATGGGCCCTAGAGGCATGGACAAAATGCTGGTCGATGGGTTCGGTGACGTAACAATAAGCAATGATGGTGCAACCATTCTTGACGAGATGGACGTTCAGCATCCAGCAGCAAAGATGATGGTCGAAGTCGCCAAAACCCAAGATGATGAAGTAGGAGATGGGACTACAACCGCAGTGGTGCTCGCTGGGGAACTGCTCAAAAAGGCTTTGGAATTGATTGGCAAAGATATTCACCCAACCTTGATTGTCGACGGATATTCTGCGGCGGGCGAAAAAGCACTTGAATACCTAGAGAAACTTGCTATCAAGGTGAACCCCTCGGACAAGAACATGCTAGGAAAAATTGCGAAGATTGCGCTTGCAAGTAAGATCTTGGCAGAACACAAAGTTCACGTTGCGGATATCGCCGTGAAGGCCGTACTAGAGGTAGCCGAAAAGGACGGAAACCACTACCGAGTTGACATTGACGACATCAAGGTCGAAAAGAAACCTGGCGGATCGCTGACCGATACGATATTAATTCAAGGGGTCTTATTGGACAAAGAAGTCGTTCACCCCGGAATGCCGAAGCATCTTACGAATGCTAGAGTTGCGATCTTAAATTGTCCGTTGGAAGTCGAGAAAACTGAGTTCGATGCTAAACTAAACATCGAGAATCCAGATCAGATGAAGAGCTTCTTAGATGAAGAAGAGAAAATTCTGAAAGGCATGGTTGAAAAAATAGCGAAAACTGGAGCAAACGTCGTTGTCTGCGAGAAGGGCATCGACGACGCTGTTCAGCACTTCCTAGCCAGACGAAATATTCTCGCCGTTCGTCGAGTCAAGCAGTCTGATATGGAGAAACTTGCGAAAGCAACAGGCGGAAAGATTGTTACTAATCTTGACGACCTAACGAAGACCGACCTAGGAGAGGCGAAGCTAGTTGAAGAACGAAAAGTCTCCGACGATAAGATGACGTTCGTCGAAGGGTGCAAAAATCCGAAAGCTGTGAGTATCCTTGTGAGAGGTGGCACAGAACGGGTCGTTGACGAGGCAGAGCGAGCACTGCATGACGCTCTATGTGTTGTACGTGATGTGGTTGTTGATCCGCGAATAGTGGTTGGCGGCGGAGCAACCGAAGCGGAATTATCCAGGCTTTTGAGGATATACAGCCAAAAGTTATCGGGTAAGGACCAGCTTGCCGCACAAGCCTACGCCGAAGCCCTCGAAATCATTCCTATGACTCTCGCCGAGAATGCTGGAATGGATTCGGTTAACTCGCTTATGGAGTTGAGATCGAAACACCAAAGCAAACAACGCAACGTGGGGATAGACCCGATCAACGCAAAAGTTACTGATGTTTCAAGACTTGAGGTTTATGAGCCTCTCGTGGTCAAAGTGCAAGCGTTGAAGTCTGCAGGTGAAGCCGCAGGAATGATTCTTAAAATCGACGATATTATCGCAGCGTCAAGGTCGAAAGAAGGAGCAGGCGGGGGGCCTCCGAGGGGGTCAGAAGATGGTGCAAAAGAAGAAGGAGAAGGCGAGTTCTAAGAGAAGTTCCCTGACCCTTATCGGTCCTAAGAAGCTAACTCGGTTTGAACGCGCTAGGATCGTAGGGGCAAGGGCACTCCAAATTTCGATGGGCGCTCCTGTTCTGCTGGATTTATCCGAGTCTACGATGTCGCCGATCCAGATAGGAGAACTTGAGCTGCAGGAAGGAGTGCTACCGATCAGCATTAGGAGAGCATTACCTGACGGTACGAGCATGAATATTCCGCTAAAGACACTCCTGGAAGGGGAACGTCAAGAAGCAGAAGCCGTTTAACGAGGCATCAATTGACGAGCTTAACTGACGACCGAAGAACGTGGACATATTCCTGTCTAGTGCTGGTAACCGTTGCCTTCCTTATTCTTGTAACTCGCTTGCTAGGTGAGCCATTCCTAGCGTTCGATTTCGAGGTAACCGTAGTATATTTGCCAACGGTACTCGCCGGTGTGATCGTTCTTTATCTAAATCTAGAATTGAAAAGAACCTGGAAGAATAATCCACTTGGGTTGAGTGACACGCGGAGGTAATTTCGATTCCCGCGAAACGCGAAGGCTTCGGTAGCACTTAGGGCAGCATACGTTTAGCCAATCGGTTCGCATGCAGCACGAGCATATTGGGGCAGCGCATTGTGAACAACAAAAGCTGCTCGGTATAGCCGGATGGTATCTGCACGACGTAATCATTAGAGGAGCAGTCCATGCCGCCTGACGCGGAATCAACGAGTTACCGCACTTGAGGCAATAATTTGCTTCCACACGGTTACTTGCGCTACATATGATACAAACTTGAGGCATGTCTCATACCCATAATGGGTACATGTGTTGCTGAAGATAACGCTTACCGATCGACCTTGATGATGCCAAACGTATCCATTTTATCACGGCAACTACGACGAATGTACCGTTGATTGATCATTCATGTCCGAGCCCGTTTATTTCAGGCGGCAAAGTCAGGCCTAACTTGCGGATTTCATCCGCTGTTGACCAATTGGCCTAAGCTTGACGTCAATCCATTCCTCGGCTGATGTCCGCAATAGAAAAAGTAACCCGAGAAATTTCTTGGATTCAGTCAATTGACCTAACCATAACGTACGCATCCGATCCATCATAATAGTAGCGAGGAATGGTTCGAGCTATGTCAAAACCGATCCTCCTGTACAGCTCTATGGCGGCATTATTTGACACTCTCACTTCGAGGTAACATTCGTCTGCTTGCATAGAGGTAAGTGCTGAGAGTATTCGTTGAACGAGAGAGTAGCCAACTCCTATTCTTCGAAACTCTGGCATGACTGCGACAGAGATGATATGCCCCTTTTTCGCAAAGTGAAGTTTTTTCATGTCCGAGAATCCGTGCTCTATCCTACACATAATGTAACCTACTACCTGCGCTTGTGACTCAGCGACTACGAACGCTTCGGGTAGCGTATGGTAGGTGTCGAGAAAGAAGTAGGGGGCATAATTTTCTGGAAGACAAATTCGATTAATGTTGACGACCGCGTCTAAGTCAGATGGATTGAATATCCTGAGTGAATAACTGTTTTCTATCAACAACGGAGGGATCTATTTTTCATGAATCAAATCGACTATATCATATTATCGACGAAAAAATTGAGTAGAGAGAATACGTTTAAATCATATTCGACATAAGCCGCTCTGAAATAGAAGGAAATCGGCGTGGCTCCCCCCGAACCTGCGCCAAACGTAAATCATTCACAATGGTCCCCTGTACCGTTTTCGTTGGATTTCGGTTCGATCAAGAGCATGCTCGAATATCGTTTCATTGTAGTTGATGCGTATGTTGACGTGACAGGCTTACCAACATTCATAGTATCAAGCGGGGAGATGAAAGAAAAATTTCAGGAACTGCTCCTCGACCTAGCAAATCATAATCTGACGGCTAGGATTAGGAAGGTGTACGATAAGTTAGTTATTTCTGTATATCCTAAACCGAAGATGCGCAAACCACGAATTTTGATAAATTTCATGCTTCTCGTCATCACTATGGTGTCAGTCGGATACGCAGGTTACGCCTTGGTCTTTAATGCAGATCCGAGATTGAATGAGGCTCTCTTTCAAAACGGGAATTTGTGGGTTCAAGTTGCGATATTGGCGGTCTCTATCTTGGGCATAGTTGTTTTGCATGAGTTAGGGCACGTGTGTGCGGTTCGTCACCATAGAATGGATGCTACGTTGCCTTACTTTATTCCTGCGCCGCCGCCTTTTCCGTTTGGTACCTTCGGTGCGGTGATCTCTCTTCGAGGTCCGCCTGCGAACCGTGATCAACTGTTCGACCTTGGTTTCAGCGGACCCATAGCAGGTTTCGTAGCTACTATTGGCGTCGCAATATTCGCATATATGACCGCACCCTTGCTTAGTCAGGCGCAGGCAACGGCGCTCCTGAACGCAAATCTTCTGTCCACGAAATCTTGGCCCTATACGCCGCTATTCATTGATCTGCTTGGGCAATTGAACATCAGAGTTGTGCCTCCGGGGCAAGTGCTCGTTTTGACACAAGTGGCATTCGCGGCCGAAGTTGGGGCTCTCATTACCTTCTTGAACATCTTGCCTGTCTGGCAGCTAGACGGGGGGCACATTACACGCGCAATTTTCGGTGATAAGGGTCATAGGATCGCAGCGCTCGCTGGTTTCGCGGTACTCTTCTTAGGAGGTTACTGGGGATTTGCGCTATTATTGATCGTGTTTATGTTCTTGAGCCGTCGTCCACTTGAAGGCGTTGAGCCACTTGACGATATTTCGCCACTCTCGATGTCGAGGAAGCTGCTATTCGCAGTAGCTTTGTTAATGTTAGTTTTCTGTTTCGTAATCTTCTGACGGTCCTCGATCAACCTTGTTCGACATCGAGACTCGACTCCTTGAGTTAACGAGGAAAAAGGGCTTATGGCCTGTAGCCGATCTCGAACGAGTGCTCATGGTAGATGATTTGAAGGTTAAGTTGGAGGATCTTCATGAAAAACGGCTGTTGTCGTTATCGAATTGGGCAATCGAACAGAGCCCATTGCAGCGAATATTGCTTGCCGAGGATCTCGTTATTGGTGGATGTGACCCGCAGAAAGTTGCCCGAATTCTCGGCTGGCAAGAATTCGAGAAATTCGTAGAAATTGCTTTTGAAGAGAGCGGGTTTCGTGCTTTGAAGCATCTGATAATCAAACTTGGATATCGCACCCGGCGTGAAATTGATGTTCTCGCGTGGAACCAATCACTCACGCTAGCCGTAGATTGTAAACATTGGATAAAGGGTGATATGTCTCGGCCTCGGTTGCGTAGAGCCGCAGATGCTCAAGCTAAACGTGTTGCCGCTCTCGCGCGAAGGCCGGAGATCTTGTGCCGTTCTGGATTGTACGATCTCGAAAAGCGATCTATTATGCCTGTCCTGCTCGTGCTACGCGAAAGTGAAACGCGTGAGTCTGATGGTGTTCCGATAGTGCCAATTTCGAAGCTACCGGACTTTCTCGGTGGGCTATCTCCATTCGAGACCGCCTTCAGGCTATTTCCGGTACGATCAGATGGCCAGACTCGACTTGGACGCGCCGGTATCTTAACTTGACCGAAGCACTAATCTTACTGCGAATGTAGAACGGCGAAGACCTTGACCGAGAAGAACGAGTACCTACAGCAATTGATTCACGCCATCATCTCCGGGAAGGCTGAACTTGCTCGACAGAGCACCTACGGTTCTCTAACGAAGGGGGGGTCATTGAACGATGTCCTAGATTCCATAATGGAAGCAGTGGAGATCCTGTTCGACCTAAATGAAATTGGAGGTACTGATCAAGGCAGGCTAACGGCAGCGGAAAGCGCATTGAATTCGAGTCTAGACGCTCTTCATGATGAATTAAATGAAAGTGAGAAACGGCTGAACATGAAAGCGACGGTGGGGCCAGTGGGTTTGAAAGCAGGGAGTTTAATGTCAATAGCGACATCAGCTCTATTGAGGTCTGCCGGGTTCCAATGCTTCAGCCTTAGCAAGACTCAAACTCCTTTGGAGCTCCTTCGAAATTCGGAGGAATTGGGTGCCAGCTTGGTCGTTCCTATGTTATCTAGCGAGGATGTCGAGCAACGGATTCATAATCTTGTCGATGAGATACAGCGTGGAGGTTTCAAATCGAAATTTCTAGTCATCCCTATAGTTCTGGGCTTACCGGAACATCTGAAATTGCCAATGAATACGATGAAGAATTCTGGCGAAGCCGTGAGTGAAGCTTTGCGATGGGCCCATCAGAGCCACTTGTGATTTCTGGGTGATCGTAAAATGGATGGATGCAACGATAAATGGAAGCTGCGCAAAACGCGTAAAATTATGATGATTATGACAGTTACGTTCATTGCGCTAAGCTTTTGGACAATAGCTGTACCTGCCCAGAGCCAAAATGTGGGGCTTCTTAAGATTGTGAATGAAAATTATCCTAGGCAGGTCCCGCCCTCGGATAAATTCACCGTAAGCGTTGACGTGGAGTACGCTGTTAGTACGAATGCGACGATACGTGCGGTAGTAGTCAATGGTTCGTTGAATGCGAACGGTCCTGAATTATGGCATAGTGCAAGTGCGAATATTGCTGGAGGAGGAGATAAAATTTGGACGTTCAACTTAACTTCACCATCGACAGAAGGAGCGATGTTATTCACTTTTATCGCATATTATTATTCTGATAACGGAACTTGGGCGTATTTCAACGACACCACTTTTGGTCCTGGATACGCTCAGATAGGAATCAAGGTTGCAACTCTCGCGAATCTAGGAATTTACTTGGGGTACTCAAACGTTCAAGTTTCAATCGGTAACGTCACTATCGGCACTAATGCGAAAGGCGTCGCTACTGAGCTACTGCCGGTTGGGAGACAATATTTGATCACGGTTCCTCCTATTGTCCAATTCGATAATTCCACGCGTTTTGCATTCAATTCATGGGAAGATGGTGCTAATGAGACTAGCAGAACTTGTATGTTAGACGGCGATACTCAGCTAAACGCAACTTACCGTCCGCAATACTTAGTTCAGATCAACTCAATAGTGTCCACATATTCGTCTTCGCAATGGTACAACAAAGGCGCAAATCTTACTTTACGTGCGGAAGATTCAGTTCCGATGAATTGGCCACTTGGGGAACTCGGCCTGAAGTACACTTTCTTGAGTTGGTCTGGAGGGGTCAATTCCCAAAGCACGCAAGTAAACGTCACAGTTAACGGGCCCATGAATATTAGCGCCAATTTTACAGCCGATTACTCTGGACTAATGATACTAATCATCCCTGTGATCGGCATCTTGGGAGCTACTGCTCTATTCGTTCTCCGCAAGAGAGGTGGAAAAGACATTCCTGCCGCCAATGAACCTAAAAGCGAAACAACAAAGGTTTGTCCAAAATGCAATGAATCTGTGGAAACGGGATGGAATAATTGCATATACTGCGGAGCGAAGTTAGGATCGGAAGCTATCCAAGACGGATAGCGTCAAATCCCCGATCTGCGGAATGAAATAATCCGCTGCCACGATCAAAAAAGCGACTGAAACGATTCCCAAAATAAGACCTGTTGGGTAGTGTGCCAGGGACCATGGCAGAACGCCAGCGTATAAGAGCCAGATCTCAAAGGCAATCCTACCGATGTTCGCAAGATGCACGCTGATGGCAACTATACTAAACGCTAAGATCCTCTTCTTAAGAGGCACCTTCGGTATGGCCACAATAATTCCGAAGAACACGGCTATCACTTGCACTCCAGTGCACATTCGCTGTATCTCAAATTGGTTTAAGAAAACCCGATTTCCTATTGCCCAGACTGTTCCTTTCATCCCGATGAGCTGCATGACGTACGCCGCGTTCTCGCCGACTATCTTCTCGTAGAAGAAATAGTCAGGTAGGTAATACAATGCTAGAGCGATAGCGACGGCAGGCCCGACGAACCTTACAAGATCGAGCGCAATTCTCTGCTTGTTCTCGTCTAGATTCATGCAATGTACTCTGTCAACCTGGATGATAAGAGAGTTGCTGGCGGAATCAACTGCCTATTTTACTATCTGAACGACCATTCTTGAGTCTAGAAATGGCAAGAACGAATTAATTCTCGATATGGTTCCGCTGTGGTTATTAATTAAAAGTGTCGCCTAAGCCGCTTATTTGTTCGCGCCGCTGACTTTTTCGGCAGCAAAACGACGATAAACGATAGCGCTAGAACAACTGAGAATAGTTCAGATTGGAATTCTGGTATTGGCACATGGGATTCATCGAGATAGAAGTTGATTACGCTAGAGGATCCATCAGAAACGCTAACTGAGGTGCTGTATGACACGTATCCAGGTTCCGTTACTGTCACATTGTAGTTGCCAACTGGAATGAACATTTCGTAACCGCCGTTCACGTCTGAAGCCGCGTGAAAAGCGGATGATCCATTCGTAGCAGTAATGTTTGCCCAAGAGATTGGGAGTAAATAATTGTCATAATTGAAACCATATACCCAACCATGAAGGTATCCACCGCCATACTGCCATGTTTGGCTATGAGCTGAGACTATGCTCCCTCCCAGAGCTGAAATCGTAAGGGTTGCTGTGAGAATCAAATAGGCAGTCTTCAAATTCGTTAATGGGTTTCGTGAAAATACGCAATAAATGTTGCGTGGATGTCAATCGTTATCGTTGCACAAGAAGAAGCACAGCTGAATTACTATCGGCAGGTGTTGGGTTTCGATTATCTCCTGGTTAAGATAACTAGACACTAACAGGTCAATCCACGAGCCTTCAGCTCGTTCCCCATTTAATGAGAACAGTCGGGAAGGTACATCTCCAGATCTAACCAGTGCTTTCTTCTCGTCGTGACCAGAATGCGTCGTAGACAGCCACTAATGTTTCTTATACTAATTTCTGTTCTTGCAATTGCTTGCAGTACGCCCGTCGCTAATGCCAAAACATATCTCGTCGCACCCGCGGAACCTAGACTCTCGGCCTCAAATCAGCTTCCTGACTTCTATGCAGGTGGGAATAGTGGGGCCTTCTCGCTAAGGATCTCGCCGCAAGGAGGAGAGATGTCGATCGATGGATCAGACGGAATTACTTGGACGGCATGGAGTTACGTCACTACGCAGTGGTCTATTGGCGAAGTATACATCTTCTTCCTAGCTAATGTGACTCAGAACGATTTCCGAATAGGCTTCCTCTATCTAACAAATTCGTCATCCAATCAATTTATCCTACGAGTATTCGATTATCAAACCGACAACATCAACATTTTCAATTTTCAAGGAATCGAACACGTCTATAATCGAACTGTGTGGACTAGTCCATCCAGTATGCCTCAACTTCAACTCAACCCTGAGGCCAAGATAAAGGGCGGAATTTCGGCAATAGGATCGGGACTTTATCTGGCGGATAACGGCGGCGAAGAGATCCTCGGAAATACCACACTAAACATTTACCCTATCTATAGCCAATTGTATTCTGGACAAAGTAGCTACAACGAACTTTGGTCTCTACTTACCGATAATGTCGGGAATTCCTATTTTGCAATTCTCTATATGCAGAATGGAGATAGAAACCACATCATAGTTGAACATCAACTCAGATTGAACGATTACGAACGGCTTACCGGCCGAACAGTCGAAGCGTCATGGACAATTGGGAATTTCCCTAACCAGGTAATCATTAGGCTGCCTGTATCTGCAAACATAACCGTAGATGGTGTTCCCTTCCAAACTAACTCTCTGGGCGCATTGACTCTCTACCTACCCAATACTACTGTCAGCATCAGTATTCCTTCGGAATTGACGGCGATGAATGGGACAAGATTGCAGTTCGCGTCATGGGATAATTATGGATCTTCGAACCCATTAGTAATCTCGCCGAACTCCAGCCTCGATTTACGGGCAAACTACAGTTCCTGAATTGAACGAACTCCGAATACGGAAATTAGTGCTGTAAGTCGCCTCGACGCCAATCTACGACGCGTGAAGATTAAGAAACCATAATCGATGCGAGACGGCCACGTTCCTCTGGATTCAGCTGTCTTGCAGCAGTCTTTTTGCACAGCCGGATTGCAATGCGCACGGCAATCTCTTTGGTGGTGAATTTTAGTTGTCGGATTTGACCGGTTTTCTTGTGACCAAGAATATTATCCCTTTTCCGCTTTCGATTTGGAAACGGGTCCATTTTTCGATGTATGCTTTCCCTCTCAGCTTTTTTATTCGTAAGCGCCTTCTTTGGCCTTTACGAATCTCTTGAAGCTGAGTTTCAATTACGCAATCAGAATTTTCCTCTAATTTTGTGAGATCGGATTTTTCAATCGCCGTCCCGACTGTCACACATAGTTTGCCGTCGTTCGCTTTCACTTTCGCTGCAATTGATTGTAAGAAATTCAGAAGATAGTCCATTCGTAGCGCATTGATGAATGGGTTCAAAGAGTCCAGATACACATCTGTTTCTGATCCGAGTTTTTCTAGGCACCGAGAAATCTGCAAGCCTAATCCTGTCAGGTCGGTTGGAGAAGTAATGTGAAATTCTTCTTTTGATTGCGCGCCGCCGAGTGCTGCGTATGCATCGATGAATATTATTTTATTCTTCTCGGGAGCATTGGTGGGTAGAACGCCCAAATTTGTCATATTCTCTCGGATCTTCGACGGGAAATCACTATTGGTAATGTAAACGCATCCGGCTGATGCGAGATGTTCCCCCGCAATTGATTCAAGCAGTGTAGTCTTACCTGACCCAGAGTTGCCAGCGATTACGGTGAAGCATGTGGCTGGCAGACCGTTTGAAGTTAACTCGTTGAAGTAACTGAAAGATACAGGAAATGTATGTCTTTTTTTGCGTACTAGCCCTACGGTGCTTACGCTGCCGATCAATATGACTAGGATTGCGAAGAAAAGTCTTTCATGAGGAAAAGGGACTTCGATCGATATTGCTTGATTCGTTGCAACGCTGAGCGGTGTCTCAAAATCGTTGAACAAATAGTGTACTTGAAGTGTATAATTCCCAACAGGTATCTGCGTGAACGATATGTTGCCAAAAGCATCGGTGGTACCGTGGGCGACGATATGTCCGTTCTGTAACAATTCAATTCTTCCGTCGGGCATCGGTAAACCGGAAACTGTGACTCGTAAGTTTACATCATAAATATGCAATCGAATCAATATTGTCGTCTGGCTCTGCACGTCTAGCGTTGAGTTTTGAAATAGCACGGAGTTTCTGGATATTGTGAGGTTCATAGGTCCAACTATTTGGCTTGATGGGAGCTCAAATGTTGCAAGTCCCGATCGATCTGTCTGATTTGCCCATAGTGCTTGTCCAACACTGACGGATACTGTCATGTTGTTGATCCCAACACCTGATGAATCAACGACGTTGAACTTGACAGGGTAAAATTGAGAAATCCAAAATGTATCGTCAAACTCGTAGCTTGTTCCAGAGAGATCACGAAGGAGGAGTTTCACTTGCCAAGCACCCGCACTCAAAATTGCGTTAGTTGAGAATGTGCTCGTATACGGAGAGGAGATCAATTGGGTCGGTACAAGAGTTTTGGTTGTTCCATTGGTTGTGCTTAGGACTAATTGTGCACTCGCGGATAGCGAGTAAGACCCAATCGCGTCTGTGACATTAGTTAGGAACGTTACATTGGCATTTCCATTCTGGTCGCTTTGAAGTATCTTGTTAAACATCAAACCTGTCTCAGAGTACGTTAATTGTGATTGGATCGCGTTGAAAGCTGGCAGCCGAATGTTTGTGGGCGTCGCTGGGCTGTCCCAAGCGAGGTAGGGTACGCCGGAAACGCTCAAATTATTTACTGTAACTCTGAGAATTATGCTCGAGCCACTGGAAAACTCGTAGTCGATTGTTCCTACTCCGAGTGTGACT
>Ga0326727_10023165_pt1 | contig 11894 bp, 17 predicted proteins | sample MB2enrmetagenome_FD_207643 | JGI IMG/M metagenome (GOLD analysis project Ga0326727, IMG submission 207643) | Lab enriched peat soil microbial communities from McLean, Ithaca, NY, United States - MB29MY | ecosystem: Environmental > Terrestrial > Soil > Wetlands > Peat | place: USA: New York... | reverse complement strand
CGGGTACTTCGGCCGACTCGTGGCGAGCTTGTAGCCGTGCGATTCGAGCAACGGCAAGTAGGTAGGACGCGTCTTGTCAGGCTCCATGCACGAGAAGGTCTCGTCGTGGGGCACGATGAAGAGGTTGCGCACGTCGTGGTCGGCGAGCCACCCGAGCCAGAAGTCGATCGCGGTGCGCGGGCACTCCGACCACGAGTGGATGTTGCACGCGAGATCGACGCCGGCCGAGAGCACCTCGTCCAAGTCGGGCAACCCCACGACGTGCGCGTGGCTGCCGCGGTAGCCGAGGTAGCGCTCGCACACGAGCGTCGAGATGGGAACGGCGTCGACGCAGTAGACCTCGTGCGCCGAGAACAGTTCGAGCAGCCGGTGCGCAAAGCGTCCGTAGCCCGCGCCGATGTCGAGGATGTCGAGCGGCGTCGAGCCGAGGTCGAGCGCGTCGTGCAGGAACCCGACTTCGAGGATGCTGTCGAGCAAGTCGCGGCTGACCGGCTTGCCGTCGAAGTCGAAGGTGATGGCGCCAAAGGTGCCGTCCTCTTCGAGCTGGTCGAGCCACTCGGGGCGCTCTCGCCGCACGTAGGCCAGCTCGACGGCGTACTGCTCACGCGTCGCGCCGAAGTTGAGCTGCCCGAGGTACTGCGACTCGCCGCGGAAGGTGTCGAGGCCGATCGTCTTGGCCCACTCCGCCCAGAGCGTGAGTTCGACGCCGGACTTCGCGTACGCCGCTTCAAGCGCGACGAGCTGCCGAGGCTTCACGGACGCACCCACGCGCTCGTGACGCAGCCGTTGCGGCCGGGGTTGGCGAGCGTCATCTCCAGCCCCCAGCCCCACGCGATCTTGCAAAGCTCGATGAAGTCCTCGCGGCGATGCGTCTCGATGAGCAGCGCCGACAACTCCGCGCCGTGTTGGAAGTCGCGCAGGATGGGCAGCTCGGCGCCCTCGGTGTCGAGCTTGAGGATGCGGCACTTCTTGAGGCGCTTGGCCGAGAGCGTTCGCGCCTTCACCGTGTGCTCGGGGTTCTGCCACGCGAGCCGGTGCATGCTCGTGCCGAGGAGCGTGCGCCGCCCTTCGAAGAGCGTCACCTGCCCCTCTTCATCGATCTGCACCGCGTCATCGGTCGAACCCACGACCGCGCACTCGACGACCTCGGCGTTCATCGCCGCGAGGTTGTCGCGGCAGAGCGCCGCGATCTGCGGGTGCGCCTCGTAGCAGGTGACGTGCGTGCGGTCGGCCGGGAACTCGGCGAACACCCAGAGCGCGAAGATCCCGACGTGCGCGCCGACGTCGAGGATCTCGATGGGCTCCGAGTCCTTCTCGAAGCGAGGGATCTTGGCGTGCGCGTAGTCGCGGTCCATCTCCGCGAGGTTCCACATCGAGGTGCGGGGCAGGTGCAGCATCGAAGAGTTGTTCATGGTGCTCACTTCGCCCAATTCGCGTCGTTCTGGTGAACCGTGTACTCGCCCGGGTTGAGCACGAGCTTCTGTTCGAGGATGCGGATGTTCGGGTCGCCGTACGACACGAAGGCCGTCGTGAAGAACGTGGGCCCGCTGCGCTTGGGGATGTCCCCGATCGGGCAGCCGAGCATCGTCGGGTAGTGCTCCTTGAGGCACTGGAGCACGTACGCGAGGAAGAGCGATCCCTTCGGGGCGCCGAAGATGCCGTGGCAGATGTTGGCGAAGCGGGGATCGAACGTCGCCGCGACGAACGCGCGCGAGAACAGCCCGTCGAAGGGCTTGAGCGCCGTCGAGTCGATGTCGCAGTAGATCCCGCCGTGCTGATAGAGGATGTCGTAGCTGGCGATGTCCACCTTCGCGCCGAAGTTGGGCTCCTGCTCGTACAGCTCGCGCAGGATGAGCCCCTCGGGTCGCACCATCTCGATTCGCACGCGGTCGATGGGCGCGCGCTCGCGATCGACCCAGAGGATGATCTCGTAGGTCGGGTTCTGGTCGCGGTAGCTCTCGACGTTGCGGACGTACTTCTCGGGGATCTCGGAGCCGACCCAGAAGAGGTGGATCTTCTTGGGCAGCGTGTAGTCGGCGTCGCGCTCCGTCGGCACCGCGAAGCGCTTGGGCAAGCACCCCTTGCCGATGATCGCCATCGCCTGCGCGAACGTGTGCGCTGCGCCGGGCGGGGGCGCCGCGGGGGGCGTGATCTCCCGCAGGCGCCGGGCCGCGAGCGGCTCGGTCAGCGCGGCCAGCTTGAAGTCCGCGATGGCGCCACGCGTGTCGCCGTGATGCTGGCGGTAGATCCCGCGGAAGAGGTGCGCTCCCGGGTCGCCGGGGAACCACTCGATGCGCTGTTCGAGACGCCGGAGCGCGTCGGCCGACATGTTCGCGACCGCATCGAGATCGCGCGCGACCTGCTCGTTCGCGTACGCGTCCGCATGCCGGAGCCGAACCGTCGACGGGATGAACGTGTGCAGCTCCGCCGACGTCGTGGCCGTCCCGTTCTGATCGTGGACGCGGTACGAGAGGAGCCGCTCGGGGACATGCCGCACGACCGGCGCGTGACGCGAGCACGCGATCCAGAACGCCCAATCCTCGCAGCCGAGGAGCGACACGTCGTAGCCGCCCGCGAGGCGCCAGAGGTGCTTGGTGATGAGGGTGCAGCACGTCACAAGATTCTGGTTCAGGAGCTTGCCGGCGTCGTAGGGCGACAGGTCCCACACGCCCGTGCCGCTGCCGATGTTCTTCATGTTCGTCGTGACCATCGCGACCGGGCTGTCGGGGGCCACCGCGAGCGTCTGCGCGAGGAAGTCCGGTTCGATCGTGTCATCACCATCGAGCGGCAGCACGAAGTGGCTCCGAGCCGCGGAGAAGCCCGCGTTGCGCGCGTCGGCCGCGCCCCGGTCGTAACCGGTGAGCACGCGGATGGTCTTGTGATTGGACGCGAACTCGCGCGCCACCCGCGCGCTCGGTTCGTCACCGCAGACCACGATGATCTCGTTGGCCGCGCGTGTCTGCACGACCGCGCTCGTGATGGCTTCGGCGAGGTAGCCCGGCTGCTTGAAGGCCGTGATGACGATCGCCACGCTCGCATCGCGCGCCACCGGGCGCTCGTCGGGCGTGGGCGGCGTCACCGTGCGCACCGCCGGGAGCGGCGCCGGGTGCGCGTGCGCGCGAGCGAACGCTCTGTCTGCGGCCGTTGGCACCGGGGGTTTGGTGTCGGACTTCTGCGTCTCCTGCGGCGGGGTCGCCTTGGGGCCCTGCCAGGCGGCCCAATCACTACCGAACATGTTGTGCGTTCTCCCTCTTGCCCTTGGTGGTCTTCACCTTCGACGTCTTCTTCGTGCGCGTCTTGTCGTCGCGCCGGCTCTTCGACGCCGCGCGCTTCGGCATCGGCGTGCGCTTACGCTTGAGCGCCTCACCTTCAATAGCGCGCGCCCGCGAGATGGTCTCAGCGGTGACGAGCACATCCTCTTCGCGCACGTCCTTCTTCGCGCGCGCAGGCTTGCCGTCCGCGCGCTTCATCTTGCCGCCCTCACCCTTCTTGACCTTCACGAGCCCGGCGGCCGGCGGGGGCAGCTCGCGCCGCACGCGCCCGCGCTTCTCCTCTTGAGCGAGCTGCGCTTCCAGCTCGGGGGGCATCGGGAGCGGATCGTCCGCGGTGCCCGTCGCCGCGACCTCGCCCGGCGTCGGCGGCTCGGGGGCCAGCGGCGGGACGAGCATCAGGTTGCCGCGCTTCTTGCCGCGCTCGGGTTTCTCGGGCATCGCTGCCAAACCCGTCTGCGTCATGATGAGCTTGTACTCGCCGTGCGTCGGGCCAAAGCGGTTCTTCCACGGCTTGAGCACGCGCGAGCCGTCCTCTTCGGGGAACAGCGTCACGAGCGTGCTGACCTCGTGCTGGAGCGTCATGAGCCCGGCGAAGTCACCTTCCTTCGTCATGTGCGCGATGAGGAACGCGGGCGCCTTGTACTTTGAGGCGTAGTCCCTGTACCGCTTGCAGATCACGATGGCCGCGTGCGCGTCCTTGCCGCAGAGCGAGGTGATCGAGTCGAGGATGATCATGCCCGGCGGATCGTCCTTGAACAACTCCTCTTCGATCTCGGCGCCCGTACCGAAGTCGGTGAGCACACGGAGCCTGTCGATGTTGTCGATCTTGAGGCGGTCGGCCGTGATGCGTAGCTCGCCGGCAGGCTGCTCAGCGGACAGGTAGAACGAGCGCTTGCCGGTGATCTTCGCGAAGACCGACGAGAGCTGGAGCAGCAAGGTCGTCTTGCCGGCGCCGGGCGCGCCGCCGAGGAGCGTGATGCTCGTTGGCACGAAGCCGCCGCCCCACGCGATGTCCCACGGACCACCCGTCACGATACGGTCGACCGACGTCGCCGTGACTTGATCGAGCGTCGTCGTCTGCTTCTTACCCACCGCGCCGCCCACGCTCCCGGTCTCCGAGAGCGTCCAGTTCCCGCACTTCTGGCAAAGCGACTTGCCGGGCATCATCGGGTTGCCGCAGTGGGCGCAGTTCGCCATTAGCCAGGGCCCATGACGGCGAGGCAGAATCGAAAGAGCTGCCCGCCCTTGAGGCCCTCGGGGATGTGCCCCGAGTACGTGGCGCGCACGAGGACGCCGTGATCGCAGAGCAGCGGCTTGAACGAACGCTTCTCCTTGGGCACGTCGGGGTGGAAGTCGTACGCGTCGCGGGTCGGGTAGTAGTCGGGACCGACCTCGTTGTAGAAGAGCGGCTCGGGCGAGACGGCGTCGATCGACATGTCGTCGAGTCGCACGAAGCCCGCGCACGGCGCGTTGGTCGTCAGGTGCTCGGCGGTGAACGCGCGCATCGTCCAGTCGCGCGCCTCGAACTGGCACGGCACGCCGAGCACGATCTCGGCGCCGAGCGCGAACGTGTATATCTCGACCTTCATGTTGCGACCTTCCCTGCAAGGAGCTGCTCGAACGGCTTGTGCTGCAACGTCGGCTTGCCCTCTTCGAGCAAGCGCTCCGCGCGTCTCTTCCTTCGCTGCGCGAGACAGAGGTCGCACGGCTTGGACGGCAGTACCGTCACCTTGCGCTTGCGCGACTCGACGAGTGCCGCATCACGGCAGTGGTCGCAGAAGTGCAAGTCCTCGGGCTCGCGGGGCGCGAGCGCCGTCTCGTCGGGCGTGTACATCCGGTACCGCTTGTCGAACCCGCGGCTCATAGCGGCTTGCCCCCCGGCCCCACGAGCCCAGCCCCACGCACCCTCGTCATCTCTTCCCCGAAACAGCCTTCGAGCCCCCGGTGGTTGGTCCGCGCGTCGAGCGAGACCCAGATCGTGATCTTCGCCCCCCGCAGTCGCGCGCTGAAGGCGCGGTCGTCGCCGAGAAACTCGTTCTCGTCTTCCGGCGCACCCTCTTCGAGCGCGTTGGCCGGCATGAGGATCGAGTTGAACAGCGCGTAGCTACGCTGCCCCGGGATCACCTGCGAGCGAAAGTGGTCGTCGGGGTACGTCTTGCAGAGCGTGTCGAACGCTGCGCGACGCACGAGCACGCAGCCGAGGCCCGTCGAGAGCGTCTCGGCGAGCCGCACGCCATTGACGCGGATCGGATCGGTGTACGGCACCACGTTGTAGACATGACGATCCGCGCGGACCGGCTCAGCGACGCCGTAGTCCCCCGCGTCGCCGCGCATGAGGCACGGCGCGGTCACGACGTCCTTACCGCACTTGATCATGTCGAGCATCGACGGCCCGGTGATCTTCACGTCGTCGTCCTGCAAGACGGTGGCGTCGGCGCCCGACATGCGGAACGCCGTGCCCAACTCGGCGCGCGCCATGTCGAGGAGCGCGAGCCCCTTGAGCACGCCCACCGAGACCTCGTGCCCAGCCGCCGCCAGCTCGTCGGCGGCGACGTTGGCCTTCGCCTCTTCGTCGGAGATCCCCTTGTAGCTCGCGACCGCGACAAAGAGCTTCATCGATCCGCCCCCCACGGTTGACCGCCCGGTTCGTACGCGCGCCCCCACACCACGGCGCGGAACGGCCCCGGCTTATTGAGCCGCACGTGCAACGTGATGTGGTGGGCCGGCGAGACTCGTACTGGAGCGAACGCGCACGCTTCCCGCAGCGCCTCGACGCTCGCCCAATTCCGCGGGTTGAACGTGCTGAGCGGCACCTCTCGCCTGCCCACCACGCCAGAGACGTTCGCGAACTGCACATCGAGCAGCGAACCGTCGCACGTGTCCGGGTCGACGATGAGCCATTGCGGCTCGATGTTGAGGTCTGGGCTCTGTCGAACGGGGAATGCAACGTCCGCCTGTTGCGCGTAGCCGCTCAGCCCCAAGAGCATCCCGCCCGCGAACTCTCGCGTGCTACCGCCACTGGTCCCGAGAACCTTGCCCCACCACCCGCGCTCTTCTTCGAGTTCCGCGCGGAGCCTGTCGCGCTCTTCTTCGAGCGCGCGCCGCTCTTCCTGCGCCAGCGTGACCACCCGCTCGACTTCGCGGGTCGTGTCGAGCCCTGCGCGCCCGAGGATGTCCCGCAGCGCGTCGACCCCAAGCGCAGCAACATCCGGGTGACCCGACTGCCGCCCGACGCTCTGCATCGCGCGAACCACCTTGCCCAGAGCCCCCGCGACCTCAGCGCCGCGGGCTGCGATTCGATGCACCTCGGCCTGCGCGTCTGAGCGCGTCCACTTCCGATCGGTGCTCACGGCTACTTCTCGTCGGTGATGGTGACGATCAGCTCTTGCCCGACGCGGACCGGATCCGAGCCGTCCTCGTTGCGCCGCACGGTGAACACGATCTCGTCCGCGCTCACGGCGAGCACCGCCGGGTCCCTGCTCGGGTCGGCGTACTCCTCTACGATGGCGCCGCGAACGGTCACGTACGTCTTCGCGCGCTCTTGATCGCCCCCCACGTGGTTCGCGGTCAGCCGCTCGATCGAGTCCACCACCATCTTCGCTTTGATCCGCAGCATCGCCAATCCTCCTATTCGTCGATGTTCCCCACGCGTACGGACCCGGGCCGATCCTCTTGGCTCCGATCCAACCAGAAGCGGACGTAGACGGGCGTCTTCACGCCATCGCGCATGTCGTCGGGGACCGCCACGAGGCAGGTCACCTCGACGAGTCGCAGCAAGCGGGGCAGCTTGAAGGTGAGCACCCACCCCCGCTTACCCTTGCGGGCGATGGCTTCCGCCACGATCTGCGGGAGTTTGAAGCCCGCCGGGCGCCGGGTCTCGTCTTGAGCGGCTGCGACCACGGGCTCCTACGCTAGCATGGGAATGGACGTGAATGCTGTCGCCGTTTGGCCGTCCAACGGGGTAGCACCCGAAGATTCGCCCCCCGGGGGCCGGCGTGCAGAAGGATTGATGACGACGATGGATGCGATCTTGAAGGCTTGCGCCGTGCTGGCGCTCTCGTGCTGCGCCGCTTGCGGGGGCGCTGCTTTCTCCTCGCTCGGCGAGAATCACAACGCCCCCGACGCCGAAACGGGTGACTCCGGGGGGGCAGAGTCGGACACGCCTGACGCCGGGGGCGAGACGGAAGCTACCACGCCGCCCGAAGCCGGCCACGACTCCGCGCCGAGCGATGGCGACGGTGGCGCGCTCGACAGCGGTTCGCCGAAGCCCGACGCGGGCGGCATCGGCTTCGCCGCGTGCGAGTCGTACTTCCACGCGTTCGAGAGCGATTGCTCGTGCGTGGTCGGCAACACCTGCACGCAAGCCATCGACGACGCCGGTTGCAACGACGTCCTCACGCACTGCACGTTCGACGTGTGCGGTTGGGACGGCGGCACCAGCCCCGACCCCGCAACGCTCTGCGGCTGCATCGAGCCGTGCCTCGGGAGCTGCCGCGCCCCGAACGACCTCTTCTTCGAGTGCAAGACGGCCACGTGCGCTGCGACCTGCCCATGAGCGAGAACAGCGACCACCACGACCTGCACGACAGCCTCGACGCGCAAGAACGCGAACACACCCGCACCCCCACGGCAACGCTGACACGCGCCGAGCTGATTCGACTGTTGAACGACAACGGCTGCGCGGTCTTGAACGACGCCCACGGCAACCTCGTCGTGGTGCTGCCCGATCACCTCGTCGTGCCGCCGGAGCAGGCGCCCGCCGAACCGTCTTCGACCGACGACCCGGCGCGTCCCGCCTTCGAGAGCTTCGCTGCGTGCCTGCGCGCCGAAGCGCGCTGGAGCGCCATGATCCACGAAGGCGACAAGACGGGACAGGCCGCGAGCGATCAACGCTCGCTCCTACGTCTCGCCGAGCACGTCGAGCAGGTCGGGCGCAGCCAAGGCTTCCTGCCGCCGAAGCGCTCGTAGCCGTGCCGGGCGCTCACGCGTTCGACTACTGGTTCACGACATCCGAGTGGGGCTCCGACCACCGCACGGGCGCGCTCGGCGGCTCGCGCGAGAGAGCGCGTCGTCCCGAAGACCGCCCCGGCAAAGCCGACACGGTGTGGGATTGGGCCGTTCAGAGCCCGCGCGATGCGAACGGGGACCGCACGACTCTCGCGCGCGGCACCGCGCAGAACCAGGCCGGAGCCCGGCGCGCGATGCGCGAGGTCGTACGCGAACTACCCGACAAGCCTGCGCCGCAACGGGGGTCTGCGGTAGATTGACATTCGATGTTCGGCAGCGAATGGTCTGGATGGGTTCCACCGCCACCGCCAACGCCACCCCCACCCCCACCGCCGCCACTACGCAAGCTTCACCTGGGCGCGGGAGCGCATCCTCTCGCTGCACGCGGTTGGACCGACACGGACGGGGACCCGAAGACGCCGGAAACCTTGCGCGTCGAGCTGACAGCGCCGCTACCGTTCGCCGACGCTTCGTTCGATCGCATCTTCAGCGAGCACGTCCTCGAACACTTCACGCGTGACGCGGGCTTGTCGCTCTTGCGCGAATGCCGCCGCGTGATCGTACCTGACGGGCGCATTCGCATCACCGTCCCCGATCTGGACTTCTACTTGTCGCTCTTCAACGATCCTGCGACGTGGCCTGCCGACACACGCGCGTTCGCGACGTTCATCACCGAGACGCACAAGCTCTACACACCGTGCCAGATCCTCAACTGGCAACTGACGCTGGCGGCCGATCACCCGTACGGTCACAAGTTCGCGTACAACGAGAGCGAGCTGCGTGCCGCGCTGATAGCGGCCGGGTTCGGCGACGTGCGGCGCTACAAGGCCGGCGAGAGTGATGATCCCGAGCTGCGCGGGCTGGAGAACGTCGAGCGGCTCCCACCACGGATAATCGCCACCGAGGCGTTGACGCTCGAAGCTAGTCCTTCACGATGAGCTGTTGCGCCGACGACTCGCGCGCCAGTCGCACGATCTGATCCCCCTGATCGGTGTCGCCGCCGTCGTACACCTTCACGTGCGGGCCGTCGCGGTAGACCGCGATGTGCCGGAGCACGAAGCACAAGCGCTCGACGAAGCGTAGGGCTGCCGCTTCATCGCGGAAGGCGAAGAGGTACGTCGGCGGCATCGCGGTACACGCCTTGTCGTAGCAGCGGCATCACCAAGCGGTGCTTGTGGCCCGCGTTCACGCACGCGTTGTTGAGGCGGCGTAGCTCTTCGAGCGCACCGTCCTCACCGAGACGCAACCTGATCGCCGCGAGCGTGCGCTCGGCGTCGCACGCCGCGTACCGCGCACGCTGGCTCGCGCGCACCGCTACCCACGTCGAGATGAGCGTGAGTAGCGGTGGCGCCCCGATGACGATGAGGTCGAGGGTGAGCTGCGTCACTGCCGCGCTGGGGCTACGAGCCCTGCGGCCAGTTGTCGTCGAGGAGCTGCTTCACCTCGTCGAGCGAGAGCGTCACCTGCGCGGGCTGCGAAGGCGGCGGGGGCGTCGGCGGCGTCGGCGGCGCGGGGGGCGCAGGCGGTGCCGGCGGTGCCGGGGGTGCGGGCGGCGAGCCCGGGGGCGCCGATCCCGTCAGGAGCGCGATGGCCGCCTGGATGAACGAGGCGCCGTTGGGCGAGCCCATGCCGGTGCAGGGGTCCCATCCGGCCGTCGCCGGATCGCCGTTGCTGCCGAGCGTGATGTCGTTGCACGCCGCACGGGTGGAGTACGGGGCCGGCGTCATGAGGCCCACGTTGCTCTTGCTCGTCATGAGCGCGACGCCCTTGGCGACGGCAATGAGCGCCGCCGTGAAGGGCGACGAAGCGCTCGTGCCGCCGACGACGGTCCACGCGCCGTTCGCGCTGATCTGCCACCCGGAGTTGGGGTCGGCGTTGGCGGACGTGTCGGGCACGCCGCGGTTGGAGCCCGGCACGATCCCTTGCTGGAAGGGCGGCATCGCTTCGGTCGGGTCGAACCCGCCGCCGCCGCCCTCGTCGCCCGGGTTGCCGTCACCCCACGCGGTCTCCTCGTTGATGGAGCCGTCGGGGTTGAGCGCGAGGAACGTCCCGCCGACCGCCCACACGCACGGATCGGAGCAGGGGTAGTCGGGGCTCGGCGAGCCCGTCCCGTCGTCGATGGAGTTGTCGCCGGCAGCGGCGCAGAAAGTGGTGCCGCCCGAAACGGCCGCCGCGAAGGCCGCCGCCAGACCGGCGCGCTCGGTCGGGTCCCACCCGTCGGCCGCCGAACCCCACGACCAGCTCGCGACCTGCACGCCCGCAGCGGCGAGGTCTTGCGTGACGGACGTCATGCCGCCCGAAGCGTTGGGGCCGAACGTCATGGTCACGTCGGCCGCGGTGCCGGTGAGCCACCACCACGTGAACGAGATGAGGAGCAGGTCGAGCATGTTCTCGACGTTGCTGTCCTGATCCGAGGTCGGATCGTTGACGGCGCCGCCCACGGTGCGAACGGTGAGCTTGGGCGCCAGCATGCCCCACGCCTTGACGGCGTTGGCGATGTCGGCCTGCACAACGCCGCCACCGAGGCTACCGATGCCGAGCTTGATCGGCGCCGCACCCTTGTACTGGTTCTGCTTGAACCCGTAGGCGGCGAGCACCTGCGCGGGCGAGAGAGTGCCGGCGGGGAAGCCGGCCGCGCGCGGCAGGCGGACGCCGCGAAGACGGGGGTGGGTGCGGTGGTAGTGATGGAACTGCATCGAAGGGGGATCCTTTCCTCGTTACTTGGCGGCCGGTGCGGGGGTCGAAGTCGAGGCGGCGGGCGACGGCGCGTGACGCGCCATGTACGCCTGCCCGTTGGTGAGCGCGAGACCCGAGAGCGCACCCGAGTCGATGAGCGCGGTGATGATGGTCTGCGCGAGCTGCTCAGCGTTCGCGCACACGGCGTCGGTCTGCGTGCTGCCCCCGAGGTCGGCGCAGATGTCGCTCGCGATCTGCGGGTCGGTCTTGCCGGCCGCCAGATCGGCAGCGACGGTCTGCTCGATGGTGTTGAGCACGGGGAACGCCGAGCCGCCCTTGCAAGCGGGCGTGGTGGCGAGCGCGATGACGAGAGCGAGAGGGGCGGCAATGATTCGCATGGGCGCGAAGCCTACCAGCCCCCGCTCCAGCTTCAAGTCTCGCCGGATGGCCGCCGTTTGGAGCCGCGGTGCGTCGTCACCTTGGCAGGCATGGCCTCGCCGCGATCCGCGAAGTACACCTCGCGCTCGACCCACGAGCGGTGCGCGATGCGCGCGCGCTCGGGTGCGCGCTTGACGTCGATGGCCTGAAGCGCCTCGATGGTGGCCTGATCAGCGTGTCCTCTCACGATTCAATCCTTGTCATCTAGCTCGGGGCCTGCGAAGCCCGAGAAGTCGTAGGCCGTGTGCTCGGGGATGAGCGACACGGGACGCAGCGGCGTGATCCGTACGGGCGCCGCCGCCATCTCGGGCGGGGGCGCAGGTAGCGTCGAGACCTCGTGCATGTCCACGCTCGGGGGCGACGGTGGCGGCGACGACGCGTGCATCGAACGGTCCTTCTACGACGCGCGAGACGACCGCGCAAGGCTCGTCAACGCTCGCGCAGCGCCCTCGCGAGCCGCTCGGCACGCAGCACCGTCGGTGAGGTGCGCCCCTTCCGATC
>Ga0326727_10023161_pt1 | contig 11895 bp, 10 predicted proteins | sample MB2enrmetagenome_FD_207643 | JGI IMG/M metagenome (GOLD analysis project Ga0326727, IMG submission 207643) | Lab enriched peat soil microbial communities from McLean, Ithaca, NY, United States - MB29MY | ecosystem: Environmental > Terrestrial > Soil > Wetlands > Peat | place: USA: New York... | reverse complement strand
TCCTGCGCGCTGGTAATGGCCCATACATCGGCTTCGATCTCCTGCCCGCGGAGGAAGCGAGCGGAGTTCATGGCGGTGACGCCCAGCCCGATATGGCTTATACTGCGATTTGCTGCGAAGTTCTTATAAGCGAGAATGACACGTTGCTTGTCCACATGAGGTCCTTCCGCCCACGAGAATAGAATGGCCGCTCACCGAATCCCCCGCGCCGCCGCGTGAAACTCACGGGAATACGTTAGATAACCCCTTTGCGAATCCTGTGAACGCCCCGGCAGCGGCCGGTAGAATTGAAGGATGGCGCTGAAGCCCACCATCTTCCGCGAGTACGACATTCGCGGTGTCGCCGATACCGAACTCACCAGCGACGGCATCGAGCAGCTCGGGCGCGGTCTGGGCACGCATCTCATACGGCACGGCGGAAAAGCGGTAAACGTCGGCCGCGATTGCCGCCTCAGCTCAACCCGCCTCCGCGACGCCCTCGTGGAGGGATTGATGGCGGCAGGCTGCCACGTCACCGACATCGGAGTGGTGCCCACGCCCATGCTCTACTATTCGGTGCACCATTTGCGGTCCGATGGCGCGGTGATGATCACGGGCAGCCACAATCCTCCCGATTACAACGGTTTCAAGACCGTGTGCGGCGACAGCACCATTCATGGCGAGGCCATCCAGCGGGTGCGCCACTCCATCGAGACGGGTGACTTTGAAACCGGCGAGGGCACGCTGCGTACCTTCGACGTGGCCGACGCGTACGTGGACGAGGTGGTGAGCCGTTTTCGCTTCGCCCGGCCGGTGAAACTCGTGGCCGACGCCGGCAACGGCACCGCCGGCCCGGTGTTCCATCGCATCCTCGATCGTCTGAACATCCACGCGACCGAGTTGTTCTTCGAAATGGACGGCCACTTCCCCAATCACCATCCCGATCCGACGCAGCTTGAAAACCTCGAAACGCTGCGCCGCGTCGTGCGCGAGCAGGGCGCCGAACTGGGCGTCGCCTTCGACGGCGACAGCGATCGCATCGGCGCGGTGGACGAGAACGGAACCCCCGTCTACGGCGACATGCTGATGCTCATCTTTGGCCGCGAGATCCTCACCCGCAAGCCCGGCGCCACCTTCATCGGCGAAGTGAAATGCTCGCAGACCATGTACGACGAACTGAATCGCCTCGGCGGCAACGCCATCATGTACAAAACCGGGCACTCGTTGATCAAGGCGAAGATGAAGCTGGAACACGCCGATCTGGCGGGCGAGATGTCCGGGCACATGTTCTTCGCCGACCGCTATCTGGGCTATGACGACGCCCTATACGCGGCCTGCCGGCTCATCGAGATCGTCGCCGCATCCGGCCAGCCGCTTTCGGCCCAGACCGCCGGACTGCCGCGAACCGTTAGCACTCCCGAGATTCGCGTCGATTGCCCCGATGAGATCAAGTTCGACGTCGTCGCCCGCGTTGCCGCGGTTCTGCGCGAGAAGCACAAAGTGGTGGACATCGACGGCGTCCGCGCGCTGTTTCCGCACGGCTGGGGCCTGGTGCGCGCGTCGAATACCCAGCCCGTGCTGGTGATGCGGTTCGAAGCCGACAGCGCGGAATTGCTCGACGGCTATCGCGAGGAAGTGGAATCCGCCGTCGCCGAAGCCCGCCGCGCGGTGGGCGCAGCCGTCTGATCGCGTATGTCTTTCCGCGTTGGCGACACCATAGAGGGGTATCGGATCGAAGCCGTTCTGGGCGAGGGCGGCATGGGGCAGGTGTTTCGGGTGCGCAACCTGATTTCAGACCGCCGCGAGGCCATGAAGATCGTGCTGCCTCCTCGCGAAGGCGCCCAGAACATGCCCGAGCGCTTCCTCCGCGAAATCCGCGTCCTCGCCAGCCTCGATCACCCGCACATCGTGCTCTGCACACCGCTCTGCGCGCGGGCGACCAGATCGCCATGATCATGGAACTGGTGGATGGGGCCAGCCTCGCCGACAAACTTCGCACCACCGGGGTCGCCGTTTCCGACGGAATTCGTTACATCGGACAGGTCCTTGATGCCCTCGCGTACGCACACAGCCGGGGAGTGGTGCACCGCGATGTCAAGCCGGCAAATATCCTGGTGACCGATGCCGGCGAGGCCAGATTGACCGATTTCGGAGTCGCCCACCATTCGGACGATCGTACCCTCACGGCCAGCGGCGCGGCCGTGGGCTCGCTCCATTACATGTCTCCCGAGCAGGTGCGCGCCGGCGCGGTGGACGGCCGCTCGGACATCTACTCCGTGGGCGCCACTCTGTACGAAGTGGTCACCGGAAGGTCCGCGATCTCCGGCGACAGCAACTGGGCACTGATGAACGGGCATTTGCATGAGACGCCCATCCCCCCGGTTGACGTAAACCCGGCGCTTCCCCGCGCGGTATCCGACGCCATTCTGCGAGCGCCGGCCAAGAACCCCGCGGATCGGTTCCAAACCGCGGCCGAGTTTCAGGCCGCGCTCACCAGCGTGCGTCCGCCCTCGGGATCGTCGATAACGATCCACTCGACGGCTCCGGGCACGAGTACTCTTAACGCCGACGTCCTGCGCTCGGCGAAAAAGAACCTGGCGACGTTTATCGGTCCCATTGCCAGTGTGATGGTGGACCGGGCGGCGCGCACGGCGCGCACGCCGCAGGACCTGTACCGGGCACTGGCGGAGCAGATTCCGGACGCCCGCGAGCGCGAGACCTTTCTGAAATCCTCTGCCCTGAAATCCACGCCGCGTCCGTAACAGGGTGCTGAAAAGGGTTTAGATTTGGCAGCACATGGGGACACAGGCTCAAGCGATTGATGGTCCCATGCGTCGACACGAGTGTTTGCGCCACCGTCGTAGCGCACGCACCTTGCGTGCCGTGTCGGCACTCCTGCCGACACCTTCGCGTCCGTAAACCAAATCGTCACGGGCCGGCGATATACTACTGATACCTTTTATGGACTTTCTGATCGGCTGTCTTATCGGCCTGCTGGTGTGGTTTCTCGTTCGCGTCGTGATTTTCGGCATGTACACCGTGAATCAGAGCGAGCGCGCCGTGAAAACGCGTTTCGGCCGCGCCGTCCGCGTGCCCGAGAACAAGACCACGCTGGACGACCCCATCGCGGAGTTCCTCCGTCCCGAGGAGAAATCGCGCTACACCTGGCCGCAGGTTCGAGTCATCCAGCCCGGCGGCCCCTATTTCCGGATGCCCTGGGAGAAGATTCACAAGGTATCCATCGCCACCGCCACCGTCAACATGGCGCTGGACCTCGAAAGCCCCTCCGCCAACGACAACGGCACGCGCCTCGAGGCGGTTACCAAAGACCAGCTCAACACCGGTCTCACCGGCCAGATCCGCTATCGAGTGGGCGAGTCGAATCTCTACGCGTTCCTGTTCGGAATCAAGAAGCCGTTCGTTCACGTCATGGCCTACTTCGTTTCGGTGCTGCGGCAGCGCATCGCCAGCTTCGAGGCGAAACCCGCGCCGGACGCGGCCGCCGTGACGCCGGGCGGAGAGATGGTTGGAATCTCGATTAACGATCTGCGCAAGAACCTGCGCGACCTGAACGAGTACATGGACCACGAGTGCGGTTCGTCGCCAGCTCGCTACGGTGTGGTGCTCGATGCTTCGCTGATTACCGGCATCGACCCGCCGCCGGAAGTGGAATCCGCGCTGGCGGCCATCAACACGGCCCACAACCAGGTCTCCAGCGACATCAGCCTCGCGCAGGCGTCCGCGGATCAGCGCGTCGTTCAGTCCCGGCGCGCCGTGGAGATTGAAACGCTGCGCGCCGAAGCCGAGGTGCAGCCGATCAAGTCGCTCGCGGCGGAACTCGGCGAACTACATCGCGCGGGGCCGAACATCCTGGGCGCGTACCTCCGCAACGTGCGTCTGGCGTTGTATGAGAAGGCGCAACAGATTTTCATGGAGGCGGGCAAATGATCGCCGCGGCCCTTGTCGTATTTATCGGCGCGCTCGTTGCGGAGCCCGTTCTGCGCGTGTTGTTACGCATCTTCGGCATTTACGCCATCGTCCGCGAGCGCACCTGCCGCGTGTACATCATGTTTGGCAAGGTGCTCGGCGTTATCGACGAACCGGGCATTCACTTCCTGCCCGCGAAGCTCGGTCTGGCCGCTTTTGTCGTGAACTTCCTGGGGAGCTGCCGCGTGCTCGATATGCGCCTCGATCAGGAATATCTGCGCAGCCAGCCGGTGAACTCCGAGGAAGGCGCGCCCATGGGCATCGGCATCTGGTTCGAGATGTGGATCAGCGATCCGGTGTCGTACCTGTTCAAAAACACCGATCCGCGGGGCTCCCTGCGCGCCAACGTCAGCAACGCCACGGTTCGGTGCCTCAGCAACATGCCTCTGGCGGAGATGCTGGAGACGCGCCACAACATGAGCCAGACGGTACGCGCCGAAGTGACCGAGAAATCGCAGCAATGGGGCTACCAGCTCGGCTCGGTGTACATCCGCAAGGTGCACTTCCGCGACGCCGGCATGATTCACCAGATCGAGGAAAAGGTGGTGAACCGGCTGCGCCAGGTGACTTCCGCCATCAAGCAGGCGGGCGCCAATCAGGTCAGCGTCATCACCAGTTCAGCGGAGCGCGAAGCCGCCGTCGAGTTCGCCAAGGCCGCCGCGGTACGGCCCGCCACCATGGGCCGCGCGTTGCAGGAGATTGCGCGCGATCCGGAGGTTGCCGAAGCGCTCTTCGATGTTCTGGAAACCCAGCGCATTCTGGGCGGCAGTCCGCGCATCACCTTGCTTCCGCCCGGCCCGCATGCGCGAATGCTGGCGAATCTGCTCGCCGCCGAGGGGATGGGCGCCACGCCCCCGCCGCTCAAACCGGCGTCCTGATTCGCGTCAGGAGCTGTACCACTCCCTCGCGGTCGTGGCTCGGTAGCTGCCTGCAATGACGAGCTGACAAAACTGAGCCGCGCGCGCCAGCAAGCGGTTCCAGGCGCTTTTCAACAAGCTCCCGGCAGGGTGCTGAAAAAGGCCCAGGTACCTCACATTCGGACCACAGACTAAAGTCTGTGCCACCTGTTATCAGCGACCTGGCGCACACGGTGGCACAGGCTTCAGCCTGTGAAGGCCTCTTTCAGCAACCTCCCAGTGCTCGCCCAGCATGCGGAAGGCGTGCTCCAGGCTGCGGCGCATGCGGTTGAACGAGCCGGCGAGCATGGACACTTCGTCGTGGCCCTTCACCGGCAACTCGGGCACATCGAGGTCGCCCGTGCTGATCCGATCGGCCATTCGCGAGAGCCGCACAATGGGCCGGATGATGGTGAATACCAGGAGCAGATTGAGCAGCAGCACGGTCGCTCCGAAGATGCCGGCCAGGTAGACCAGGGTGGCGCGAAAAGCCCGCCCGGCCATGTCCATGGGAACCGCCATGGGGACGGAGACAATCTGCGCGCCCACCACATCGCCGGTTCTCCAGCCGAACCCGTTTGCCGTGCCGTAGTGGCGGATCATGGCGGGCGGCGCGTTATCGGCGCGGTCGTGGCAATCGAGGCAAGGCGGGCCCACCGAAATCGGTCGCGCGAGGTACAGCATGCGCCCGTTCGGCGTCTCGCGCTCGCCGACGATCTCGGCCCGCTGGCGGTGATTGCTGAACCCGGTGATGATGTCGGTCTCCCAATCGGTGGCGCGATCGCGGAGGTTTGTCGGGTTCAGCGTGGCCTCCTTGTATTCGTAGTCCGGATAATGCGCGCGCAGGTAATTGAAGCTTTCCGTGGCGGCGTAAGCGGGGACCGTTTGCGGCAGGAACAACTGACGATGCTCTTCGCTGTGCAAAAGCAGCGGTTTGATCTGGCTGGTGGTGTAATCGCGCGCCGCCAGCGCGGCCGCCATCATCAGACGAGCTTGTTCCAGCACCTGCTCCTCGGCGCCCTGCTGGAGGAAGCGGTAGCAGAGTGCCGCCGCCACTTCCAGTCCGATGCCAAACACGAGCAGGAAGATCAGATTGAACTTCACCAGCAGCTTCAAGAGGCGGTTCTCCTATTTGGGAGATGATGCCGCGAGCGGGTGCAGCGGCGGTTGGAATGCGCCAGGCACCGCTTGCTGGCGCGCGCAGCTCAGTTCAGGCAGTTACCGAGCCGCGACCAGAGGGAGCGGTCCCACGTCGCGTTAGTGCTGGTCCCAGCGCAAGCCAAGCCGCCACAGCCGCGGCGCGCCGGTATTGGGAAGCGGAGTCAGCGCGACGTAATACTGACGATTGAGAATATTCTCCATCTCCGCCGTCGCAGTGACATTACGGCTGACCTTCTGGCTGGCCATCGCATCCAGCGACGCATAGCCGGGCAACAGAAAGTGGTTCAGATCGTCGTCGAACTGCGACGAATAGGTGCGCAGCGATCCCGACAGCGTCAGGTCGCCCTTGACATAAGCCAGCAGCGCCGAGCCCTGATTTTTCGCCACCTCGGGAATCTTCAGGCCGCTGGCTTCGAAGTGCGAATCGACGAACAGGTACTGGAGCTGGCCCTGCACGCTTCGCCACTTCCGGCTCACGTTTGCTTCGATGCCGCGCGAAATGGCCGGCCCACCGTTCTCCCGCTCCCGCAAAATGGCCGTCGGCGTCTGGCTCAAAGTGGCGTTGAAGATCAGGTGCTGGAGCGAATCGCGGAAGAGATTTACGCTCAGGTGCGTTTTCTCGCCAACGTAATCCGCGCCCGCCTCCGCGCCGAACATTCTCTCCGGGATCAGCGCGGGATTCGCCTCCTCGACGACGTTGCCCACCTGGAAAGGCCGATACAACTCGTTCAACGTGGGCGCGCGGAAACTGCGCCAGAGCGACCCGTGCGCGCGCAACCGGCGATGTCCGTAGGTCACGCCGCCGCTGGGGCTGATGATGCCGCCGCCCACGCCGGGGAGATCGCCGCGCAGTCCGCCGAAAAGCCGGAAACCCCCGGCGGTGAACTGCAACTGGCCGAAGCCTCCGCGCTCGAATTCATGGCCTCCGGTGACTCTCGTATCGCTCAGCAGCCGGTCCGTGCTGAAGCCGGAGTCGCGCTCGGCATCCGCGCCGAACAGCGTCTTCCAGCGATGGCTGATGTGCGACCAGTAGGCCGCCCCGCCACCTCCATCCGCCGGCACGGTCTGGCGGTCGGTAATCGTTTCGGAGTCGCGACCTGCGGCCACGCTGGAAAACGTCGCACGGAACGCCTCCTGCGTGTACCAGCCCAGCACGGAAATCTGATTGCTGCCGAACGTGCGCGCATAATTCGCCGCAATGGTACCCAAACCGGTGGAGTTCTTCTGATCTTCGGTGCCGTTGTTGCGGTGCTCGGCCAGAATATCCAGCCGCAGGAACAGCCGCTGGCCACCCTTGAAGTAGTCGGCGCGGAGAACGCCCGCAATATAGTCCGAGCCGGCCGGCTGATCCACGGTTCCTCGCAGTGACGCCGGCACGATGTAGTATCCGTCGGAAGTGAACATGCGCACGTCGCCCGAACCGGCCCAGTGACGTCCAGTCCCGGAGACGCCGGTAATCAGGTCCTGTTCGTTGTCCGCGCCGTAGTCGTACTGCAGGTAGCTGTCGGCCTTCGCCGCCGCGCGCGAGAAAAACGCGATCGCACCGTCCATTGCACGATCACCAAACACAGCCGTCGAGGCGCTGGGCGTCAGCTCGATGCGCTGCATTTCCTCGGGCGCAAGGCGGGTCCAGTACACCCATCCGCCAAACGGATCGTTCATGGGAATGCCGTCCCACAACACCAGCGTGCGGCTCGCTCCGTTGGAGCCCAGCCCGCGCAGCGAAACTCCCTGCGTGGTGGGATTGGCCACAATGCTCGAAGAACGGCGGAACAACTGAAATCCTGGAAGGATGCGCAGACGGTCGTCAATGTCCACGCCGGGCAGCTCGGCAATGCTCTGCTGGGTCAGCGTGGTGACCCCCGAAGGCGCATCCTCCTCCACCGTGTCCGTAACGTTGATGGAGGTGCTAACGGGTGGGAGTGTGGGTTGCTGCGTGGGCTGCTGAGACGGCAGCGTCTGCGCCCGGCACAGCGAAAGCGTCAGGGCCAGCGAGGCGAACCCGCAGCCCCGCCATTTCCTGACCGGACGAGGCCAGACGCTCCGGTGCCGCGCTGAAGATGATGCGAAACAGGACATCGTTGTCGGGAGGAGGAAGCGCTTTCCCGCGCGCCGGCGCAACCAGCGCCAGATACTTCAGGATAGTATAGACGTCCTCTTCTTCCGGCACGCGCGCATCGAAATCCTGGCTGCATAAACGAAAGCGCGCGCCCCGCTCGGTGAGCCGCCACGCGATGAACGCGCACATCCCCACGGCGCGCTCGAACCATTCCTCCTGCTCGGGCGCAAAGTCGAGATCGAGCCACATCTCCACGGTCAGCTCCTGCTCGCGCGCGAATTCCCGCACCTGCAGTTCGCCCACGTGCGCGGTCGCCTTCCAATCGACGTGGCGGGCGCTTTCGAACGATTCATAAGGACGGATGCGATAGAAATCGTGGCCGGGCCCCCGCGCGTATGCCTCGAGCTCGCCGGCGATGGAGGCAAACAGGTCCTCGAATCCGGGCTGCGGGTCCACCGGCGGATAGACCACCAGATCGCGCCCCATGTTCATCTGAATGCGCCGCTCGGCGAACCCGAAAGGGAAGCGCGTGGAGAAGCGGAAATTGCTCTCGCGATACAGTCCGCGCCGCGGGAAAAAGACTTCCACCGGACCATTCACCGCCGCGCCCGCCGGGATCATCGGAAAGTACAGCGGCGGCGAGACCGAGCTGGCGTCGGTGGGGGTCAGGTGGATGGAGAACGACGGCATCCACGCTTTCACGTTGCGCACGACCACTCGGCCCTGCAGGCGGCGCTGCGCGGGAATGTGCTCGGGGAGGATGAAATCGAGCTGCAGACCGGCCAGCGACAACCGGCTGATGAAGCCGGAGACCAGCAGCGTGGACAGCATGGCCGCCAGAATCAGGAACAGCAGGTTGTTGGCGGACACGAAGGCGGCCAGCGCCACCATCACGCAGACCGCCGAGTAGACCAGACCCGCCCGCGTGATCTGCTGACGCACGCCGAGATCCAGCGCTTCGCTGATCTTCTGCCAGAGGTGCCGCACTTATTTCAACATCGCACAGGCTGCGGCGAAGGCCGGCAGGCTGGACCCCGCATTGGGCCGGCGATATAGTATCGGCGGAGGTCGTCCATGGCTACACTGACCAGTGGGAAAGCCGCGGATCTCGCGGGGCCCGGAATCGGCGACTACGCCGAACTTGAGAAGATTCTTCCCGGCGATTACCAGTCGCTGCTCTCGCTCAAAGATACGCAGCGCGCGATTTTCGCGGCGAAAGTATACATCGAAGAGAACCTGTGCAGGGAGCTCCACCTCATGATGGTGACGGTTCCCCTCATCGTGGACGCCGCCAGCGGCGTCAACGACATGCTGGATCGCGACGGCTCGCGCACACCCATTCAGTTCCACATTTCCAACGATCGCAACCTGCATCCGATTGAGGCGCAGGTGGTGCAGGCCGCCACCAAGTGGAAGCGGGTCGCGCTGAATCGCCTGGGCATGCAACCCGGCGAGGGCCTGTGCACGGACATGCGCGCGGTCCGCAAGGATTATTTCCTCGACCACGATCACAGCGCCTACGTGGACCAGTGGGACTGGGAACTCGCCATCACCGAGCGCGAGCGGAACCTCAACTTCCTGAAAAACGTCGTGCGCCGGATCTGGAAGGTTCTGGCCGGCGCGGAGAGACATGTTCAGGAGCTGTTTCCGCAGCTCCGGGACGATCGCTACCCAAACCTGCCCGATGAGATCGCGTTTCTGCATGCCGAGGAGATTCTGGCCGAATACCCCGACCTGCCGCGCAAGCAGCGGGAGACCGCGGTTCTGCAGAAATATCCGGCGATCTTCATCATCGGCATCGGCTGGACGCTGGCCGACGGATATCCGCACGAAATGCGCGCGGCCGACTATGACGACTGGGTGACCGAGACGCGCTCTGACGCGGGAGCCCCGACGCACGGGCTGAACGGCGACATTCTGGTGTGGAATCCAGTGACCCGGCGGCGCCACGAATTGTCTTCCATGGGCATTCGCGTGAACGCGGAGACGCTGCGGCAACAACTGGCGGCGACGGGACAACTGGCTTCGCTGGAGCTTCCGTACCATCGGATGATCGCGAACGGCGAGGTGCCGCTCAGCATCGGCGGCGGGATCGGCCAGTCGCGGACGCTAATGCTGTTGCTGCGCAAGGCGCACCTCGGCGAGGTCAGCGTGACGGTGTGGCCGAAGGTGCTGAAGGAGATGTGCGCGCGGAAGAACATCTTCGTGCTGGAGTGAGACGTGAAAAGCCCGGGCGGTCTGGCCGGCCGCCCGGTGGAGAAAAGGAGGACCCGTCAGACCAGGTTCGGAATCTTGATGATCTTCTTCTGGATGGCGTACTGCACCAACTGGGCCTTGTTGTGAATATCGAGCTTGCGCATCAGATTGAACTTGTGCGCTTCCACGGTCTTGACGCTGAGATTGAGATCGCAGGCGATCTCCTTCACCGAATTGCCTTCGGCGAGCATCTTCAGCACCTCGCGCTCGCGCGTCGTTAAGGTGGCAAACCTCGGCAGCCGGTTGGCGGATTTGATGCGCGACCGGAAATCGTCCACCAGTTGCGACAACATGCGCGGGCTCAGATAGCTGCCGCCCCGGCAGATGTCGCGCACGGCGGCCACCAGTTGCTGCGACGGGCTGTCCTTCAGCACGTAACCGCTGGCGCCCACTTCCATGCCCTCCACCAGGTAGTCTTCGTCGTCGTACATGGTGAGGAACAAAATCTTGGTTTCCGGCCGGTTCTTGCGAATCTGCCGGGTTGCCTCGAAGCTGCTCAGCCCCGGCATGCCGATATCCATCAGCACCACGTCAGGGCGAACCTCATTGGCCTTGTCCACAGCGTCTCCGCCATTGGAGGCCTCGCCGACGACTTCCATGTCCGATTCGGCGGAAATCAATGTTCTGATACCCTGGCGAAAGAGCGTGTGGTCGTCTGCCAGCATTATGCGAATTTTGGCCATAGTACCCTGCCCGGTTCTTTCCGAATCATTCGTCTCCGCGTCACGCCCAGGTCCCGATTCGCAACGGTTATCCCGTTCTCTCGGCGTTTCGGCCTTCGTTACCCAGCGGCAACGAGATCTGTATTTTCGTTCCCTTCCTTCGCTTGCCTCCGGGGCCTTTGGTATCGCCGCTTTTGGCCCCCGGCGGCCAGCTTCTGACCTCGAAACGCCCACCCAGCAGAGCCACTCGTTCGCGCATCCCCGAAAGGCCGAACGAATCACGCCGCGCCAGCGCTTCTTCCACGTTGAACCCAACACCGTCGTCTTCAACGGTCAATCTGACCATTCCATCGGCGGAACTGGCGGAAATGTTTACATTGCGAGCCGCGGAGTGCTTGCCGATATTGTTGCAGCACTCCTGTACCAGGCGGTACAGGATAATCTCGGTCTTCTGAGGGATTGGCCTTAGACGAGCCAGTTGCAGCCGCACCCGCATCGAGTGCAAGCGGCGGAAACGGTTCACCAGTTGCCGCAGCGCAGCCCCCAGCCCAAGCTGCTCCAGCACCGCCGGGCTCAGCGCCGCGATCAGCCGGCGCATCTCCAAAATGGTGCGCTCGGTCATCTCCCGCGCCTCGCGCAGCCGCGCGATCCACTCCGGGTTCTCGCCCGGCATGGAATGTTCCAGCAATTCCATTTGCAGGCGGATGCACAACAGCGACTGGCCGGCTTCGTCGTGCAACTCCCGGCTGATGCGCCGCCGTTCCACCTCCTCCACGTGCAGCATGTGCTCGGCAAGCTGCCGGACCTGTTCCTCGCGCGCGGCCAGATCCTCCATCAAACGCGCCTTTTCCGCCGCCATCAGGCATCGTTCCGCCGCGGCGGCCAGCAGATCCTG
>Ga0326727_10023159_pt1 | contig 11896 bp, 9 predicted proteins | sample MB2enrmetagenome_FD_207643 | JGI IMG/M metagenome (GOLD analysis project Ga0326727, IMG submission 207643) | Lab enriched peat soil microbial communities from McLean, Ithaca, NY, United States - MB29MY | ecosystem: Environmental > Terrestrial > Soil > Wetlands > Peat | place: USA: New York... | reverse complement strand
TCCATTCGGTCCACCGACAACCCAATTGGTCGCCCGGAGTATTGCAGTGATATGCGCACGCTCCGCATCGGCCATTGTCCTGATGCTCGTTGGCTCTGCTGCAACTGGAAAGCGGGTCGGCACGGCTTCGGCTGGCAGCAACTCGGTGGTCTGTCGACTCAGCGCAGAGCCTGTCGTCATGATGACCCCGCGTTCGATGACATTCTGCAGCTCCCGGATGTTGCCGGGCCAATCGTAGTGTTCCAGAGCCGCCATCACATCCCGCGGAATCGTCGCGATTGATTTTCCCTGCTGTCCCGCAAACTTCTTGACAAAGTATTCCGCTAGCTCCGCGATATCGTCCCGCCGTTCTCGCAGGGGAGGAAGCATCATTGGAAACACATTCAACCTGTAATAGAGATCGGCGCGGAACCGCCGTTCACGAACCATCTGTCCCAGGTCCTGATTCGTCGCGGCAATTACCCGCACATCGATCTGGAGTGTCTGACTGCCGCCAAGGCGCTCAAATTGCTTCTCCTGAAGAGCCCGCAGAAGTTTCGGTTGCAGTTCGAGCGGAAGGTCTCCAATCTCGTCGAGAAAGAGCGTTCCCCGATCCGCTACCTGGAAGCGCCCGATGGTTTGATTCGCAGCGCCAGTGAACGCTCCTTTCTCGTAACCAAAGAGCTCGCTCTCCAGCAGAGCACTCGGAATGGCCGCACAGTTGAGCGCTACAAAGCGGTTCCTGCGCCGAGGGCTCACCTCGTGAATCGCTCGGGCAATCACTTCCTTGCCCGTGCCCGTTTCTCCCTGAATGAGGACGGCCGAGTCCACCGGCGCGACCAGATCGACATTATCGAGCAGAGCGCGGAATTTCGCGCTGGATCCGACCAAATTCAGCGTAGCCATCGTTATGTCTCCTTGCCTTCACGTTTGATCCATTCACGGATATAGGGCGGACAGTTCCTGAGTTCCGTTCCGTTGGCCTCGCTGAGAGCAAGGAGTTTCACGGCTTCTCTGTCGACTAGAAGAACGTTTGTGAGATCGATGGCGAAGCCGCCCGATTCCTGTTCCAATACGCCTCGAAGCATGTCGACATGTTCTCTTGTAATCCTGCCGCTCACGTTCAACACCACGAGATTTTCAGCGCTAACGACTCGGTCGATTCTAAAGCTCATTGCTGCGCTGCCGGTTTCGGAGAAAGCAAGACTGCTGCCATTTTCAAGTTATTGATAATAAGGGATTATAGCCACAGATTGGGGCTTCGGCACCGGGAATTCCGGGAATTCCGGCAATCCCGGAGATTTCGGAAAATCGAAGTTCCGGGAGAGGAACACTAACTGAATTTGAATTGTTTTTTATTGATTTTCAAGGCCTTGATGCGGTCATCGAGGGTTGATCGTGGAATTCGAAGCTTCGCCGCTGCTCCGGACGGTCCGGAAACCCGCCCTCTGGTCTCAGCCAGCGCCGCCTCGATAATCTCCCGCTCGGTTCGCGGCTCAACATTCAAGGCCCCCGATGCTTCAACCCGAGATGGCTGCGGAAAGGTCCTTTTGGAAAGCCACAACTCGTCAACTGAAAATACATCAGTGGAGCTAAGAATGATGGACCTTTCAATTACGTTCTGCAACTCGCGGATGTTGCCCGGCCAATCGTAGGACTGCAAAATATCCAGCGTCTTTTTGTCGATCGAGCGGATCTCCTTGCCTGCCTTGACACCGTAGCGTTGTACGAAATACTCGGCCAGGAGCAGGAGATCGTCTTTTCGTTCGCGGAGAGGCGGCACCTCAATAGGAAACACATTGAGTCGATAGAAGAGGTCCCGGCGGAAGGTTCCATTGGCTACCCCAGCCTCCAGGTCGCGATTCGTCGCTGTGATAACGCGAACATCGATAGGGATAGGTTGTCCTCCACCGACGCGTTCCAATTCCCGTTCCTGCAGTACCCGCAGTAACGCGACCTGGGTATCGGGCAGAAGTTCGCCCACTTCGTCGAGAAAAATCGTCCCACCGTCGGCGAGTTCAAAACGGCCAAGTCGCCTTTGGGTAGCTCCCGTGAAGGCCCCCTTCTCATGGCCGAATAGCTCCGAAGGGATCAGGTCACGGGGGATTGCAGCGCAGTTGACGCTCACGAAGGCCCGCTCGGATCGAGCGGACTCTCTGTGGATTGCGCGGGCGACGAGTTCCTTGCCTGTACCTGTCTCCCCGGTGATTAAAACCGTGGAGTCAGTGGGAGCCACTTTGGCGATCCTGGAAAGAACAACCTTCAACGGTTTCGAGGCGCCAACAATTTCATCGAACATCGAGGTCCGCTCGACCTCGTCACGAAGAGCCAGGTTTTCCCGATAGAGTTGCTCCTTAAGCGTTCTGATCTCTGCTTCCGCCCGCTTCTGCTCACTCAAATCGAGCGCAAAGGCGACTCCGTCGTTCCCTCTTGAGTCAATCAGCGCACCGCCTGTCAGAACCGGCACGCGAGTGCCATCCTTGCGGAAGAACTCCTTCTCGTACGGCTGAACCTTGCCAGTAGCCTTTATATCCACGATCGCGCGCTCGTCTTGTTGGCGCCATTCGGCCGGTGTCAAGTCGGCCCAATGCACACCATCGGCGACGAGATCTTCACGGCCGTAGTGCAGCATGGCGAGAAATGCGTCATTCGCCTCAAGAATCCGCCCATCGAGGTTCCAAATCATGACTCCGACGATGTTGGAGTCAACGAGGCGGCGAACGCGTGCTTCGCGCTCCTGAAGGTCGCTATATAGAGACGGGCGTTCTCGATCGAGATCGCCGCCTCCGACGCAAGCAACTTGAGGACGGCCATTCGAGCAGGGGTGAAAGCGTGAGGTGTTAGACTGTTTTCGAGGTACAACAGCCCGAGCAGCCGGGCCTGTTTTAGCAGCGGGAGGCAGAGCAGAGACCGTGAGCGATGCTCGCGAATATAGCCGTCCGCTGAAAACGAGTTCTGACTGGACGCGTCGTGCAGGAGAACGCTTTCTTTTGTCCGTAGGACGTACTGAAACACAGACTTCGGTAGATCTGCGGCCGTCACGGCTGCCTGTTTCAGGACCACGCTTACGTTGTCACTGCTGGTCGTGGCCTCTGCTTCAATTTGATATTTATCGCCACGCGGAAGAATCAAGAGACCCCGTTCGGCGCCCGCGTGTTCGACTGCCGAACTCACCAGCGTGTTGATTAACTTCTCGAAGACGATCTCGCCTGACACGGCTTCCGAGATTCTGATTACGGTAGCCAAATCAAGCTGCTCGACGGGTGTCACTGTGGTGGCCGTGGAATCCGGGATCGACTTGTTCACTTTGAGGTGCGGATAGAGTTCCTCGAGTTGGCGAACCTTTCCATCGGCTCCCCAGCGCAGGTAGCAGGCCCGCGCGTCCCGCAAATAGGTCGCCGCGATCTTCTCGTGACCGCGCTCTGCGTAGAAACGCCCGGCAATCTCATTGGCGATCGCCTGGTTGTGCACGAACCCGTATTTGTGAGCGGCGCGGATTGCCTCATCGTACAACTCCTGAGCGTCCCGCACCCGGCCCTCGATGCGGGCGACCTCGGCGGCGACCAGGGCAGCGCGGTCTTCGAACGTTTCGGGGTTGACCTCCGCCCACACCTGGATCTCCCGGTGGTGGTCCAGCACAGAATCGAAATGCCTCGGTCTCTGCTCCGGTGTGGCGTGATCCCAGACCGCCGCGTGCGACAGCGCGCCATAGAGTCGATACTCCGCGGACTCGAACATTGCCGCCGACGTCCAAAGTAGCGATTCCGCGCGCACCGAGGCGTCGACCGCCGCCGCAAGGTCTCCAGCGAAAAAGTGTGCTTGCAGCTTTCGCGTCCAGTAATGGAACTCGGCGAGCACCAGATTGGGGCCCTCGGCCAAGCGACGTTCGGTATCGAGTTCGCTGTATCCCTCATGATCCAGACACCCGAACGTCGCAGTCAGCCCGCGCAACGTGAGGATCAAACCGAGTTGTGCTTCGCAGCGCTCGATCACCAGGCCGAAACGCACCCGCCTGGCAAGTGCCAGGCCGTTCTCGCATCCCTCTTGCACTTCCGCGAGTGGATCCCCGGCGGCGAGGCAAACCGTGACGGTCAGCAACTCGCACTCGGCTGTCAGATGCTCGATCGAGTAGATGAGCTGGTAGTTACGTTCCCACGTTTCTTCGGCAAGAAGGGCTCTGCCGGCCCTCAGATACTTAAGCGCCGAGTCGTACGCTGTCAAGCGTTTCGCACGCCGACCTGCGATCAGGTTCAGTTCCGCGAGGCGCTCGCGATCTTCGACAGAGGTGATGAGATGGGAGCCCCGGTTGAGTTGATTGACGATCTCAAAAATCGCCTCCTCACGTTTTTCAGCGGGCGTATGCTCGGCGAGGAGCATTCCGATGCGCAGATGAGCCTCGGCACGCAGCTCATTCGGGATCAGCGAGTATGCGGCTTCCTGCACGCGGTCGTGCAGGAAGGCGTATGAATTGTCCACACGCACGATGAGGCCCGATCGCACGGCTTCCCGGAGATGGTCGTGCATCTCCTCGTCTGAGCCCTGATACGCCATCCGCAGCGTCTCGAACTCTGCACTGCTGCCCATGCAGGCGAACTGCTGAAGTACCTTCTGGGTTTCTGGCGGAAGGCGCTTCAACTTCCCGACCATCAGATCTGCAACGTTGTCCGTGTAGCCTTTGGCATGAATGCGGACCAGGTCCCATTCCCAACATCGCGCGCGGTAGTCGAATGTTAGCAGGCGATCGTCCGCCAGAGTAGAAACAAACTGGATTGCGAAGAAGGGGTTGCCCGTTGTCTTTTCGTGAATCAAGTCCGCCAGCGGGGCAACGCGCTCGAGTTGGCAGTGAAGGGAGTCGACAAGCAGCTTGCCCAGATCATCGCGGCTGAGGGGTGTGAGGACGATGTCCTGCACTGTCGCTCCGGCCTGACGGATCGCTTCCAGCTTACGTACCAGCGGGTGGGTGGCATTGACCTCGTTGTCCCGGTACGCGCCAATGAGCAGTAGGTGCTGCAGATCGTTGCGGGTCAACAGCTCTTCAAGGAGGTCGAGTGTGGCGGCATCCAGCCACTGCATGTCATCGAGGAAGAGCGTGAGCGGATGTTCCGGTCGGGCGAATACGCCGATGAACCGTCGAAACACCATCTGAAAACGCATCTGCGCTTCCTCCGGCGCCACTTCGGGCACCGGCGGCTGCTCACCAATAACATGCCTCAGTTCCGGGACAAGATCGACGATGAGCAGTCCGTTCGGATCCAGCGCCTCACGAAGTGCGTCCTGCCATTTGCGCAGGTCTTCCTCGTTCAGGCTAAGGAGCCGCCGGACGGGGCCCTGGAAAGCCTGGGCCAGCGTGGCATACGGAATATCGCGCTTGTAGGGGTCGAACTTGCCTGATGCAAACAAGCCGCGTGGCGGCACGAGCGGTTTGTGGAGCTCATTGACGACTGAAGATTTGCCGATGCCGGAGTATCCGGAGACCAGCACCAGTTCCGGTCGGCCGCCGCCGACAATACGGTCGAAGGCGGTGAGCAGGATGTCAACCTCGCGGTCCCTCCCGTACAGCCTCTCGGGGATCATGAGGCGATCCGGAGTGTCATGAGAGCCAGGAGTGAAGTCATCGATACATCCCTGGGACTCCCATTGGGACAGGCAGCGCCGAAGATCGCTCTCAACTCCCGCCGCTGTCTGATACCTATCCTCCGCCGTCTTGGAGAGCAACTTCATCGTGATCACGGAGACCGATGCCGGCACCGCGCCCCGGCGCTCGCTGGGTGCGACTGGTTGTCTCGCGATGTGACAGTGCACCCATTCCATAGGATCGGAGGCCGTGAACGGAAGACTCCCAGTGAGCATTTCGTAAAGCGTCACTCCAAGCGAGTAAAGGTCGCTCCGGGAATCGATCGAACGGTTCACTCTTCCCGTCTGCTCGGGCGCCATATAGGCGAGCGTTCCCGCGATGAACTCGGGAGGTTCGGGCGACTGGCGCTCGCGCGGAAGTTGGGACGCGATCCCGAATCCGGTGAGCCACGCGTTGCCGGTGTCGTCGACGAGGACATTCGCGGGCTTGATGTCCTTATGTATGAGGCCCTGCTGATGGACTTGCCCGAGTGTTCTTGCCAAACCAACGGCGGTGCGAAGAAAGCGCGTAAGGTCGAGCCCTTGCCGCTGGTCCCGCTCAAGAATCCGATCGAGCGGCTGACCGCCGGGGTCCTGGAGTACGAGGATCGTCCGCCCGTCGTGACGAGTAATGGCCAGAGGCTTGGCCGCCCATGCTGGATCGAGTTCCGCAGCGAGCGAGTATTCGTGCACGAGCTGCCTCATACTCTGAGGCGACGGCTGCTCAGAGAGTGCGATCGCCAAGACTGGCGAGGGGTCGTCCTGCTTCTGGCCTCGGTAAAGGGTAAACTCCACGCTTTCCCGCAGGGGCACCAGCGAGTGCCCAGAGAGCCCCTGGATGTGTGACATTCTTGTCGCCACGGCAGCACGACCTCAGAATACTTATTTCGACAGGATGGTTGGAGGATGTCAACAGGAACCAAATATCGATGGCCGCGTCGGCCGCAGAGTTGGGGATGTAGCGGCAGGACTTGAGGAGGACCTGCAAAGATAAAGTCTTCCAGCGTGGTCTGAAGCCCCTTAGCGTTTTCTAATCCAAGAATGAGCCTGAAGGACAGGGTATCAGGCGGGGTTGATCTCCTTTCGTTTTTTTGTTCTTAAGAGAGGGATTCGAGAGCTGTGGGAAAGTGGGAATCCTGATTTTGGATTTCCACTTTTCCATGGCGGCCGCCGCCGGAGCTGCGGGAATGTGGAAATCGCAGTTGCGATTTCCAAGGACGGTGGGCAGCGGTGGAAAACCTGCCCTTGGTTTTCCTCGCTGTCCACCGTCCGTCATTTCCGCAGCTCTTTCTCTCACGCGATTTTCCTCCCCCAGATGCCCGCAAACAGTTTCCGTTTGGCTTCCTGCATGGCGGTCGCGGCCTGCGTGTCATCCTGTGCTTCGGACAGGCGGTCGAGCTGTTCGACCGTAATGTTTCCTTTCAGAAATCCGGCTAGTCCCGGCAGACTGCGCAGGATCTCCCACGGTGTCGCATACCACTTATAAATCCGGCGCATCTTACCCCGTCGATCCACCTTCAACTCCGGCACGCCGCAAGGTCGGTGATAGTTCAGGTAGGGGTTGAAGTGCTCGTCATAGAAGCCGTTGATTTTTTCGGCTTGTTCAGAGCCGATGTGCCCGAAGCCCATGTGCTTCCGGATCACCGCCCCATTCTTGGCCTCCACCAGCCCGTTGTCGTTGGAGCGCCGGGGCGCGACTTGGTTTGGTCGATCAGCAACTTATTCAGTAACGCCGACACCGTATGGTTAATGAACTCGCTGCCGTTGTCGGAATGGAACCCCAGAATCCGAAAGGGAAACTGCTCCAAAATGCATCCCAGCACTGGTATCAGCCACGCTTCGGAGATCTGACCAGTCGCTCTCACCACCTGCCATTGGGTTACTTCATCCACCGCGTTGATGTAGTAAACCCCCTTGACTCCGTCGAGATCACCTTGATGAACGGTGTCGATCCGCAGATACCCCGGCCTTCCCTCCGGTTGCGGTTTGCGCCGTTCTCCAATCGCTATTTTCGTCGGCCTGGTTTTCTCGATATTGATCCGCCGCTCCCGGTAGAACCGATCCTTGCGCAAGTTGTAAATGTGCGCCACCGAGATCGACGACAATCGCTCATACCGGGCGTCCGCGAAGTTGTGATATCCGCGGTATAGGATCTTCAAGGTGGCCGGCCCACTCAGGGTCTCATGGGCCTCATCCACCTGCGCCAGCAGTTCGATGTCGGCTCGGGTGTAGCGCGAGGCGAACTGGTGCCGTCGCTCAGTTTTCCGCTTCACGTCACCGGCCTCGGCGTACCGCGCAACCAGCCGCGTCACCTGGGCCCGCCTCAGGCCCGTCATTTTTGAGATGTATCGCTTCACCAGCCCCTTTCCGGTTCTCGGCAAATGTCGGTAGTCCTGTTCTCGCAACGTCTGGCTGACCCAGCCATAAACGCCTACCTGGCCTTGGGCTTCGAATCGGACTTCCCCGCTCCCCTTCAGGAATGCCTGCATCTGCTCCAGGCTCAGCTTCTCTCCTACCGCCATGCTGATTAGCAATCCCCAGCATGCCTTCTCTCCCGTTCAGGCTCATCTTGTATTGGAAACACGATGCCCCTTCAGGCTCATCTTGCGTTGGAAAAGACTGGAATTTGATCCGTAAACCAAAGTGAACTATACTGAAAGACTGAACTAAGATGCCGAAACGTACTTTCCAGCCGAACAATCGGAAGCGTGCCAAAAAGCACGGTTTTCGAACGCGCATGAAGACTGCCGACGGGCGGGCGGTGATTTCCCGGCGGCGCGCGCGCGGCCGCAAGAAGCTTACCGTCAGTTCGGAGAGGTAATTTCCGAAATCATCTCGCGTGGCAATCAAGGCTTTCCCAAAAGCGCGCGTCTGCTCCGATCCAAGGATTTCCGCAGGGTCTACGATGAAGGCAAGCGCCACTCATGCCGGTTGTTTACCGCCTTCTGTGTTCAGGAAGCGCTGTCTGAGGGTCCGCGCATCGGATTCACCACGCCGCGGGCTCTCGGGAACGCGGTGGTGCGGAACCGCATCAGGCGGCGTGTGCGCGAAGCGGTGCGGATGCACCTGGCAGGATTGAACGCGCAGTGGTCGATTGTCATCAATCCGCGACGGAAGGCTCTCGATTGCCCTTACGAGGAGATCGAGCGCGAGATCCAGAAACTGTTTCGTGGATGCAGCGAACGGTAATGGCCACACTCGACGTATATAAAGTTGTGGTGTCTCCAATGCTTCCGTCGGCCTGCCGGTTCCATCCTACCTGCTCTGAATACATGCGGGAAGCAGTGGCGCGGCACGGCGTGCTGGGCGGCGGCTGGCTCGGAATCCGGCGGCTTGCCAAGTGCCATCCTTTCCATTCCGGCGGAGTGGATCATGTTCCAGGACGCAACAGAAAAGAGCTGAATGAGCGAACGTAATCCATACAACCCTGGTGAAGCCGAAGGCGAAATGAAGCAACGTACGCTGATAGCGTTCGTGCTGATGGCGCTGGTTCTGGTTTCCGTTCCCGTGCTGATGAACAAATTCATGCCGCAGCCGGTGAAGGTGGGGAAAAAGGCGGATGTTGCCCCGTCAATGGCCGCAGGGGCCGGGCCTCCTGCTGCGAATCAGCAACCGGCGCCGGTAGGAACAGTAACCGCTCACACCGAGCAGCTTTTCTCGGTCGATACGGCGGTTTATCACATCGTCTTCTCAAACCGCGGCGCAGTGGTGAAGAGCTGGACGCTCAAGAAGTACCTAAATGCCGCAGGCAAGCCGCTGGAACTGGTCAACGAGAAGGCCGCCGAATACAACGACCGGGCTGGAACCAAGATCTGGTATCCCTTCTCTTACTACTTCCGTAGTAATGCTCCTTCGGTGAAACTGGACGAGACAGCGCTGTTTGTGGGCACGCAGAGTTCCGACGGACTATCGCTGACGTTCGAGTTCTCCCAGAATGGGGTCACGGCCCAAAAGAAATTTGAGTTTCATCCGGATAGTTACCTGACTGGCATTACTAGCACGGTAATGGCCGGCGGCGTTCCAGTGGCCCACCAACTGACCTGGCGAGGCGGGTTCGGCGATTACTCCGTGCAGAGCGCGAGTGGGATGCAGCACGAAATTCGCTACGACCTTCCCAACGGCAAGCTGCAGAATGATAATGCGAAAGCTGCCAAGGACGGCCCGGCGCCGCGCGACGGCATCTTCTCATTCGTGGGTCTGGAAGATGCTTATTTTGCCGAAGTGGTTCTGCCGGAAGGCAACGGCATCTTCGACACCACTATCTTTAACGATTCTGTTCCAACCCCATCCGACACCAGCGAACAGCCTTTCATCGGTGACGCGGTGGGCGGCAAGGGGACCAACCAGTTCGAGTTATTCGTGGGACCGAAGGATCTGGATCTGCTGAAGAAGGTGAATCCGAAGCTGGAACAGATCGTCGATTTCGGGTACATGTGGTTCCTGGCCAAGCCGCTGTTCCTGGCGCTGCGTTTCCTCGACCACGCGTATGTGCATAACTACGGCTGGTCGATCATCGTGGCTACCATCTTCATCAACTTCTGTCTGTTCCCGTTGCGGCTATTCAATATGAAGTCGATGAAAAAGATGCAGGCGCTGCAGCCTCAGATCCAGGCCATCAACGAGCGGTACAAGGGTCTCACGATGCGCGATCCGAAAATGGCGCAGAAAAATGAAGAGACCATGGCGCTTTACAAAGAGCATGGAGCGAATCCCATGGCCGGGTGCCTGCCGATGCTGATCCAGATGCCTTTTCTCATCGCGTTTTATAAGGTGTTGGCGGTCTCGATTGAGATGCGCGGCGCCAACTGGATGTGGGTCACGGATCTGTCACAGCCTGAGCACCTGGCGATCAAGGTGCTTCCCGTAGTGATGATCATCTCCAGTTTCCTGATGCAGCGCATGACGCCGACTACCGGGATGGACCCATCGCAGCAGCGCATGATGATGTTTATGCCCCTGGTGATGGGCTTCTTCTTCTATAACCAATCGAGCGGGCTGGTGTTATACTGGCTCACTGGAAATTTGATGGGTATTGCCCAGCAGTATTTCTTCAATAAAACTCTTGCGCCCGCAACGCCAGTGCCGGTGAAAGCCCTTCCGGGCAAAGCATCGCTCGCTAAAACGCCCGCAAGGAAGCCGGGACGCAAGTGAACGAACCTAAGTACACAGTGGAGTCTACAGGTCCGCGAATCGATACCTTTCTGAAGCAGCTTCTCAGCGATGCCGGGTTCGATCTGACGTACGAAATTGTCCCCGGAGATTCGTCGAATCCTGAGATAGAGAATCCGGAGGTGATGGTAAAGTTTGGCGGGCGCGACGTGGACTTGCTCTTGAGCAATCGCGCAGAATTGCTGCTGGCCATTGAGCACATCACGATGGAAGTTCTACGGATTCCACGGGACGATCATTCGAGGCTTTCTTTCGACGCGAATGATTACCGCTTGCTGCGTATTGAGGAACTTCGCGTCAGCGCCGGCGCGGCGGCTGAGAAGGTGATCCGCACTGGCGTGCCCTTCCGGTTCAACCCTATGAACAGCCGCGAGCGGCGCGTGGTGCATCTGGCACTGCGGAACGAGACGACGCTACGGAGTGAGAGTTCGGGGCAGGGCAGTTACCGGCATGTGGTGATCTATCCGGCTGGGATGGAGAGCTTGCCCGATTTGCCTCCTCCGCCAGCACCGCCGAGACGACCTTCGGGACCGCCCCGCGATGGGCGCGGACCACGGTTCGATCGCGGTGGACCGCGGCGCAGAACTTAGCCCGTTGGATCTAGCAGACACGATCGTCGGTATCGCCACACCTCAAGGACGCGGTGGAATTGGCGTGGTCCGGCTGTCCGGCGCGCACGCCGCCGCCATAGCGCGGCGTCTGGTGCAAAGCAAATCATTATTGGAATCATGGACCCCCGTTCGCGGCGAGTTGCTGGATGCTGCCGGCCGCATCGTGGATGACGTGATAGTTACCCTCTTCGCCAAGCCCCGTTCTTATACCGCTGAAGATGTAGTTGAAATTTCCTGTCACGGCTCGCCCGTAGTGCTGCGCCATGCCGTGGAACGGGCTCTTGCCGCAGGTGCGCGCGCGGCCGAGCCGGGCGAGTTCACGCTGCGGGCATTCCTGAATGGGCGCATCGATCTTCCGCAGGCGGAAGCGGTTCGCGATCTGATTGAAGCTACAACTTTGCATCAGGCTCGCGTGGCGGCGCGGCAGGCGTCGGGATCTCTGGCGCGCGAAATGAAGCCGGCGAAGGCGCAACTGCTGGAATTGATCGCCCTGCTGGAGGCGGGAATCGACTTCGCGCAGGACG
>Ga0326727_10023158_pt1 | contig 11896 bp, 9 predicted proteins | sample MB2enrmetagenome_FD_207643 | JGI IMG/M metagenome (GOLD analysis project Ga0326727, IMG submission 207643) | Lab enriched peat soil microbial communities from McLean, Ithaca, NY, United States - MB29MY | ecosystem: Environmental > Terrestrial > Soil > Wetlands > Peat | place: USA: New York... | reverse complement strand
CTTCCTGCTGGATAGCCGTGGGCTGTTCAAGTATCGCACCGGGCGATATGCTAAACTAAGAGACTCTAACAATCCTCCCCTCTCCCCTGACCAACCTTCGGTCGGTGCCCGGAGAGGCACCCACGACCCGGGGGTGAGGGGGCCGGCGTTTTGTTAGGGCCGCAAAGGCAACCGGTTCAGGAATAGGGGCTGTCTCATGTCAAGCCATTACCATCTCGTGTCGGCAACCGTCATTTCTCGCGGCAACCTCCACCGGCTGTTGGGCGTATGCCTGGTGGTCATACTCGGGGCCACGCTGGGCCCGCCAGTTCAGGCACAGATTCCGCCGCGGCGGACCCAGGGCCAACCCAAGGTGCAGCCACCTCAGCCCGTCGATGCCGACGGCAGCGTCGTGAGCGTGCAGGGCAGTGCGATCCAAATGACCACCGCCACGAACCAGACCATCATGGCGGTGATCACACCCATGACCAGCGTGCGGGTGACCGGCCCGGCCACGGTCGATGCGCTACAGGCCAAGGGAGGTGGGTCCCACTCCAAGCTGTGCGTGGAGTTTGTGGCCGACCTGGCCGAGGGGGGCAAGGCGAAGGCCGCGATCAGCCGGCTGGCCATCATCACGGCGGGGCCCGGCCGGCCGCAGGGCCTGCTGCCGGAATCGGCGGCCTTTCAGCCGCCGCCCGCTCCCGCGGCCGGACACGGGAAGGCGGGCGCGGGAGCGAACGCCGGCGGCGACGGCGGGGCCTTCCCCGGGCCCGTGGGCGGCAAGACCGGGCACGGCAAGTCGCACGGCAAGGACAGCGATGGACTGGACCTGGGCGTGGGCGCTTCCAGCGGCCCCGTGAAGCCGCCCTGTGTTTGCACCGTCCGCGGCACGGTGAAGAGCTGTCACGGCAACAGCCTCATCGTGGCTGCCGGCAGGACCACCGTCACGGCCGAGGTGGCCGACAATGCCCAAATCGAGGTCGACCTCTCCGACGTGAGCATCGCCTCGCGCGGCGACAAGATCCAGGTTAGGGGCCAGACGGCGGGCCGGCCGGAACTCGTGCGGGCCGAGAGCGTTCAGATCACTCTCGCCCAGCCTTTCAGCGGAGGGCGGAAGCACGGTGCGGGCAAGACCGCCAAGCCGGAGAAGTCCGCCTCGAAGTCCGGCCCAGCCAAGAAAGCCGCAGCCCCTGAGCCGGCCGAGAAGAATGAGGAACCGGCCGAGGCGAAAACGGTCGGCGGCGGGGATGTGCCGAAATCCAAGACCAAGTCCAAGCCCAAAATCGGCCCGGACGACGAGTACTAGCGGGTACGATAGTCCAAGGGGCAGGCCGCCCGGCCAAGGCCAACCTCCGGCCCGCGGCCGTGCCGTCCGTCCGGTTCGGTGGCGTCAAGGCAGGCGGCAGACGGGACGCTCGCAGCGGACGACCGGCAAATCTGGAAGGAATTCTTCCCGGCTGCCCTAGCTGTTTCGCCGAAAGAGTGGTATACCTAGCTTGCGGCGGGTATAAGGGAGAACCATGTTGCGCGCCAAGCCGATGGAACTCCGGCGGGTCGGTGGCCAGAATCGCCCGGGCGGGCCCCGCCGGAAAGAGAAGGTGCTGAACCGCATTCTCGAGCACCCCCTGATTCGGCGGGTAAGTTACGAGGAGTACCGCAACAAGGTCCGCCACGTGTACGATGGGCCGCAAGGCGCAATCCTGGCTGCCTGCAGCCTCCTCTCACTGCACACCACGCTCGGCGCGCGGCTGTTCCGGGAGCGGAGATTCGATCTGCGGGGGGCGCAAGACATCCTGGACGTGGGCAGCGGGGCGGGGCAACTCGTACGGCATGTCCTCAAGTATGCCGACGCGGAAAGCCGAATAACCTGTTTTGACCTGTCGCACGAGATGTTGCGGCGGGCCCGGCACCGGCTGCGGAGCCCGCGGCCGCGTTTCCTGGCGGCCGACCTGACCCGGCTGCCCTTTTCCGACGGTAGTTTCGATTGCGTGACCTGTGGCTACGTCCTGGAGCACTTGCCCGACCCCCGGCTGGGACTGAGCGAGCTGGCCCGCGTGATGATGCCCGGAGCCAGAATGCTCCTGTTGACCACGGAGGACAACTTCTCGGGTGCCTGGACAAGCCGCGTCTGGTGCTGCCGGACCTACAATCGCAAGGAGCTCCGGCGGATCTGCGAGGCCTTGGGCCTGCAGTGGCGGCAGGAACTGTGGTACACACGGATGCACAAGGTGCTGCGAGCCGGCGGCATCTGCGCCGAGCTGGTCAAGGTGCCCTGACCGCGGGCACGGAAAAAGGCCGGCTCCGTGCGCCGCGAGGCGCCGCGAACCTTGCCCCGACCCTTGTTTTCGGCCCCGCAGCGTTTTTCCTATTGACTTTTCCGCCATCGCGGATATCAAGATACGTTATGGATGGCGCGTGCCCGCGCAAGAGCAGCAAAGAGCGTCGGGCACGCCGTGCGGGCGGCAGCGGATTGCCGCCCGCAGGGCCTCGTAGAGGCCAGCGCAGAGGGCCAGGTGGTCTGGACCTGCGACCGCCCACGGAGAATGCGTCAGATGAACGAGTTTGATTCCGGTGGCCCAGCTACCTGTGGTCGAGTGGAAGTCGATGAGGAACCTCCGGGTAGTCCAGTAAACCTCTTTGCCTGTGCGACTCCGGCACGGGTGCAGCGGTCCCTCTTGCCGCTGCTGTTTCCCGAGGGGGGTTATCTGGTCTACTCTCCCCCGGTGTCGGTCGGTGCGGCCCGCCCCGCGCGCAGCTCGCCCCGGACCCGGGCCTTCCGGCGGTTGTTCTACCGCAACACGAGCGACAAGCAATGGAACGACTGGCGGTGGCAGGCCCGCAGCCGCATCCGCACCCGCCGGCAATTGGAGCAAATGCTCAACCTCTCCCAGGAGGAGCGGGAGGGGCTGGACCGCTCCGGGACGATGTTGCCGGTGGGCATCACGCCTTACTACATGAGCCTGCTCTCGCCGGACGACCCCCGGCAGCCGCTGCGGCGGTCGGTCATCCCCACGGTGCACGAGTTCAGCCGGACGGCGGGCGAGGCGGAGGACCCGCTGGGCGAGGAGCACGACAGCCCCACTCCCGGCCTGGTACACCGCTATCCGGACCGCGTGCTCCTGCTGGTCCTGGATCACTGTTCCAGCTACTGCCGCTATTGCACCCGCTCCCGCGTGGTGGGGCAGGGGGAAATCGTCCCCAGCGAGGAGCGGCTGGAACAGGCGCTGGACTACATCCGCCGTCACCCGGAAATCCGCGACGTGCTCCTCAGCGGCGGCGATCCCCTGTTCCTCAGCGACGAGCGGCTGGACTGGATCCTGACGCGGCTGCGGGCCATCCCGCACGTGGAATTCGTGCGGCTGGGCACCAAGATGCCGGCCGTCCTGCCGCAGCGGATCACCCGCGAGCTGTGCCGGATGCTCCGCCGGCATCACCCCCTGTGGATGAGCCTGCACTTCGTCCATCCCGACGAATGCACCCCCGAGACCTTTCAGGCCTGTACCCGCCTGGCCGACGCCGGCATCCCGCTGGGCTCGCAGACCGTGCTGCTGGCCGGCATCAACGACCAGGTCGAGACGATGAAGCGGCTGATGCACGAGCTGTTGAAGATGCGGGTCCGGCCGTATTACCTGTACCAGTGCGACCCGATCGTCGGCTCCTCCCACTTCCGCACGCCGGTTTCCAAAGGGCTGGAGATCATCGAGGGGTTGCGGGGGCACACGACCGGCTATGCCGTGCCCACCTACGTGATCGACGCCCCGGGCGGCGGCGGCAAGATCCCGCTGGGGCCCGACTACGTCGTCGGCCGGGAGGGCGATGACCTCGTGTTGCGCAACTACCAGGGCCAGACCTACCGCTATCCCGACCCGGTCGCCGCGAAGTAGTTTCTCTCGCGGAAAGCCGGGCGCCATGTCCAGCCTTGCGCGGGCATGCCGGAAAAGCTCGGAAAACGCCCACGTGCCCACGCAAGCGTGGGCATGGCACCTACGCCACCCCCCAATCCCTTCCTCCCATGCTCGTCGGACTGACCTACGACCTGCGGGCGGACTACCTGGCCGCCGGCTACGGTGAAGAGCAGACCGCCGAGTTCGACCGGCCGGATACGATCCAGGCCATCGAGGCGGCCCTCCGCCAGCTTGGTCACCAGACCGAGCAGATCGGCAACGCCCGGCAGTTGGTGGGCCGCCTGGCCGCCGGCGGCTGCTGGGACCTGGTGTTCAATATCGCCGAGGGACTACACGGCATCGGCCGGGAGGCCCAGGTCCCGGCAATTCTCGATGTCTACCAGATCCCGTACACCTTTTCCGACCCGCTGGTTCTGGCCCTGGCGCTGCACAAGGGGTTGACCAAGGTGGTGGTCCGCAGTGCGGGCATTGCCACGCCCGATTTCGCCCTGGTCGAGCGGCCGGAAGACGCCGACCGCGTGGATTTGCCGCTGCCGCTGTTCGCCAAGCCGCTGGCGGAGGGGACCGGCAAGGGGATCACGGCAGCCTCGAAGATTCGCGACCGGGCCGGGCTGCGGCCGATTTGCGGTGAATTGCTGGCCCGCTACTGCCAGCCGGTCCTGGTCGAGACCTTTCTGCCCGGCCGGGAGTTCACCGTCGGCGTCCTCGGCAGCGGCGCGGACGCCCGGGTGCTGGCGAGCATGGAAGTCCTCCTGCTGCCCGGGGCCGAGGCGGAAGTGTATTCCTACGCCAACAAGGAACAGTCGGAGGAGCATTGCCAGTACCGCCTGGGCCGGCCGGACGAGGATGCGGAGGTGCGCCGGGCCGAACAACTGGCCTTGGCTGCCTACCGGGCCTTGGGCTGCCGCGATGCCGGCCGGGTCGATCTCCGCTCGGACGCCCGGGGCCAACCCAACTTCCTGGAGATCAACCCGCTGGCTGGCCTCCACCCGCAACACTCCGACCTGCCCATCCTTGCCGGCATGGCGGGAATGTTCTACCGGGAATTGATCGAGCGGATCGTGGAGTCCGCCGAGCAGCGGGTCCGGGGGCAGCCCCCCGCAAGGTAATCAAGCACGAAATCGCAAATCCCAAATCCCAAACAAATCCAAAATACGAAATCCAAAACGTCCAAGACAAGGAACGCGTTCATCCCTTGGTTTTCTGTCCCAAATCGTTCTGTCATTTAGATTTTGGTAATTTGATATTGTCTGGAATCTGGGATTTGGAGCTTGGGATTTAGCTCCTGATGCACATCGCCATCCTCCACCCCCACATCCCGCCCGACGCCGCTCTGGACGACCAGGACACGCTCGTCCAGGCGGACGCTGTCGAGGCGGCCCTGCGGCAGTTGGGCCACCGCGTCGAGCGCATCGCCTGCACGCTGGATCTGGCCGCCCTCCGCCGGGCCGTGCTGGCCGCACAACCCGCGGTCGTCTTCAACCTGGCGGAAGCCCTCGATGGGGCCGACTCGCTGCAGCACGTGCCCCCCGCCCTGCTCGACACGTTGGGCGTACGCTATACGGGCAATCCGACGGAGGCCATCTTCCAAACTACGCACAAGCTGCTGGCCAAACAGATCCTCGGCCTGGCCGGGCTGCCCACACCCGCCTGGACCACGTTCGAACAGGGCGGGGACGGTGCCCGCCTCGCCGCCCCGTGTATCCTCAAGGCCGTTTGGGAGCACGCCTCCCGCGGGCTGGACGACGCCAACGTGATCCGCCAGGGAGATGCCGGCCTGGTGCAGCAGCGGCTGGCGGAGTTCGCTGCCGAGAGCGGCCGGCCCTGCTTCGCCGAGCAGTTCATCGAGGGCCGGGAGTTCAACCTGGCGATCCTGGACGGGCCCCAAGGGCCGGAACTCCTGCCGGCGGCCGAAATCGATTTCGCCGCCTTCCCCCCGGGGAAACCGCGGATCGTCGGCCATCGGGCCAAGTGGGTCGCAGGCTCGTTCGAGTTCGAAAACACCCCCCCCAGCTTCGACTTCCCCGACCAGGATCGGCCGCTGCTGGATCAAATCGGCAACCTGACGTTGGCTTGCTGGCGGCGGTTCGGGCTACGGGGATACGCCCGCGTCGATTTCCGCGTCGATCCCGAGCAGGGGCCGTGGATCCTGGAAATCAACACCAACCCCTGCCTGGCGCCGGACGCCGGATTCGCCGCCGCGCTGGCCCGGGCCGGCATCCCTTTTCCCCAGGCCGTCCAGCGAATCGTGAACGCCGCCGCGAGGGAATGAGGGAATGAGGGAATGGGAGCTCCATGACCAACATTATTACCTACCGCGATGAAGTGACGCCTGCCGACGCCGAGCACGTCCGGCAATTGGTGGAATCGACCGGCGTGTTCAATCCCGTCGAGGAAGACTGCGCCGTCGAGTTGCTCCAGGAGCGGCTGGCCCGCGGCCCGGCCAGCGGCTATCACTTCGTCTTCGCCGAGCAGGACGGCCAGGTGGTGGGCTACGCCTGTTACGGCCCGATCGCCCTGACCGTGGGCAGTCACGACCTGTACTGGATCGCCGTGCGGCGGACCACGCAGGGGCAGGGGCTGGGCCGGCGGCTGATGGAGGAGGTCAAGCGTCGCGTGCGGGCGGACGGCGGCCAGCGGATCTACATCGAGACCTCGACCCGGCCCCCCTACATCCCCACCCGGGCCTTCTACGAGCGTTGCGGCTGCCGCTTGGAAGTCGTGCTCGAAGACTTCTATGCCGCCGGCGACGGCAAGGCGATCTACGTGCTGGTGCTGTAGCTTGTGGTGCAGGCGTCCCGCCTGCCTTGACCGTCTTGTCCGGCCGTTACGCCCGTTCTTTTGGTCGTCGTTTTTGCGAATCGCCAAACGAGCAAGAACAACGCGTTTTCGGCCGAGAAATGAGCCACGCCGCGCTTTTTTGGTCGCCGTTTTCGCGGTTTTCCAAAGTTGCCCCCTCCAGTGGGGCGTTGGGTTCGCCGAATTCGGATCGACAGACTTCGGGATTCGCCCAAGGCGCCGTACCTGTGGGGAGTCTTTCGTGCCGTTTTATCAAGGAGCACCGCCGTCTAAACCCTCGGGGAGAGAGTCTGCGGCCAGCGGATGTTAGCAGATCGCCTGGCCCGATTTCAAGACATTAGCCGGGGGTCGAGCGCAGCGCGGACCCCCGGAAACCGATGCCCCAAACTGACCTCACCCCAAGGGGTGACAGAGGTTGAGCCAGGCAAGACAGACGCTCAGAGCAAGTATTTCGGGTCGTAGTCAACGCCGTTCCTTGCCAAGAGCCGTTTGATCTCATCGACAAAACCGACCTTTTGGTGATGGGCCTCTTGGTTCGCGATGTAACGCCGGACCACATCGCGATGGGTTGGGCTTACGGAAAACGCAGCGTAGCCTTCCTGCCAGGCAAACGAGGGATCGTGGTTTTCCGCGCTCCACACGGATGAGGCTTTCTTCAATTCTCGCAGGAAATCCGCGAGCCGTTGTGTTGCATTGAGGCTAGCGAGGATGTGCACATGGTCCTCGACTCCACCCACGGTTTCGGCCACGCCTCCCAGGCCGCGGACCGTGCCGCCCAGGTATTCGTGCAGGCGCGGACGCCATGCCGCGGTGATGAGCCCGCGGCGCTGCTTCGTGCTGAACACAATGTGAAAATGGAGGCTGGTGTAGCTGGAACCCATGTGTGCCTCGCGCCTCTGGCACCCCTCCGGGGTGCGGGGGTTTCAATCGCGTCCTTCCGGGGGTCTGCGCTACGCTCCGACCCCCGGCTATTCTCTGTCAAGCCTCCGGCTTGGGGCGTCTTTCAGCGTTACCGCGCTGCCCGTTCCAGGTTCAGCGCCAGCAGCTTCTCTAACAGTTGTTCGTCCGGGATGCCCGGGTCCCAGCCGTAGGCGGCAAAGACGGCCGCGTCCAGCTTTTTATGGGCCAGGTCGAGCCAGGCCGGCCGCTGGTTGTAAAGGTTCGTCAGCGTGCGTTTCTTGAGGCTCGCGGCGCAATCGGGGTCCTTGGGCACGGTCCGCGGCCAGCGGACCGTGCCGACGCCCCGCCCATCCGGTTCGACCACGTAGCGGGCCCACGGCCCATCGGCCGAGCCGGGGAATTCCAAGACCTCGGTTTTCGTCCACTCCGGCGGGTTGAGCCACGCGCTGCGAAGGTCGTCCAACTCCTTCGCCGCCGCGCCAATTGCCGCCTCTCGTCCGGCGCGCGGCTCCGGGAAGGGGAAGGTTTCGAAGGTGGTCGTCGCCGTGTACCGCGGACGTGTCTCTAGCCGCGTGCCGAGGCGGAGAGCCCAGATCTGGTGCGGATGGGACTGCAGCACGCCGAGAAAGTAGTCGTCGCTTCGCGCGAACAGCTCAATCGCGTTGCTCACAAGCGTTTCGGGCCGCTGCCAAACGAACAGTCTGTACTTAGCGTGCTTTACGGTCGCAAGGTAGCGCTCACGCGCCTTCGTCATCTGGTCGAACTCGGGACGCGGGCGCTCGTGCAGCCACCAGCGGCTCCTTTTCTGCCCGTACTTCGGGTAGACTTTCGCCTTCACAAGGGCGAATGGCGCCTCGTAGAAGGCTGCTTCCTCAAGTGGGAGCCGCGGTGGGAAGTAGATGATCCAACCAGGGCGTCCGGAGTCAATAAGGTCGGCGCCATTGAAGTACGGCCGGATTACGTCACTGTTCGGGCGCCCGTGGGGATTCGGCGCCGCAAGAAATCGGGCGGCAAGGTCGTCTTCCAGCTCAAAATCGGCACCCTTTTTGACGCCTTCAAGGTGAACCTGACGCATTTCGGGCAGGGGTTTTGCGGCAGTTAGGTTGATTCCGGCCTTGAGGTCCGCTTGGATCGCCGATACGGCACCGCCGTCGAGGCAACGCGCCTCGTCAGGCGTGGTGGCGCCGAAGCCGATAATGGATACGTGGAGGTTGGCACCCTCAAGGACCCAGTCCTTATCGGAAATCGCAAAGAAAATGTCCGTCGATTCCTTTACCCTCTTGAGGACCTCCCTGTTTGCACCGCCGCGGATACCCTGCGTGGCAAGCAGTCCAGCTCGGCGCGAATTGCCACTGGCGATCATGGCACGCGCTCTTTCGAACCAATAACAGCACAAGTCGCTGAAGGCCGGCAGGCGCTCCGCGTAGAGCCTGAAGAGCCTCTCAACGTACCCGTCGCCCAGCCCCTGCCGGATTCTGTTCCCTCCAAGGAACGGCGGATTCCCCACGATAAACTCGGCTTCCGGCCACTCCGGCTCCTTCGGATGCTCCGGGTCGGAAAGGTCCAAAATCGCGTCCATGCAGCGGATGCTCTCGATTGGGGCCAGCACGGGGTGGTCGGGCATCTTGAACCCGTTGTAGTGCATCCACTGGAGATAGCCGATCCAGATCACGACCTGGGCCAACTGCTGGGCGTAGGGGTTGATCTCCAGCCCGTGCAGTTGGGCCGGGTTCACGTGGGGCACCAGCGGCAGGCCGCGGCCCGCCGCGTAGGTGATGACCTCCTTCTCCAGGTCCAGCAGCATGTGGATCGCCACGTAGAGGAAGTTGCCCGAGCCGCAGGCCGGATCGAGCACCGTGACATGGGCCAGCCGCTCCGTGAACTCGATCAGGGCGCGGTCGAACTTCTCCCGCGGCTTCGAGGCTTTGGCGGCGGCGGGCTGCCTGGGGCTGGGCCGCCGCTTCGAGAGATCGGTCCGTTTGCCCCCGCTCTGTTTTCCGGCCCGTTCCACCGCGGGCCACAACTGCTCCTCGCAGCGCCGCTTGACCTCGTCCCACTCCCGCCGCAGCGGCGCCAGCAGCACGGGCCCCAACAGCGTCTCGATGTCCTGCCGGCTGGTGTAGTGGGCACCGATCTGCGAGCGCTTGCTCGGGTCCAGGCTGCGCTCGAACAGCGTGCCGAAGATCGACGGCTCGACGCTCGACCAATCCCGCTTGCTCACCACCACCAGCGAGTTGATTTGCTCTTGGGTGAGCGGAATCACGTCGGGTTTGTCGAACAGGCCGCCGTTGAACCAGCGTATCGTGTCGTTGCCGTAATCGCCCCCATCGGCCATCGCTTTGAAGAGCGCTTCGAGCCGCCGCGGCAGAACGGCCGGGTTGGCCTGGGCATTCTCCAGCAGGTTGGCGAAGAGGTTGTGCGGCAGCAGGCCCGTGTCCTCGCCGAACATGCAGAACATGAGCTTCATGAGGAAGTGGGCGGCCCGCTGCGGCTCGATCCCCTTGTGCTTGCGCAACCCCTCGGCCAGCTCGCCGAAGCGCTCGGCCGCCTCGACCGTGATCTTCTCGCTGGTGATGCCGGGCCGCAGGGCGTCGGGCTCGGCGAACAGCTTGCGGAGGATTTCGCGGTTGGCAAAATCGGCCAGGCCGGCCAGGTCGAAGACGTGCTTTTCCTTGGCCGTCGCGGTGAAGTTCGTGTGGACCTCGAAGCGGTCCATGTCGCAGACGACCAGCAGCGGCGGGTTCTCTAGGGCCTCGCGGTATTGCAACAGTTGGGCGTAGGCCTCGCCGAGGTCTTTGTGCCTGCCCTTGTATTCCCAGCCGAAATGGCCCTTCATCCAGACGTCGGCCCAGCCCTTGCCGCCGGCGACCTTCTCCACGCCGCGCTCGAAGGTGTACCAGGCGCCTTCCGGATCGGCTTCGGCCGGCTTGGGCTGGTCGAGCAGCTCGCACAGGTCGAGGAAATGCTGCTGGCAAGCGCTCCGCTCGGAGAGCGTGACTTTCTGCCACTTGGCGATGAACTGCTGGGGGGTCATGGCGCCTGCGCGGGTTCCTTGCGCCCGTTATCCTAATCTCTCGCCGCTTCGGGCGAAAGTCGGCGCATGCCCACAGAGCCACGGGAGTGTAGTAGCCCGGCCACTTCATTTGTGTGGGTGCCACAGTTGGCTTGCCCAACCGCGGTTCGCGCACTGCTGGGCAAGCCAGCAGTGGCACCCAACCTGACATTTTGGCGCAGACGGGCTACCACCTTCTCACAGCCAGCCGTGCTCGCGATACCACTGGGCCGTTTGCCGCAGGCGTTGGGCCAGCGGGGCGGCGGGGGCGAAGCCCAGCTCGTCGGCGGCGGACTGCGGCGAACAGGTCCAGGAGCCGGCCAGGGCCTCCCGCGCCTTGTCCGCGTTGAGGCACGCGGGAACGCGGCGGATCCGGGCCCACGCCATGCCCAGGCCGGCAATGGTCCAGACGCAGAGCGGGCCGCCGCGTACGATCCAGACGCGGCGATCCAAGGCCGCGGCAATCCCCCGCCCCAGTTCGGCATAGGTGGGGTCTTCCCCGCAGGCGGCGAAGTAGCAGCCTTGGGCCGCGGCGGCCGGCTCCCCGTCGCCGGCCAGCCGTTTTCCCCGCTGGGAGGCCAGGATCAACAGGTGTACCAGGTCCGCGGCGTGGATCAGCGAAACACGATGGTCCCGCCAGCTCGGCACGAAGTGCAGACCGAAGCGTCCGATGGGACGAAAGACGGGCCACATCGTCAAGTCGGACTCGCCGAACACGATTGCCGGACGGACGATCGTCATGGGGACCCGCTGGGCCCAGGCCCGGGCGGCCAGCTCCCCGGCCCGTTTGCTCCGCCCATAGTGCGAGACGGGGGCCGGCGGATCGGACTCGACCCGCGGCTGCCGGCCCGAGGGCCCCGCGGCCGCCAGCGACGAGACCAGCACCAGGACCGGCGGCGAGGCCGGCTGGGCGCAGGCCCAGGCCACGTTGCGGACGCCGTCCTCGTTGACCTGGTAGAAGTCCGCCCTCCGCCGCGGGAAGATGCAGCCGGCCAATTGGAAGACGATCTGCTGCGATTGGACCGCCGCGGCCAGCGACTCGCGGTCGGCCAGGTCGCCGTAGGCCAAACGCACGTCCAGGGTTCGGAGCCGCTCGAGCTGGGACGACCGCCGCACCAGGCAGGTCACCTCGTGACCCTGCCCGACAAGGGCTCTCGCGAGGTGGGAGCCGATGAATCCGTTCGATCCTGTGACCAGGACCTTGGCCATGAGCGTCGGTGGGCGGCGTGGGGCGGGTTGACGGCCAATAGGCAAGGCAGTA
>Ga0326727_10023157_pt1 | contig 11897 bp, 13 predicted proteins | sample MB2enrmetagenome_FD_207643 | JGI IMG/M metagenome (GOLD analysis project Ga0326727, IMG submission 207643) | Lab enriched peat soil microbial communities from McLean, Ithaca, NY, United States - MB29MY | ecosystem: Environmental > Terrestrial > Soil > Wetlands > Peat | place: USA: New York... | reverse complement strand
GACTACTAGAACAGGCCTAATCTTCTCTGCGCAGCGACTCCTGAACAAGAGGATCCGAAGAGCTGACAGGCAATGCACCGTTTTCCGCGATTGCCGCGGCTAATTCCGCCTGCGCCGCCGCTAACTCCGCAAGAGCCTCCGCCGCTATGGTTTCTTCGTCCTTCAACGGTTCGCTCGAAAGCTTCCGTTCCTCACGCCGAGAGGCCTTTTCCTGCTGCTTCTCTTTGCGTTTTTGTTCTTTTTGACGTTTATTGAACGTCGGCCGTCCTCGACCAGACATCGCTTGCTCCTATGGGTGATTGCGCCGCCAGCCACACGACCGGCGGCACTTTACAAGTTTATCCTCTCGCCAGAAGGCTGGACTGGTCAGGTCCCCTTACCAGCGAGGTGTGCGGCTGCGATTGCCACCCCCACCGCCGCCCCCACGATTACCCCCGAATCCGCCGCCGCCCGGCCGCCCGCCCTCGGGTTTGGGACGCGCTTCGTTCACGTTCATGGTCCGCCCGTTCAGATCGGCCCCGTTGAGTTGCGAGATGGCTGTTTCAGCATCCCGTCGCTCGGTCATTTCAACGAATGCGAAGCCGCGGGGCTGCCCGGTCTCCCGATCTGTGACGATATTGACACGCTCCACGTTTCCGAACTGAGAAAATGCCGCCAGCAGCTCGTCCTGAGTGGTTTGAAAACTGAGATTCCCGACAAAGAGATTGGTCATTGGTTGGTTCCTAAGGTGAATTTGTCTCTGTCAGACTGCTCTGAACCAAAACCAACGACGATGGTAAGGAGGAGGGGCGGCCAGAAGGCACTCGAACTAACTGATGCGGGCAAAGACATCTCGATTATAACAGAATGGAAGATAAAATGCTCATGGTGCGGGATTTGACCTGTTTCCTGCAACCCGGTTGACCCCGAAGCCGTTCCAAACGTTAGAATTGAGAGAGGTATCGGAATGAGACTAACTAATATCCACCTTGCGGCGGCCGTCATGATCCTGAGCGGGGCAATGGCGAGCGCCGACACCATCACTTTGCGCAACGGCGAAGTCATCCAGGGCACGTTTATAGGCGGCACGGCCCGGCAAATCCGCGTCGACGTCAACGGCGACATCCGGAACTTCGACGTGGAGCGCGTGCAATCGGTGACGTTCGCCGATACGAACTACCAGCCACCGCCGCCTGAAGCCCGGCGCGACGACTATCGGCGGGACACTCCGCCGCAGGGAGCCCCGATGCTTGGCATCACCATTCCGGCCGATACCCATATCACGGTGCGCATGATCGAATCCGTCAACTCGCAAACCGCTCGTTTAGGCCAGACCTTTCGGGCCAGCATCGATGAGCCGGTTGTGGTGAACGGCCAGCCGGTAATTCCACGCGGCGCCGATGTCCTGACCAAGCTGGTGGAAGATCAGCAATCGGGCAGGATCGAAGGCCGCACCGTGCTCACCCTGGCGCTGGTTTCAGTTAATGTGAACGGCCGTCCGGTCGACGTAACGAGCACCGACGTCAGAACCGAAAGTTCTTCGCGCGGAGCCAGAACCGGAGAGGTGGTGGGAGGCGGTGCGGCGCTCGGAGCCATCGTCGGCGCCCTTGCCGGCGGCGGTAAAGGTGCGGCTATCGGCGCGGGCTCGGGAGCTGCTCTCGGGGGCGGCGTCCAGGTTCTCACCCACGGCCAGACGGTGAAGATCCCCTCGGAAACACGCCTCACGTTTCGGTTGCAGAATCCCGCCCAGCTATGAAAATCGCCGCCGCGATTTTGCTGGCCGCGGCTATAAACATGCACGCCGCGTCGCGTAACGATGTAGTGGAAGGTAATCCGGCCAGCCCCGTCAAGGTCATCATCTATGAAGACCTGCAATGCGGCGATTGCCAGACTTTTCGCACTCTTCTCGACGACAGGATACTGCCGAAGTATGGTTCCCGAGTCGCGTTCATTCACCGCGACCTGCCTCTCGGAAAGCATGACTGGGCGCGTCAGGCCGCCATTGCCGCGCGCTGGGTTTACCAGCAGGACCCGAAGCTCGGCATCACTTTTCGCAGGGAAATCATGTCGGAGCAGGAGCACCTCACGGCCAATAATCTGAAACCCTGGCTGATTGAATTTGCCACCCGCAACGATTTGGATTACAAGGGCATCGTCAATTCCCTGAACGACCCGCGTATCGTTACGCTGGTGGATCAGGACTCGCTGGGCGCCGCGGCGCGAGGCATCTCGCACACGCCGACGGTTTACGTGGGCAATCAGGCGCTTGTGGAGACCATCACCTACGAAGATCTGGCGCGCCTGATCGACGTGGAACTGGCCCGCTGACCGGGGATGCGGCGACAGCCGTGATGGTTCGCGCCTCGAACGGCGCGGCTGTCGCCGCGTCTCCCGATGAGTCCGATAAGCTGAAGGCATGGAATCGCTCGAAGCCGAGGTAGTATCGGATGTCGCTCCCGAACCGGATGTCGTTCCCGAACCGGATGTCGTTCCCGAACCGGAAGCAGTGCCAACTCCGGAAGAACTCCCCATCCTCGCCGTACGCGATACCGTCCTGTTCCCCAACGCCCTCCTGCCCCTCAGCGTAGGCCGACCCACCTCCGTCGCGCTGGTGGAATCCCTCGGCGAAAATCGCCTGATCGGCGTCGTCTCCCAGAACGATCCGCGCACCGAAGCCCCTGCGCCTGATGAAATGCACCGCACCGGCACCATCGCCATCATCCACAAAGTGGTACGTATGCGCGAAGGTCAACTGCTGTTCTGCGAAGGCGTCTCGCGCATGCGAACCCTCGAATACACGGCGAGCGAACCATTCCTCCGCGCCCGTGTGGAGCGCCTGCCCGAGATCGAGCCGGAGATGACGCCCGAACTCACCGCCCTTCGCCAGAACGTCCTCAGCGAGTTCACCCAGATCATCTCCGCCACTCCCAACATCTCCGACGAAGTGGCCACCGCCGCCGGCAACATCGCAGAAATCGGACGTCTGGCCGACTTCATCGCCGGTACGCTGCCCAGCCTCGGCCACGCCGAACGCCAGCTGGTGCTCGAAGAAAACGATGCGAAGAAGCGCCTCGAATACATCAACCAGCAGCTGGCGCGCGAAGTCGAGCTCCTCGAACTGCGCCAGAAGATTCAGTCCCAGGTGCAGGGCCAGCTCTCCCAAAGCCAGCGCGAGTTCTATCTCCGCGAGCAGTTGAAAGCCATCCAGAAGGAACTCGGCGAAGGCGACGACCGCGAGCATGAGACGGAAGAGTTCCGCGAAAAAATCGAGAAGGCCGGCATGCCCGAGGAAGTTAAGCAGGAGACTCTCAAGGAGCTCACCCGCTTCTCCCGCATCACTCCCATGTCGCCTGAACACAACGTGGCGCGCACCTGGCTCGAATGGATGACCAGCCTGCCGTGGAGCGTTTCGACAGGCGAGGCCGTGAACGTACGCCGCGCCGCCGAGATCCTCGACGAAGACCATTACGATCTTGAAAAGGTAAAGAATCGCATCCTCGATTTTCTCGCCGTCATGCAGCTCAAGCCGCGACTCAAAGGACCCATCCTCTGCTTCGTCGGCCCTCCCGGCGTCGGTAAAACCTCGCTGGGCCGTTCCATCGCCCGCGCGCTCGGACGCAAGTTCCAGCGCATTTCCATGGGCGGAATGCACGATGAAGCCGAGATCCGCGGACACCGCCGCACCTATATCGGAGCGCTGCCCGGTCAGATCATGCTGGCGTTGCGCCGCGCCGGAGCCAATGACCCAGTCTTCATCCTCGACGAAGTCGACAAGCTGGGGCGCGATTTCCGCGGCGATCCCGCCTCCGCGCTCCTCGAAGTGCTCGACCCCGAGCAGAATTTCACCTTCCGCGATAATTATCTCGATCAGCCCTTCGACCTGTCGCGCGTCCTCTTCATCACCACCGCCAACGTGCTCGACACTATTCCTGAAGCGCTGCGCGACCGCATGGAGATCATCGAACTGCAGGGCTACACCGAGCAGGAGAAAACCATCATCGCCTTCCGCTATCTGATCCCGCGGCAAAAGACCGAGAACGGACTCAGTGAGGACAAGCCGCTGACCTTCCGCGACGATGCCGTCCACTTCATCGTGCGCCGCTACACCCGTGAAGCCGGCGTGCGCAGCCTCGAGCGCGAGATCGGAACCGTGTGCCGCAAAGTGGCGAGGCGTTACGCGGAAGGCGCCGACCCTGTTACCGAAATCACTCCGGCCCTCGTCGAGGAATTCCTCGGCGCTCCGAGGCATCGCCCCGACACCGAAGTTGCCGAGAGAACCAGCCGCCCTGGCGTGGCCGTCGGACTGGCATGGACACCGGTCGGCGGCGACGTACTCTTCATCGAAGCCGGACGCATGCCCGGCGGCAGCAAGGGATTAATCATGACCGGCCAACTCGGCTCCGTCATGCAGGAATCCGTGCAGGCGGCGCTGACTTGGGTACGCGCCCACGCACCGAAACTCGGCATCGATCCCGATGTTTTCAAGACCAGCGACATTCATGTCCACGTCCCCGCCGGGGCTATTCCGAAGGACGGTCCATCGGCAGGCGTGACCATGGCCACCGCGCTGCTCTCCATGCTGACTGACAAATGCGTGAAGCGGAATCTGGCGATGACAGGTGAAATTACGCTGACGGGCCAGATCCTGCCAGTGGGAGGGATCAAAGAAAAGGTGCTGGCGGCGAAACGCGGTGGAGTGACTGAAGTGATCATGCCGGCCGACAACGAAGTCAACGTACGCGAAGACCTGAAGGCGGAACAACTCGGCGAAATGAAGATTCACTACGTGAAAACGATGGACGAACTCATCCCTCTCGCGTTCTGACCTATTTAACCCGCGTCCCCGCAATGTAAACCGAGTCAATGGTCCGCGTGTTCTTAATATCGTCCAGCGGACTCTTATCCAAAACCACCAAATCGGCCCACTTCGATTTTTCCAGCGTCCCCAAATCTTTCGCTTTAAGGAACTCCGCGCCGCTCTTAGTGGCCGCCTGAATGGCCTGCATAGGCGTGATCCCCGCCTGCACCATCAATTCCAACTCCCAGTGCGCGAAGTACCCGGGAAAACGTCCAGGAGGCCCGGAATCCGTGCCCATGCCATACTTAACACCCCCATCCGCCAGCTTCTTGAAATTCTTCTGCGCGGTTTCAAAAAACGCGGGATACTTCGGCAGAACCTTATCTGCTCCCCGCAACTTCAGATAATCCGAATTCGGATTCGTCAAAATGCTCTTCACCTTCGCCGACACGCCATTCAGAAAAAACGGATCGCTGGCAAACTTCGGCGGTCCCACATAAGCGAACATCGAAGCTTCGCGGCTCAGCGTGGCGGCCAGTTGCCACGTGCCATGCTTCTTCATGCTGTCGATCAGCCCCTGATCAATCGGTTGATCGCGAACGCTGTGCGCGAATCCATTCACGCCATAGCTCGCCAGCGTCTTGGCGTCGGCCAGATAAAAAATATGCGCGACCGCCGGCAGCTTGTTTTTGTGCGCGTTCTCGATAATCGCCTTAGCGATGTCATACGGCATCTTCGGCATCGTGCCCTGCTCATCGTCCATCCACAACTTGATGAGATCCACTTTCTTCGCCGCCTGCGCCGCCACCATCGCCGGAACTTCGCTCGCGGACTTCACCCGCCCGTTCACGCCCGCGAGGCCGCCATATCCGCCCTCGTATACGAACCCCTGGCCGGCCGTGTAAATGCGCGCCTCACCCGGGCGTCCCGTGGCCCTTTGCTTATCGCGCATGGCGAGTACCAGATCTTTGTCCGTACCCATGCTCTGCACGGTGGTCACGCCGTAAGACGCATACGTCTTCAGATCGTTCTCCGTACTCTGCTCGGTCAGATTATCGGCGCTCTGATTCAAATCGACCGTAGCACCGAGGTGGACATGCAGATCGATAATTCCCGGCATCACATACTTGCCGCTGAGATCGATTGTTTCGGCCGCCGCCGGTGCTTTCAATTTCGCCACTGGCCCCACCCAGGTGATCCGTCCGTTGTCCACGATCATGGCCGCGTTGTTGAGCGGGGCTGTGCCTGTTCCATCGATCAGCGTGAAATTCTTGAGGACCTTCACCTCGGCTTGAAGTGAGACGGCCGCCGCCAGAATCAACAGCCAGCGCTTACTTGCCATCAATCGCGTCCTGCAAAACCCGCTTAGCCCGCGCCGGATTAAAAACTCCGCACGAACAGAACCGAGCCATGTAAGTCACCGCCTGTTCCGGAGTCCGCCGCCCTTCCTTCACCCAATCCACCATTTTCTTGGCCAGCGAATGGCTCACCATCCCATGTCCACACATCGTCGACAGCATCATGATCTGCGAATTCGGCAGCTTATCCGTATCGCCCTCGAAGCCCAGCGAATACCCCACACTGTGCCGAGGAATTCCGGCATAATGGCAGCACTCCTCCGCCCCATCGATCGAGGTCGAAATATTAATGCTCAGACCCAGGTCTTCTTCCTTGATGCGCTTGACGAAATCCTCCGCTGCCACCTTGTTATCGAACACCGCGGCGCATGTAGTCGGATGGTCGAGCCCCGCAATCACGGCATCAAAATCCGGCGTGATATCGCGATTCCAGTGTGACGTGGGATTCATATGCCGTGAAGGCCGCAAAGCACCGCCGTGCCGCGCGTCTCCCAGATTAACTGGCTTATACTCGGTCGCGATCTGCAAAAACTTCCGAAGCTTGGGCAAAGAATCGGCGTCGTTCGCGCCCTTGCTGGCAATCGCAAAAATAATGAAATCGTCGCGGAAACTCTCCGCCGGTCCGAAGCGATGCAATGTATTGGTCATGCGTTTACGGTCTCCTGTACGGCGGCAGGCTCCAGCTTGCGCGTGATTCTGCCCAGCCCGATATTCGTCTTCGCGCGCTCCAGTTTATAGCCGAGGCGCTCCAGAATCGGCGCCACCACGCGGTCTTCGCCATCCGCGTCGCAGCGCGTCCCCACCCCAAGCGCCACCACGGTATTGAGCTTCTTCTCCACGTCCCACACGAGGCGGATAATCTCCTCCGTGCGCTCCACCGAAACCTTGATCTCCACAATCGCCGACATCACTTTCTCGTTCAGGATGTCCTCGCGAAGGGTCCCGCTCGCCACGTCGCTCATCAGCGACGTGATGGGATTCTTCTTCTCGAAGGAGACACCAGCCTTCGCCAGCGCCCAGCACATCTCCTGAATCTGATAAAAGCGCGCGCCCACGCCAGGACGTCCGAACTCAATGGTGAATCCGACCTCGCCCACTTTCACGCGCCCGCTGACGTCGTTGGTCTTGACCTCTTCGGTCCCGCGACCTTCCACGCCGGTCGATTCGTGCGGCACACGCGGATCGGAGAACGCCCGCCGCACTACGCGAGGCCACGTCAATTCATCGGGCTCGAATGCAGCCGTGGGGCACACATCCGGCTCGGGATCGAACCTGATGCGCAGCATCTTCAGAGCCTTCCGCATGGTCCGCACCATGGTGGGATTCAGATGCTCCTGGCTCAGCCCGTTGTAGCAGGCATAACACTCCACGCACTCATCGCGTTTGATGGTGGCGCGCTTAATGACGGGGTCGATGTAAATCGCCTCCATAGGGCAAACATACGTGCAGTTGCCGCAGGCAACGCATTTTTCCGGGTTGATACGCATAAAAAACCTGGAACCATCATAGTGCAAACGTAATGGCCGCTTTACCTGCCCGTCTTTACCGGCCCTCGGTCACCGCCGCCGCTTGAGATAAGATTGTGGGGAAAAAGGAGTCCCTCATGGTCCGTCTTCTCAGCATCGCGTTTCTAACCACCGCCGCGGCAGCACTGGCACAAGCCCCGGCCGCACCTGCACCGCCCGCAGCCGGTCCAGCGGTCGGACGAGCCCAGCGCCCGCCCAACCCCCTCCGCGATCCCCGTACCGCCGGCTACGTCACCGCAACGGAGTTGCCTGACGGCACTAACCCATCGCCCAGAGCCGACGGAAACTTCATCATCGGCCCCACCCATCCCGCCGCACCCGAGATGACGGTGAACGAATCCGTGCCCCAGGGAACCATCTACAACTTCACCATGGAGTCGACTGACAGCAAGTTCTATCCCGGCGTCGCGCGCGATCCCGCCCCGGCCGATGCACCGCCGCCCCAGCCGGGCCAACGCCGGAACATCAGCAGCCACCCCGCTCCTTATACCCGCAAAGTTGCTGTCTACGTTCCCAAACAATACGTCCCCGGCACCGTCGCCCCGCTCATCATCGGTGCGGATGGACCCGACCTCGGCTTGTTCAGGGCCCTGGATAATCTGATCGCCCAGAAGCGCCTGCCCGCCATCATCGCCGTCTCTATCGGCAATGGCAGCGGCGACGGTGGCGGCAGCGAGCGCGGCCTCGAATACGACACCATGTCCGGCAAGTACGCCGAGTTCGTCGAAGCCGAAGTGCTGCCCCTCGTCGAGAAGCAGTACAACGTAAAGCTGACCAAAGATCCCGACGCCCGCATGACCATGGGCGGCAGTTCCGGCGGCTCCGCGGCTATGGCGATGGCGTGGTTCCACCCGGAGCTCTATCACCGCGTTCTCACCTACTCCGGCACCTTCGTCAACAACCAGTGGCCCACCGACCCCAATCTCCCGCACGGGGCCTTTGAGCTCGAAGAGCATCTGATTCCCGCCAGCCCGGCCAAGCCGCTGCGCATCTGGATGGAAGTCGGCGACCGCGACAACGGCCGCCCCGGCGATCCCTCGCACGACTGGGTCGAGGCCAATGAGATCATGGCCAAAGCGCTGGCCGCCAAGGGCTATCATTACCAGTTCGTGTTTGCGCGCAACGCCGGCCACACCGACCGCGCCGTGAAAGCGCAGACCCTGCCAGAAGCCCTGGAATACGTCTGGCAAGGCTACTCGAAATAAAAGGAAGGGCAGATTTCGATCTGCCCTTTATCTTCTTATCAACTCCCCATGGCCGTATTAATAGACGCAATCAGCGTAAAACGCCGAACCCTGTTCGAATTCGATAACACCCCATTCTGCTGCCTCGAAGCGGAGGTCAGCACCCCCACCGCCCGCGGGGGCCAAACCCTGGTGCGCCTGAAGATTCGCAATCTTCTCACCAGCGCGGTCTTCGAAAAAACCTTCAAAGCGGGTGACAAATTCAAAGAGCCCGATCTCCAATCGGTCCCCGCTTCCTACCTCTACACCGACAACGACGGCTCCCACTTCCTCGATCAGGAAACCTTCGACACCCTCACGCTCAACGACCAAATGATCGGCAATGCCCTCGATTACCTGGTCGAAGGAGCCGTCATCCAGCTCCAGAAATACAACGGCAATCCCATAGGCCTGGAATTGCCCATGTACGTCGAGCTCGCCGTCACCTATACTGAACCGGGCACCCGAGGCGACACTTCGAGCGGCACCGTTACCAAGCTCGCCAAACTCGAAACCGGCCGCGAAATCCGCGTTCCCCTCTTCATCAAAGAAGGCGAAAAGATCAAGGTCGCAACCGAAGACGGCGGATTCGCGGGCCGCGCGTAAGCAGTACCGCGGGACCGGAAGGAAGGAACTTCGTGACCAATATCCAGGACGAGTTGGCTAAGCGCATCAAGCTCCTGGAAAAGGAACTGGGAGCCGCCCGGCAGGAAATGGAGCGGACGTTTCCCTTTCACTGGTCCGGGGGCAAGGTTCAGTTCGAAGGGTCGGTACTGGCTGAGCACCGTAGGCTCAAGTCGTCGTTGGGGCGCTATATTGCGGATTCCCGCTTCCTCGCCATCCTGACCGCTCCGATCATTTACTCCGGCGTCGTGCCGTTCGCCCTTCTCGATCTCTTCCTGGCCGTATATCAGGCGATTTGCTTCCCCGTGTACGGCATTCCAAAAGCCAGGCGCGCGGATTATCTCGTCTTCGACCGGGGGCGGCTTGAGTACCTGAACCTCGTGGAGCGAATCAACTGCGCCTACTGCTCCTACGGCAACGGTCTGCTCGCCTGGGCCCGCGAAATCTCCGCTCGAACCGAGCAGCATTGGTGCCCCATCAGGCACGCGCGCCGCCTCCGCGACCTCCATTCACGCTACGGGCATTTCGTCGAGTATGGCAATGCCGCTCAATATCGCGACGAAATCGAAGTTGTCCGCAACGACTTTGTGGATATACGAACCCTGACGCAGCCGGGTTCCGTAAAAGGAACGCCGCCCGGCAAGTGATCGCTGAAAAGTGATTTTCGGAGTCGCTGCGACGAGAGCCTGACTAACTCTAACTGCTGACCCAATCCAGAGTCTTCACGTCGTCAGAGGCCGCTGAAAAAGTAGATTGGCAGGCCAAAGGCCTACTCCACCAGCGTGTAAACTATTGATTCTTCGTTGTGGAGTAGGCGTTTTCGCCTGCGTTTTTTTGAATAAAGGGGTTTTTCAGCGGCATCTGTCAACCTGCCGGAAATGGCTATCGCGGGTAGTCAGGCTCATTCCGTAACAGATAGCGGCGGCGACGATGCATGCGCAGAGCTATGGGTGCGCGAATCTTCCCAACAGCGCCCAGTTGAGGACGGCGCTGCTTCAGGCGAGGGCCGCCGAGAGCAGCGGTCTGAATGCCCAGCAGTGGGCAACCGTGGTGAATCGGAATGGAGTGGTGTGCGCCGTTGCCTTCACAGGCAACAACACGACCACGCAACTTGGAATTGGCCGAATCTCGTCCGCGATGAGAGCGAATGCGGGCAACGCTTTCGCCTTTGACTCGAGTTCCAGCAGCAATGGCGCAGGCTTCCCGGGCGGTCTCGCGTTATCCACGGCGAATTTGTATTCGGCCACTCAACCGGGTGGTTTTGTGGGAGAACTTCCCAACAATTACCCCGTCAATCAATCGGCGGTATTCTCCCCGTACGTGTGGAGTTTTGGCACGGCGGAAGATCCCATGGTGGGACAGTTAATCGGCGGCTTCATGGCGATTGGCGGCGGCGTCGGGCTGTTTGGCCAGGGGCAGGTGGCGGCCGGTGGTCTCGGCGTCGCGGGCGATCACTCATGCACGGATCACGACATCGCCTGGCGTACGCGCAATCTCCTCGGCCTCGATCACCTGGCTGGATTTCCCCCACTATCGGGGGATCCGAACCGGCCCGACAATATCGTTTACGACATTACGCCGAATCCCGCCGGTGGAATCGGCGTCAGCGCGAGCGGCCTGGGTCATCCCCAATGCCCGAATGTGGGTGATCCGACCAAGCTTCCGGCGGTACAAAAATAGCCGGTCCGGAGCCTCGGTTGCGTCTGGCGCCCATCCCGACCGGATGGCGCCAGGCGCATGGGAATCGACCCTCTCTCTACACCCTAAGATCCGAAAATGCCTCGGGACTGACGTTATACACGCCTTTGAACGGATTATCCGTATCCGTCATTACCAGGTTCGCGAGAAAAAGGATCGTTGCCACCAACAGAAAACAGCCCAGGCCAGCGACCCAATAGTGGAAGGGATAGAAGAACATCAGCAAGGCCAGCGCCGCCGCCATGTGTGTACCAGGTGGATCAAAGTCGCCGGAATCTTCGTCAGACTCCTGGTGAGGCGCTCATCGCGATGCTCCCCCGCCTGCTGTCCGATATCGATAAGGCGCTGGTGCACCACGCCCTCCTCCGCGCTGGCGGGCTCAATTCGCATAATTGCATCCAGTATTTCCGAAAACGCTTTTTCGGTGGATTTGTCCCGGCGCCGCTCGCCCAGTGCCGGCCATTCCGAGCTCACGACATGCTGCACGTAGGTCGCGACGGCGCGGCGGATCGCACGGCGGGCGTCCGCATTGACAAAACCGCTGAAGCGCAACAGCTCGTTCAGCGAGTTGCACTCCCGCATCATGAAATTCTCCACGTCGGTAAACTGGCCCCAAATGACGAATATTACGAACGCGAAGATCACGGCATAGATGCTCCCGATCAGCAGAATGAGCGTGTTGAGACCTTCC
>Ga0326727_10023156_pt1 | contig 11897 bp, 10 predicted proteins | sample MB2enrmetagenome_FD_207643 | JGI IMG/M metagenome (GOLD analysis project Ga0326727, IMG submission 207643) | Lab enriched peat soil microbial communities from McLean, Ithaca, NY, United States - MB29MY | ecosystem: Environmental > Terrestrial > Soil > Wetlands > Peat | place: USA: New York... | reverse complement strand
GCGCACCGTCACCAAAGTTGCGGTGCGCGGTCCCCGCACCGTCCGTCGCCAGGCCGTGAGCCGGTTCCGGGCCGCGCTGACGGGGCGCCGGGTGCTCGACGTCCGGCGCCACGGCAAGTACCTGCTCATCGGCTGCGACGGCGGAACACTCGTCGTCCATCTGCGCATGACCGGGCGGCTGTTGCTCGAGGACGGCGCGCCGGGCCGCGCCACCCCGCACACCCACGCGGTCCTCTCCCTCGACGACGGCCGCAGGCTGCGCTTCGTCGACCCGCGCACGTTCGGCGAGCTCTTTTTTGCCACCGAGGGCGATCAGCTCCTCGCCGAAACGGTCGGCCGCCTCGGTCCCGACGCCGCTGACGGCGGCATCGACTCCGAGGCGCTCGGCCGGCTCGTTGGCCGTCGGCGGACCTCGCTGAAGGCGTTCCTCCTCGACCAGACGATGATCGCCGGGATCGGCAACATCTACGCCGACGAGATCTGCTTCGTGGCCGGGCTCCGCCCCGACCGATCGACGGCGACGCTCGGGGATGACGATCTCGCTCGGCTCGCCGCGGCGATGCGCGCCGTCCTTTCCCGGGCGGTCGGATCGCGGGGCACGTCGCTCGGCGACGGGGGTTACCGCGACCTGTTCGGCGCGCCGGGGGGTTTCCAGGCCGAGCACGCCGTCTACGGCCGTGGCGGCGAGCCCTGCCCGCGCTGCGGGACGGCGATCGAGAAGTCGCGCCTCGCGGGCCGCTCGACGCACTGGTGTCCCCGCTGCCAGGGATGAACCGACGCGGCGGGCGTCCGGTCCGGACGCGGGGCGGGCGCGCGATCCCGATCCGGCTGCGCCACACGGGTAACGTGGCGGCGCCGTGTTTCTGAAGTCGCTTTCTCTCAAGGGTTTCAAGTCGTTCGCCGACCCGACGACGCTCGAATTCGAGCCCGGTGTCACGGTCGTCGTGGGGCCGAACGGCTCCGGCAAGTCGAACGTCGTCGACGCCATCGCCTGGGTGCTCGGCGCCCAGGGGCCGAGCGTCGTGCGCTCGGCGAAGATGGATGACGTCATCTTCGCCGGCACGGCGAAACGGGCGGCGCTCGGGCGGGCCGAGGTGGTCCTCACGATCGACAACGCGGCTCACCGGCTGCCGATCGACCTCACCGAGGTGACGATCACGCGCACGCTGTTCCGTTCCGGCGAGAGTGAGTACGCGATCAACGGCTCGCCGTGCCGCCTGCTCGACGTCCAGGAGCTGCTCTCGGACACCGGGGTCGGCCGCCAGCAGCACATCGTCGTCGGCCAGGGCCAGCTCGACGCCGTGCTGGCGGCGCATCCCGAGGACCGCCGGGCGATCATCGAGGAGGCGGCCGGGATCCTCAAGTACCGGCGCCGTCGCGAACGAGCAAGCCGCCGGCTCGAGGCGAGCGAGGCGGGGCTCGCCCGGGTCCAGGACCTTCTGCGGGAGGTCAAGCGCCAGCTGAAGCCGCTCGAGCGCCAGGCGACCTCGGCCCGCCAGCACGGCGAGCTCGAGGGCGAGCTGTCGGCGCTGCGGCTCCACCTCGCCGGGCGAGAGCTCGCCGAGCTCACCGGCAGGCAGTCCGCTCTCGACTCGCGGGCGGAGGAGCTCGACCGGGACCTCGATCGCCGCGAAGGCGAGCTCAGGGTCCTAGACGGCCGTCTCGCGGCGATCGAGGAGGAGCTCGGGACGGCGCGGGCCGACGAGCTCGTGCCGGTCGTCGGCCGGCTCGAGCAGCTGCGCGAGCGCGTGCACGGCCAACTCGCGTTGGTGAACGAACGCCGGCGAGCCGGCGCCGCGCTCGCGGCCGCGCTCCAGGGAGCGGCCTCGCCGGCCGACATCGCCGCCGATCTCGACCGGGTCGCAGCGGCGCTCGCCGACGCCGAGGCGGAGCAGGTGGTCCTTTCCCCGGAGTTCAGCGCGCTCGAGGCGGAGGAGGAGGCGCTCGCCGGGCGCAGGTCCGCCACCGAGGAGCGGTTCGAGGCTGACGAACCGGCGCCGTTCGCCGCGACCGCGGAGGTGCGCGGAGCCCGCGACGTCGCCGCGGACGTCCTACGCACGAGCCGCGAGGCCGAGGTGCGCGCCGCCGAACGGGTCGTCGCGCTCGCCCGGCAGCGCGACGAGCTCGACGGCCGTCTCGCGGTCGCGTCGGCGGAGCTCGACCGGCTCGCCGCCGAGATCGACGAGGCGGCGAGCGCGTCCGGGGCCGCCGAGCGCGCCGAGACCACCGACGAAGCCGCCCTCGCGGAGGCCGACAAGACGCTGCAGGCGTGCGCGGCGCGCCGCCAGGCGGCGGCGGCCCGGGTCGAGGCGCTCGAGCTCGCCCTCGACGAGGCCCGGGCCCGGGCGGGGGTCGAACGGCTCGCCGCCGTCTCGGGCGTCGTCGGCACGCTGCTCGACGTCGTCGAGGTCGACGACGACCTCGTCCTCGCCTTCGAGGCGGCGGTCGCCGGCGTGCTCGACGCCGTCCTTGTCGCCGGCGGCCCGGCGGCGCGCGTCGCCTTCGGCCAGCTGCGGAAGACCGGATCCGGCGGCAACATCCTCCCGCTCCTGCCCGACGGCCCGGAGGCAACGGAACGGTCGCTGCCAGCGGGGGCCGAGTCGCTGCGGGACGCTGTTCGTGCCGCCGATCCCGCGGTCGCCCGACTGCTCGACCGGCTCATCGGCGACGTCGAGGTCGTGCGCGCCGGACCCGACGCCGTGATCGGGCGCGCCCTCGCCGATCCGAGCCGCACCATCGTCACGCCCGACGGGGACCGGTTCTCGCCGCTCGGCTGGCGGATCGGAGCGGGGCACACCGGGGCGACGCGCGCTGCCCTCGAGGGGGCAGCCGCGGCCGAGGCGGATGCCGCCACGGGGGCCGACCGGGCGGCGGCGGGCGCCGATCGCGCCCGCCGCGAGCTCGCGGAGGCGCGTGTCGCGGCCCAGGAGGCGCGGCGCCGGGTCGACCGGCTGCTCGGCGGGCAGCAGAGCGACGAGCTGGTCCTGGCCGACCTCGCCCGCCAGCTCCGGCTCGTCACCGACGAGGAGGCCGCCGCAGTCGCCGCGCAGTCCGTGATCGCCGCGGCCCACAAGCAGGCGGCGCAGGCCTTCGCCGAGGCCGAGGACAGGCTCGCCGCGGCCGAGCGGGCCGAGGAGGCTCAGCTCGCGCTCGTCGGCGAGGCGTCCGCGGCACGCCGCGAGATCACCGAGCTCGAGCGGGCGCTCGGCGACCGCCGCCGCGAACTCGAGGTGCGCTCGGCCGCGCTCGACGAGCGGGTGTCGCTCCTGTCGGCGCGCCGCGCCGAGCTCACCCACGAGCTCGAGGCGCGGGAAGCGGGCGAGCCCGGCGAGGCGCCCCGGGCGATGGACGACGGCGCGCTCGAGCGCCTGGCGGGGGCGCTCGTAGCGCTCCAGGACCGGCTCGACCGGGGGATCGCGGCCGCCGGCGTCGAGCGTGACCGCCGCGTCGATGCGAGCGAGAAGCGGCTCGCCCGCCTCGACGCGACCCGGCACGAGCGCGAGCAACTGGAACACGCCATGTCCGTCGACCGGGAACGCCGTCAACGGCTGGAGATCGACAGGACCGAGGCGCGGATCCGCGCCGAGACGGCGGTCGGCCAGTTGCGGCGGGAGTTCGACGTCGTCGCCGATGAGGCGATCGCCGTCGAGGCGCCACCGCTGCCGGCCGGGGTCGACGCCGCCCAGCGGGTGCGGCAGCTCGAGCGGGAGCTCGCCGCGCTCGGCCCGGTGAACCCGCTCGCCGCGGAGGAGCTCGCCGCGCTCGTCGAGCGACGCACCTTCCTCGAGGGCCAGCTCGACGACGTCCGCTCCGCCCGACGCGAGCTCAACCGCGTGATCGCCGCGGTCGACGCCCAGATCGTCGAGGCGTTCACCGCCGCCTTCGCCGACGTTTCCAGGCACTTTGCCGCGCTCGTCGCGACGCTGTTCCCCGGCGGATCGGGCAGCCTGCACCTGACCGAGCCGGAGGACCTCTTGTCGACCGGGGTCGAGATCGAGGCCCGCCCCGCCGGCCGCAACGTCCGGCGCCTCAGCCTGCTCTCCGGTGGGGAGCGCGCCCTTGTCGCGCTCGGGTTCCTGTTCGCCGTGTTCCGCAGCCGGCCGTCGCCTTTCTACGTGCTCGACGAGGTCGAAGCGGCGCTCGACGACGTCAACCTCGGGCGGTTCCTCGCCCTCGTCGACGAGTTCCGCGTCGACGCGCAGCTCCTTGTCGTCAGCCACCAGAAACGGACGATGGAGGTCGCCGACGCCCTCTACGGGATCTCGCTCCAGCCGGGAGGGGCGTCGAAGGTCGTGAGCGAGAAGGTCGAACGGCGCGCCGGGCAGGCCCCGACGGACGGCGAGCGCTCCGTCCCGGTCGCCACCCGGGAGGCGTCGTGACCGCGCGGGCCCCGGCGTCGTGAGGGTCCGCCGGCACCGTCCCGACGACGGGCGCGCGCCCGCCGCGCCGGCGCCGGGCGACGCCTCGGCACCGCCGGACCGTCCCGTCCTCGCCGGGCGTCTCGGGCGGAACCGCCCGGGGCTCGCCGGGGGACTCGCCCGCCTTTTCGCCGGCAAGGTCGACGAGACGACCTTCGAGGCGCTCGAGGACCTCCTCGTGGCGGCGGACGTCGGCCTGGCATCGACCGGCCGGATCCTCGCCGCGCTCCGCGACGCCGTGCGCACGGGCGCGGTCGCCCCGACACCGGAGGCGCTCGTCGCCGGGCTGCGCGCCGAGATCGTCGCCGGTTTCGCCGGGGAGGACCGGGGCCTGCGGCGCGCCGCGGCGCCGCCGAGCGTCTGGCTCCTCGTCGGCGTGAACGGCGTCGGCAAGACGACGACGGTCGGCAAGCTCGCCGCCCGCGAGTCCGCCGACGGTCGCCGCGTCGTCGTCGCCGCGGGCGACACCTTCCGGGCCGCGGCGGGCGACCAGCTCGCCAGCTGGGCGGAGCGTTGCGGGGCGACGCTCGTGCGGGGCGCCGACGGCGCCGACCCGTCGTCGGTCGTCTTCGACGCTGTCGAGCACGCGACCGCCCGCGGCGCCGACCTCGTCCTCGCCGACAGCGCGGGGCGGCTGCACACCAAGACAAACCTCATGGACGAGCTGCGAAAGGTGCGGCGGGTCGCCGACCGCCCGCCGGGACGGGTGAGCGAGGTCCTGCTCGTCATCGACGCGACGACCGGCCAGAACGGGCTCGCCCAGGCCCGCGAGTTCACGAACGCCGTCGGGGTGACCGGGATCGTGCTCACCAAGCTCGACGGGACGGCGAAGGGCGGGATCGTGCTCGCGATCCACGACGAGCTCGGTCTGCCGATCAAGCTCGTCGGGATCGGCGAGGGACCCGACGACCTCATCGCGTTCGACCCGGACGACTTCGCCGCGGCGCTCACCGGAGTCTGAGATCGGGCGCCCGGGACCCCGCCGAGGCGCTTTGGTGGCGCCGATCCCGTGAGTGAGCTGCACTCGTAGGCGACTAGCCTGACGTTTTCATGTTCGAGTCGCTCACCGATCGCTTCGACGAGGTCTTCACGCGCCTGCGCGGCCGGGGACGGCTCTCCGAGGCAGACCTCACCGCCGCGCTGCGCGAGATCCGCGTCGCGCTGCTCGAAGGTGATGTCAAACTCGAGGTCGTGCGCGAGCTGGTGGGGTCGATACGCGCCCGCGCCTCGCTCGCCGAGCTTGACAAGAGCCTCACTCCCGCCCAGCAGGTCATCAAGATCGTCAACGAGGAGCTGACCGCGATTCTGGGGGGCGAGCCGCTCCGCATCACCTACGCGCCGAAGCCGCCGACCGTCGTCCTGCTCGCCGGGCTGCAGGGCTCGGGCAAGACGAGCGCGGCGGCGAAGCTCGCCCGCTGGTTCGTCGAACAAGGCCGGCACCCGCTGCTCGTCGCCGCCGACCTGCAGCGCCCCGCCGCCGTCGAGCAGCTCCGCGTGCTCGGCCGTCAGGTCGGCGCGGCCGTCTTCAGCGAGCCGACCGACCCGGTCTCCGTCGCCCGGCGCGGGGTCGCCGAGGCGATCCGCGTCGGGCGCGACGTCGTCGTCATCGACACGGCCGGCCGGGTCGCGGTCGACACCGCGCTCATGGACGAGGTGGCAGCCGTGGCCCGGGCGACGTCACCCCGCTACACGTTCCTCGTCCTCGACGCAATGACCGGCCAGGACGCCGTTGCGACGGCGGTCGCCTTCCACGGCGCGCTGCCGCTCGACGGGGTGATCCTCACCAAGCTCGACGGCGACGCGCGGGGAGGCGCCGCCCTGTCGGTCGCCAAGGTCGTCGGCCGCCCGATCGCCTTCGTCTCGACCGGCGAGCGCCCGGCGGATTTCGAGACGTTCCGGCCGGACCGGATGGCCGGCCGGATCCTCGGCATGGGAGATGTGCTGTCGCTCGTCGAGCGCGCCGAGCAGAACCTCGACGGCGACGCGACGGGGCGGGCGATGGAGCGCATGCGCCGCGGACGCTTCACCCTCGAGGACTTCCACGAGCAGCTCCAGCAGGTGAAACGACTGGGTCCGCTCTCGGGGATCGTCGGGATGCTGCCGGGGCTCCCCAAGGAGATGCGCAACGCCGCCGTCGACGAGGGGAGCATCACGCGGATCGAGGCGGTCATCCGCTCGATGACGCCGGACGAGCGCAACGACCCGGCAATCATCAACGGGTCGCGCCGGACCCGGATCGCCACCGGCAGCGGGACGCGACCCGCCGACGTAAACGACCTCCTCAACCGGTTCAAGGAGATGCAGAAGCTGATGCGTTCCTCTGGGATGATGGCGCAGGCCCACCCCGGAGGACGGCGTCAGAAACGCAGGGGTGGCAGGGTGACGCCCGCTAGCCGCTAGCCGGCGCGATTTCGGCGCCGGACTTCGATCGACACCACAGAAAGCGAGAAAGACGTGGCCGTGAAGCTCCGCCTCAAGCGGATGGGGAAGAAGAAGCAGCCGACGTATCGGATCGTCGCGGCGGACAGCCGCTCGCCCCGGGACGGGCGGTTCATCGAGGCCATCGGGACGTACGCGCCGCGCGCGGACCCGTCGCTCATCGAGGTGGACAACGCCAAGGCCATCGCCTGGTTGGTGAAGGGCGCGAAGGCGAGCGAGGCCGTGCGCAAGATTCTCGAGATCTCCGGCGCGTGGGGTGAGTTCGCGGCGTTGAGGCCAGCCAAACCGGCGAAGCCGGCGCGCAAGAAGAGCGAGGCGGCCAAGAAACGGGCCGCGGCCAGAAAGCCCGCCAAGAAGGCGGAGAAGAAAGCGGAGAAGAAGGCGGAGAAGAAAGCGGAGAAGAAGCCCGCCAAGAAACGGGCCGCGACCGTCGAGGCGCCCGCCGAACCCGAGGCACCCGAGGCGACGCCCGCTGCCGCAGAGGCGACGCCAGATGGCGTCGCGGACAACGCTGAGACGACCGCCGTCGTCGACGGCGGGAATGACTGAGGAACCAATGGCTTCGGACACACCAGTTTTTGAAGGACCGGACTTCGGCTCGATCGACGACGCCGACGACGACGTCGACCTCGCCAACGACGTCGACCTCGCCAATGACGCCGACCTCGCCGACGAATCCGACGACGTCGGGCTCGATGCCGACGAGACCGAGGACGACGTCGAGGGCGAGTACGCCGCCGGCCCGGGATCCGACGACGACGCCGGCAACCGGGTCTCGGGCGGCGTCGCGCGCTCGGTCCTCGAGCACGTCGCCCGCTCGATCGTCGACGATCCGGACGCCGTCGTCGTGACGGCCGACGCGGGACGCAATGGCACGCGGTTCGATCTGCACGTCGCGCCCGGCGACATGGGGCGGATCATCGGCAAGCGCGGCCGGGTCGCGCAGGCGCTGCGCGTGCTCATCCGTTCGGCGGCGGCTCGCGACGGATCGGACGCCTCCGTCGACATCGTCGACTGACCGGCGGGCGCATGGCGCTCCTCGAGATCGGCAGGGTCGTGAAACCCCACGGGCTCGCCGGTGAGGTCGTCGTCGTCTTCGTCTCGAACCGGCCCGAGCGACTCCAGCCCGGCTCGCGCTTCACCATCGTGGCGGACGGGGACGGGCCGGTGCCGGAGGCGCTCACCATCGCTGCGGTCCGGCCACAGCGAGGGTGCCACCTCGTCGCCTTCGAGGGGGTCACCGACCGTGACGCGGCGGAGCGCCTGCGCGGCGCCGTGCTTGTCGCCGAGCCACTCGCTGACGATGCGGCGCTGTTCGTTCACGAACTCATCGGCGCCGAGGTCGTCGACACGGCCGGTGTCGTGCACGGCACGGTGACCGCGGTCGAGGCGAATCCGGCGAGCGACCTCCTCGTCGTCAACGGGTCGCATCTCGTCCCGGTCCGCTTCGTCGTCTCCCACTCGCCCGGCCGGGTCGTCGTCGACGTCCCCGAGGGGATCTTCGAGTGACGGCGGACGGAGCCTCACCCGCCGACGGCGCGGGCGTGGCGGCCGCGCTGCGGGTCGAGGTGCTCACGATCTTCCCCGAGCTCGTCTCGGGCTACTGCGCGGGGTCGATCTTCGGGCGGGCGATCCGCGCCGGAACGGTCGAGATCACCGTGCACGACCTGCGGATCGGCGCGACGGGCCCGCACCGCTCCGTTGACGACGCGCCCTTCGGCGGCGGGGCCGGGATGGTGCTCGCCCCCGGGCCGGCCTTTGCCGCCGTCGAGGCGATCGTCCCGGTCCGCCCCCTCTACCTTCTCAGCCCGGCCGGACGGCGGCTCGACCAGGGCCTCGTCGAGGAACTGCAGGCCAAGGGGGCGTTCTCGCTGCTGTGCGGCCGCTACGAGGGGGTCGATCAGCGAATTGCCGACCACCTCGTCGACGGCGAGATCTCTCTCGGGGACTTCGTGCTTGCCGGGGGGGAGCTCGCCGCGCTGGCGGTCGTCGAGGCCGTGGCGCGCCTCGTGCCGGGTGTGGTCGGCAACTCGGAATCGCCCGCCGAGGAGAGCTTCACGACGGGGCTGCTCGAGTACCCGCAGTACACGCGTCCGGCGGTGTTCCGGGGCTGGGAGGTGCCCGAGGTCCTGCGCGGCGGCGACCACAGCGCCGTCGCCGCCTGGCGGCGCGCCGCGGCGCTTGCCCGCACGATCGAGCGCCGACCGGACCTCATCGCGGCGCGCGGGGGCCTCGATGAGGACGAGGTGCGGCTGCTCACCGAGCACGACTATCCTCTAGATGCTGCAACGCCGCTCGCGACCTCGGTTCGGCGGCGGCGCGCCCCCGCGAAGGAGCCCGACGGACCATGAACCCCACCGACCTCGTTGACCGCGCGACGCTGCGCGACGACATCCCCGATTTCCGCCCCGGTGACACGGTGAAGGTGCACGTCCGCGTGGTCGAGGGCAACCGTGAGCGGATCCAGATCTTCCAGGGCGCGGTGATGCGCCGCCAGGGCTCCGGCGCCCGGGAGACCTTCAGCGTCCGCAAGGTGAGCTTCGGCGTCGGAGTCGAGCGGACGTTTCCCGTCCACTCGCCGATCCTCGCCAAAATCGAGGTGGTGTCCGAGGGCGACGTCCGGCGCGCGAAGCTGTACTACCTGCGCGACCGGGTCGGGAAGGCCGCGAAGATCAAGGAGCGTCGCGCTACGCGCTGAACCGGTGATCGGAGGCTGGCGATGAGGAGCCGACGTTGAGCGCCGAAGAGGACCTGGATCAGTTCGAGGCGGAGATCGAGCTCGCGCTGTACCAGGAGTACCGCGCGGTGCTGCCGATGTTCCGCTACGTCGTCGAGACGGAGCGCCGCTTCTACCTCGCGAACGAAGTGACGGTGACCCCCCACGAGGGAGCCGGGGCGACGCACTTCGAGGTCGAGCTCGGCGACGCCTGGGTGTGGGACATGTACCGCCCCGCCCGTTTCGTCGCGTCGGTGCGGGTGGTCACCTTCCGGGACGTGAACGTCGAGGCGCTGCCCGAGAAGGAGATCTGAGGCCCGACCCGGGCGTCCGTTTCGCCTAGAGCGGGTCGACCGCGACCTTCCCGTCGTCGGCGACGGTCTCGGTCCAGCCGCGGCCGTCCCAATAGCGCATGGCGTGCCGGCCGGTGACGTCGGAGTACCAGCCGAAGAGCGGTGACTGCCCCGACCCGTCGTCGGGGGGCGCGAACGCCGGCGCGAACGAGCTCGGCCCCGGGGCGATCTCGATCGGCGGGATGGTGTCGGTCGCCGTGGCCCGTGAGCCGCCGAAGGCGAAACCGCTCGTCGCCGGCTCAGAGCCCCCGGGGGTCGGGCTCGGGCGGGGCTGCGGGCGCGTCGTGAATTCGGCGACGATCTCGAGGATGATCCCGAACGGCTGGAGGATCGCGCAGACAAAGGCCCAGACGACCGAGGGGAGCCGCCACGGGGTGACCCCGCGCATCATGTGGTGCCGCGTCGAGATGCGGTAGCCGAGGAGAGCGAACACCACGGCGAAGAACGCCGAGAGCGCGAGCTCACCGTTGCTGCCGCCATAACCGAAGGAACTGAGGCCAACCGCCCCGCTCACGAGGTTTCTCCGTCGTCTGTGCGTCGTCTGTGCACGCCGCGCCATCGAAGTCTACCGCCCGGTTCGGCGTTTTCTGACCGGCCCGCCAGCCCATTTCCTCTGTGGCCTCACCCTTGGCGCCAAAGCGTGCCGACTCGCGCCGAGCCGTGCGGGAGAGCCGTTGGGTGAGGCGGGGCGATGGACGTTCCCGGAGATGACTCCTGAGCGCTTCTTGTGGCGGGGCGAGGTTTCCGGGGACGGTGGCACGACCTGGCGGCTTAACCAAGTGATGACCGGCCACGGGGAGGCGGGGTAGTTCCGGCCCGCACCTGGATCCGACGATCGCCAGGCGGATGCGGGATCCGCTCGTTTCGTGAATCCGATCCGGTCCCATTGCGTGGCCGGCTCCCCGGCGAAGAGGCGTCTACCAGTCCAGTTGACGCGTTGCGCGCCGCTCCCAGCACGATCCATGCCAGTGGCGGCGCTCCGCCGGGTCGGCGAGCGGGACGACGACGACGTGGCCGACGCCCGGGGCGATCTCCTGTCGGCAGCCGGGGCAGCGGTAGGGCTTCAGGGCGGCGTGGGGCTGGATCGCCCGGATTTCGGCCGTCCGTCCGGTGAGCGGGTCACGGACGAACACGGCGGGGACGTGTCGCGGACCTTTCGAGCGCGGACGGGCCACGAGGCATTATCGCCGCCGCGAACGGGCCACCGGGCGTACGCCCTCCGGATTCGCTACAACGTCGCGGTGGGAATCGTGACGGTGGGCGTCCGGTTCTGTCTCTCCGCGTCCGAGGGTCCTGGCCCGTCGCCCGACGGCGACGTGGGTGCGGTCGTGCGTCTGGCGGTGGCGGCCGAGCGGGCGGGCGCCGACGCCGTCTTCGTCGATCGTGGCCGCGGGCCCGTCGACCCGTTCGTCGTCCTCGGTGCGCTCGCGGCCGTGACGGAGCGGGCGCTCCTCGGCTGGGTCGCGACGCCGGTCGACGACCGACACCCGGCGGTGCTCGCCAAGACCGTCGCCGCGCTCGACGTGTGCTCGGCGGGCCGCGCGCTGGCCTGTCTCGGGACCGGCGTCCGTCCACCCCGGGGCGGCCTCGACGAGCTCGGCGAGGCGCTCGACGTCGTCCGTTTGATGCTCGACGTGCCGGCTCCGACGTACGCCGGCCGGTATTTCTCGGTGAGCGGGGCCTGGAACGAGCCGCGCTATCGGCGCGCGATCCCGGTGCCGGTCGGCGTGCTCGTCCCGCTGCTCGTCCCGGCCGGGCACGGGGAGTCACCTTGTGCCGCGGGTGATCTCGCCGACTTGGCCGTCCGGCACGCCAATTGTTGTTTTGTTGAGATCGGCGCCGGTAACCGCGGCATGCGTGACGTCACACGCCGGACCGCGGCAACCAACTTCCCGGTCGTCGCGATCGTCGGGGTGGGAAGGGACGCTTCACCCGGCGCCGTCGCGCGCGCAGCTGGGCGCGCCCTCGCTC
>Ga0326727_10023155_pt1 | contig 11898 bp, 9 predicted proteins | sample MB2enrmetagenome_FD_207643 | JGI IMG/M metagenome (GOLD analysis project Ga0326727, IMG submission 207643) | Lab enriched peat soil microbial communities from McLean, Ithaca, NY, United States - MB29MY | ecosystem: Environmental > Terrestrial > Soil > Wetlands > Peat | place: USA: New York... | reverse complement strand
ACGACATGCCCATTCGCGAAGAAGAGCCTAAGACGATCAAACAGCCGACCGCCGAAAAGGTAGGAGGGCTCGCCCGCAAAGGCGTTGGTTGGTCTGCTCTCCAGTTCTTCGGCCGTCAGGGCATCAGTCTTGTCGCAACGGCCATTCTGACCCGGATCCTCGCCCCAGGCGATTATGGGCTGATGGCCATGGTCATGACCCTCACTGCTCTGTTCGACGTTTTCAGTGACCTCGGCCTTTCCTGGGTTACGGTGCAAGAACCCGACCTCACCCGGGTACATGTGGACAATCTGTTCTGGATTGGCACTGCAGGTGGATTTGCTCTCTGGGGCATTTGCGCTGCGTCGGGGCCGGCTCTGGACGCTTTTTACGGCCGCAACGACCTCGGCCCAGTTGCTGCTGCCGCGGGGGCCGGCTTCGTTTTCAGCAGTATGGCCATTCAGCCCACTTCGCTTCTTCGCCGCCAGCTTCAGATCAGTACGATAGCCCGCGCAGAAATCACTTCCCAGGTTGTCTCGTCTCTTTTGGGCGTAACCGTCGCCTTCCTCGGCGGACGGTACTGGGCGCTGGTCATGCTTGGCCTTAGCAAGCAGTTCACTTATTTGGTTCTCATCTTCTGGCGGGCCCGATATTGGCCGGCACTTCCTCACCAACTCTTATCGATGACTCGCTTCGTGCGTTTCGGCGCCTATCTGAGCGCCAATGGTTTTCTTGTGTACATCGCCCGCAACCTTGACAACGTACTTGTTGGTAAGTTCTGGGGCGCCGAACAGTTGGCATTTTACTCCCGAGCCTACTTCCTGATGTTGCTCCCGGCTTCAATCGCCACCGGTATTCTCGCTACGGTAGCCGTCCCCGCGCTCTCCGCCGTTTCTCACGATCGCGAGCGTATGGGAGCGGCTTTTCGTAAAGGCCTGCGCGCAATTTCCGCCCTTGCGTTTCCACTTGCCATCGGCCTGTGCGTTGCCGCACCCGGAGCAGTCCGACTCATTTACGGCCCCAAATGGACGGCTGTCGTTCCGCTGCTTCGCTGGCTCTGCCTCGCTTCAATCTCACAGCCCATATATATGACAGTAGGCTGGCTTTATATTTCTGTCGGCAAGGGGCGCGAAATGTTCTTCTGGAGCCTTACGCAGGCCATTATTCTCGCCATCACATTTACGATTGCTGTGCGTTGGGGTGCAACCGGCGTTTCGGCAGCATACGGCATCGTGGCCACCGGATGCATTGCGCTACCAGGTCTTTACGCAGCTCACCGCGCTTCCGCTCTGCGATACGTGCCAAGCCTCCTTGTCCTTCGCAGGCCGCTCGTCGCTGCCGTCACAATGGGCGCAGCTGCGTGGCTGGCGGGCGCTCTCGTCTCCCGGCTTGGCTGGTCATGGGGAGCAGTACTTGCTGCACAGGTTTTGATAGGCGCCATTGTCTACTTATGCGTCTTCGGATTGCGCTCTCTTGTCGAGTCCCTTTTTGCACGCCCTATCCCTGAGGATGCGTGGAAACAGTTCAAATTTCCATCCTTCTCGCTGGGGCAATGGGTAGCTTGATGAACATCCTCGTAGCGACCACAGACAATCTCGAAGAACACACGGCTGGCGCCAACTTTGTTTTAAGTATCTCTCTTGCGCTTTCCGATATTGGTCATAAAGTAAGTCTCCTTCATCCTGACGCTCCAGACTCGATCCTCAGGCGCAACGAGAGATACTCCGCAATCGAGTCAATCCCGGTCATCTGGATTCCGGTTCGCGGCTGGGCCCGTGTCTTTCCGTACTTTTTCGCCGCGAAGTTTAATTCGCTGGTTAAAGACGATCAACGGCGGTTTGACTGGGTGCTTCTCCGTGTCGTCCCCACTCGAAGCACCCTGGTCGCGATCGAGAACTGCAGGATTCCGATGGCTACCATTCACTTCGAAGCATATTTTTCACGCCCCGAGGTGCGCAAAGCTGCAAAGAACATTGCTCTCTTCATTCACAACTACAAACCTGAATATATACGAGGCAAAGCGGCACAAATTAATGTGCCAACCGAGCGATTTCTTCACATCTATTACAACGCAGTTGCGCCTGAGGCTTTCAGCGTTACAGCGGCACCCAGTGAAATTCGTGTCCGTTACGGCCTAGATCGAAACTCTCTGATTCTGGTGCATGTTTCTAGTTTTCGCTGTCATCACGATTTTGACACATTGCTTGAGGCGGCCTCCATGGTTAAGTGTCGTTACCAGATCGTGTTCGTCGGCACCGGTTCTCGCGAAGAAGAGATTCGTTCCAAAGCCGTCGCTAATCGCATCAATGCGCGGTTCCTTGGGAATCGCTCCTTATCAGAGGTAGCGGAGCTTTTGACCGCAGCCGATCTTTGCGTCGACCCGCTTATGCCGTTCTATGTATCCGATGATAACCTCCGGCCGGCGAAGCTTTGGGAGTATCTTGCCAGCGGCCGACCCGTTATTGAGTCCATCGATGTCAACCTACCTGTCGCGGATTGGGCCCACGAACACCTTTCTCTTGTGCCTGCCGGCGATGCCGCCGCCCTCGCTGCCGCCATTACTGATATTCAATGCCACCAAGAGTACTGGTCCGAAAAGGCAGCTAGAGCCCGCCAGTGGGTTTTCGCGAACCACACCTGGAAGCAGGTCGCAGAAGAGATTATCGCTGCTTTCGATCAGCCATCGAGAGTGAAGGTAGAAGCGTGAGCGAGCCCACCGTGCGAGTTGCCGTGTTATTGCCTGTGTACAACGGTGCGAAATGGCTTGCCGAGACGTTAGGAGCGCTGTATGCGCAAACCTATAACGACTACGCAATAGTTGCGGTCGACGATTGCAGCACCGATTCATCGTACGAGATATTGGTGAAAGCCGCCGAACGGGATCCGCAGCGAGTACATGTTTCGCGAAATGAATCCAGCCAGGGAGTGGCCGGCAACTGGAATTGCTGCCTGCGCATGCAAAGAGCATGCTTACCTAAAGTGGACTATATTCTTAAAGTGGACCAGGATGATGTTCCGGACAAGACTCTTATCGAAACAGCAGTGAAGGTGCTTGACGACGATATCCAAGCAGTGCTGTGCCATTTCCGTCTCCGCTTACTCGCCGATGACGGGAGCGAAGGATGTTCATTATTGGCGGACGCATTGCGGCGGCACGGCTGGCCTCTGGACGTGAGCCACAGAATGCCAGCAGGGGAAGCGATCTGGTTACTGATCCGTTTCGACAATTTCATCGCGGGGTCAGGTGCGGTTATCCGGCGGACCTCTCTCGAGAGCCTTGAAAGTCCATTCCTGAACTGCAGTTTTCAGTGGGCCGCGGACCATGAGTTATGGACGCGGTTGGCAACATTGGGACCGCTTCGGTACGTGGCCGAGACGGGCGTGTACTGGAGGCGACATCCTGAGAATGCGACGGCACGGACTAGCTTAATTCGCAGGCGTAGAGAAAACTGGCTGATCGTATGGTGGGGACTACGGCATCTAATTAGAAGATCCTCGGTCAGAAGGATTGTGTCTGTCTTGCCGTCGGTCGGCTTGCGATGGTTGGGAACTCGAATGTCGTGAGCAATCCGGACAGTCAAGTAAAAAGTGCAGATGCCGAAAACACGCTTGAATGACAGGCTTATTCAATTGAGATGACCGAAGCAAGAGGTGACGGCCAGACAGGAGGATTTGCCGGGGCCTTGCCTTTCCCTTCCGCATTCGAACGGCCCGGAAGCCGGTTGTGTTTATTTGGACTAAAACCCAAGAGTGTTCTCACGGACTGAACCAGGTGGGAGCTCGAGGTGGCTCGCGGTGAAGGGGAGTAATGAGAATGCTGCATCGCCGAGGTTCTCGCTGCCGTTCATGGTAGTTCAGAGAATTTACCCAAAGCGGCCATTCCGCTTGTCAATCAGATCTTCGCGATTCCCACCGCGTATTTGCTGCCGATGTAGGGTGATGTAACACAGCATATATCAACTATGGATCCAATCACGTGAACACTCTTTCGCCGCGGGTTGCAATTCTGCTGCCGGTATACAACCGAGAGGAGCTTCTGCCATCCACGATCCAAGCTATACGCGTACAGTCCTTTACCGACTACGTCATCGTCGCCGTCGATGATGCCAGCAGCGACGGGTCTTGGTCGATTCTCCAGGCCGCAGCGAAGCAGAATCCGGATCGCTGGATTATCGAACGCAACAAAAAGAACCTGGGCGGTGCGGCAAACATGAATCGCTGTCTCGCCATCCAGCGCAAGGGGGCACCACAGGCGGCCTATATCGTTAAGGTTGATAGCGATGACCTCATTTCCCCCGAGCTTATCGAATCTGGTGTCCGTGTCCTGGACAACGACCCTGACGCCGTTCTCTGTCACTTTCGGACGTTGAAAGTCGGGGAAGAAGGCATTGAAGATCTGGCCAATTGCGATTTCGGCGAAAAGCTCGCCCGATATGGCTGGTCTCGTTTTGCTTCTCATCGCATGACTCCGGTTGAAGCTCTGCGGATGTTCATTCGTTTCGATAATTTCATTTCCTCGAGCAGTGGAGCGGTAATCCGAGTTCGCAGTTTGGAAAGCCTCACATGGCCTTGGTATAACGAGGGGTTTCGGCTGGAAGATTATGATCTCTGGAGCCGGCTCGCGCAGCGTGGTGCCGTACATTACGTGGCAGATGTGAACGTTTCTTTGCGCCGTGACGGAATGAGTAGGCTTGAAGGAACGCCGCTGTGCCGCCGCCGTGCCGAGGCTCGGCGAATCGCGCTCAGGTCATACTTCCGCAATTTGCCACTTCTTGGTCCGGCGTTGGTCCTGAAGCTCCTTCCGATCGTTTGCTACAAAGCATGGCTCCTGTTGACGTCGCCTTCTTACCGATCAGAATCCAGGTAGATACCTGTTCAATCACAAAGGTCTTATGTTGGACGAACCCTCCCCACAAAGTAGATGCGACGTCGTTATATCTTGCTTCAGGATATTGATCTCCGACACGTTTTTGCAGCGATTACAAGCGGGACAATTCGGCGCACGGGCTTTATTTCGTTTCTGATAATGCAAACGCCAGCGTTTGCTCAGAAAGCGTTAGATCAGGGCTAAGGAATGATGAGTTAAGCAGCACACGGAGGATTGAATGAAAGTTGGGATTGTAGGTTTTGGATTTGTGGGGCAGGCAATGAAGGCGCTTTTTCAGAATGCAGTGATCTACGATCCGCTAAAACCCGAAACATCGGGCACGAGAGAGGATCTGAACTGCTGCGATGTGGCGTTTGTGTGCGTACCCACCAATATGATGCCAGACGGCTCCTGTGACACGTCAATTGTCGAAGATATAATGCGATGGCTTGAGACTCCATTGATCGTCATTCGCTCAACGATCGCGCCTGGCACCACGGATTCTCTCAAAACGCGGTACCCGAAGAAGCGCATTGTTTTTCAGCCCGAGTATGTGGGTGAGACTACGGCCCATCCGCTCCTGGACGAGTCAGCCCGGACCTTTTTGATTTTCGGTGGGGACCCGGAGGATTGCGACTTTGCTGTGAGAATCTATCAGCATGTTTACAACTCCCGCGTCCATATTCGAATCATGAGGCCCATCGAAGCGGAAGTTGTGAAGTACATGGAAAACTCGTTCATCGGGACGAAGGTACTGTTCATGAACGAATTTGCGGGAATTGCCAAGGCATTTGGAGCCAACGTGAACGTGGTGCGTGAGGGATTCCTGGACGATCCACGAATGAGCCGCGACTTCACATTCGTATATGAACACAACCCTGGATTCGATGGGAAATGCCTTCCGAAAGACCTCAATGCGATCGTTCAGGCATCTACCAACGCCGGTTATAACCCGGAATTCATCCGTGCGGTTCTCCAGAACAACGATCGCATTCGAACCCAGAAGGGAAATTCGAAAGCCCCGGCGAACAATGAGCTTGATCGCGAGTTGGCCACAACCTTTACTGTGGAATAGACTTCATCGCTGTCTTTTGAGCATGCTTGCCTGCAATAACGCTCGGCTCGATGTGGAGGTCATCCGAGCTTATTGAGTTCGCGGTAGTGCATTTTCGATCTTTCAAATTCCTTTCCATGAATACTGTCGTCGATAAAACAGACTCCGTTGTGATCTTCAGTTTCGATTATCCGCCTCACGACGGAGGCATCTCGCGCTTGTGCGCCGCTATTGCGCACCAGATCGCGTCAGACTCGCATCACCTTCTTACACTGACTGAAGATGCAAAGATCTCCGACGGCCCGCAGTCGCCGACCCCGAAGGTAATCCGCGTCACCACCTTACGTCCCTTGCGGGAACTTGCCGCCCTGTGGAAGCTTCTCACACTTCCACGAAATGCGCTCATTGTCAGCGGCATTTGGTACCCTGAGGGGCTTCTGGCTCTTCTGGCTCGCCGACGCCGCACGGTTATTCTTGCCCATGGGCTTGAATTACGTAGCTCTGCTAGTCGTTTCAAACGCTGGCTTCGCGCCAGATTGCTAACCGCAGTCTGTCGTTCTGCGCGAGTGGTGGTTACCAACAGCGAATACACTGGCCGCCTCGTTGCTGCTGCTGTACCGGAAGCCCGCGTTGTTGCAATCCCTCTCGGTGTCGATCATCTTCGCTTTACACCTGACCGCGACCTTACTGTTCGCGACGCATATGCCCCTGCGGAGTGTTTCCTCATCGGCACGGTTGCTCGTCTTCACTCGTATAAGGGACACGACGTGATTCTCAACGCCATTGCTGCCCTCCCGGGTTCCTTGCGCGCACAGATCCGTTACCTGATTGCAGGCGTAGGCCCCTACCGCGCCGCGATTGAGCGCTGTATTGCTGACCTTGGCCTTGACCAGCAGGTGCGATTTCTCGGATACGTGAAGGAAGAAGAACTTCCACGGCTCTACCGTGCAATGGATCTCTTTGTTATGTGCACCCGAGAGCACACGGATACCCCAGAGGTTGAAGGCTTCGGACTGGTTTTCTTGGAGGCGCAGGCCTGCGGCACGCCCGTCGTAGGCACACGCACCGGGGGCATTCCTGATGCTATTCGTCATGGCGAAGGTGGCTGGCTGATCGAGCAGGACGATGTCGCGGCCCTTACATCCATCCTTAGTAGACTTATCAGCGACCGTTGCGCGCTTCGAGCCGCTGGCATCGCCGCTCGCCGCCGCGTCGAGCACGAGTGCACCTGGGAAATCTATTACCGCCGTTTCCTCGCTGGACTAGCAGAAAACGGGTTAGCCATTGGCTGATCAAGGTGCAACTGTAGTTGTTTGCACTCTTGGCCGCGGCGCCGTGGCTGCAAACTGCATTCGTGACCTCCTGGCGCAGACTCATCGCCCTCTCGAGATCTTCATCGTGGACCAGTCGAGTGCTGAAAGCTCTGAGCTTTGCGCCCTGGCGAAAATGTATCCCGACATCATCACCTGGAGACGTGTAGACTTTCGCGGGCTTCCTTCAGCGCGCAACTATGCGTGGCAACAAGCCCGTTTTGAAGCCATAGTCTACGTAGATGACGACATACACTGCGGCCCCGAATTAGTTAGTGAGCACCTCCGTATGCTCGAGTATCCGGGTGTGGGCATTGTCGCTGGAGGTATTGACGAAGACGGTCAAACGCCCGTGAACACTCGCTTTACGGGTTTCTTTGACTACTGGCGCGCTTTTCCGAGACGCGATTTCAACGCCAACGGCGAAAAGGATGTTGACCACGCTCCAGGCGGCAATTTTTCTGCCTGGCGATCGGTTCTCGCTACTCAAGGCGGCATCGACGAGGGCCTTCAGCAAGGCGCTGCTCTTTATGAAGAAACCGACTTCTGTCTTCGCGCCCTGCGCGCCGGGCATCGTATCCGCTTCAACGGCAAGGCGCGCCTTTTTCATCTTAGGGTATCTGGAGGCGGCTGTCGTATACCAGATATAAAACGCTACATCTTTGGACTGGCACATAATCGCTCGGTGCTCATCGTCCGCCACCTTCGCTGGTATCAACAAATCACCGCGCTGCTTGTGTTGGCACGCCTTGCGCTTTCTCATGCCGTTGCCTATCACGAGCCTGCGGTTCTTTCATGCGCCCTCAAGGGCGCAATTGCCGGCCGGTCTACAGGCCGAAAGAAGCCGCTCTGCACAAACTGGAGTATCTGACTGTAGCGAGCCAGTGTCCATGCTAGGGCTGGATTAGATTCGCTTTCAGCAGAGTCTGCGGTTCACAGCAACGTAAATAGCAATTCGTACGGCTCGGGTCGATCGCTAACCACCCAAAAGGAAGGCCCCGAATTGTGCCGGAGACATTGACCTCATGCCTGGGATCCCTCGTATCTCCGTTCTCTTACCCTGTTACAACGCGACCGGAACTCTATGCATCGCACTCGCATCATTGCTCGCTCAGACCTTTGAGGAATGGGAGTGTGTAGTCGTCGATGATGGATCATGCGACGATCCCGGTAGCCTTGTTGCGGCGGTCGGTGACCCCCGTATTCGTCTCATCCGTCTCAACCGCAATTTCGGAGCAGGGTTTGCACGGCAGATTGCTCTCGACGAAGCCCGCGGCGAGTTTATAACCATGCTTGATGCTGATGACTGGCTTTATCCACGCAAGCTCGAACTCCAGCTAGCTCTCCTGCAAAACAACCCGGACCTAACTGCCATCAGTTGTGGAATGGCAATCCTGAAACATGACCTTGGTCTGGTGGGTGTTCGGCGTCGGGTTTGCAGGGATGCTTTCGAATCTTTTGGCCCGCACAAAGAAATGGAGCGGCCATTACTGCCGTTTGCGCCCGCCATGATTCGAACTCGAGCTGCCCGTACACATCGATTTGATGCAGAACTCCGGCGCGCTGAAGATCTGGCTTGGCTAATGAAGATCCTTCCGGGTTGCAATTATGGCATTATGCCCGACGTTCTCTACGCTTATTGTGAGTACAGTTCGTTCAATCCCCGTAAGGCGGAGACAGACTTAGCATATGAGATGCGAGTCTTTGCTTCCTACCGGGATCATTTTCCTTTTGCCGCTCTTAAAGAAGAAATTAATATCGTTTTGAAATCGGCTATCTACCGAATTCTTCGCTGGTGTGGCTTGGCTGAATGGGCCGTGAAGCGTCGATCAATCTCGCCCTCAAGCTTTGAGATGGCCGCCTTCAGGCAAGCAGAGGCCGTTATTCGCGAGCGCGCGAATGCAATCTTTGGCTCCGCAGTAAATCTGCAGCCACCTGAGAGGGACTGTGCTTTTGCACCATAGTGAGCGTCTCGAGCTAAGTTCCTTGAATGATCGGAAACTGAATAAGACGCTCAATATCTGCAATATCGACCTTATGGCCTACAAGTTTCTCCTGCCATGGCTGCGCGCCCTCCAAAGTTATACCGAGGAGAATCACCTCGCGTGCTGCTTCGGGGTCTGCAAGGATAGGCTCGCCAAAGAGAATTTGGTGTTGCATCATCTCCCCATCCAACGGACCTGGAACCCATTCAGAAATCTCCGGGCATTGATTGCCACCGTACGTTTGCTACGCTCTGATCGATGGGACATCATTGTGGTGCATTCAGCCACGGCCGCGGCCGTGGCCCGCGTTGCATGCATGCTCACAGGCTTTCGTCCTGTTATGTATGTCATGCATGGCATGTATGCTACGGAACACACACCCTTCTTCCCTCGCATCATCTCGAACGCTGTCGAGCGCGTCCTCGCCGCGGTTACCGACGCGTTTCAATTTGTTTCTGAGGAGGACCTCAAAACCGCCCGCACGTCTGGTATTCTCAAGCGCCACCATCAAGCTTTTTGGGGTTGCGTCGGCGTCTCCGCGTCAATATTCCGTCCCGATCCCGAGATCGGAGCGGCCGTTCGCGAACGCTGGCAGATTCCTGCTGACGCCATCGTGGTGGGCGTTGTAGCCCGTGTCGTCCGCGAGAAGGGCTTTGTCGAGTTCTTTTCCATGGCGCGGGAAATTGCCGCTTCCGTGTCCTCCGTTCGTTTCATGATCGTTGGTGACAGCCTGCCGTCGGACCGCGATGGTATATTGCCGGAACTGAAAAGCTGGATTGTCCAAACCGGGATTTCGGATCGCTTCATCTTCGTCGGCTTTGCCGACGCTGTTTCTGATTACCTCAACTCCATGGATATTTTTGTCCTGCCCACGTACCGTGAAGGCTTCCCGGTCTCCGTGATGGAGGCAATGTCCACCGGTCTTCCCGTTGTCACTACAAGCATTCGCGGCTGCCGTGAGGCGGTTGTCCACGGAGTTACTGGCCTCCTTGTGCCCCCGCGCGACAGCCGTTCCCTAACAGATGCGGTTCTCTCTCTCGTACAAGACAGATCCAAGCGTCACGCCATGGGCGAGGCCGGCCGTAAGCGGATAATCGAAAGCTTTGAGGAGAAATCGATGGCCGATGCTTTCGTACGGCACCTGCTCGCTACCTGGCGAGCTTCGATCTCTGCTTCTGTAGCGAATTGCTAAGGAGAGGCGCCATGTACAAACACTTCGGGAAACGACTCTTTGATTTAGTCCTGATAATCTCTTTTGCGATCATCGCAGTGCCTGTCATGGTTGCCGTCATCCTGATTTCGCGCTGTTTGTTGGGACCGCCTATCCTTTTCACTCAGCGGCGCCTGGGCGTCAACGGCCATGAGTTTTATCTGCTTAAGTTCCGGTCCATGACTGATGCTCGCGACGCTTCGGGCCGCCTGTTACCAGACGCCGAACGTATCACTCCCTGGGGTCGGTTCCTGCGCAACACCAGTATCGATGAGTTGCCGTCGCTTTGGAATGTACTTAAGGGAGACATGAGTCTCATCGGCCCTCGTCCGTTTCCGGTAGGCTACGAGAAGTTATACACCCCTGAACAGGCACGGCGACTCTACGCCCTCCCTGGAATAACCGGCTGGGCAGGGGTCAATGGCCGCAACGCCCAGTCTTGGGAGAAGATCATCGAGTATGACGTCTGGTATGTTGACCATCTGACCTTCTCGCTAGACCTTCGCATTCTTTTCCTCACTATTCGAGTCGTCCTGTGTCGCGAGGGTATCGATCGCGGTGAACACAACCACAACTCAGAATTTCAGCGTCGACTTGAGGTCGCCGCGCGTGAGCATATGTGGCCAGGCTTCTAGGCCGATGTCTATTTCCGTACGCGTCTTCGATACTGTCAGCACTTACCGTGCCCTTCGCGAACAAGTCGCCGCACTGTTTACCGCTGTCTTTAATCGCCCTTTTCCAGCCGCCACATGGGACCAGTGGTACTTCGAAAACCCTGGAGGACCACCGATCGTAGCGGTGGGTTTTGACCAAGATCGAGTCGTTGCCCATCACGCTCTCGTCCGTCAAACGCTTCAAAGCCCCGCAGGGGAATTGCTACGCTGTGTCCTTTCCATCAGCACGATGGTACATCCCGAATACCGTAAACTTGGCGCCTTCGTGCAGTTGGTTGAAGCTGTCCACATTAGAGCTGAACAAGCACGCATTCCTTTCATCCTTGCATTTCCCAATTCCACTTCGGCACCGTTCTTTCACAAACTTTGCGGCTACACTCCGATCCGAGAAACGGAGCTCATGAATTGGAAGCCTGTGCCGGCGGTGAAGGAAGGAAGAAACGCAGCCGCAGAGATTTACAGTGCTCCACACTGTTCTCCTATCGTGAATCAATGGTCCATTCCCTGCGATTCCGAATATTGGATCTGGCGAACCCGTGTTAATCACGCGGTGCGTCAAACGCTAGATAACAACATCCAGATCGTTTATGTCGTTCTCGAACATACTACGTTGATGCTCCTCGATGTGGAAACCCCGCAATTCTCGGACGTTTGGATTCAAATCGCTGCTCTCGCGAACAGCCTTGGTCTTACGGAAATCAGACTCACCCGATACCACGCAGAGCTTATCGGCGTTTCCGCCTCCAGTCTCGTTTCACATCAAGGTTACGTTGTGCGCTTCTACGTTTTCCCGATTGCGCAAACTGTTCCTCCGATTCG
>Ga0326727_10023154_pt1 | contig 11899 bp, 5 predicted proteins | sample MB2enrmetagenome_FD_207643 | JGI IMG/M metagenome (GOLD analysis project Ga0326727, IMG submission 207643) | Lab enriched peat soil microbial communities from McLean, Ithaca, NY, United States - MB29MY | ecosystem: Environmental > Terrestrial > Soil > Wetlands > Peat | place: USA: New York... | reverse complement strand
GTCACCGGCAGGGTCCACTCTGTACGCTTCGGAGAGTTCGGGAGTGTCGTAGACGTTGACGCTCAACAAGTCTCCGGGCATGATGCGCAGTTCGGAGAAGTCTTTGGGAAGAACGACTGGCCCCAGGCCTCCATTCGCTGCTCCGGCCTTGCCCATGGAAGAACCCTGGCCCGATCCGCCCAGCTGCGTCTGAGTAGTTGGAGCCGCCGATGTGGCCTGCGCGCTTCCAGGCAGAGTCATCATTGCCGGCTGCAAGGCGATGCCGAGCAGGAGCAGGAGCCCGCGCCTCAAAGGTACCCTACTTTTCGCCATAATAGCTCTGCACATTGTATCCATAAACACTCCGATATTCCGTTGCAGACATGTCCACTGCTTCAATCACTATGCCCAGAATATGAATGCGGTTCCGAGCAAGCGTCTGGACGAAGCGACGTAACGCCTTTCGAGAAGTTCGACCCGCGCGCAGTACGCCGATGGACCCATCGCAGTGAGTGCCCACGATAATCGCATCGGCGACCGGCAGGACCGGGGCATTGTCAACAAGCACGAGATCGAACCGTGCCCTTGTGGCTTCCAGTATTTTTCCGATTTCGCCCGATCCAAGCAGCTCGGAGGCGAGCGGGGATTGACGGCCAGCAGACAACAGGGATAGGTTCGGCTCCACCGGATGCGGCACAATGGCTTCGCCAAGGGGCTTCAAGCCCGCAAGGACATCCGCCAGACCATCTTCGCGCGCGACCCGAAACAGGGCGTGCTGCCGGGGGCGCCGCAGGTCGGCGTCGATAATCAGCACCTTCAGGCCGGTGCTGGCAAAGGCAAGCCCCAAATTATAGACAGTGTACGATTTGCCTTCCCCGGGAAGAGCGCTGGTAATGGACAGAACCTTCAGCTTGCGTCCAACGCCAGAGAGGGTCAGCCCCGATCGCAAGCTGCGGAACGACTCCGCCGTGGCGCTTTCAGGAGCGATCAGGAAGGAACTTGATTCTGTGGCCAGGGGGCCTTCCCTCGGCTTGGCCTCCATGCGGTGAAATGGAATCATTCCAAGTACCGGCAGATTCGATAACTGCTCCACCTGGAAGCTGTCCGCCACCGTGTCGTCCTGGCTTTCCATCAGGTATGCCAGAGCGATACCCAGAAGAAGGCCGCCAAAGAGTCCGGCGACAGGGAAGAGCACTGGCTTCGGCATCCAGGGGGTGCCGGGAGGACGAGCCGGATCGGCTACGGTCACATTCGTCGCACTGTCGCCCGCATCGATGTTCGCTTCCTGCAGCTTGGCGAAGAGAATGTCGTAGAGTTCCCTGGTAGAGCGCGCCTGCTCCATCAGAACTCCAAGCTGCACCACGTCGTCATTCATCTTGCTGGTGATTGTCTTTTGCGCATCGAAACTGGCACGCAGAGCATTTTCATTCTGTTGCGCCAGGACAAGATCGTTCTTCGCGCGCTGCTTGATCTTCCCCATCTCGGCTTGAATCTGATCGTGCAGCGACTTCAATTGATTGTCGATGTCGGCCAGATGAGGATTTTTTTGGCCATACTTGGTTGCTGCGGAAGCACGCGCGACCTGCGCTGCCGCCTCCTGCTCGCGCAAGTTCGTCAGCATCTCCAGGCCTCCGCCCTGGGAGATGACGGTCGAGTTGCCAAGCCCCGCAAGGGTACCGGTCCCAAGCCCGGCAACCAGATCCGGATTTTCGGTTGCCGTCAGGCGGTAGATTGCCTCCTTCTCAATGCGCGCAGCTTCTGCCTGGGTTACTTCATCGTTCAGGGCCCCCAGCCGGTCCAGTTCCGGTATGTGTGCCACGCCGGCACCACCGCCGCTACCGCCAGCGCCGGCCGAAGATGAGGATCCGCCAGAGATGGAAGCCAAGCCCAGCATCGAGGCCGAGAGATTATGCGTGTGCTCGAACTCCGCTACGGCTTGCTGCGTCTTGGTAACCTGGTCGGAGAGACCTCCCAACTGGGCAGAAAGCCACTGCGACACATCTTTGGACGAGGTGAAGTTTGAAGTGAGCAGGTAGGTCTTGTACTCTTCGGCGATCTGGTTCGCAATCCTGGCCGCCTGGACCGGATCCTTGCTTGTGTATGTAATGGAAATAAGGCGCGAGTTCTTTAGCTCTTCGACTTTTAGATGGCCCTCGAATTGCTCGATGAGCGCTTCCCGTCTCCGCGCGGGCAGGGCATCCGCACTCACTTGAGGACCCTCCGCCTTGCTAAGAGGGTTCGGATTCTCAAGGCGGAGCATTCCCATTTTGCTCATCACGTTCAGAGCGATCGTGTTGTCCTGCAGAACGGCAATTTGGGTCTCCATTTTGACCTTCAGGTCATCGGCGCCGCCCGATGCCGCCGAGGCGAGGCTGGAGAGAACACTGCTTCCGCTCTGCTTATCCTCGTTGATTTCGATGATGCTGGTAGCTTTGTATCTCGGAGTCATGACAAAGCAAACTAGGATGGCGGCCAACGTGCAAAAGATCGCACAACCAGCAACAATGGCCTTCCGTTTCCACGGGACTAATGCCAATTCCCTGAGAGATATCTCATCCTCCGGGTCGGAGAAGCGATCCCTCATTACGGGCTGACCCTCTGGTCGGTCGGTTTGGTTTTCATTCTGGTCGGTCAAGTGGGTATGTTTTCTCCCGTCTTTGGCTGGTGGTTATTATCATACGGCGTAGGTACCCCTCAGCAGGATCACCGAATGCACACGATCGCCGGAAGTGGGGCGGGGGCTGGCGGAGTGGGCCTCAGTGGGGAAGGTCCGCGCCCCGTCGAGTGATTACCGTGCAACTAATTGGGAAAAACAATTTCTATCCGCTCGATATCTTGCTGCCGATTTGTCCGCTGTCCTGGCATTTGTCGTTCTGGAGACCAAAGGGCTTTCGAAGGCCAGAGACTGAGAAGCGATCCTCAAGAGAAACCTTGCCTGACCTTCGACGCGATGCTTCCAGAAGCGCCTCATTTGCCATGCGCTGCAATTCCAAAAAACCGCCCACCGAGCAGCTCCCTTTCGAGCCTCGCCGAAGCGAAACAAAGGCCTGGCGCAGGAAGAAGCACTGCGCCGCTGGCTTGGAACATCGCACCCGCCCCATCCCGGCGCTGCCAGAGGGAATGCTGTCGCCCCGCGGATGGCCTTCCCGGAAGCTTTCCCCGAGAGCTATCCCAGCGGTTGGGGTGGCGTCCTGAGCGGAGTGGCCGCCGGCAACTCCTCGAGGCGGTCGAGACGATGCAGGACGCGTGGCTTGACCCTGCCCTACATCCGCCGGTTATGCACGACGTGCAGATGAGTTCTGGCACCCCCGGCCGACGAGCGCGCCGGCAAGCCGGCACTCCTGTGTCGCTACGTTGCACACATGTCAGTGGGAGCAACAGTTGAAAAGTGTCGATGTTACCCACTATGCGGGCGCTGGAATCTCAATCTGGAAGATATCGCGGTGTGTGGAATCAACAGGCTGCAGTCACCTTGCGTTCCCGGCTGCAAAAGATGAGCTTGGGGTTGCTCACAAGATACCTGCGCTGCGCGAAGCAGACCGGCGGGGAAATCTTCTTGTCTCCCGGATACTGTCTTGGGGCCCTTTTCCACTGACCCCAGTTTCTCTAGACTACGCACTGGTGCGATCCAATTGTGAGATTTCACCAACAATTAGCCGGTCCATCCACTCGCACCCACGATGCCGTGCTATTCAATTTTAGACATAGCTTCGCTTCCCTCACCTGGGTGGGGTTTTTCCACAGATCACCTTCATTGTGACTATAAACACACCCCATACAGGGGTTTTATCCTGCCGAACGAGAGCATACGCCCTCGCCCGATGCGACCCGGCTGATCAGCAGACCCCAGTAAGCGATTTTCATATGCTAACAATAACTGTTGCATCAGTCAATATGAAAGCGAGCGGATTTAAGGCGCCAAACCGGCCTGCCAGGCCCCCCCTCTCCGACCACACGTAGCTCGGTATCTCCCGTTATTTGTTTTGGATACCGGCGCTGACGAGTTTGGGACGCACACAGCGCGCATGGGCCGCAGCCGGACGATCCCGCGCCAACGTCCGTCTATCTCGGAGACGGCGTCGGGGCCCCGTCTACAACGGCAACGTGGTCGTCCTCATCGATGACAACTCCGCTACCACGGCCGAACTGTTCGTCCACGCCATCCGATTGGAACGTCGCGGCAGGGTCATCGGCAATCGTTCCGCCGGAGCTGTGCAGGAAGCGCGGGATTTTGATGAATCCACCGGAACCGACGACAAACCCTACTCGGGCCTCCCCGTCACCACGGCAGACATTCTCACGACCGATGGGAAGGGCCTGGAGAACACAGGTGTCCGGGACGTTCGATCCGATGCTTTCTCAAATCTCGGTCATGCAGGATGTGGACCACCTGCAGAGCGGTGTCGACGATATCCATTCGCTTCCGCGCGAGAAGCTACATCCTTATTCTTCAGTGTGGACCGGCCGTCACAAACCTGGTTGGCGCGAAGTTGCGCCATCCGGTCCATCGTTGTGCCGCTCGCCGCCAGCACGGTGAACGGATTTCCCTTCGAAAAAGTGGAAATCGTAGCGAGGGTCCAACCGTTTACGACGTGGTCCAACGCAGACGATGGGAAGCCGATACGCGTTAACCTGTTGGCCTGACCGGCTCAGGTCGCCAAAAATAGCGGCCCGCCCAATCATTCAGAAAGCGATTTCGTGCTACCCCCTGTTTTCTTGGTGACTCTGAGGTTGGCCTCGGTACTCGCCGGCAAATCGAGAATTGCTCCCACACCAGCGCGTAATTGGTGAAGAATCCGTTCCGAGTCGAGACTGGCGGGGTCGAAGAGGCGATTGATGGCCAGGCCGTCGACGAGCGCGCCAAACTGTGCCGCCTGTGCGCGTTTGATCGCCGGGTCCTCGTGGCGCAATTCGGGAACGAGGTAGTCGATGCCGGTGTCAGCACAGCAAAGGCACATTGCGGAAATAAGGGCGACCAGCCGTTTTTGCCGATGGGGATGGCGGATGGCATAGGCCTTGAACTCGAGGTTCAGCAGCATGCGACGCCGGTCGTTGAGCAGAGTGGCCAGATGCTGCACGAGCACCTCGACGCGTTCCTGGCGTGACGTGGCCGCGCGAAGCGGCACCCGTATTCGCTCCTGGTCGCGCGCCATGTCTTCCTCGAAGATCGCAAGGAAGACGTCTTCCTTGTCGCGAAAATGAGCGTAAAACGCGCCGCGTGTCTTGCCGGCGGCGGCAGCAATGTCCTCAAGTCGCGCAAGTTCAAAGCCATCGCGGGCAAAAATGTCCCGCGATGCATCGACAAGTTGCTTGCGCGTTGCGTGAGCCCTCTGTTGCTTGCTCAGGACGGCAACCGGGCCTTGGCCAATTTCCGCAGATGTTTTTGCATCGTGCACTGCATTCCCAGAATCTCACACTTTGCATACATTCGTGTATGTTTTTTTGCGAGAACAACCTGTGCAGAGAGGCGCCAATGCAGATGCAGCAGGAGATCAAACTGTTCAAAAAACGGCAACTTCGACTCGGCACATGGGCGGCCGTGCTGGCGCTGGCAGTTTCCGCGGCAGTGACGGCCGGCTGCAAGTCGGTCGAGGGCGCCACGTCTGGCCCAACGGGGCCGATGCCGGTGACAGCCGTCAAAATTCAGCCAACCGATGTTCCCCTCAAGCGTGAATGGGTAGGCACGCTGGACGGCTATGTGAATGCGCAGATCCAGCCGCAGGTGAATGGCTACCTGGTGCTGCAGAGCTACCGCGAAGGCTCGCAGGTCGAAAAGGGGGACGTGCTGTTCGAAATCGATCGGCGGCCGTTTCAGGCAGCCCTCGATCAGGCGCAAGGGCAGCTTGGTCAGGCCGAAGGCCAGCTTGGTCAGGCGCGGGCGCAACTGGTTCTGGCTCAGATTAACGTGAAGCGCGATACGCCCATGGCAGCGGAGCACGCCATTGCACAGAGCCAACTGGACAATGAGTTGCAGCAGCAGGCGCAGGCCGAAGCGACGGTGAAGCTGGCGCAGGCGGCCATCAGCACAGAGCAGGCGAACGTAGCTGCCGCAAAGCTGAACCTGGGATTTACAGAGGTGCGCTCGCTGATCTCGGGCGTGGCCGGCCAAGCGACGACACAGGTAGGCAACCTGGTCAGCCCGCAGTCGGTCCTGACCTCTGTCTCGCAGCTTGATCCCATCAAGGTTTACTTCTCCATCAGCGACAGCGAATACCTGGCGCTGACGCGGCGAGCGCAAAAGGGCGGCGGAGACCTGCTCAAAGCATCCGACAAACTTCCGCTCACGCTGACGCTTGCAGACGGTGAAGTCTATCCGCACGAGGGACACATTGTCTTCGTCGATCGGCAAATGAACCAGCAGACAGGCGCCATCCGCATCGCAGCGGCGTTCCCAAATCCCGGCAATCTGCTTCGGCCAGGGCAGTTCGGCCGGGTCAGCGCCAGCACTGAAGTGGAGCGCAGCGCGCTGCTCGTGCCACAGATCGCCGTGCAGGAGCTACAGGGCATCCAGCAGATCGCCACCGTGGACGCGAACGACAAGGTACACGTCGTCAATGTTCAACTTGGTTCGCAGATCGGTAACAACTGGATTGTTGCCAGCGGACTGCAGCCAGGCACGCGGGTGATTACCGACAACCTGCAGAAGCTGCGGGAAGGCTCGCCCGTAAACCCGCACGAAATTCCTCTTGCCGAAGCGGCCGGGGCCACTTCCACCACCAACAGCAGCAGCTCACCGGCGGGGAGGTAACGGGTGTCGAAGTTTTTCATCCGGCGGCCCATTGTCGCCATCGTTATCGCGATCGTCACCGTCGTCGTCGGCCTGGTGTCGATGCTCAGCCTGCCGACCTCGCAATACCCTGACATCGTTCCGCCGGAGATCATGGTGCAGGCCACCTATCCCGGCGCCGACGCAAGGACATTGCAGCAGGCCGTAGCCACGCCGCTCGAGCAGCAGATGAACGGCGTGGACAACATGCTCTACATGTACTCGGTGAGCGCCAACAACGGGCAGGCCACCGTGTATGTGGACTTCGATGTGAAGACCAACCCGGACACCGATCAGGTGCTGTCGCAGTTGCGCGTTTCGCAGGCCCAGCCGCAGTTGCCTGCCGAAGTGAATACCGCGGGCGTCACAGTGCAGAAGTCACTTACGTCGCCGCTGATGATCGTCGGGTTGTCGTCGCCTTCGGGCCAGTACGGCGCGGATTTCCTGACGAACTACGCAATCATCAATCTGCAGGACCAGTTGACGCGCGTGAAGGGTGTGAGCCGCGTGCAGATCTTCGGCGGCCAATATGCGCTGCGCATCTGGGTGCAGCCCGATAAGCTGGCGCAACTGGGTGTGACAGCCACCGACGTTATCGGCGCCCTCTTGACGCAGAACAATGTGAACCCCGCGGGGCAGATCGGCGGCGAGCCGGTGCCTGTTGGCCAGCAGTTTACTTATACCGTCCGCACGCAGGGGCGACTCATCACGCCGGATGAGTTCGGCAACATCGTGCTGCGCGCAAATCCGGACGGATCGGTGCTGCACCTGCGGGACGTGGCGCGTGTCGAATTGGGCGCGCAGGCTTACAGCCTTACAGCGCGCTACAACGGCGCTCCGGCCGGCATGATGGGCATCTATCAGTTGCCCGGATCGAACGCGGTAGAAACCGCAAGGGCTGTTCGCCAGCGCCTCAACGAGCTGTCGCACGACTTCCCCGCCGGCCTTCGCTACGATGTGCCTCTCGATACAACCAAGGCGGTCACAGCCGGAATCCACGATATTGTCATCACGCTCGGCATCGCTCTGCTGCTCGTCATCCTGGTGGTGTTCCTGTTCCTGCAGGGCTGGCGTGCGACGCTGATTCCGCTCATGGCCGTGCCGGTATCGTTGATCGGCACATTCGCACTGTTCCCGCTGTTGGGCTTCTCCATCAACACCCTGTCGCTCTTCGGCCTGGTGCTTGCCATCGGCCTCGTTGTGGACGACGCCATTATTGTTGTTGAAGCCGTCGAGCACCACATCGAAGAGGGAATGACCCCGCGCGACGCGACCGTCAAGGCCATGGAAGAGGTGGGCGGACCGGTGGTAGCGATTGCGCTCATTCTCGCCGCCGTCTTCATCCCGACGGCGGCAATTCCCGGCATTACAGGACGGCTCTATCAACAGTTCGCGGTCACCATTGCCGTCTCAGTCATGATCTCCGCGTTCAATGCGCTTACGCTGAGTCCCGCGTTGGCTGCCATGCTGCTCAAGCCGAAAGGCGCGGAGCATCATCGCGGACCGCTGGGGCGCTTCTTCGCGTGGTTCAACGGGCTCTTCAACAAGACCACGGACAAGTACGTTTCCACCTCCGGCGTGCTGGTGCACAAGTCCGGATTCACCATGCTGGCGCTGGCATTGGTGGCTGTTGTCGCTGTGTTCATGGGCTCGCGCCTGCCCACTGGATTCATTCCGACAGAAGACCAGGGCTACATGTTTGTCGCCATGCAGCTGCCCGATGCTGCGAGCCTGCAGCGCACCGATGCCGCCGCGCTGCGCGTGACGAAAGCTCTGCTGAATACGCCGGGAATCGGCGGCGTGGTGCAGGTGAACGGCTTCAGCCTGCTGACGCAAACACAAAGCACGAACACGGCCTTCTTCTTCGTCTCGCTCAAGCCGTGGGAGGTGCGCAAGTCGAAGCAGGAGCAGTTCACCGCGATTCAAGCCAGCCTGCTGCGGCAACTCGGCGGGGTCAGCGATGGTCTTGCGTTCAGCTTTCCGCCCCCTGCGATTCCCGGCGTAGGCACATCGGGCGGCGTAACCATGATCCTCGAAGACCGCTCGGGCAACGACGATCCGACCTTCCTTACGAAGAACCTGATGGCGTATCTGGGTGCGGTAGCAAAGCGCAAGGAGATTGCCTCGGCAGTTCCGTCGTATCTGCCTGCGGTGCCTCAGCTCTACGCAGATGTGGATAAGGAGAAAGCATCGCAACAGCAGGTCGATCTGAACAATGTCTATACCACCATGCAGACCTTCATGGGCGGCTACCTGGTGAACTACTTCAACCGTTTTGGCCGCCAGTGGCAGACCTATGTGGAAGCCGAGGGCAGTTCGCGCACGCAGATCGACAACATCAATCAGTTCTATGTGCGCAGCGCCAACGGGAGCCAGGTGCCGCTGTCGTCGCTCGTGCACGTGCGTCAGATTACCGGGCCTGAGTTTGTCATGCGCTTCAACGAATTCAACGCCGCGCAGTTGAACATCTCAGGCGCGCCCGGCTACAGCTCGGGCCAGGTGCGGGCCGCACTTGAGGATGCCTTCCGCGAGACCATGCCGCAGGGCATGGGCTTCGACTACCAGGGCATGAGCTTTCAGGAGCAGCAAGCCGCACAGGGCGTGCCGGCGTGGGCGGTCTTCGGGCTGTCGCTGCTGTTCGTCTTCCTGATTCTCGCCGGGCTCTACGAAAGCTGGACGCTGCCTTTCAGCGTTCTGCTCAGCACTCCGGTCGCGATCCTGGGCGCGTATCTTGCGCTCAGCATGCGCTCGCTTGAAAACGATATCTTCGCGACCATCGGCCTCATCATGCTGATCGGCCTCTCGGCGAAGAACGCGATTCTGATTGTCGAGTTCGCCGTGCTCAATTACAAGAGCGGCCACAGCATCGCCGAAGCCGCATTGCACGCGGCGCGGCTTCGCTTCCGCCCCATCGTCATGACCGCGCTGGCGTTCATCGTCGGCTGCCTGCCGCTGTGGACCGCGACCGGCGCGGGCTCGGCGTCGCGGCGCATTCTGGGCACCGTCGTCATCGGAGGAATGACGCTGGCCACCGCTGTCGGCATCCTCATGGTTCCGGTCACCTTCTCGGTGGTGGAGTACCTGTCGCACAGGTTGCGCCACGGCGGCAAGGAAATCACGATGGACTCGCGCCATGTGCCGGAACCGCTTCATACCGGCGACCGGCCGTTGGCCGAGCCAGAAGGAGGCCAGGCGTGAAAGACCAATTCCGAGTGAGCAGATTCGCTTTGGCGATAGGCTTCGTTGTGATCTTTGCAGCCGGCTGCAACGTGGGGCCGAAGTACGTGCGACCGCAAGTGACAGCGCCGCCGGTATATCGAGGTGCGGACGAGGCCGCAGTATCCAGCGATGCACAGAATTCGCTCGGCGACCAGCAGTGGGCAGCGGTCTTTCGCGAGCCGGAACTGCAGGATCTGATCCGCACGGCGCTCGCCAATAACTACGATCTGCGGATCGCTGCGCAGCATGTCCTGGAAGCTTCGGCCGAGGTGCGCGTCACGCGCTCGCAGCAGTTTCCGCAAATCACCGCCGGCGGCTCCGGCATCGGCGCCGCGTTTCCATCCGGCGAGTTCGGCAACTCGTTCGAAAGCCCTCTTGCGGTCGGCAGCCTGAATCTTTCCGCCGCGTGGACGCCGGACTTCTGGGGCCTCTATCGCAAGCAGACCGAGGCCGCACGCGACCAGATGCTGGCGCAGGCGTGGGCACAACGCGCCGTGCGCATGAGTCTCGTTGAGCAGGTGGCTACCACGTATGTTCAACTGCGCGCACTCGATCGGCAGCTTGAGATCGCGCGCCAGGCGTCGAAGGTGCGGCAGGATTCCGTCGATCTGACGCGTACCCTGGCGCAGGGCGGCGATGCGCCGCTCTCGGACGTGCGCGAGGCGGAACAGTTGCTCTACACGGCAACTTCGCAGATTCCGCAGATGCAGCAGCAGATCCAGCAGAACGAGAACGCCATGCGTCTGCTGCTCGGCCAGAACCCCGGCCCAGTCGCACACACGAGCCCTGGCGTGCTGTCTCCGGCGCCGGAGAATCTACCTACGGGGCTGCCGTCGCAACTGCTCGAACGCCGCCCGGACATACAGCAGGCCGAAGCTCAACTGAAGGCTGCCAACGCGCAAGTTGGCGTGGCTCGGGCGCAACTCTTTCCGCAGCTTTCCATCAGCGCGTCCGGCGGTACCAGCGGCAGTTCGCTGGGCGATCTCTTCGACTCCTCGGGCGGACTTGTGTACGGCATTGGCTCGCTGGCGCAGCCCATTTTCGAAGGCGGCAAACTGCGCGGGCAGTTGCAGCTCTCGAAGGAACAAAAGCAGGAGCTGGTCTTGTCTTACCAGAAGACCATCCTCGGCGCCTTGCGCGATGTGTCCAATGCGCTGATCGCGGTCAACAAACAGCGCTCAACGCGCGAGGAGCAGGAGAAGCTGGTGGCAGCCGCGGAAGACGCAACGCGGCTGGCGCGTGTTCGCTATCGTGGCGGCGCCACAAGCTATCTTGAAGTATTGACCACAGACTCGAACCTGTTTACGGCGCAACTCAACCTGACCACTGCACAGCAGAACGAGGCACTGACGCTCGTCCAACTCTACAGCGCCCTGGGAGGCGGGTGGCAGTGATGTTTTTTTTCGTTCTTCCTGCTTGCGATATGAGGCAGGTGGCTCCGCGAGGGTCACGGATGGCATCCCAAGGCGACACTCTGGTTTTGAGAAGCTCGAATCCGGCTCACCCGTACATTTGCGCTTGATCGCCTTGAGGCGGTTAATTTGCCCCTCGATGGGGCCGTTGCTCCATGGCGTGGTGATGGCTAGTTCGACAGCTTCCAAGTCGCGGCACAGCGCGCAGGCAAACTGAGCGACAAAGGGAAATCCAGAAGCTGCGGTCGAATCGATCCAGTTGTTCAGCTTCTTGACGCTTCGCGAACTGAGCACGGCCCCGAACCGGTGACTGAGTCGGCGCAACTCGTGAGCCTTCGGGCAGAAGCGAGAGAACGCGTCCAAATGTCGTTTCCGAAGGCCATTTTCCGCCGTTTGGACCTGGATAGCGTCAGAAAGCAAGATAATTTGAAGTTATCGACCTACGAGCTTTTCGACTCTCGCCTGAGAGGGCGCGCACTTGCGCCACGGAATAGCGCCCTTTCGATCGGGCGTAGGGAAGCGC
>Ga0326727_10023152_pt1 | contig 11899 bp, 4 predicted proteins | sample MB2enrmetagenome_FD_207643 | JGI IMG/M metagenome (GOLD analysis project Ga0326727, IMG submission 207643) | Lab enriched peat soil microbial communities from McLean, Ithaca, NY, United States - MB29MY | ecosystem: Environmental > Terrestrial > Soil > Wetlands > Peat | place: USA: New York... | reverse complement strand
GCGCGGCCTCCTGGGTCAGTCCTTCGTCTTCGGGATAGGCGTTGATCAACTCGATGTACTGATCCGCCGCTTCACCCCAGTTGCCCAGCAGGCTGGCCGCGGATATGATGCCGCGCCGTAACTGGGCCAGCCGCTGAGTCTTGTCAGCGTGGTTCAATGCGGCGGCCTTCACCCCGGCCAGCTCTGAGCGGTAAAACGCTTCCAGCCCCGCCTGATCGCCGGAGCGCGCGTAGTTGTCCGCCAGCGCCGCTTCGATGGCGGCATCCAGCGGCTTCTGGCTTAGCAACGGCTCCAGAATTTGCCTGGAGCGCGGATACTCGCCCAACTCCGTCAGCTTGCGCGCGGCTTCGAGCTGGAATTGCTGCTTGAGTTCGGGATAAGCCGCATTCGCCGAATTCAGCAGCACGCTCACGGCCTGCGGCTTGCGCTCGTGCGCCCAATCGTAGTCCACCGTCGCGCGCACCACGCCTAGCACCTTGCCATACTCGCGGTAAATCGCATCGATTTCCGCCGCGGCAGCCGCCGGATTTTGTTGCTGCAATAGCTCCACAAGTTGATAGCGCAACTCCATGCTGCGCACCGGATCGGAAGTGAGCGCGATCTGCCGGGAGAGCGCCGCTTGCTCCACCTCCGGCAAGGAATGAGCGCTGGCTGCCGCGGTCACGGCGTCGAGCACGTCGAAGGACTCGGTCTGCGCGACAACCTGCTTCAACTCCCGCAATAGGTCGTCGGTGCGTTGTTGCGCGTCCAGCACGCCGATGCGCAGCTCGATGGCCGCGCTCGTGGGCGCGGCGCTCTTCAGCAATCCCGCCGTCTCCGCCTCGACAGCAGCGCGCCACTGCGGCCTGCGCGCCAGTGTTAGCAGCCGCTCGCGGCTCTCCTCGGAGGGCTTGTCGCCCAGAGAACTGGCCACGTATTCCTGAATCGCGCCCGGCAAATTGCCCTGGCTCTCTTCGATGGCTCCAGCCTGGTAGCCGAAGAGCGCCGGCTGCGCCAGCCGCTCTCGCGCCTTGCGCATTTGCGCCGATGCGGAAGCAAAATCAAAGTAATCCCAGAAAACCGTCGCCGATTGCAAATAGCCGTCGGCCTCGCCCGGATGCGCCTCGGCCATGCGCGTCCAGTAAGGCGCTGCCTCGGCCATGCGTCCGCGGTCGGCGTAGATGTCGCCAATCCGCGCCATCGTCCCCAGGTCGTACGGCCGTGCGCTCAAGAGGCGCTTCTCAATGGCCACGGCCTTATCTGTGTCTTCGGGATGAAAGTAAGCCAGCGAGCGATAGAGCGACGACGCCTGCCTGCCCAAATCGACATCCGCCGGGAATTCAGCCGCCAACGCATCGGCCGGACCCACGCCATCTTCAAAGCGCGATTGCCACAAACACGACTCCAGCCAGAATCGCTCCGCCGCCGGATTGCTCTGTGCCAGCCCAGTCCAGTCCGCCTTGTCGATCTCCGGAGCCTGTTGCCGCAGCGACGTCAGTTGCGCATCCAGCCTGCCGCTGCTGCTGAGCAACTCAAACAACTGGTCGCGCAAATCGGGTGACTCTGCCCAATGCTCCCACAGCAGCTTCTCCGTCGCCGCCGGCTGTTTATTCACACCGCTTCTGTATTGCATCAGCAGATTGCGCACGAAAGTCAGATCGTGCGGGAAGCGATCATGAGCATAGCGATCGACCTCCAGCGCAAGCGCATCGTCCGGCACCGGAGCCTGGCGCAGATACGTTTCCAACTCGGTTCCGGAAAAAATTCCCGTCACCTTGCGCGACAGCGCCGAGTAATCCGCATTGCGTTTCTGGCGCAGATAGAAGCGAGCCAGCTTGCCGTACCATCCCGCGCCGCTGTCCTGGAATTGCTTGATAGCGCGCTGGTAGACCTCTTCCTCCTGCGCGTTCAGGCGGTTCTGTTCCAGAAAGTTGGCCAGCTTTTCATAGAGGCCGGGATCTTGCGGATTGCGATCAAGTTCCCCGCGCAACACTTCCAGCGCATCGGGCAGCCGCTTCATCGCCACCAGCCGCGACAAATACCTGTCCAGCACCTGCGCGTACTCGGAGGAGCGCGCGCTGCTCGTTGCCTGGCCTTCAGCCGATTCGCTTCCCGCCTCGCCCAGCGGAACGCCGTCCGCCTTGGTCGCCAGCTCCTTCAGCAAATCCTTGTACAGCGCGAATTCTTTTTCAGACTGATTCGTCCGGCTATACACGTCGCCCACTTCAAGCGCCACTTCCACCCGGCGCGCGTCCGCCGGAAATGCGGCGAGAAACCCCGTTCCCTCGCGAATCACGGCATCGTTTTCGCCATAGGCCGCGTAGGCGTCCATTAGCTTGGCGTGCAGCTCCGCCCGCTCCTGAGATTTGGGAAAGCGCCGGTCAATCTCCGCCACTAACTCAGCGGCTTTGGCGCGATGAAAGTAAGGCACGGCGAGCTGGTCCTCGGAGGAATACTCCGACGAAGGTTCCTGCGAATTGAAAAACAGCGACAAGATTCCATTCAAATAGCCCGGCCCGCGATCCATCGTCGCAATGCTCTTGTAGAGCGCCAGGTTTCCCGCTCCCAGCCGCAATGGCTGCTCCGGTGCAGTGAGCAGAATGCGCGTCAGCCCCGCCAACCCCTTTTCGTTCGCATCGGCAGCCTGCGTCTTCGCGGCCAGCGCGTAGTAATAGCGCGCCGCTTCGGGAAAATCCTGCACCTGTTCCAGCAGCCGCCCAAACGTATACAGCTCATCGGCGCTCCACGCGGCGCCGCGCGCATCCTTGCGCTCGCGATACCCGGCCAGCACGGCCTTGGCCGCCTCCATCTGTCCTTGCTGCTGAAAAATGTAGAAGAGCCGCGCCGCATCCTTCAGCGCATCGCCGCCGCCATTCGGCGCAGCCGCCAATCTTGCCCGCAGCGCATCGCGAGTCTTCAACGTCTGATGGCCGCTCTCCAGCAGCGCGTAGTAACTCTTCACTAACTCGGCCGGCCACAGCGGCTCAAAGCTGCGATCGAAGACCGCCAGCCCGTCCTTTGCCGAGCCGCGCCACGCCGCAACATCCGCCTCCGCCCTCACCGGAAACAGCGCGTCGCCGGGAAATGCCTTCCGGTAGCGCGCAATCAAAGCCGTCGCGCCGGCGTAATTCTTGCCCGCCAGATCGAAAGCCAGCTCACGCTCGTAAACAGCTTGCTGTTGCGGATAACGCCGCTCCCATCCGGCATACTCCCGTGCCGCCGCCGCGCGGCCCAGCGCATAGCGGTCCGCCACAGTGAGCGTGCGCTCCCACGCCTTCCACGCCTGTTGCGATTCCGCCGCCGTCCAGCGTTCGCGCAGACTTGCCGCGGCCTGACCAACCGCCTCGAGAGCCGCAAGCTCCTCCTGCGGCTTCAACCTGCGCTCATAAAAATCCGCCAAATCCAGATTCGCCGCGGCCTTGTCGTCAGCCTTTTCCGCCCACGTCTTCCAGTCCTTCTCGGCGGCCGCAAAATCCAGCGCTTGTTCGTCCTCCATCGCCCTGAGCGAGTAAAGCGCCGCGCTTTTCTGGCTGTTGTTGATCAGAGTGGTCAGCTCCGGCCGTGTCTCTCGCGGAGAGCGCCGGTAAAGAGCCTCGCCGTCGGGCAGCTTCATCAGCCGGTAGAGCGCCTTCTCCACGCCAGAGCCGGCCTCGGCATTTTCCAGCCAGCGAGTGAGGCCGTTGCCCGCCCCCAGCAGCAATCCGGGATTTTGCCAAACGATCAGCGAAGCCGACGCCGTCAGAGCCGCGCCTCCAAAAACCATCGCCACGATGGAAACGGCCCGCGAATACAGACGTGCCGTGCCCCATCCTTGCGCGTTTATTCTGTCGCAAAGGCTTTCGGAGCCGCTCGAAGTGTCAGGGCACGACTTTAGTCGTGCCGAAATCGCGGCAAAAATACCGGGGGCTTTAGCCCCTGCGGTATGCTCTTCTTGAAATATGCGCTCAGGGAACCACTTCAATGTGCACCTCCGCGCTGCCCAGATTGTGCGCCATGTCTTCCGCCGTTACCGCCAATACATACTCGCCCGCGGGCAACGTCTGCGGCAGCCAAAGCTGACCCGTACTCGCTTCCGCCTCACGACTCCAATGCAGGCTGACCGGGGCCAGCCCCTCCATCCGCGCCGTCAGCGTCCGCGTACTCTCGCTCGCGCTCACCTTCAGAGGAATCATCTCGCCCGCCCGATAGCGAGTCTTGTCGAGCCGCACCTTCACCGTCGGCGGCGTCGAGGCAATCACAAAACTCTTCTGCTCGCGATAGACCTGCCCACTGGCGTCGCGCAGCACCAGTCGCACCGGGTAGCTGCCGTCCTTCATATCTGTTGGAGCGAGGAATCGCGTCTGCCATACATCCTCGCCGGGGAGGTAGCGCAGCGGCTTCTCCAGTCCAAAGGGAAACAGCGCAATCACCGAGACAATCGCCTTGTCGGTATGCACGCGCAGCACCGGGTCGCCAGGGCGAATCACGCGGGGCCGCAACAGCGAGCGTGGCGCGGCCAGAAATGAAGTATAGGGCGTGACAAATTTATATTTGCGCGCCAGGCTGATGATCTCGTTGATCGCCGCCTCAGTTTCTCCCTCGCGCTCAATCTGCTCCAGCAGCGCCTGCACCCGCGCCCCGGCCCACAGTCGCGGCAACTGGTCGTGCTCCAGCGCCTGCGCCGGCAGATCGGCTTTGGTCTCTGCCTTCAACGCGCGCCCATCCTGATTGCCGCTCACGCTGAAGCTCACGCCCTTCTGCGGCTTCGTGTACTGGCCCACCCAGCGTCCCTCGCCGCCGTCGAAGACCGCCTCCTCCAGCGCATAGACCTTGTCCACCGCCGTCTGCGGAGCCACCGTCAGCCCCAGGCCGCCAATCGGCGCCCGCCCCACTTTGTCCAGAAAGGCCGTCAGCTTGAACTCCACCGGCTCGGTCGATAGCACCTGTTCCATCACTCCGCCGTTCCTGCTCAGCATGCGCAGCAGCGGCAGGTTGGCGTCGTCGCCCACGGCAAAGACCTCGGTCTTCGGCCTCCGCTCCGCGGGAATCTGATTCCACTTGGCCGCGTACCAATCCGCCAGTTTGCCCGTCTGAATCAGCCCGCGCGTTACCTCGCCGTCGGTCAGCAGCACCAGCGCCGTGGCTTGCGTTGCATCCGCCCCGCCGAATTGGTTCAACCCCGCATCCAGCGCCTTCTGCAAATCCGTTCCGCCGCGCAGGTGGCTCTGCCGCAGCCAGTCCATCGCCGCCTTGGTGCTGGCCATATCCGCCTTCACCGGCGCGGGCTTGAAGCTGTCGACTTTGGTGTTAAAAAGCAAAAGGTTGAACTGATCTTGCGGCCCCAGAGTCTCCAGCAATTTGGCCGCAGCAGCATAACTGCGCTCCAGCTTCTCCCATTGCATGGAGAGCGATGTATCCATCAGCACCACCACCGTGCGCCCGCCTTGCCCACCAGCCGTTCCCGCTGCCGGCGGCGTGCTCAGTTGCGCCAGCGCCTCAAAAAATCCCGGCTCCGGAGGCGCGTTTGGCTGCGCCTGAGGCGGCTGCTTCTGCTTGCCCTTCTGGGCCTGCGAGGGCACCGCGAGTTCAGAGCTGGCCAGCTCCAGCGCCGCCGGAGCAATCGGGTTCGGGTTGCGATAGGCGATCACTTCCACTGCGTTCTGAGCCTCGTTCTGCGCCCAGACCGTTGAAAAATCCTCGGCCAGCTCGATGTTGGCCGCATCCACCGTGCCCCGGATGACATGCTCATCCTGCTGTTCGATGTGAAAGGGAAGCAGGCGCCCCTGAAATGCGAAATCCTTCAGCCGCGCCGCCGAGCGCAATTCAAAATGGATACTGAGCTTCTGCACCGTCTGGCTGGTGTAGCTGTCCGGCTTGAGCGGCAGCAAGAAGTAACTCTTGCGCGCCGATACGGGAATATGCTCGTGATATTCAATCTCCAGCCGCTTGGTTCCGTAGGCCGGAATGGGTACGATGTGCGCGCTGAAGATGGCGCTACGCCGCGCATCGTCCTCGGTGCGCTCGCCCTGCTGCAAGAGGCCGGGATCGATGGCCTGGCTCTTTAACTCCTGATAGATCGCCTCGGCCCGCTTGCGCTCCAGAATCACGGCGGGAATGCGCACTGGCCCATCCCACACGGCAAAATCCGAAACGGTGGTCCCGCCGGGCAGGGCAAACAGGTAGTTTCCCTCCTGCGGGCGATTCGTGTGGTTGACGAAGACCTGCCGCACCCAAACGCGCGCGTCGCCGTTATCCACGTGAATATCCACCTGCATCTCGCTTAGCGACAGAACCGACGTATCGGGCGCCTGCTTATCCATGGGAACCAGCACGCCACTATCCGCAGCCGCCGCCATCGGCATCAAGAGCAACAGAACCAATGCCCAACTCGCTCGCCTCATAACTTACCTCTCAGCCACTAACTTGCTAACTCGCTAATACCGCGAAGCGGTGCTAACTTGCTACCTCGTTACAGCTTCCCCTCGTCGATCTTCACCAGCCCGTTCTCCGTCCCCACATATACCACACCTTTGTAAATAGCCAGTGCCGTCACATTCAACGATGGCAGCCCCGCGGTGACCGTCTTCCACCGTGTACCGTTAGCGTCACCCACCAACAACCCCTGGCCCAGCGTTCCGGCCAGCACCATTCGCCCATCGGCGGCCATGGCCGTGGGATTGATCACCACTCCCATGCGCGTGACCTCGGTCGGCGTCACGCTTCCGTCGGCCATGAGGCGCATCACGCCCGCGCCATAGGTGCCCACCAGCCAATCATTGCCCACCGCGGCCAGCGCGGTAATCCAGTTATGCTTCAGGCCGGATGTCGCTGTATTCAGGTTCCCGCGAACCTCGCCGCCCGAGAGCAGCGAAAGCCCGCCCAGCGTTCCGGCTACCAGCTTATCTCCGCCGGCGCCCAAAGCATACACATGATTATTGACCAGGCCCTGAAAGGCGTAAATGCTGTGCGCGCCGCTCTTGTCAAGAAACGTGATTCCCGCCGGGGTCGCCAGCACCATGCCGCCGTTATAAAGCGCCACATCGGTCACATGATCGGCAATCAACCCGGCCTCGCGCCCCAGAACCTGTTTTTGCTTTCCGTCGCGGTCAAAGATGACCAGCCCATTGGCCGTGGCCACGGCTATCGCCCCCTGCCGCGTATCTTCCACAATGCGGTTCACGCAGAAGACGTGCTCGTTCTCCACGTGCTCCACCTTACCGCCCGTCGCGGAGAGAATATCCAGCCCGCGGTCGAAGTAGCCCACCCAGAGCCGGCCGTCGGAGGCTGCCAGCAGCGAGGAAACATATCTGTCCGTCAGTTGCGCGCTGCTGCTGCCGCCCAAAATCCTGTGCCATGCGCCATCCGGCTCCCTACGCAGCAGCCCGTCCGTGGCCAACGCGTAGCGGGCGTCTCCCACAGCCAGAAACTGTTCTATCGTGTAGTGCTCGGGCGTGAAGGGTACGGGCTTTAGCCCGTACATAGATGGTCCAGAAAAACCGTGGGCTTTATCCCCGGAGGGATGCTTTCCGCCCGGATTCTGGCCTGAATCCCCGCTGCCCCGCGCCGCAATCGGCCTTCTCGTCTGGATGTCGTTCTCCGCCCCGGAAAGCGAGACGCGCATCACTCCGGCCTCCATCTGGCCCACCAACAGCCCATCCCCATCGGCCAGCAGAGAGTGAGCGTATCTTCCCTTGGCCAGCACACGGGAAACCTTTCCTTCACGCACTTCGGCTACGCCCATCGGTGTGCCGATGTAAGCCTTTCCGCCAGCCAGCGCGATCTGCTCCACTCGCCGGTCCGGCAGCCCCTGCTCTTCACCGATGCGATCGGTTTGGCCGCCATGCCACCACAGCAGCCCGTCGTTCAGCGTGCCCACCCACAACTCCGCCTCCGAGCCTGCCAGAGCAGTCACATAGACGTTATCCGTGGTGGTGTGGAATCGCTTCAAGGTCTTGCCATCGTAGATCAGCAGCCCCAGCTTGGCTGTGCCTACGAGCAGCCGCCCCGAGCCCAGCGGGAGCAGGGCGGTGACGGCACGCGCCTCATCCTGACGGGCGCGGATCTGCCGGAAATGCTGGCCGTCGAAGGCCACAATACCCTCACCCAAAGTGGCAATCAGCAGCTCCGGCTGGCGCGCGTCGGTCAGCATCCCCACGGCCATCTGCCCCAGGGGAGCGGCGGGTAAGTCTATTCCTGTCCTATAGATGCGTTCCAGCGTCCCATCTGCCGCGTAGGCATAAAGCCCCGCCGGTCCCGCCAGGTAGATTTGCCCCTCAAAAATCGCCGCGCTCTTGTAAACCGCTGGCGACGAAATCCCTTCAAATCCGGGATTCGGCTGCGTCCCCAGCGTAAGCGCCTGAAATCCCAGCAGTTCCCGCTCCGCTGCCTCCCGCCGTGAAGAGCCCAGCGCTCTCTCCACGCGCCAAATCACGATTCCAAAGACAGTCAGGCACACCAGCGCGGCCACGATTGCAATAGCCGCCACTCGCCGCCGGTTAAATTTCATTGTGGATTTATGTGAGTTTCAGGAGCGAACTAACAATATCGCATCGACCGCCCGAACGCAAATCTAATCTTCTTTCCATCAGTAGCGGTGCGGTTACCCGTGGTGGGTGAGCAGGACCATCAGCAACAAAATGGCCACAGGGATGAGCGCCAGAGCGGAATAATAGAGGATTCTTCTCAGCTGCTGGGATTTGCGCCTTGTCCAGCCCTGCAACTCGTCGCGGTTCTCCACGCCCACCTGATCCAGGTGCTGGAGATCCCAGGCAAAATTGCTCGCTTTTGCGTAGCGATTCCTGGGATCCCGTTCCAGTGCCCGGTAGAGGACTTCCTGCAACTCTGGCGAAATGGCAGGATTGGCGACGCGGGGCGGAGTGGGGTAGTTCAACAGGCGGTCATTCATCACCGCCAGTGGCGAGGGGCCGGAAAAGGGCAGTTTGCCGGTGAGCATTTCATAGAGGATCACGCCCATGGCAAAGATGTCGGTGCGGGCATCGCCGCGCTTTCCCTTCACCTGCTCCGGTGCGATGTAGTCCGGAGTTCCCAGCGTAGCAGTGAAGTTGGAGTAGGTCAGCCGCCGCGCGGCGGAGTCGCTGGCAATGCCGAAATCGATAAGCTTGATGTTGTCGTCCGCGTCCAACATGATGTTTTCCGGCTTGAGGTCGCGATGCACGACTCCGTTAGCGTGGATGTACTCCAGGGCCTCAAGAATGGCCAGAGCGATGCGAATGGCGCGCTCCTGATCCATTTTTCCATCGGCGATAATCTGGCGCAGGAGACGGCCTTCGCACCATTCCATGACCATGTAGACGCGGGAGCGCTCCTCGCCGCCGAAGACGCGCATGACCTTGGGATGGCTGAGTTTTTCGCCTATGCCGGACTCGCGTTGAAAGCGGTCGAAGAGAACCGGATCTGCTTCCAGGTCGGGGTGGGGAATCTTGAGAGCGACCTGGCGGTTGTCGCGCAGGTCGGTGGCGCGGAAGATGGAAGCCATGCCGCTGCGGGCAACCGGCGCATCAATGCGGTAGGAATCGATCTGCGAACCGGCTTCTATGGTGTCGAAAAAACCCATTCTGGGGCATACTCCATCTATTAATCTTCTTTGATTCTACAGATAATCGGCGCGGGAACAGTAAAGGATTCATAAGACTTTTGTCAGGGCGGATCAGGAGACTTTCCGGTAAGGCCGGCCGCGCGGCATGGTGCTCATCCGCTCCACCGAGAGAACGCGGATCACCTGCGCGGTGGTGTTGTCGTTGCCGTCGATTTCCACGGCCCGCGCCACCAGCTCGCGGGCGATTTCGCCGGGATCTTTTTCCTGGGAGACGATCGCGGCGATAGTCTCTTCGCGCATTTCGTCGTGCAGACCGTCGGAGCAGAGGAGCATCACGTCGCCGGGGTAGAGGTCGAGGGCGGTGGTATCGGGAGCGACGAACATCTCCGGCCCCAGCGAGCGAATGAGTATGTGCCGGGCTTCGGATTCGGCCATCTCCTCGGCCGTGATGATGCCCAGCTTCCTCTGCTGGTTTACCCACGTATGGTCGTCAGTAATCTGCCGGGCGCTGCCATTGCGCACCAGATAACAACGGGAGTCGCCCACGTGGGAGACGAACGCCTTGTTGTAGCGCATCGCACAGGCTACCAGTGTTGTAGCCATACTCTTGACATTGTATTGGCGCGCCAGGGTGCAATCGTGAACCGCGGTGTTGGCTTGCTGTATGAGGCGCGGTAACAAGCTGTTCAGCCTGGAGCCGGCATGTGCTTTGGCGAACTCCTCAATGAGCACCGAGATTGCCGTGGTTGAGGCGACCTCGCCCAGATCGTAGCCCCCCACCCCATCGGCTACGGCGAACAGATAGCCGTGCGAGACGGCTTGTTCCGGTGATGCGGGGATGAACGATCCCATCGCATCTTCGTTATTCTTGCGTATTTTGCCGGGATCGCTGGCTTGGCCGAACTCAAGATCCAACATGGCTCTGATACCTGTAGCTACGGATGAAATGGAGAGGGTCGATGTTTGCATAGAATGAATCATCCGCCTCCAAATGATCGCCGAGCGGTTTTCCGCGCCTCGACTTCGCGGAGAAATCGAGACGCGGCGGACTACTCAGATACTACGTTGATGGTTGCAATCGTCAAGTAAACCTACCTGGCTTCGAGAAAAATCGCTTTGCCCTTCTTCTTCGACGAGACGAGGAAGTAGAAGACGCCGTAAGCGCCCCAGACGGCGGAGATGATCAGCGCGATAAGTGGCTCCTTGAACGTGCCCAATCCAAATACCGGGCTGATCAGGTAGAAGGCCATGCAGACCAGGTTGGCCAGAAGGCCGAATCCGGGAATGATGTAGTGCTTCAGCCAGTTGTGGTCGTGGCGCTCATAGTAAGCAATCATGCACAACAAGCAACTGAGCGCGTAAAGAATGAAGGTGCCGAAGTTGGAGGTGAGCGTAACCACCAGCAGCGAGTTAGGCAACGCGGCTAACTGGTCGTGCGGGAGGTAGCCGAAGTTGGAGAAGAAGCCGTGCGGCAACGCGGCAATGGCGGCATCGGTGGGCGCGCCGGCGTCGCCGAAAACCAGCGACACGGCGATGACGCCGATAACCGCGGAGATGGCGGCCAGCGTCCAGATGGCTTTGCGGGGCGAGAGCGACTTGGCGTGAAGGATGCCGAAGTGCTCGGGAGCCTCGTCGTCCTTGCCCATGGCGTAGGTGACGCGGGCGCCGGTATTCATGCAGGCCAGCGTGGTGCCGATCAGCGCCAGGAAGACGGTGAAGGCTTCCGCCAGCATGAAGTACTTGCCGTTGCCCTGGCCAAGCAGCGCATCGCCGACGATGATCATCATGTCGCCGATGGGCGCCGCGGATGTAACGGCGGTTTGCATGGTGTAACCCGAGTTGAGGAAGTAGTTGGCCGCAAAGTACTCGAAGAGGTAGCAGACCACGCCTTGTATCAAGAGCGAAGCGATGACGGCAATCGGTATGTGCTTGGTTGGATTCTTGGCCTCGCCTCCCATCGAGGTGACCGATTCGAAGCCGACCAGAATCAGAATGGCGACCGTGGCCTGGATGAATATCCAACTGAATTTGTGCGGCGCAATTACAGAAGCCGCGTTTTCGTGTGCCAGAAAATTTCCGCTCGCATCGGACATCGGATAGGTGATGACGTAGGGAACCGGCTTGCCGGCCGCGTCCAGTAAGGGCAAAGGCGCTTGGCTTGTTGAATCGCGCAGGATGGAGTTGTCCTTGGCGGTGGCGAACTGGTAGGTGTAGGTGGACATCGTCTGCGAGTCGTATTGGAAGGAGGTTGGGCCGGTAGAGCCCGCGGGATGGCTGGCGCGATAGCCGAGCGCCAGCACGCTGAAGACCACCAGCGCGGAGATCTGAACTATGTTGATGGCGATATTAACCGCCGTGGAAGCGCCTGCGCCCTTCGATGCGATC
>Ga0326727_10023150_pt1 | contig 11899 bp, 10 predicted proteins | sample MB2enrmetagenome_FD_207643 | JGI IMG/M metagenome (GOLD analysis project Ga0326727, IMG submission 207643) | Lab enriched peat soil microbial communities from McLean, Ithaca, NY, United States - MB29MY | ecosystem: Environmental > Terrestrial > Soil > Wetlands > Peat | place: USA: New York... | reverse complement strand
CGCATCAAACCCTCGGCACGTATTTGATTCCTGAAGCCGACAGGCGGCGGGTCAAGGAAAGTTGACCAGACCGCCCAAGGATCAAAAACGATTCGGTTTTGACTGCCGAATGTATAGAAACACTGCCACAGTAGAGCCCCGACCGGCAAGATAAACGCAACACACGGCATGAGCAGTGCGCGCCGGAGGGGTATTCTCCCTGTCCTGTACGCCCTCCATAAATCGACGGCCAGAACCAGTCCGAATCCGGGAAGGAAAGCGAGCAGATAATTCGGCTTCGCCAGAGCGCAGAGCGCTCCGGCAATGCCAATTGAAAGCGCCATCTGATAGCCGGGGTTTTCTAAGTAAAGAATCGCTTGATGGAACAGTAACAAAGCAAACGGAGCGGCGAATATCGCCGTGGGGTTGTGCCAGACGTTCGGGTTAACGATGCCACGGTAAATCGAAGGGAAATGCTGCCACCAAGGAAGCCCGTCCACTTCATCCAGGTAGTCTGACGGAGAAACCCAACCGTTCGGTAGAGCCATCGCCAATGCCAACAAGAAACAGGTCACAGCAGCCGCATATTTCGAAAGTGGACCTCGCAACTCTCGATAAGTAAGCCAGGCGCGCATTCCCAATGCCAGAGCCAGCACAATGGCGGCGCTCTGACGAGCACCGTTCCAGTCCTGCTCGGGAACGAAGGAGAGGACGAGCGCCAAAGTCCAGTGAAACAAAGGGTACGCCAGAGGCGGAGAATCGGTCGCGACGCGACCGTACAAGATCTTGGAGATGTGTACGTAGAAATCGCTGATTTTCGGCTCTTTCGGTAGCAAGTTATAAATCACGACCAATGCAAGAGCGAAAATAGCCACCGCCGTTATCGTGCCGACCACGGAGGAAGCGAACTGTTTCCGGTCATCGACACTGTCGGCGGGCAAAGGATGTGCCGACTCGGAAATGCCCTCTGTCGAGCGCGGCCGAAACCACCGCCCCACCGCAAAGCGAAGATCCCTGCGGTTCGAGTCATCGCTCATGTACCCTCTCCCCGACCCGTGCACGATCGCGAAACTTCGGCGTTTCAACCAAAGGGACGATCCTACTCGATCGACCGAGTAGGTCTGATAGTACAGCCGAGTAGGATCGGGGGAAAGGTGATCGGGCCCTGCGCGAGCGCTCAGATAGCCGGATAGCTGCGGGCAGTTCGCAACGGCAGCAGCGCCAGGTATAGATATGCGGAGATCAATCGAGCATCGAAGCGCCAGTCGGCGGCGGCCGCATAGTAAGCCTCCGCAGCATAGCGTTCGTCGTCGTTACACGGATTATTCGCTCGAATGCCGGTCTCGGTGATCAGGCCGACTTTGCAACAGAGATAGAGCGTGCGCCATTCCGGAGGCAGCTTCTCGACTTCCTCGGGAGTGCGCGGCGCCACGCCGGCGAAGTTCAGTTCGCCGCGCACGATATTGAAAAGTGCGGGCAGGCAAACCAAAACCAGATTGCGAAAGCCGGGTGTGCCGCCTCGCGCCGCATGCCCGGGGGGGACGAAGCTCCAGAGAGTCGCCGTTCGGCGACGCGTGCCCGCGGCGTCCCGGGCGATGACTGCCCGGCTCCGGTAGAGCACGGGTCCGCGCCGCACGATCTTGAGGAAGAGCGCGGTGGCAAGAAGCAGCGGCGAAGTTAACAGCAGCAACCCCAAAGCCAACAGACGCGCGCCGGTCTTCGCCAACACGCTGCGCTTGCGACTGACCGAAAGACTCCCGAGTAGGAAAGCATCGGCTTCGGTGACCGTGCCTTCGCTTCTCAGGATGCGGTTGCGATCGACGATCACATCGCTCAACTCGAGGTCCGCGCCGACGTAATTCTCGGGGAAAACAAGCGAATTGCTGACGATGCAGCCGCGACCGAGAATGCAGCCGCGACCGATGACTGCGTGAGGTCCGACTTGAGCTCCAGCTCCGATGCGGCAGTCTTCACCGACATAAACCGGTGCCACCACCTTCGCCGTCGGGTGGATCGAGACATTGCGCGACAACCAAACGCCCGGCTCGACTTCGCGCCCGGTCAAGAACAGGGGAGGGAATGCCTTCTCCAGCACGGTCCGCTGCGATGCCAGCATGGCAGCGAATGAACCGGTATCGAGCAGATGATCCACGACGTGATCGTCCGGCAAGGCTAGCAAATGCTCGGCGAGCATTGCCTCGGTCCAGTCGGCTGCGATGGCAGCGATCCCGTTCGCCGGCAGAAACGCCCAGCCAGTCCAGGTAATCTTGCCGGCGTCGTCTTCGTCTACCAGCGGAAGCGCGCGCTCGACGTCTTCGGCAAGTTCGGCGATAGACATGGCCGGCAGCCGGTCGGCGTGACCGAGCAAGACCGGTTCGTCGTCCGTTATCTCAAGCGTCTTCAGAACGCGATACGGTCGCTGCGGGTCGCGTGCCAGGTGATACGTGAAGCGGCAGCCCCAGCGTGTGCCGTCGCCGAAGTAGCCTTCGACGGTTTCGGGTCGATGGCTCAGCACGATCTCGAATTCGCGCACTCCCTGGCGAGCCAGATATTCGATGACGTGCTGCAGAAACGGCCGATCCAGCAACGGGAGCAGCGGGTCCGGATAGCGCTCGATCAGCGGTTCGGCTCCATTACGGCCGCCAGTGGCGATGAGAATCGCGCGCATGGGGAGATCTCGTACTGGGTTGGGGACGGGGATCAGGAAAGCAAACGGAAACTAGAACGCACCCTTACCGGTCAGTACCGCCGGAATCGTGTGCAGCATGAGCTTGATATCGAGCCAGGTGCAGCGACCTTCGATGTATTCGACGTCGAGTTCGACCTGGCGCGGGAAGGGAATGTTGCCTCGGCCGCTGACTTGCCAGATACATGTCAATCCGGGCGTCACGTCCAGGCGCCGTCGGTCGGCGAGCGTGTACTTGGCGACCTCGCGCGGCACGGGCGGGCGCGGCCCGACCAGGGTCATGTCGCCCTTCAGAACGCACCACAACTGAGGTAGTTCGTCGATACTCAACTTGCGGATGATCCGCCCGATCCAGGTGACCCGCGGGTCACGCTTCATCTTGAAAGTCACGCCGTCCTTGTGATCGTTCTGCTTGAGCAGTTGGTCCTTGAGCTGTTCCGCGTTGATCACCATCGAGCGAAACTTCGGGAACCAGAACTCGCTGCCCCAGCGGCCAACGCGGCGTTGCCAGAAAAGCACGGGGCCGCCATCGGTCCATTTCACGGCCAGCGCGACACAGGCGAACAGCGGCAGCAACAAGGTCAACATGGCCAGTGACACGGCGATGTCGATGGAGCGCTTCAGCATGGCCGGCCCCGCCACGCGCAGCCGCCAGCCGAAGCGTTGCATGCTCAAGCGGATCGAAGCGAGCATCTTGCCTTGCGAATAGCGGCGGTGCAGGCGGTCGAGAAGTTCCATCCGCGCTTTGGCTCGTAGGCGCTGCGACGATGTCATGGCTCATCCTCCGTCGTGCGGCTGCTTCAGGAAGCTACCGCTTCGCTTTCGAACGCAGCCACACCCTCGTTGACCGAATTGACGATGTCGAGAATCCGATGGAGCTGAACGACCTGGAAGAGCGATCGAACGTGTCCGGTGACGCCGGAGAGCTTGAGGTCGCCGCCGCGCTCGCGCACCTCTTTGCAGAAGGCCAACAGAGCGCCACAGCCACCACTGTCGACCCAGCGGACTCCGCCGAGGTCGATGATCACACACGAATCATTGTGACATTCCGCTGACAGGGCCGAGCGGAAGGATCGGGCGTTGCTGCCGTCGATGAAATCCATCGCGGGCTTGATGACGGTTACACCGCTTATCTCTTCACGAATCAGTTGCATCTCCATCTCCTTCACCGAGTCTTTTGCCTTGGTTTGCTTTTCCATCTCTTTCACGAGCTACATGCCAACTTTCTTCGCCGGCCGGACAGATTCGATGCAAAGATTCCGGCACTGATTTCGCTGTCCGCGACCGGGGCTGAAAGCTCATACAGCAGCGGCAAAAGCGAATTCGGGCGAAATCGCTTCTTAGAAGGATCTGACGCGGCGAGCGGGAGAGAGAAAATGACGCGGACAATCGAAAAGCCAAACTATAGCCCGTTGGTGGTTGAACCCGCTCCGGAGAACGAAGCTGAATCCCGGCCGCAACAGCCGGGACTGCTCGCATCCGCACTGCGAGCTCCCATCCGCCGATGGCAGGTTACGCTTGCGGGCGCGCTGATTTGTGGGGCGGTCGCAGTGCTCGCCGGATTAGCGTTTAGCGAGAAGTCGTGGAAAGCGGACGGTGTTCTGCTGTACACGCCGTTGCCCGATTCGGAATCGCTCAAGAAGAGCTACAACCCGGAGAAGCTCGAAAGCTTTATCGCACTGATCAAGTCGAACGATGACTTGGAGACGCTGCGTCAGGAATTCAACCTGGCCCTGACCACGGAAGTGCTCGAGAAAAAGATCAAGGTCGAGCAGGTGCCGCGTTCGCAGGCTGTGATGGTTTCCCTGGAATGGGGCGACCGGGTTGCCGGTGCGGACATCGTCAATCGGCTGATGGAACTACACATCCGTCACGTGGGCAATATCCAGAAGGGCAAAACGACTGAGATCATGGAAGGATTGCAGGCTCAGTTAAAGGAATGCCAGGCTGCTCGAGACGCGGCACGCTCGGAGTTCGTTGATTTTCTCACCAAGAAGGACATCGTCGACATCCGCAACGATCGCGATCGCCTCGACAAGGAGGTGGCCGTGGCTGAGAAGGATGTGACCGACGCGAAAGAGAAATCGTCAGCCGTTCCACAGATGATCGACGACGTCGACAGCGACATCAAGAAGATCGGCGACGACCTGCAAGCCAAGAGCCTGGGCGAGCTGGCGATCCTGGCTCAGGAAGATCGCGACTATCGCAAGCGCCGCAAGGAACTCGAGGAAGGCATCCACGACGAGGAACGTCGCAAGGCGGAGGCGGAGAAAGAATTCCGCGATGCCGAGCGCGAAGCCCGCAGCGTCGAGCCGCTCCTCAATACCGCAGCAATCGCCCGCTCCGAGGCGGACAAGCTCCGCGGCAAGGCAGAGTTGCTGCGTCTGAAGGTCGTCAACGGCGAGAAGAAGATCAAGGAGATGGAAGAAGACCTGAATCAACTGCCGCGCGACTATTTTCTCGGAAAAGTCGGCGATCTGCGCAAGAAACGAAGCGAGTACGTGGAAGAAGGCCGCACGCTGCGGGCCAAGATCACTCGCCTCGAAGAGACGCTCAAGTTGGTTCGACAACGCAAGGAAAAGCGACTACTGGTGCTCAGCGAAGGAGAGTTGCTCGAGAAGAAGTACAAGGAGCTGGACGCGCGACGGCTGCAATTCGAAGAGCAACTCGGCGATCTCCGCTCGCTCGGCAGCGAGGTCAAGATCGACACGCCCGCCAAGCCGAAACGCGATGCGTTTTCCTCCAACTTCAAGAAGCTGGCCGCAGGAGTCTTTGGCGTGCCTTTCTTGCTGTTGCTCGGCGGCATGGTGCTGTTCGACGTCGTGTCCAACGCCGGAACGGCACAAACCTTGGCACGGCGGCTTGGTCTATCGGTAGTGGGACGCTTCCCGGCCGGCGGCAAAGCGCCGGTGCCTGCCGAATCGCGGGCGCTCGCTCTGCGATTGCGTCAGTCGGTTTCGGAGCCGGGTGCCGTACTGCTGGTGGCACCACTGTCCGGGCGGCAGGGCGTAAACGAATTAGTCTGCGACGTCAGCCGTTACCTGGCCCTACAGGATGAAAAGGTTCTGATCCTGGACGGGAGCATTGGCGACAGCCAGGACGACGGACCGCCGCCGTGGGCCAGTCCGCTGGCAACCACGGGTGGAAGCAGGGCAACCGGCCTCGTGCAGTATCTGGTTTTCGAAGGGCAATCGATATGGGACTCCATCCTGCCGACGCGTTTGCCAGGGGTGGAATACCTGCCTGCCGGCGGCCCTTGTTCGACAACCGACGTGCTGGCGTCGCAGCAGATGCGCGAGCTGCTGCAATCGCTGCGTCAGCACTACTCGCTCATCGTCGTAACCGGTCCGTCAGCCGATCATCCGATCGACACCGAGATTCTGAGTGCCTACGCCGATGGCGTCTTGGCAGTCGTTCAGGGACCGGTCGGCGCCTGCCCGCCCGAGGCGGAACCGCTGGTGCGGTCGTTGCAAAGCAGCGGTGCACCATTGCTGGGCGCGGTCGTCTGTGACTGAACAAGTGTTCCGACGAAAGCTCAAGCCGCATTCGACATCTGCAATAGGCGGAGACGATCATGGGCATGCAATTGAAAGTGATCGCCGGAACAGTCAAAGACACCGGACGCGTCTTCGACCTGCCCGAGCAAGGCAGTCTGCTGCTGGGCCGCGGGCCCGAGACGATTTCGCGCTTCACCGACGTGCGCGTCTCCGGCTCTCACTGCCGTATCTATGCCGAACGCGGACGCGTGACGATCACCGACAACGGCAGTACGAACGGCACGTTCATCAACGAGCGGCCGCTCGCTCCCGACGAATTGCACGACCTGGCTCCGGGAGACGTCATCCGCCTGGGCGAAAACACTCAGATGGAAGTCGGCGGCGAAGATATCGCTGTCATGAAGACAGTGGCAGGCAACGCGGGCATGCTCGCTCGCGAGATCGCCGCGGCGGCGGCGCGACTCCCCTCGGCAGTCCAACCGGTTCGGCCGACGCCCGCACCGGCGCCTCGCTCGGCTCCAGCCATTCCGCGACCGGCGCGGGTGCAATCCGCCGAACCGAGCGTCGAAGTCCTCTGCGACTGCGGCCAGCAGCTCGTCGCTCGCGAGAAATACGCCGGCACACGCGTCCGCTGCCCGAATTGCCGCAATATCATCCAACTCCCGGGAAGAGCGGCCGTTGCTCAGCCCGTCGAGGAAGAAGAATACGTCGCGCCGCTTCCTTGCGACATGCCCGGCAACAAATGGCAGGCGAAAGCGATCTCTATCGCGGCGGGCTTCCTCTTGCTGCTGGCCACCGGTGCATTCGTGACGTCGTTATTCGTTCCGCACGGCAAATCAGCCGACGGACCCGCTTCGAGCAGCACCGAAATCACGCGAAAGGCAGAGGCTCCATGAGCACACTGAGTATCGTCATCGTCAACTATCGCACGGCCGATTTGGTGATCGATTGCCTTCGCTCTCTGGAGCCGGAACTAGCCGGCCGGCCGACGTGGCAGGTCGTGGTCGTAGACAACGCCTCCGCTGACGGGTCAGCCGAGAAGCTTGCTCGTGCGATTGCGACCGAGGGCTGGTCCAAATGCGTCGGACTGCTGCCGCTCGATCACAACCCCGGATTCGCCGGCGGTAATAACGCGGCTCTGCGACCAATCCTGAACAGTCCTACACCTCCCGATTACGTCTTGTTGTTAAACCCGGACACGATTGTTCGTCCAGGCGGCGTCCGCGAACTGGTCGCGTTCATGGAAGCGCACGCGGAAGCCGGCATCGCCGGAAGCCGGCTCGAAGAGCGCGACGGCACGCCGCAGCGCTGCGCGTTCCGCTTTCCCACGGCGACGTCTGAATTCGAGGAAGGCGTGCGCATCGGCCTGATATCTCGACTGCTGCAGCGATACGTCGTGGCTCCGCCGGTGCGCAACGAAGCGCACGCCACCGACTGGGTAGCCGGCGCCAGCATGATTGTTCGGCGTCAGGTATTCGAAGAAATCGGCCTGATGGACGAGGGTTACTTCCTCTACTTCGAAGAGGTCGATTTCTGTCTGCGGGCCCGGCGCGTGGGTTGGTCGTGCTGGTACGTGCCTGCGAGCCGCGTCGTGCATCTGGTCGGGCAATCGTCCGGCGTGACCGACGTAAAGCGACCAATGAAGCGTCGGCCGCGTTATTGGTTTGAATCCCGCTCGCGCTATTTCCGCCGCAATCATGGCCGGGTTTACAAAATGTTGGCCGATCTCTCCCGGGTTTTCGGATTCAGCCTGTGGAGGCTGAGACGACGAATCCAGGGCAGACCGGATCCCGATCCGCCGGGCCTGCTCGCAGACTTCCTCCGGTTCAATTTTCTGACTGCGGATCGGGCCGAGGACGAGCATGACCGCAGCCGAACCACTTCCCAAGGGCGACTCCAACCAGAATCCCGCCGGCATCGGCCTGTTGGCGCTTCTGCGTGAAGACCTGCGGACCCACGATGGCAAGCTTTTCGAACAAGGCCTCTGGGCCATCGCCGTCCACCGCTTCGGCAACTGGCGCATGGGCGTCCGAACCAAGGTGTTACGGGCGCCCTTGACGCTGCTCTACCGAGCGTTGAACAAGTGGGTCGAATGGACTTGCGGAATCAGTCTGCCGTACACGACGAAAGTCGGCCGGCGCGTCCGCATCTGGCACTTCGGCGGCATGTTCCTGCACGCCCGCTCGATCGGCAACGACGTTCACCTCCGACAGAACACTACGTTCGGTGTGGCTCGCACCAACTTCAACGAAGAATTACCAGTGATTGAAGATCGCGCCGACATCGGCTGCGGCGTCTGCGTGCTCGGCGCAGTCACCGTTGGTCATGACGCGGTGATCGGAGCGAATTCGGTGGTGGTCAAAGACGTGCCGCCGCGGGCTGTGGCCGTCGGTGCGCCTGCGCGAGTGGTCAAGGTACGCATGTCGGCCGAATCGCAAGGGACAAGCTTGGCCGCCGTGTGAACGCGCAGGATTCGGCGCTTCCGGCGAATCCGAGATCGGCCATCCGCCGCGAACATAACCTTCTTCAGGACGTACGATGAGCACGGAAACGCACGCCTCGGCCCGCCATAACGCCGCCTGGACCGTCGCGGGCTTCGGCGCGATGCAAGTGATCCGCTTTGCCTCGAGCGTTATTCTGTCACGCCTGCTGTTTCCGGAAATCTTCGGCCTGATGGCTCTGGTGAACGTGTTTCTTCAGGGTCTGCAAATGTTTTCCGACGTCGGCATCGGCCCGTCGATCATCCAGAACAAACGCGGCGATGAACCGGACTTCCGCAATACCGCCTGGAGCTTGCTCGTCGTTCGCGGTCTGGTCCTCTGGCTCTGTTCGGCGCTGATTGCAGTGCCGGTGTGGCTCTGTTATCCGCCGACGTCGCCATCGCTGCTCATTCTCATCCCCGCCGTAGGTTTTTCGGCGGTCCTCAACGGATTTGAATCGACCGCCGCCTTCACGCTGCGCCGCAGGCTCGTGCGAGCACCGTTGGTTATTCTCGAGGTAGCGACCTATACCCTGACGATGAGCTTGACTATCGCCTGGGTCGCTTTCGTTCCCACGGTCTGGGCACTGATTGTCAGTAATCTTTTCTCCGCATCGATTCATCTGACTGCCAGTCATTTCCTGATTCGTGGCTATCGCAATAAATTCCACTGGGAACCTGCCGCGTTCAAGGAGTTGATGCACTTCGGCAAATGGGTATTCGTGAGCACGGTGTGCACGTTCCTGGCAAATCAGGCCGATAAGCTGCTGATCGGGCTCGTCTCGCTGGTGATGCTTGGCGTTTACAACTTCGCCGCTCAGCTTGCTGCCATACCGGGCCAGCTCATGGCGACGCTGTCGTGGCAGCTTGTTTTCCCGCTTTACAGCAAGCGTGTACAGGCGGGCGAGGATATACGCGGCGCGGTCGCCGACGTACATCCCCTGGCAGCCGGCGTAGCAGGCTTTCTGACGGCCGGTTTGCTGGGCGCCGGGCCGAGCCTGGTTGCGTTCCTTTACGACAGCCGCTACGGCGAAGCGGGTTGGATGCTGCAATTGCTGGCGATTGCGATCTGGTTCCAGACTCTGGAGACCCTGGAGAGCTCGATTCTGTGGACGCTCGGACGCACGCGGGCGCCGGCATTCAGCAATGCGACCAAGCTCGTGGCGCTGGCTGCGTTCGCACCGCTCGGGCGTTGGCTCGGCGATTTTCCCGGGTTGCTGATCGGCTTCGTGCTATCCGATGCGGTCCGATACGTGGCAACCTTAGCGGCTCTCAAGAGACAGGGAATTGCTCTACTCAGGACCGACCTGACGTTGACCGTGATGGTCGCTGTCAGCGCGTTGGCTGCAGGCGTGGCGGGGGAAAGCACCGGTCTGGCGGTCGGAACGCGTGTGGAAAGGTTTATGCAATTGGCGATACAGGCGAGTGTGGTTGGCGTGTTCTGGGTGGCTATCGCTGCTGGCTTCAGGCTCCGACAGCGAGCTCAAGCGCGGGAAATCCGTGGCACGGTTGTTGCGACTGAAGGACAAGCGTGTTGGGCAACGCCCGTGTCTTGAGCGAAGGAGCCGAGTCATGACCGAAAATGAACGAGCCACGATTGTTGGCGTGTTCACCGATCGCAGTGACGCCCAGCGAGCTGTGAACGAACTGCGCCGCGACAATTTCCGCGAGGACCAAATCGGCGTCATCACGCGAACCGAACACGGCATTCCGCCGGCGGAAGAGTGGTCGGCAGACACGTCGACCCATTCGAAGGTCGCCGAGGGATCGGCGATCGGTGCGGCCACCGGAGCCGGAATTGGTGCTCTTTGGGCCCTGGGTATTGCGGCGAACGTGCTGCCCGCAATCGGACCGGTGATAGCAGGCGGTACGTTGATGGCTGTGCTTGCAAGCGCCGCGGGCGCCGGTGTAGTCGGCACCGTAGTCGGTGCGTTAGTCGGGCTGGGAGTTCCCGAAGAAGAAGCTCGCTACTACGAGAGCGAGTTCACGGCCGGTCGAACGCTGGTAACCGTGCAAACAGAAGGTCGTTACGCCGAAGCCTACGGAATTCTGCGCAACAACGGTGCCTACGATTTGCAAACCAGTGCGAGTCGCACGCAAACAGGCGGGTTGCCCGACGGACTGTGATCGCCGGTAAAGACCCGGCTCCGGGCTTGGATCCGCAAGGCTCGCCTCCGAGCTGCTTTCTGATGTCGGCAACTCGGGGAGCGAGCCCTGCGACTTTATTTGCGAGCGAGCGATAGCACGTGAGAAATGATGAGGTCGGGAGTTCATTTATCCGATGGGGCGATGCCGTCGGCCACGATATTCAACAGCCGGCTTACCGTTTCGGCATCCAGGTTCTCGTTAAAGCGCACCTGAAAATCCTTGTTCCCGGACCATTCCTGACCGCGTGTCTCCTGAACGGCGTGAATGATCACGCCGAGGAACGATTGTCGGCGGATCAATTCATCGACCAGTTCGCGGGACGAAGCGAAGGCCAGCTCGCTCGATTTCATTCGGAACTCTCACACCCTAGCGCCGGACCGACCCGCCGCGCCTACGATGCCGCGTGCAGGCTGCCTGAAAACTGAATCAATCGTACCAACATCCGCCGTTGGCAGCGAGACCGCTTGACAGCGGATCGCCTCATTGTTAGGCTTTCTTGGAATATTCAAATTAAATTGAACAATAGCCGGCCGTTGTCATGAAGAGCATTCATCGCCTGACAACCTTGAAGCAGCTCAAGGCGTTGACCGATCCGCTCCGTTTGCGCGTGCTGGAAGCGTTCGTTCAGCAACAAGCCACTACCAAGCAAGTGGCCGCCTTGCTCGGTGAAAACGCGACCAAGCTATATCACCACGTGCAGATTCTGGAGCAGGCCGGCCTGCTGCGACTCATGGAAACGCGGAAGAATCGCGGCACTGTCGAGAAATACTATCGAGCCGTGGCCGAGGACTTTACTGTCGATCGCAAGCTGCTGGAAGTGACCAAAGGCGCTCGCCGGGCGACCAGCGGGTATGAATCGCTGTTCCTGAGCGCGCTGGAAGCGACCCTGGCCGAGGCTCGCAAGGGCATCGCAGCAGGTCTCGTCAAGCCCGTTGAAGAGGGCCGGAATGCACTGGTCTATCGCAAACACTTTACCGGGTCGGAACAAGAAGTCCGCGAACTGACCAAGCGGATTCAAGAATGGATCGCGGAATGCCAAGTCACGGAGACGGGTCCGGGTGAGATTCAGTACGGCGTTACGATCGCCTTTTACCCCGTCCGAAAACTACC
>Ga0326727_10023149_pt1 | contig 11899 bp, 5 predicted proteins | sample MB2enrmetagenome_FD_207643 | JGI IMG/M metagenome (GOLD analysis project Ga0326727, IMG submission 207643) | Lab enriched peat soil microbial communities from McLean, Ithaca, NY, United States - MB29MY | ecosystem: Environmental > Terrestrial > Soil > Wetlands > Peat | place: USA: New York... | reverse complement strand
GACATTTGACTCATTCCTGGCGGCAACATTCCTGCCCATGATGCTCTGCGCCGGCTCCGCCCCGGCCCAGCAGTCGGCGCAGGACATGTATCGGCGGATTCAAGACGCTGCGGCAAGTCGCCACAATGGCGACACCGACGAAGGGCTTCGCGCGAAGATCAACAAAGAGGCCATCGTGGTGAAAATCAAGAACCCCATCAAGGTGGACAGGAACATGATGCCTACCGCTTTACCGGGGCTGGAGAACGAGCCGTATAAAGTTGGCATCATAGCGAGAATGATTACCCCGGCTAGAATCGTCCAAGTGATGGAGGACGATTGCCTGGTCATCAAACGATACGACAGCAGCTTGATTCTTCGAGGTGTGGAAACAGACGGCTTGGCCGACGGTCAGTACATCAAGGTTTCGGCCCCCGTGAAGATCACAGGCACAGAGAGCTTTGAGACCGTGCTTGGTGCTCGGAAGACTTTGTTCGTGCTAGAACCAGTGATGATCCGCGTCGATCGCGTGGCGGAAAACGCCAGCAGAGAACGTGTAGCCGCAGAGGAAAAGGCCCGGACAGAACGTCTAGCTACAGAGGAAAAGGCCAGAGAGGCAGCGAAGGCGGCAGACGAGGCGGCTAGGTGGCGGACCTGGACACGATCAGGCGAGCAATTCGAGGCAAGATTCGGCGGGCTCGTCTCCCGTTGGGTCGTGCTTGTCCAGGAGGACGGGACCAAAGTCAAGGTACACATGGACGAGTTGTCGGACGAAGACCGGGAGTGGATTAGGAACCGCAAGCGGTGAATGCCGGCGGCCCAATCGGCCCGGCGGGCAAGAGAATCATCGGTACCCAACACCAACGTTCAATTTTGAGGGAGGCTCCGCTATGGACAAGCTAACATCCCGGTTCCTCGGCCAATTCAACAAGATTCACAGGCGGTTTCGAGAGATTTGCGGCGCCGGCCCGACAAGTCCGTTCCCCAGCGTCCTCGACCAGGCCGCGAAACGCAACCCCGGTGCCGCTCATTACAGGGACGAATTGATTGAGCTAGGCCAGCTTCGCAACATTATCGTCCACGGGTACCGCCCCGACGGGCCGATTGCCACGCCTTGCGAGCGGGTGGTGCGGAGGATGGAACATATCGCGGCAATGCTTTCCTCTCCTCCCCCTCTCGGCAGGTCATTTCGGGGGAGGGTGGCACTGTGCGCCCCCGACACGCCGGTAAGCGCGGCCATGAAGCAGATGGCGGCCGGGAGTTTCTCGCAGCTCCCGGTCTACAATGGCACTAACCTGGTTGGCCTGTTGACGACCGACACCGTTGCCAGGTGGCTTGCCGACTGCTTCGCCCGTGAGGGCGGTGTACTTGATGAAGCGAAGGTTGGCGCTGTGCTAAAGCACGCCGAGTTCCCGGACAACTTCGCCCTGCTGGGCCCCAAGGATAGCGTTTTCGATGCAGTAGAACTTTTTCGGCAGCGTCAGGATAATGGCAAGCGGTGCGACGCGATCCTGATTACCCAGGGGGCAGCCAGGGACCACACGCCGATTGGCATCATCACGCCGTTCGACCTGCCGAAGCTCTATGAGGCGATCAGGGCATCCGGCAGAGGGTCGTCTCACAGTACCGACGACACGTTGACGTAGCCACCTGCGGCTGTCCGGGTGCGGGATCATCAGCGGAGCCCGCGGTATTTCGCCATTCTGGCGTCGGCCCCGGCCGCGATGTAGAATGGGGCCGGTCTGAGCACATTGGCGGCGGGCGCTCCAATGCGGCGGCCGGCCTCGCTGGCGATGTTGGAGGCTCTAACAAGACGCTGGCCCCCTCACCCCTGCCCCTCTCCCGCGAGGGGAGAGGGGAAAATTGTTGGAGCCCTTTGGACTGCGAAATAGTTTGCGTTGCGGAAAGTCGGGTGCCATGCCCACGCGAGTGTCCGCTCACAAACGGCCCTCACCCTCGGGCACCATCGCAGATGGTCGCTCCCGGAGGGAGAGGGGACCACAGGTGCCAGCTTTCCAAACACGCTCTAACAAAGTCAGGGCCGAGTCCAGGCAGAGAGGCCGCCACACCCCCAGGCAGGAGCGACGATGAGCAAAACGCAATACGAAACGGCCCCAGGCCATCCCCATCCGCTGGGCGCCGTCCCCGATAAGGGCGGCGTGAACTTCTCCGTCTTCTCGCGGAACGCCAGCCGGGTGGAGCTGCTGCTCTTCGAGGCACATGATGATCGGGAGCCGCTGCAGGTGGTGAGCTTGGACCCGGCCGTGCACAAGACGTTCTACTTCTGGCACGTGTACCTCAAGGGGCTGCGGCCCGGCGCGCATTATGCGTACCGCGTGGACGGGCCCACGGACCTGCACGGCCAGGGGTTTCGCTACAACCGCAACAAGGTTCTGATCGACCCCTACGCGCTGGGCAACACCAACGCGCTCTGGAACCGCGCCGCTGCCTGCGGCCCGGAAGACAACCTGGCCACGTCGTTGCGGAGCGTGGTGATCGACATCGCGGACTACGACTGGCGGGGCGATCGCCCGCTGGAGCGGCCGATGAACGAGCAGATCATCTACGAGATGCACGTGGGCGGCTTCACCCGGCACGCGTCGGCGGGAGTCAGGCACCCGGGCACGTTTTCCGCGGTGGTCGAGAAGATCCCCTACCTGAAGGAGCTGGGGATCACTGCGGTCGAGCTGCTGCCGGTGATGGAGTTCGACAACAAGGAAGTGCTGCGGATGAAGCCCGACGGCAGCGGCCCGCTGGTGAACTATTGGGGTTACAGCACGGTCAGCTTCTTTGCCCCGGAATCGAGCTACTGCACGGCGCCCGGGCAGGGGGCGCACATCCGCGAGTTCCGCGACATGGTCAAGGCCCTGCACCGGGCGGGGATTGCGGTCATCCTCGATACGGTTTTCAACCACACCAACGAAGGGAATCACCTCGGCCCCACGATCAACTTCAAGGGCTTCTGCAACGAGATCGCCTACCACCTGGTGCCCTCCGACCGGCAATACTACATGGACTATTCGGGCTGCGGCAATACGCTGAACTGCAACCATCCGATCGTGCAGAAGTTCATCGTGGAGTGCCTGGAGTTCTGGGTCAAAGAGATGCACGTGGACGGTTTCCGCTTTGACGAAGGGTCGATCCTCTCGCGCGGCGAAGACGGCGCGCCGATGGCCCATCCGCCCGTGGTGTGGAGCATCGAGCTGTCCGAGTCGCTGCTGGACGCCAAGGTGATTGCCGAGGCGTGGGACGCGGCGGGCCTGTACCAGATCGGTTATTTCCCCGGCTACCGCTGGGCCGAATGGAACGGCCGCTTCCGCGACGACATCCGCCGCTTTGTGCGCGGCGACCCGGGCCTGGTGGGGGCGGTCGCCTCGCGCCTCGGCGGCAGCTCCGACATCTACCAGACCAGCGGCCACCTGCCGATCAACAGCATCAACTTCGTCACCTGCCACGACGGCTTCACGTTGAACGACCTGGTCTCCTACAACTCCAAGCACAACGAGGCCAACGGCGAGGACAACCGCGACGGCATCAACGACAACCTGAGCTGGAATTGCGGGGTGGAGGGCCGGAGCGACGACCCGGCGATCGATGCCTTGCGCTGCCGCCAGGTCCGCAACTATGCGGCCATCCTGCTCCTGGCCCAGGGCGTGCCCATGATCCTCTCCGGCGACGAGGTGCGGCGGACGCAGCAGGGCAACAACAATGCCTACTGCCAGGATAACGAGACCAGTTGGTTCGACTGGAATTTGCCGAAGGAGCACGGCGACCTGCTGCGCTTCTGGACGCTGATGATCGACTTCCGCAAGCGTCATGCGGCGGTGCACCGCGCGCGTTTCTTCGACGGCCGGGTGAACGAGCGCGGCCTGCCGGACGTTAGCTGGCACGGCTGCCAGCTCTTGCAGCCCGGTTGGGACGATCCCAACGCCCGCGCCCTGGCCTTCACCTTGGCCGGTGCCGGCGCCGAGGCGGACATCCACGTGATGCTCAACATGGATGGGGAAGGCCACGATTTCGCGATCCCCGCCGTCGCGGGCCGGCACTGGTATCTGGCGCTGGACACCGCGCAGGCGGCCCCCGGCGACATTGCCGAGCCGGGTCAGGAGCGGCCGATTCTCGCCGACCACGTGCAGGTCGAAGGGCGCAGCGTGGTGGCCTTGCTGTCCCGATAACCCGCATTTCTCGCCACCAAGGCACGTGTCATGACAGTGTGCCACTGCTTGGAACAAGCAGTGTAAGGCGTAAAGCAATGCCCACGCACTGCTTGCGCCAAGCAGTGGCACCCAACCCGGCAAATAATGTGTGTCGGCCTGCTAGGGCGTAGCTGCAGGGCTACTTCGCTTTTGGTCGCGGTGCTGAAACGGCCGGCTGGGCGGACAATACAATCGTGCCGAAATGACTGGTGTCTTCGGCGTCGTCGGCGTCGCCGCGCCAGACCTGCTGGGAAATCTCCTTGTCGTCGCCCTCGTCCACGGCCACGTCGAAACCGTAGACGCCCTTGGCGCCGAAGGGCAGCCAGTTGCCCTCGCCGCTGAGATACTCTCCGCCTCCCAAGCTGATTTCCATGGTGTAGCCGCCTGCGATCTCTTGCACGCGGGCATCGGTGAACCAATTGACCTTGCCGCGCAGCGATTGGGCCCAGCCGCCCTTGTGATCGCGGGGGACGAAAAAGTGCGTGTCGTCGCCGGAATAGACGACCGACCGATTGTGGTTGCCGTCAAGGAAGATGTGAATGCCGTCCTTGGGGGTCTTCCCTTGGGGACCATCGAGAACTTTGAACGCCAAAACCAGTTGCCTGCCGATCAGCTTCGCGTCGCCGCGGGGCTGGTGCGTCCAAACGGCGCCGAACGAGGCCCGCTTGGTGGGCGCCCCTTTGACCTTCTTGGCGATCGCCTGGTCGAGTTTCCAGAACGGCTCATCCGGCTTGCCGTCGATCACAACGGTCTTGTCATTCGGTTTGCCCGTCACCAGAACGCGCTCGACCAGCAGCGCGGCCGGCGAAGCGGGACCAATCGTCCAGGTGAAGGTCTTTTCCGTGCTGCGCGGGCCGCCGGGAAAAGCGTCTTCGGCCTTGATCTTGCAGGTGAACTCGCCTTGTTCACCCGGCGAACCGACCAGCACGCCGGCCGGCGACAGCATGATGCCGTAGGGCAGCTTCCCCTCGCTGACGCTCCAGGTGATGCGTCCCACGCCACCCTCGACTTTGAGCGGGTGCAGCACATACTGTTCCAAGGGCACGGCTTCCAGCAGTTGATCGGGAATCGTTGGGAGCCTGTCTTGATTGACCTGGACGATCAAAGGACGTTCAGACCGACTCTTGCCGTCGGTCAATTGGATGGTGAGTGGATACTTGCCGGCGGCCGCCGATTGGCCCGCCAACAGGCCGTCCCGTGAAAGTGATAATCCTTGGGGCAATGTTCCTTTGACGATCGACCAGACGCACGGACCGGCGGCATGGAGCGCCTGCAGTTGGGCCTGGTAGGGCTGGCCGGCAATGACCGGTTCCAGGCGGCGGTTGGCGATGACCAGCCCTGGCGGCATGCCCGCCGGCGGATAGGTCTGCAGGATGTCCCACACCACCCGTTTGAGCACGGCCGCGGTTTCGTCAGGAACTTGAAAGCACCTGTGTACGTCATTTCGGAGCGGCCTGCCCTCTGAATCCGTGGGGTGGATATCGGACGGGTACGCCAGCGGCGATTCGTTGTAGAGCATGGCCATGACGAGCAGGTTGAGGGCATAGCCGCTGAACCGGTTGGGGTGAACGCTGTCGGAGAAAAGCTCGAAGCGGCTGGCGACTCCCGGCAGCTCCCCGCGATCGGCCATGCTCCCCAACTCGCGCATCAGCAGGCTGCAGGGCATCAGGCGGGTCCTGGGGGCATGCGGAAATGCCTTGTCCACCGCGGCGCCGACCCGTTCGATGTGCGCCTCGGTGTTGCCGAAAGGCGGGTGGTCCAAGAATGCGACCTCCGGCCAGTTTCCGTAGATGAAAACCTGGCAGCGCGGATTGCTCTTGAATGCCTCGGCGGCAAATTTCGGCGCAAACTCCTCGTCGCTGCTGAGTAATTTGGGGTCGCGCCAGTTGGCGTCCCGCGCGCTCATGACCAGCGCGTCCCATTTCTTGTCCGGGCCGAAATAGACCTTGCGCCAGGAGACAGGGGTCCACTGGTTGGTTTCCGTTTGATAATGGTAGGCAATGCCGGCGCCGAGGTAGGTATAGAGCATCTGGTTGTGTTTGGAGCGTCCGACCATCGCCGCCAACGGTTCCAGGCCCCGCAGGCAGTGGGTCAGGCTGTGGCCGATGATGAGCACATTCAGCCCGCTGGCGCTGGCGGAAGTTCCTGCCGGTTCGGCGGCCGTTGCCTTGCCGCCGGCGATAAGAAACAGGCCGGCGGCGATCGACGAAATCAAGCAGGACGTTTTAGTGGCTTTCATGGGGGCCTTTCTTTGTTTCGTCGGAGGTGCCGCCGACGACCTCTTGTTCAGTTGCCCGGGCCCGCTTGTTCCTGGCCCGGCAGATGCGCGAGCGCCGCAGCGGGGATGTCACAGGGTTTGCCGCCGTCGCGCGCCCACTGGAGGCTGAAACTCTTGCCCGAGGGACCTTGCAGCACCACCAGGCTGATCGGATGCTCGCCTTTCTCCAGGAAGACCTCGTCCGAGCGGCCGCCGTACATGTTGATTTCGCACGCGCACTCGCTGAACCGGCCGCTGCGATCAAGGAGCGCGAAGGCGACCGTCACAGCGGGGGCGCCCTTGCCCAGGAAAGTGTACTTTCCGGTCTCCGGGACGTCCAGATACCCGGCGACGTCGAGGACGGTCTGGTCGTCCGGCTGGTCGGTCTTGAGTTGCAGATCGGGCAGAACCCAGGTCCGGGCCGGCCGCATGATCGCGAAATCCGCGGGCGTCCAGAAACGATACCCGGCCGCAACGGCATCGGCGGCATAGCCGCGCGCCCACAAGCCGGGCTGCGCGCCGGTAACAGCCGCGGCGGGGACCGGCCGCGCGACCGCATCGCCTCCGATGCAGACGACGCGGCCGTCGATCAGCGGGAGCAGCACGTCGCCGTCGCGCGTCAGGGACATGCCGCCCAGCGCAGGCTGCACCGGCAACCGCACCTCCCACAGCACGGAACGGTCGCTGCGGCTCACGGCAACCGCGCGCCACTGCTCCATGTCCGTACCGGGCCAGGTGGGGCCCCGGGCGCCGGTGACGATCACCGCGTTGCCGCACAGCGCCATCTTGCCGGAAAGGGCGAATCGCCGCTTGTTGATCGCCTCCGTCAGCTCGTCGGACAGCGCCGGGCGCTGCTTGCCGGCGGGCAGGGACGCGATGGCGGTCGGGCGGGGAATGCTCTCCATGGCAAGCGACTGCCTCTTGTTGGCTTCTTCTGCGGTCATGTGGTGAGCGTCGTCTTCGGCGTTGAGCCAGGCGACGGCATCCCGGCAGAGGATCGGCGCCTTGTCGTCGCGCGTGAAGTCGCCCGGCAGCAACGTCTCGCGGTCGTCCCAGACGGGGATCTGGCGACTGACGCGGCTCGAGCCGACTTCGTTTCTGTCGGCGGTCAGCCGCAGGAGATGTGGCACCGCGGCCGTGTCTGCGAGCACGCCGGCGGTCGCCTTGCCGGCCGGCAGACCCTGCGGGCCGCAGCGGAGAAACAGCGCGGGGCTTTGATAGGAGCCGAGGACGGCCGGAACCCCATGTGCCGGCTTCCAGCCGCCGATGGTCACCCAGCCGCCGGGCAGGATGCCGAGGTCCTCGTTCATGCCGTACCTGAAATCGTCGCAGGCGCGATAGTTGACGGCGCGCCGCAGCGTGCCGCGCGCCGGATCGACCACCGCCAGGCCCCATTCCCCGCCGTGCCACCACAGCTTGCCGCCGTGCCAGGCCATCTGGCCGCCGCCCGAAGGGGCCTGGTTGAGGAGGTTGCCCTTGTCGTCGGTTTCGCCGGCGGCATTCTCCATGAACTTCTGCCATTTGACCGCGCCGGAGCGCGCGTCGAGCGCGCACAGCGCCGAGCCGTCGAGTTTTCCGCGCAGCCCTGCCGCGGCATACGCCACTCCGTCGTGCACCAGCACGCCGGACCACACCGGCCATGCGCTGCCCAGTTGGCCCAGCAGCGTGATGCGCCGCTCTGCGGGCGCCACCCGGTAGCGCCAGCACAGCGCGCCGCTGGCGGCGTCCAGGCAGTAGACCCAGCCGTCCGCCGAGCCGGCGTAGATCCGTCCTGCGGCCCAGGTCGGCGCGGAGCGGACGGCGCCCGCCGTCCAATAGCGCCACGCTTCGGCGCCCGTGGCGCGGTCCAGACACACGACCGCGCCTTCCGGCGTGCCGAAGAACAGCTTCCGGCCGACCGCGATCGGCTGGGTGGCGGCGCGATCGGGCGCGAAGGGCCCGGGCAAAGCGGCGTCGATCCCGGCGGATTTCGGCCGCGCCGGCGTGTAGATCCAGCGGATGCCCGCCTGGGCGGGAACCTCCGCCGCCGAAGAGCCGCGGCGCGTGTCGTCCGCGCGATACGTCGGCCAATCGCGCGGACCGGCTTGCTCGCCGGTGGGCGTCGCGGCCCTGCCCTGCTCGAACCGTGCCGACGCGCGGCACCCGCGCGCGGACGCGGCCCGCGTGACGAACATGCCGGACCATGTGTAATAGCAGGTACACATGTTCGGGTAGAGCACTTCCACCCCGTCCGCCACGAAATAGCCGGCGCCGCAGCCCGACTTGTCGATACGCGGCATCAACTGCTTGCCGGCGGCCATGTCCCACACGCCGTCGCCGATCCACAATCCCGCTTCCAGGGCGGTGGTGTGGCCGCAACTGTCCGACCTGAGGCTCCGGGCTTTGGGGTAAGTGCCGGCCGGCTTGCCGGTGAGGACGTCGCATTGCACGACGCCGCCCGAAATCAGCGTGTTTCCAAAGAGGAGCGGATAGTCGGGATTCGCCCAGGCGGGGTAGCCCTGGCCCTTGGTCAGGGTCCACAAGACGTGGCCATCGACGGCGTCGAACGCCTGGTGCTGGCGCCGCTGGGGATCGAAGATGACGTAGGCTTGCGGCGTGGCCAGGGCCAGCATTTCTCCGCGCCGCTCCTGGGCCACGTCGCCCAGCTTGTTGGCCGTGTGCGCGCTGGGGGCGGCCTTTCGCCACAGTTCCTTGCCGCCGCCCAGCGCCAGGCACAGCGCCTCGCGGTCGTTGATGTACAGGAACACCCGCCCGGAGCTGACCGCCATCTTCCGGGGCATGATGCGGGCTTCCTTGAACTGCCAGAGTCGCTTGCCGGTGGCCGCGTCCCAAGCGGCCAGTTCCTGGCATGCGTCGCGCTCGCGGGACATGGGCACCACGCGTTTCTCGTACTGGGCGTCCGTTTCGCCTTTGAGTCGCGGAGCATCGAGCAGCTCGCTGAACGGCTGCGGGCCGGCCAGCGTCAGCAACACGCCGTCCGACAGCACGAGCCAGCGGACGGTCCTGGGCTCCGCGGCGACCGCGATGCGGCCAAGCTCCGCCCCGCTTTCAGGATCGAGCACCAGCACGCCCGCGCCGTCCTTCGCATACAAGCGGTCCGGCGTCGCTGCCAGGAGCGAGCCCATGTCGCCGAACCGCGCGGAGATCGGCCGCCGCCACAGGAGTTTTGCGTTGTAGAGGCCGCGGGCCTCCAATTCGAACGGTTGCTGCGGGCGCACCCAGGAGTGGATAGGGCCGAAATACATGGAGCACGCCGCCACGAACAGCCGGCCCGCAGAGGCCACCATGGTATAGTTGCGTTCCCCCTGCATCGGCATGTCGTGCCACTGCAATTGGTAGCGGCTGCCGATGAATGCGGTGTCCTTGGACACGGGATTGCCGTCCGGACCGTGGTAGTAATGGCTCCAATCGTCCGCGCCCGCCAGCGGCCGCATCTTGACCACGGCCCACAGGCCGCCGGCGTCTTCGCTGATTGTGGCGGTGCCCCCCGCGTCTTTCGCCCAGGCGGAGAGCGCCACTTTGCTCAGTCCGGCCTTGGTTCCAGCGGGATTGCCGACCACGGCCGTGCCGCGAAATGGCGATAATACGCGCCCCGCTTCCGCGGCGGAGAGAGTTTTCAGATTTGCGTCGGTCGCGTCGGTAACGAGATAGAGGTCGGCCACCCAGTCGCCCAAGGGCAGCGCGTCCGGCCCGCCGGTTTCAATGACCACCTGCGAGCCCATCACGCCGCCGGCAACCGCCGGCTTGCGTGCCGCCTCCGCCGCGTTGGCGTCCGGGGCCAGCGCATGCACTTGCGGAACTCCTGCCCGGGCCAGTGCCGCCGCCAGCGTTCCGTCGCCCACGCGCGGCATTTCGCAAACGCCGGCGCGCACTCCGGCCTTGTCGAGCACGGCCTTGGCCAGGGAGTCGGCCGGTTCTTCCGCCGCGTCGACCATCGGCGGGAAGAGGGCACATAGCACAAATCCGCCGATCCAACACGTGCGTCCTCGTTCAATTCTCATACACAAGACCCTACGGCTTTACAAAGAAAGGGATGTTTGCCGTGGCCGCGTTGCCGTGCCCGTCCCGCACGAAGACGAATACGCGGTAGGCGCCTTCGGCCCGCGGCGCGATGAACGCGAGTTTGCCGGCATCGGCCCTTACAATCAGTTCCGGCATGGGTTGGGAGCGGCGTTCGCCCATGCCCGCGTATCCGGCACGGGCCACTTCGGGCCTGATTTCCCAGGCGAAGGCGAGCGAATCTCCTTCGGGATCCGCCGCCTGGATGGTGGCCGCGTGCGGGCTGCCGGGCTTCAGGTAAACGTTGTCCGCGGCTTGCTGGCCGTCGATCAGCGGCGCTGCGACTTGCGGAGCGCGGTTTGCCGGCCAGCGGCCGCTCCACAGGTATTCGAGCGCGCCCACCGCTTCGGTCCGCTCGCCCGATTCCAGGAACATGCCGTACCAGGTATGGGTCCGCTCGTGCCGCCACTGCCAGATGAAGGCGTAGGAGCCGAGGCAGCGCCCCGCGTCCTTGAGCACCGTGTTGCGATAGCGCTCCACGAAGCGGGCCGCCTTTTCGGAACTGGTTTCTTCGATCGCGGCGCCCCACCTGGTCTGCGGCACCTGCCAGTCGCCCGAAGGCCCCCATTCCGTCAGCACATAGGGCTTGTCCCAGCCCTCGGCGCGGACCCTCTCCGGCACGCTTTCGACGTCCTTGTAGTAGTTGATGCCCAGCAGGTCGAGGTCGGGACAGCGGGCGCGAATCTCGCGGATGTCGCCGCCTATGAGACCGCCGTCGCCGATAACGGTCATGGCCGGATGGCTGGGATCGACCTGATGGATCATGCGGGCCACGTCGTTCACCGCGTCCCAGACCTTGCGATTCTTGTAACGGACCGACAGTTCGTTGCCGATCCCCCACAGCAACACCGCCGGATGGCCTTTCAGCGCCAGCACGCTGGCCTTGACTTGCGCGAACTGCGCGCGGACGGCCTGCGCATCGCCGTAGTCGAACTTGTGGACCGACTCCATCTTCATCGGCAGGCCGACGGTGACGGTCATGCCCAACCGCTGCGCCTCGTCGAGAATCCTCTGCACGTCTCCGCCCGCGCGGACCGAGTTGCCGCCGCGGGAGGCGATGTCTTTCAAGGGGAATTTGCCCGTCGGATCGCCCCAATACACGACGCCCTTGATGGGATACGGCCGGCCGTCGCGGTAGAGCCGGAATTCGCCGTTGCTGCGGCGAATCTCGACTTTGACCGGGCCGGCGGCCGGCGCGGCGGCGGGCTGCGCCGCAGCATCGGCAACGGGCGGCATCTTGCCTTCCGCGGCCGGGGCATCCGCCGCGCGCAGCGCCAACTCCGGCGCCAGACCGGCCAACATGACCACGGGGTATGCCAGTGAGAATCGCATGGTCTTGCTAACGGCACGAAGACTACGGTTTCCTCTCCCTGGCGAAAGATCTCTAGCGCCCCGGGTCGGAGTCGCT
>Ga0326727_10023146_pt1 | contig 11900 bp, 6 predicted proteins | sample MB2enrmetagenome_FD_207643 | JGI IMG/M metagenome (GOLD analysis project Ga0326727, IMG submission 207643) | Lab enriched peat soil microbial communities from McLean, Ithaca, NY, United States - MB29MY | ecosystem: Environmental > Terrestrial > Soil > Wetlands > Peat | place: USA: New York... | reverse complement strand
GAAGCCGAGGCCACCTACAAGAAGGCCCTCGATCTCGAAACCGCCTCCAAGAAGCCGAATATCTCCATCCAGGGCCTGGCCAACAGCGGCCTGGGCGAAATTTACGCCCGCACCGGCAAGGTTCCCGAGGCCAACGCAGCCTATGATGCGGCCGCCAAGGTCAATCCGACCCAGGCCGCCTTCTACCTGCGCAACGAAGCGGTCATCTTCTTCCAGATGAACAACGCGGACGCCCAGGTTGCCGCCGCGGACGAGGCCATCAAGGTCGATCCCACCCAGCCTCTCGTCTATTACCTCAAGGGCCAGGGGCTCATCGGCAAGTCCACCATCGACCCCAAGACGCAGCGGATCGTGCTGCCCCAGGACTGCACGGATGCTTACCAGAAGTACCTGGAACTGGCCCCCAACGGCGCATATGCCGCTGAAGTCAAGGGCATTCTGGCTCAGGCCGGGCAGAAGGTCGACACCAGCTTCAAGGCTCCCAAGGCCAAGAAGTAAGCGAACTGATTGAAGCAACATTTGAAGGGCGCTCCCGCATCCAGGGAGCGCCCTTCGCATTTGCCGGCCCTCCTTGCGGAGAGCGCCATGATCCGGGCGCCCCACCGCAGGTGGTCGGGGAGTTCATGAACAATCAGTCCGGGTGCCCCACCCTCGCCACGTCTTTGTGGCTAGGGTGGGCTGGCAGGTCTCATCTTTGCTGCCTCGCAGGAGGTGTCGAATCCGCCAAAGTCGGCCCCACCGCAGGTGGCTCCGTGCCCCATCCTTGCGACTTTTTTCTGTCGCAAGGGTGGGAAAACACAATGCCCCTTTTAGCCGCAGTGAAAACGCTCTGCCCTGAACCACGCTCTACAATCCATTCCATGACCTCCGATCTGCCCAGTTATGAGCAAGCCGCGTCTCTGGTGGCCGCGCACGCCCTCAAAATGCGCAGCCACCCTCCGCTATCGGAGCCGGTAGAGCTTGCCCAGGCAGCCGGCAGGGTGCTGGCCCAGCCCCTCTTGGCCGACCGCGACCAGCCCCCCTTTGCCCGCTCCACTCGCGACGGCTTTGCCTGCCGCGCCGGCGAGGCCTCAACCCACGCGTCCCTTGCCTTGACCGGGTCAACCCATGCCGGGGATGCGCCCGCCGGCCCGCTGCCGCCCGGCTCCGCCTGGGAGATCATGACCGGCGCTCCGGTGCCTGCGGGTGCTGACGCCGTGGCCATGCTCGAGCACGTCAAGGCCGCCAAAGGGAAGGTCCGGCTGCTCCCGCCCCGCATCCTCCAGCCCGGCGAAAACATCGTGGCCCAGGGCGCACAGGCGCGCCGGGGAGACCTGCTGCTGCCCGCCGGCAGTGCAATCGCCTCCGCGCAGATCGCCCTGGCCGCGGCCTGCGGCTACGCCACCCTCCCAGTCTTTGTCCGGCCCCGCGTGGCCATCCTGGCCACCGGCGACGAGCTGGTGCCCGTCGAGTGCGCGCCCGCCCCCGGCCAGATTCGCAACTCCAACGCCCCCATGCTGGCCGCCATGGTGGCCGCGGCGGGCGGCGCGCCCTGGGTCCTGCCCATCGCCGCCGACACTGCCCAGGCCCTGGACGCTGCCCTCGCCCAGGCCGCGGAAGCTGACCTGCTGCTCATCTCCGGCGGCGTTTCGGCGGGCAAGTTTGACCTGGTCGAGCCCGCCCTGGCCCGCGCCGGGGCACGCTTCCACTTCACCGGCGTGCGCATCCAGCCCGGCAAGCCGCTGGTCTTCGGGGAGTTGCCCCGCACCAGGGAGGCTGCCTCCAGGCAGCCCGGCCAGCCCATCCCCCTGCCGTTCTTCGGCCTTCCCGGAAACCCGCTTTCCTCCGCCGTCACCTTTCTGCTCTTTGCGGCGCAGGTGCTGGCCGCCCTTGCCGGGCGCACCGGCCCGCTCCCGCGCTTTGCCCTGGCCCGGCTGGCTCCCACCGCCGACCGCCACGGCAAGCCCGGCCTCACCCGCTTCCTGCCTGCCTGCTGCACCTTCGGCGCCGCAAGCCAGCTTCCTCAGGTCGAGTTTGTCCCCTGGCACGGATCGGGCGATCTGGCCGCCCTGGCCCGCTCCAACTGCTTTCTGGTGGTGCCGGAAGAAGCCCGCCACCTAGACCCCGGCGCCATCGTCCGCATCCTGCTTCCCTGAGGTTCCTCATGTCCGAGCCCAAGCAACCGCAGCTCTCCCACTTCGATGCCTCCGGCCAGGCCGTCATGGTGGACGTCGCCGCCAAGCAGCCCACCCGGCGCACCGCCACCGCCTCGGCCTTCGTCGAGCTCTCCGCCGCCGTCCTGGCGGCCCTGCCCGCCAACCCCAAGGGCAACCCGCTTGAGGTGGCTCGCTTCGCCGGCATCCAGGCCGCCAAGCGCACCGCCGACCTCATCCCCATGTGCCACCCACTGGCGCTCACGCATGTGGATGTGCAGGCGGAGATTGCGGAGGGCGGCGTGCGCATCACCGCCACCGCCGCCACCGTCGGCCCCACTGGGGTCGAGATGGAAGCCCTCACCGCCGCTGCCGTGGCCGCCCTCACCGTCTACGACATGACCAAGGCGCTGGACAAGGCGATCGTCATCCGCAACGTTCAGCTCGAAGCAAAAACCGGCGGCAAGAGCGGCGATTTCCAGAGGAATGCAGAGGGCGCATGAGATGCGGGTGCTCCAGGTCCCGTCTTTGGAACCTGGGACGTCACCGCGCTCCCACCCCACTCTTCCTCTGGGTGCCCCACCCTCGCCACGTCTTTGTTTTTGTGGCTAGGGTGGGCTGGCAGGTAGGCCTTGGCGGCCTAACGGGTCCACGTCGAATCCGGCAAAGTCGGCCCACCGCAGGTGGCCAGGGTGGGCTGGCAGGTCTTGTCTTGGCTGCCTGGCGGGTCCGGGTCGAATCCGCCAAAGTTGGCCCCACCGCAGGTGGCTGTGTGCCTCGGAAGTCCCTCTCACCACCCCGCTTTCGCAGCGCCCCGCGCATGGACTACGATTCTCCTTGCGCCTGAAGGAGGCTCCATGCCGCGCTCTACGATCTTTGCCGCTTGCCTTGCCCTAGCCGCCACGGCCGGCGCCCAGTCCGTCTCCGTCTACCAGACCACCCCGGACCTGCTGGAAGCCCTGTCGCAGCGCGAGACGCTGCACTTCTCCGCCAAATCCACTCCAGCCGCCGCGCCGCTCATCACCGTGGACGACTCCCAGCGCTTCCAGACCATCGACGGCTTCGGCGCCTCGCTCACCGACGCGGCCGCCTGGCTCTTGGACAAGAAACTCACCCCTGACCAAATCGATGCCGCCTTCAAAACCCTCTTCAGCCGCAAGGACGGCATCGCCCTCAGCTTTCTGCGCCAGCCCATCGGCTCCTCCGATCTTTCGGTGACCTTCTACTCCTACGACGACCTGTGCGCGCAGACCGCCAAGGCCTGCACCACCCCCGCCGGCGTCGCCGATCCCAGCCTTGCCCACTACTCGCTTGCGCACGACCAGGAGTACATCCTGCCGCTGCTCAAGAAGGCCCTGGCCCTCAATCCGGACATCCATGTGATGCTCACGCCCTGGAGCCCGCCCGGCTGGATGAAGTCCTCCGGCTCCATGCTGGGGTCAATGCCTGCCGCAACCGCCGGCGGCAAGGACCAGCCCTCCAGCCTGCGCCCGGAGTTCTATCCCGCCTTTGCCAGCTACCTGGTCAAGGCCATTGAGGGCTACCAGGCAGCCGGTGTGCCGGTTTGGGCGCTCAGCGTGCAGAACGAGCCGCTCTACGCCCCGCCCACCTACAGCGGCATGCAGATGCTGGCCGCCGAGCAGGCCGCCTTCTTCGGTAACGACCTGGGCCCGGCCCTGGCCGCCGCCCATCTCAGCCCCAAAGTCATGGCTTACGACCACAACTGGGACCGCCCCGACTATCCAGAAACCGTGCTGAATGACCCCAAGGCCGGCGCTCTGGCCGCCGGAACCGCCTGGCACCACTACGCCGGCGATCCGTCTGTCATGACCAGGAATCACGAGGAGTTTCCCCAGAAGGATCAGTGGGTGACCGAGTCCAGCGGCGGCGCATGGCAAAAGGGCAACATCCTGGCCGAGGAGGCCGCGGAGCTGATCGCCGTCACCCGCAACTGGTCCAGGAGCTACGTGCTGTGGGCGCTGGCCACCGACCAGAAGCACGGCCCCTTCGTGGGCGGCTGCGACACCTGCCGCGGTCTGTTCACCATCGACCTCTCCGACCCGGAAAAAGCCACCGTGAAGCCCGAGCTGGACTACTACGTCCTCGGCCAGGCCAGCAAATTCCTGCTCCCCGGCGCTGTCCGCATCGCTTCGGACGAGCCGGCCGCCACGCCATTGAAGGACGTGGCCTTCCGCAACCCCAACGGCACGGTCGTCCTCTACACCCTGAACTCGGGAACCGACAGCCAGATGGTGCGCATCGCTTTCCACGAGAAAACGGTGTCCACCACCCTGCCCGCGGGCTCCGTGGCCACATTTGTCTGGAAGCCGTAAGCGGGCTTTGCAGGCAATGCAGAACTGGGTGCTTTGAAAAGGCGCGGCTTTCGCCGCGCCATCCAGAGTTCAAGCAGAGTTTGCGCTTCGCCGGCTGCGAAAAACTCAATCCGCAGGGAGGCGCGGGTTTTAACCCCCGCATAAAGCCAGCAGAATCAGCCGGGATTTGGAGCATTCTCGACGCGAGTGCGCACCATAATCCGGGCGCCCCGCCTGGGCGCCGTGTTTTTGTTTTTGCGGCCAGGGTGGGCTGGCAGGGAGCCCGCGTCGCAAGAACCGGGGAAACGCTCCAAAAAAGTGCGCGGCGCTGTTTTTCGCCCCTTGCAGCCCGCAAGTCCGTTCCCCTCAGCGCGCCGATTATGAATATTCGAACTCAAGGCACGCCCCAATGCGATGCGGCCAAGCTATTGGATTGACGCGTGAAAGCTGAGGTTGCTACACTCGTGAGCGTAGCTTACTGCGCGGATTCCAGCAGCGAGCTGCGGCCGCCCTCCAGCAAAACGTTGCCTGCCGGGTGTTTTCCACGGAGATCAGTCGCTTTTCTTCCAGCGCAATCGACTGGCGGGGCTGTCTCTGCGAAAACGCTTCGGTTACAGACACACGGCGCGCAAACAGGGACTCGGTCTCAAGGCCTTTCCGCCGGCGGCAATCGCGGTGCGGAAGCCACCCCCAGCGGCAGGCAATATCCGTCGCGGGAGCTAGGAATTCCGGAGCTGCAGTGATGGCAAACGTCCTCAATCCCGAACCCGAGAGTATAACCCTGACCACAGAATTGGAAACCCCCACCCTAGAGCCTGCGACGGAGCTTGAGCAGCCGTCGTGCGAATCCACGTCCAACCCCGAGACCGCCGAAGTAGTCGAAGCAGTCGAACTTTCAGCGCTGGACGCCGATGCCCCAACCGAGCCCGTAGCCGAGGCCGCGCCTGCGGAGATCATTCCCGCTGAAGCCGCGCCCGTCGCCGGAGTTGCCGCGGAAATTCCCGCGCAGCCCGAGCCTGCTGCCGTGGCCGTACCTGAGCTGGCAATTCCGGCTGAAGCCGTTGCTGTTGTTGATTCCGCACCCGTTGTCGAGGCGCCCCAAGAGGTTGCCGCGCCGGTGGCGGAAGCCGTAGCCGAGGCCGCGCCCGTAGCTGTAGCGCCGCCGGAGAAGGCTGCCCCGCACGCTGATCACCTTGAGTCGATGGACGACTTCTCTGCCGCTTTGGCAGCTTTTGAGCGCGAGCAGGCCGCCGAGGCCGCCGCGGTTGAAGCCTATGGCGACAAGATTGTTTCCGGCACCGTGATCAAGCAGACGGAAAAGCATCTGGTTGTCGATGTGGGCCTGAAGTCCGAGGGCCTCGTGCCCCTCGAGCAGGTTCTGGATCACACCGGCGCGGTCAGGTTCCAGGCTGGCGACGTCATCGAGGTGGTCATCGAGCGCGAGGAGCCGGAAGGCGGCTACCTGGTCAGCTACGAGCGGGCCCAGCGCCTGCGCGTGTGGGACGTGATCGAAAAGGCCGCCAACGACAAGACGCCGGTCATGGGTACGGTCGTCAGCCGCGTCAAGGGCGGACTCACCGTGGACATTGGCCTCAAGGCCTTTCTGCCCGGCTCGCAGCTTGAAATTCGCCCCGTCCGCAACCTGGATGGCTATCTCGGCCAGCAGATTGAAGTCCGCGTCATCAAGCTGAACAAGAAGCGCGGCAATGTGGTCGTCAGCCGCAAGGAAATCCTCGAAGAGGAACAGACCGCCAAGCGCTCCACCACCCTGGAGCACCTCGGCGAGGGCGCCGTGCTCACCGGCACGGTCAAGAACCTCACCGATTACGGCGCGTTTGTGGATCTGGGCGGCATCGACGGCCTGCTCCACATTACCGACATGAGCTGGGGCCGCCTCACTCACCCCCGCGATCTGGTCAACGTCGGCGACGAAATCCAGGTCAAGGTGCTCAAGTTCGACAAGGACAAGCAGCGCGTCTCCCTGGGCTTCAAGCAGTTGACGCCCGATCCGTGGCTCGATGCCTCCGAGCGCTACCCGGTTGGCGCGCACGTCCATGGCCGCGTTCTTTCGGTCACCGACTACGGCGCGTTCGTTGAGCTCGAGCAGGGCATCGAAGGCCTGGTCCACCTCTCTGAGATGACCTGGTCCAAGCGCCTCAAGCACCCCTCCAAGCTGGTCAAGCCCAACGACGAGGTGGAAACGGTTGTCCTCAGCGTCAATCCCGCCGACCGCCGCATCTCCCTGGGCATGAAGCAGTTGCTCGAAAATCCGTGGGAGAACCTGACCGAGAAGTATCCCGCCGGCACCGTGGTCGAGGGCCGCGTGCGCAACCTTACCGACTTTGGCGCCTTCATCGAGATCGAAGACGGCATCGACGGCCTGGTGCACGTCTCCAACCTCAGCTGGACCAAGCGCGTCAAGCATCCTTCTGAGATCGTCAAGAAGGGTGAAAAGGTCAAGGCTGTCGTTCTCGGCGTCGAGCCGCAGAACCGCCGCCTCTCGCTCGGCATCAAGCAGTTGCAGCCCGATGTCTGGGAGAGCTTCTTTGCCCAGCACCGCGTGGGCGACGTGGTCCACGGCAAGGTGCTGCGGACCGCTCAGTTCGGCGCGTTTGTCGAAATCGCGGAGGGCGTGGAAGGTCTTTGCCACATCTCCGAGGCCGGCGACGACGGCGGACCGTCCAAGCTCGAAACGGGTCTGGAACACGAGTTCAAGATCATCAAGATCAACGTGGAAGAGAAGAAGGTGGGCCTCAGCCTGCGCGCCATTGGCCAGGAAGCCACCCGCGCAACGGTCGAGAGCTACAGCAAGGCTCCCGTCTCCAGTTCCACCACCACTCTTGGCGACCTCATCAACTGGCGCAAGACCGAGCGCTAAACCGCTCGCAAGCAGTTACAGAACAACGGCCACCCTCCGGGGTGGCCGTTGTTGTTTTCCGCGCCGGCTCATCCTCTTGCCGGGCCGGGTGCCCCAGAGCCTGTCCTGAGCTTGCCGAAGGATCCCGATTCCGGGACCTGGGAAGGCATGAACTGGAGGTGCGGAATTATCCGGTCAGAGACCTGGCCGAGGTTGTCGACAGGCTCTGACGACTACCAATACTCGACGGCGAGAATGCGGGAGGGGCCGGGGTGTCCATCGATCACTTGAGTCTGCACCACGGCTTCGATGTTCACCTTTGTCCAGTCGCGTGGCGCATTTTTGAAGAGCGTCCCGATAAAGGTCGGGTTCGACAGAAGCTCTCCTGCCGCCTCGGTTCCTTGTCGTGAGAGCCCTGCTGCCAGCACCACCGGCTGATCCAGGGTGGTGTCTTGATAGCGTGCAATGACGGCAAAATCCTCGGTCTGCGAAGAGGGAGGTTGCTTGAGCGAGACAACCCAGCCTCTGGCAGAAGGATTCTTGTGATCCACGATATACATCGAGTCGCTGTCCATCGCGAATCCATACCGGAGCGGTTGTGTGAGTCGCATGGTCCAGGTGTTGTCCAGGGCTCCCACAAGAATCACGGGCCCCTCGCGCAACTGGGGGAAACTGCCCTGAGAAGCCAAGACCAGGCGAAACGCCTTATGGCGATCTTCCAGCACGCCTCCCAGGTGAATCAGCGTGGCCACGTTCGCTGTTCCCAGCCGGCCGGAATGCTGAAGATCTTCGAAGAGCGTTGCGGGAGTCGATCCGGTTTGAGGGGTAGGGTTCACCGCATCGGGCGATCCTACACACATGCTGACGCTGGCTGGGGAAGCGAGCACCGGCGACCAGAACTGGTCGATGACCGATGGCCGGAGAAGGAAATACAAACCGAAACTGACGGCCACTGCACATGCCGCAAGGATTGACGAAATCAAAAGCCATCGCCGCCTGCTGGCTGCGGCAGGGATCGGAACCGTGTCAGCCGCCGTTTCAGCGCGTACTGGAACTGGCGAATCTGGCGCAAGCTGCGGGGGGCGGAAATACGGAATGTAGGAGCCGGGGTTCAGTCCGATCACCAGCTCGTTCTGATGGCCTGGATGTTGATAATAGAGCGCAATCCGCTTCCGAACCTCGGCAGCGCTGAGGCGGACGACGGGATCCTGGTTGGTGTCATAGTCCGGGCTGCGGTGGAAGACCTCGATGCCCAGGAGCCGCTCTTTGAGAGCGCCCTCCTGGCCTTCCAGAGTCTGCTCAACCACAAAACGAAGCAGGTTTGGATAGCGCTGGCTGCTAAGAAAGTGCGAACTGGCGAGGAGTTTCTTCAGCTGATCGCGCACCTGCTGCTTCTCGGCCTCCGAGCCAGGCCGCCACTCGCCTTCGGCTGATTCCAAAGAAGACATCGTGCCCATCCCGCCAGCATTGCCTCGCCGGAACGTATCAAGCACCGTAACAAGCCGCCTGCTACGTGCAGCGTGAGGACGCTTTCCCTTCAGGAATCTTACACTTTGCTCCGCCGCTACGTCTGCTCGCAACGCCCAGGACTACCGTAGCAATCTTGTGCCTCCCTCTGGCCGCGCCTACTGTTGCTTCGACTTAAAGAACTGGTTTTGGCCTTTACGCCACGGTTCATAAGGTTGACAAACAATAGGAGAACAAAGCCATGAACCTTGGATTCGCAGTTGCCAAAATGGCCGCATCGGATCTGCCGTCGCCTGGGCCATCGGCCGCTTGCGCCAGTCAGCCCACGATTTCCCGGTCCAACACAGCCCGTCTTGCTCGTCATTCCTCTCTGCCGGCAATCATTCTCGGTTTCATGACCCTATTCTCCCTGGCCCACCTGCGCGCGCAAATCGCTCCCGCACCCAAGCCTGAGCCGACCCCGGCCCAGTTGGGCGGAATCCTCAAGGGGCAGGTTCTGCTGATGCCGCCGGACTCGGTCAGAACGTTTGTTCCCTTCAACGATTTCCGCAAGGAACTCGAGCAGAAGTACGGCATCGGCGTCTACGCTATCAGCCAGACGGTCTTTGCGCGCAACACCTTGAGCCCCGCGGTTCCCTACGCGCAGATCGCGTATCCGGGGAATGACAATTTTTATCAGTCGTCGAGCTACCTGACCTTGACCTACGATATGCGCGCCTTCCACCTCAGCGATGCGCAGTTGGTGCTTGATGGCGGAATCCAGAAGGTGAGCTGGTATCCAGGCGGTCCGGAATCGCTGGATTTCGACGAGGCAACCATCTACAAGGGCTTCCTGAACGACAACCTCCAGTTCAAGGCTGGCTACATGTCGAACGCCGAAGAGTTCATTCAGATGAAGGTCGGCGGCCTCGCGAACAACGGAGCGGCCGGCGTGCTGGGAGTGCTGCCCTACAACGTCGGCATGGCCAACAAGCCGCAGCAGGCTCCTTCAGCCAACGTCCGGGTCAACCTCCCGGATCACTTCTATACCAAGGTCGGCTTCCAGCGCAGCTTCTCTCCCATGGGCAGCGTCGGCGAACAGGCACAGGATAAAGTCGGGTTCCGCTTCGACCCCGGACCAACCTTCGACAAAAGCCACGGCGTCTGGACCAAAGGCGACGGCTTGTTGACGATCGCTGAGGTGGATTACCAGAAGTCCCAGTACAAGGTCCCGATGCAGCTGTGGATTCGCGCCGGCTACATGAATAACCAGACGAAGTATAGGAACTATCTGACCAACCAGTACGACACCAGGAATTATCTTCTGTACCTGGTCGGCGACAAGCAGATCACGCAGCCCGATCCGGCCAACCAGCGTCACGGCCTGTTTATCGGCGGCTCAGCCATGTATACTCCGCCCGCCGTGAACAAGTATTACCAGTACTACGAAGCCCGCGCCTACGATTCCGGCCCGTTCAAGAGCCGTCCTTCGGATTTCTTCTCGCTGGTCGGCGCTCACTCGGCATACAGCCCGGACCTCACGAAGACCAAGCCGGCGGGCACGTTTTCCAAAGGCTCGTGGGCGCTGACCCCCACCTACAACTTCAAGCTCTACCGGCAGGCGTACTGGGTGAACGCACTGGGCTATACGCAGGGTCCCGTGCCCGGCGCCAAATACCGCAACACGCTCAATTACAACACCATGCTGATGGTCTTCTTTTAGCAATCTGCGCAATGCGCCGAACTGCAACATGATACCGGGCGCTTTCTCCTGAATCGGTTCCAGTTACCGGCGGCGCGCCAGTTCGCCGCCGGCGGCCAGCCCCACCACCCAGCCAAAGTATCCGGCAAGTCCGCATTGAGGGACACAGCATGGCAGACGAAATTGGAATCACAAGCCTGAACGAAATCGGCGATGGACCCGTGGCGCGGTTCGGCCGCCTCCGCTGGACCGTCTGCGCCATGCTCTTCGTGGCTACCTCCATCAACTACATGGATCGCCAGGTCATCTCCATCCTCAAGCCGACGCTGGAACACAGTATCGGCATGACGGAAGTGAACTACGGCTACATCGTGGATGCCTTTCAGATTGCCTACGCAATCGGGCTCCTGGCCGCCGGCCGCCTCGTGGATAGGATAGGCACGCGCATCGGCTATATGCTCATCATGGCCGTCTGGAGTCTCTCCGCGATGGGCCACGCCCTGGCCAACACGGTGCTCGAATTCGGCATTGCGCGCTTCTCTCTCGGTCTCGGCGAATCCGGCAACTTCCCCGCCGCCATCAAGACCGTGGCAGAGTGGTTCCCCCGCAGCGAACGCTCGCTGGCCACGGGTGTTTTCAACTCCGGCGCAAATCTTGGAGCCATCCTGGCGCCCATCATCGTGCCCTGGATAACAATTCGCTATGGCTGGCACGCGGCCTTTCTGGTCACCGGCGGCTTCAGCGCGCTCTGGATCCTGTGGTGGTTCAGCAAGTACCGCAAGCCCGCCGACCACCCCACCCTGAGCGGCGCCGAACTGCGCTACATCTACCAGGAGGCGGCCGTCGAGATGGGCCCCGCCATGCCCTGGCGCAGCCTGCTGGGCTTCCGGCAGACCTGGGCGTTCTCCGCCGCCAAGTTTCTCACTGATCCAATATGGTGGTTCTTCCTGTTCTGGCTGCCCTCCTACTTCAGCTCCATGTTCCATCTGAACCTCTCGCATCTGGGCCTGCCGCTCATCATCATCTACAGCGCATCGACGGTGGGCAGCATCGGCGGGGGCTGGCTGCCTACGCCGTTCCGCAAACTGGGCCTGACGGTCTCCGGTGCCCGGCTTGCGGCCATGCTCTGCTGCGCCTGCCTGGTGGTTCCCATCTTCATGACCAACTATCTCCATTCGGAGTGGGTTGCCATCCTTCTGCTCAGCGTGGCCGCGGCGGCGCACCAGGGATGGTCGGCCAACTTGCTCACCACGCCCTCGGATATGTTCCCCCGCACCGCGGTGGGCTCGGTCACCGGCATCGGCAGCATGGCGGGCTCGGCAGGGGCCGCGCTGCTGGCCTTCTACGCCGGCCACATCCTGCAACGCACGCACAGCTACGCCAGTCTGTTCGTCATCGCGGCAGGCGCTTACCTGCTGGCCCTTTTCATCATGGTCCTGCTCGCGCCCGGA
>Ga0326727_10023144_pt1 | contig 11900 bp, 7 predicted proteins | sample MB2enrmetagenome_FD_207643 | JGI IMG/M metagenome (GOLD analysis project Ga0326727, IMG submission 207643) | Lab enriched peat soil microbial communities from McLean, Ithaca, NY, United States - MB29MY | ecosystem: Environmental > Terrestrial > Soil > Wetlands > Peat | place: USA: New York... | reverse complement strand
TCGCAAACGGCGTGGTTTACGTAGGCTCCTTGGACGGCAAGTTTTACGCTTTGAACGCCACAACAGGCACCCCAGTGTGGAGTTACAATACTGGCCACTCGTTTTACTCTTCTCCTGCGGTTGTCAACGGAGTAGCCTACACAGGCTGCGATGACGGCAATGTCTACGCTTTCGGTCCGAGCGGTGCTCCAACTCCCACGGTGTCTATTTCTCCTGTTGGACCAATTGCTTTGGATGTTGGGCAGTCTCAAGTGTTCACTGCTGCTCCCAGAGGAGGTTCAGGTAGTTACCCGTCAACGGGTTATAAGTGGTATGTGGGTGGGGTTGCTCAGACTGGTCAGACCGCTCAAACGTTTAGTTTTGCTCCTACTTCCGCCGGTTCTTACTCTATCACTGCGACCGTTACTGACAGTTCAAGCATGACTTCAGCTCCATCCAATACTGCATCGGTTACGGTGGCTGCTTCGCCTACTGTGAGTATCGCTCCTGCTGGACCACTTACTTTAACTGTTGGTGAGGGTCAAACGTTCACTGCAACGCCCAGCGGCGGCTCAGGCACCCTGACCTACCAATGGTACCTAGACGGCACAGCGGTTGGCACAAACAGCGCAAGCTACTCTTACACTGCAGCAGGAACTTCGCATACAGTTACTTGCAAGGTAACAGACAGCGCTTCCACTCCAGTTACATCCCCTACTTCAAACGCGGTCTCGGTTACGGTAACATCCACATCAACTTCACCAACGCCAACACCAACTCCAGTTCCCACTGCATCGCCAAAGCCAACTCCCACTGCATCGCCAAAGCCAACTCCAGTTCTCACTGCATCGCCAACGCCTACCCCAACGCTAACGCCAGCAGCTACTGCAGCAGCATTCGTCTTCGGTCCAGTTGACTGGATCATAGCGGTCATCGTCATCATCATAGTGTTATTATTCATACTTCTTGCATGGTACAGACGCCACCGCAACCTCACAGTAACAGTGCAAGACTCACAAACGCTCTCGCCCATTCCTGGAGCAACCGTCTCAGCCAGCGGTCCGAAAACTTTGTCAGGCACCACTGGAAGCCAAGGACAAATCATTTTCAGCAACGTACAAAAAGGCAACTACACAATAAAAGCCAGCGCCACAGGCTACAACACTTCAATACCAGCATCCGTTCCAGTAAAAAACAACACAAACTACGTTATTAAGCTGGATTCAACTGCAACTAAGACACAAGAAACTCAAACAAAGTAAAAGCGCATCCACTATTCCTTTTTTTCTTTAATAACGTTGTTGCAAGATTTTTCAGTTGCTTTTTGAAGCCGGCAATCTGATTTTTCGCCAAAGGCCCAGACGCAAGCTTTTTGCGCTTTAGGTTTCTTGTTGATTAGGTGAAACGGCGCTCTTAGGAATAAGTAAGCATTGCAGGAAAGTGTTTGGTTAGATTGAGGGGGGCGGGAATTGACATTGAGATTAAAAGGTTTTAAGTTGGGTTTTGAAGCAAAATAGAGATGAAATGGCTTGCTTTGTTTCATTTTTTCTCTTAATTGATGGATGCATTAGAGAATTGATAGCAAGTGCTAAATACCTCTAACTCCCAAAAGATAAAACTGGGTTTATACAATGGGCAGGTTACTGGGAGAAGGAGCATTAGTTTACATAATTTTCGCTTACACTGCGAGCATTTCGTTGACATCAGCGCAAGGTTTGACTGGTGAGGTGAAAGAATGAAGCATAAGACAGCAAAGACTTTGAAAGTTGGCTGCATCCTTCTCCTCGGCATCTTCTTGTTCAGTGCTTTAGCATTATTGCCTCAGCCAGTTCGAGCAGCCGGACAGACGATACCAATCACTCAGGGGGGTCCTCTTGGTGTGGCTGCATCGCCCGACGGCCAATACATCTATGTTGCAGTTAATTACGGCTCTTATACTTCATTCAATTACCTGGGTTGGGTCTCGGTGATAGATACGTCTACGAACACGGTGGTGGCAAACATAACCGATCCTCGTGAACCGGTCCAGGTGGTCGCATCGCCCAACAACCAAAGCGTTTATGTTCTGAATGGCGATCCCTCTGGGGTCTCGGTGATAGATACTGATCCGAGCTCGCCATCTTTCGACGAGGTGACGACCACAATACCACTCGCGGGCGCTGCTGATATAGCTATATCGCCCAACGGTGAATATGTCTATGTGTCAGGTGGTGATGTGGTTACAAAGATAAGCACATCTACCAACTCCATCGTGGGGACCACCGCGGACTTAACCAATTCGAACAATGACATTAACGGTCTAGCTGTAACGCCCAACGGTGAGTACGTCTATGTTACAACTAGCGAGACTGATATAGGGGTAGCTGTGATAAGCACTTCGACGATGACGGAGACGACGACAATACCTGATCCTCGCCCTGGTTTTTCAGGTCAGTATGGCACACCTTATGGCGTAGCTATAACGCCCAGCGGCATTGCCTACGTTGATAATTACTACGGTTCGGTGTTGGTTATAGACACGGCTACGAACGCAGCGACGAGTATATCCGAAACTGCAACAGGTATGAATGATCCTACTGGTATGGCGATATCGCCCGACGGTGCATATGTCTATTTTACAACTAACGGTCCAGTGACTATTATGAGCACCGCCACGAATACGGTGACGGCAACGGTAACCCTTGCAACCCTTTCAGCTCCTGCTAGTATTGCTATAACGCCCGACGGAGCATACGCCTATATCACAGATAGAGACAACGCTGTGGTATGGGTGATAAACGCACTCGAAGATTGGACAATGTTCCGCTCAAATCCGTCTCACACTGGTATAGGAGCAGGCAATCCAGTGCTTTTTAGTTCACCCTGGAGTTACCACGATTACTATGGGGACATGTTTTATTCGTCTCCTGCGGTTGCCAACGGCGTAGTCTACATAGGCTGCGATGACTTTGACGTTTATGCCTTGAACGCTGCAACTGGCGCTCAACTCTGGAATTACACCACCGATAGCTATTTTACGTCGTCTCCCGCTGTTGTCGGCGGCGTAGTCTACATAGGCTGCGATAATGGCGATGTTTATGCCCTGAACGCTGCAACTGGCGCCCAAATCTGGAATTACACCACCGGCAACAGTGTTGAGTCGTCTCCTGCGGTTGCCAACGGCATAGTTTACGTAGGCTCCGATGACGGCTATGTTTATGCCTTGAACGCTGCAACTGGCGCCCAAATCTGGAATTACAGCACCGGCAGCCAGGTTTATTCGTCTCCTGCTGTTGTAAACGGCATAGTCTACATAGGCTCCTTTGGCACCTTATCAGGCCTTACGAGAATAGGCAACGTTTATGCCTTGAACGCTGCAACTGGCGCCCAAATCTGGAAGTTCACCGCTGGTGGCTGGATTCGTTCGTCTCCTGCTGTTGCCAACGGCGTAGTCTACATAGCCGCATACCAGTGGGTTTATGCTTTAAACGCTGCAACTGGCGCCCAACTATGGAATTACAGTACCGGCAACGAGATTTATTCGTCTCCTGCGGTTGCCAACGGCGCACTCTACATAGGCGGCGATGGCTACGTTTATGCCTTGAACACTGCAACTGGCGCCCAAATCTGGAATTACACCACCGGCTACCTGATTTATTCGTCTCCTGCGGTTGCCAACGGCGTAGTCTACATAGGCTCATATAGCATTTTTTATGCAATAAACGCTACTAACGCCGCCCCACTCTGGAATTACAGCCCCTCCGGCGGCAACTATTTTGAGTCGTCTCCTGCGGTTGCCAACGGCGGTGTCTACATAGGCTCCGATAATGGCTACGTTTATGCTTTTGGTCAGAGCGCTTCGACTCCGACGGTGTCTATTTCGCCTAAGTCGGCTACTTTGGATGTTGGGCAGTCTCAACTGTTCACCGCTACTCCAAGTGGCGGTTCGGGCACTTACTCGTCTTATCAGTGGTATGTGGATGGAGCACCGCAGAGTGATCAGACTGCGTCAACGTTTAGTTATTCTCCTGCTTCCACGGGTTCTTACTCGATCACTGCGACCGTTACTGACAGTTTAGGCGCGACTTCGGCTCAATCCACCGCTGCAACGGTTACGGTGAATTCTGCATTGGTTGCACCGACTGTGACGCCTACTCCCGGCACGGTGGATCAAGGTCAGACTTCAGCTTTGACTTCCACAGCTGTGTCTACAGGTACTTCTCCTTACACGTATCAATGGCTTGAGAAGGCTCCTAGCGGTTCATACGTTGATGTCGGCACGAATTCAGCAAGCTTTTCTTTTGTTGCTTCTGGTTCTACGGCTACGGGTGTTTGGAGTTTTGAGCTTCAAGTAACTGACAGCGCCACTACCCCAGTTGAGGTTACGTCTACAGCAACTTCTGTCACGGTGAATGCTGCTCCGACTGTTACTGTCTCTCCTGGATCTGCTAGTTTGGATGTTGGGCAGTCTAAACTGTTTACTGCTACTGCTAGCGGCGGCTCAGGCACTTACACGAGTTATCAGTGGTATGTAAATGGAGTTGCTCAGTCAGGTCAAACTGCGTCAACGTTTAGTTATTCTCCTGCCTCCGCGGGTTCTTACTCGATCACTGCAACCGTTACTGACAGTTTAGGCGCGACTTCGGCTCAGTCCACCGCTGCGGCTGTCACGGCTTCGGCCACAGTAACTCCAACTCCAACCCCAGTTCCCACTGCATCGCCAACTCCAGTACCTACTGCAAAGCCCACTCCAGTTCCAACAGCAAAGCCAACTCCCACTGCTTCGCCAACGCCAACTCCAACGCTAACGCCGACAGCAACTGCGGCAGCATTCGTCTTCGGTCCAGTTGACTGGATCATAGTGGTCATCGTCATCATCATAGTATTATTCCTCATAATCCTCGCATGGTACAGACGCCGCCGCAACCTTACAGTAACGGTGCAAGACTCACAAACACTAGCGCCCATTCCTGAAGCAACCGTCTCAGCCACCGGTCCAAAAACTTTGACAGGCACCACTGGAAGCCAAGGACAAATCATTTTCAGCAACGTACAAAAAGGCAACTACACAATCAAAGCCAACGCCACAGGATACAACACGTCAATACCAGCATCCGTTTCAGTAAAAAACAACACAAACTACGTTATTAAGCTGGACTCAACTGCGCCTAAGACGCCAGAAACTCAAACAAAGTAAAAGCACATTCACTATTCCCTTTTTTTAATTGTGTATATTTAGCTCTTGTTTTTTCTTCTTAAGCGTTTTTTCTACATCAAAAAATACACTTTTCTATGTTGGAAAGCACCGTTCTGCATGCAAAGTGCGCAACTTAACCTCTATGCACATCTATGTTGAATCATATTTGAAGCATATTAGAAGCATATAGTAGACCGGGTAGGTAAGCTGAGCAAACACAAATACCCTAAGACAAAAAACGAGAGCTAAATACATACTTTCAATTGTTTTTAAAAACACTTTACAAACTGTAAACTATGTTTCACCTATAATAGAGAAGGGAAGGGATTTGTATTGCTTCGCCCAACATTAAGCATTAAAGCGTTAGGCACAGCATTGGGCTATAGACATGTGGAGTCCCATTTCGCCTACGTACATAGAACGTTAACAAGGGAAATCGCAGTGTTCGAGAAGGTGCAAAACTAAATGAGTATTCGCGTGGTGTTTCTGGGAACAAGCGGCAGCGTACCAACCCTAAAGCGGAGCTTGCCATCTGTCGTTGTCCAATGCCCAAAGGAGCTATGGATGTTTGACTGCGGAGAAAACACTCAGCGGCAAATGATGCAGGCAAAAATAAGCTTCCACAAAAAAATAAAAGTCTTCCTCACCCATTTACATGGGGACCACGTGTTGGGTTTGCCAGGCGTTTTGCAGACGATGGCTCTGATGGACCGTAAAGAAACAGTCTCAGTCTATGGTCCACCGAGGATTAAGGATTTTCTGGTTTGCACCAAAGAGACCCTCAATTTTGGCTTAACGTTCCCGGTTGAAATCAACGAGATTCTAAGCGAAGGCACAATTCTAGATGAAGAAGACTACACCCTAACAGCCGCCAGATCCAACCATGCCGTAGACAGCTACTCTTACGCGTTTGTGGAAAAGCCGCGCCCTGGAAAGTTTTACCCCAAAAAAGCTCAAGCACTCGGAGTTATCAAAGGTGAATTATGGTCCAAGCTTCAAAGAGGAGAAGAAATCACGCTGCCAGACGGCAGAGTGGTTAAGCCAAACGATGTTATGGGGCCGCCTCGAGCTGGAAGAAAAATTGTTTACACAGGCGACACTAGACCGTTCGAAGCGTTTGCAAAGTTTGCCGCAGATGCAGACTTAGTTATTCATGACTGCACCTTTGACGATTCACTAGCCGAGAAAGCGGCCTTGGATGGGCATTCAACGCCAAGCCAAGCGGCGCAGGAAGCGAAGGCAGCTAATGCGAAGCGACTGGTTTTAACGCATATTAGCGCAAGGTATCCTGATGCCGCTTTGCTTTTGGAGCAGGCGAAAAAGGTCTTTGCGAACAGCATAGTAGCAGAGGATTTTATGGAGTTGGAACTGCCGCTTAACGAGAGCTAAGCTAAGAGCTGTTTTAGTTTTTTGATGCTTTCTGGGACGTCGGTTATGGATTCGATGATTACAGATTTGTCGTAGCCCATTTTCTTTAGGGTTTGTGCAAACCAGTTCCAGTCGATTTTGCCTTGGCCTATGCCCAGGTGCTGGTCTTCTACGCCGTTGTTGTCGCTGGCGTGGATATGTACGATTTTGTCTGATAGCATGTTGAAGAACGGTTCTATTTGTGCTTCGAGATGCGCATGGCCCAGGTCCATGGCGATGCCGATTGGCAGGTTGGTTTCACGGTAAAATCGCGTGAATTCTTCTGGCTTATTCATTAAAAACCAGTATTTTCCAGGCAGGTTCTCCAGCGCCATGTTGATGCCATACTCTTCCGCTGTCTCGTAGAGTTCTTGGATGCTTTGGCTGTTCTGTTTCCAATCCGCGCCAGGATAGAATTGGCTTATGCCTGTTTGCGTTCCAGGATGGAAAACCCAAACCTTAGCGTCCATTTCATTTGCGTTGGCGATGGATTGTTTGAGGCGTTTTATCGCGGTGCTTAGCATTGGTTTGGATGGAGAAGCGATGTTGATGTCGGCGAAGGGCGCATGCAACGAATACTCTAAACCGTATGATTTTGCTGCTTCCTTGAGTGTAGCGACACGTTTCTTGTCAAGCTCATGCGTGCCATCATCTAAAATTTCAATGTAGCGTGTTTCTTGTGTGCTTAAACGTTTAACCATCCGATTGAATGGTTCACCTAGGCAATAGAGCATTGAAACGCCAACCTTAGCTTTGGGCATACAACAGTTACCTCACTTGTTAACGGATCAGTTTTGCTGGTTAAGAGTCTAAAACTCGCTTAATAACCTAATTGAGAAAAACAGGAAATCAATACTTGAAACGGTTCCCTCTTTAAACAAACGTAACTAACTCTTAAAAAAGCTTTTTTTATGGGAATAGTTGTCTTCCCCACTGTTGCTGTCTAAACGCATCCGTCCTAGTTGTTTTATACTGGACTTGCCTGACGCCTAACGCTAGTTCAGTGAACTCTTTTATGGTTATGTAGCGGAAGTCCCATGTTGGTGTTCCATATCGTAAGCCACTGCACATGGTGTCCCCGTAAATGTACAGTCGGATTCCGCCATAGTCGTATGCTGCTTGGTTTGGCTCGCCGTATTTTGGTTCTGAGAGGATTTTGAAGGGCCAGAGTTTGCATGCTTCAGGCTTCGCGTTTTGTAGTCCGCAGTAGTAGTTGCTTGCATGGTTGCATAGGAAAGCACATGAGCCGTCGCTGGCACGTTTAATGTAGAAGTGATCTAAGCCTGCAACTGTGGTTTCGACGCCAAAAGTTTTAGCTAATTGCATCCATTCCGTGAAGCCTAAGACCACGCTGTAGAGTTTGCAGCAGTAACCGCATGCTTTGCAGTGCCAGTTAGCTATGTTTTGCCATGGAACAAACTTCATTTTAAGACGACACTCTTTGGAAGTCATGAAGTTAGGGATTAAAATGTTTTTTTAACATTTAAAGGGTAAGACTACGGCTTTCTATACAGATAGATTGTGTGGGAAGGATAGCCGACCTGGGGGTTTTCACAGAAATTCTCAACTTTCTCCGGGTGCCAACCGATTATCTCGTAGTCATGCGAGACCACGCGTGCGCCTTTTTTAAGGTCGCTTTCAAGCTTAGGCCTGATTTTCTCGTTTGCGCTTGTCGTCAAATACAAGTAAACTACATCAGCTGAACTTAAGTTAACATCAAACATGCTGCCATTCACAATGGTTACTCTGTCCTCAAGACCATTCTCATGAATAGTAGCCAACGCTTTTTTCGCCAAATCCTCACGCAACTCGATGCCGACGCCTCGGGCACCAAAAGTTTTGGCCGCCATTATTACGGTTCTGCCATCTCCAGCACCCATATCAAACAATACTTCGCCAGCCTTCAAATCAGCCAGCTTCAGCATGTATTCTACAACACTGGTTGGGCTTGGAACAAAAGGAGCAATAAACATTTTCAGAATTCACCAAAGGTATTCATGTTTTTTATGCCACGTAAGCGTCTTTTTTCGGAACCGGTCTTCTAGCTTCTCCGCATTTTACACAGCTTTGAGCGCATAAATCAAGATATTTTTCTTCATCTGCTGAACCGATGGCGTTAGCTGCTTTGGTGCAGAGTTCACTTGGCTCAGTGCAGCCTTCTTCTTTGCATAGTTTTGAAATGTATTGGCAAACTTCTTGCACATCTTTAGGTTCTAAGATAGCTCTGTTGGTGCGAACAAGCAGACACAGCTCCCGCGCCATGACACAAGTTTTTACATATTTAATGCGTTCAAGAACTTCACTGCGTAAATTCTTTCGACTTATTTCCACCTCTTAAGTCTCCTACTGGCACTATAAACAGATAAGCAAATAAGCAGCTAGGTTTAAAAAGTTGCTGTTATTCTGCATAAACAGACGATTATAAAAAAGAAACCAAAGCATTTTCATCAAAACCGCTTACTGAGTGCTTTACGTTCAGCCTCCAAAACCAACTCGTAAAATCGGTCTGAAAGCTTAGGTTCCTTCTCCAAAACAGCTGCAATATCCACTGTTTGAACCCGTCGAGCGCTCAATGCCACCGCAGCCACTTTACCGTACTTTTCTATTAATTCAGCAGTGCGTTTAGCTTGCAACTGCATCTTTTCCTCGTCCTTGGCTAAGCGTCCTTTCTTCTCAATTAACGGTAAAGCCTTCTCCTCATCCACCTTCAACAGTCCAATGGCAAAAGATCCGCATCTGGGACACTTGGGTTTATCAGGCAAATCTTTGATGCGAATCGTCTCCATGTAATCCCAACAGCTAGTGCAAACAAAATTGCCCGCTTCATTAAGTAATCGTGCTTTGGCTGCTGCAATAAGCACCGCACGCATTTTCTCGGGCGGAATAAGATCGGTCTTCATGCTTACCCGCTCGATACCTACGCGAGCAACAGGAGTCGCATCTCCGCCGGTGGCAACAACTTGCAAGCCTACGTTGCCGTCATGAATCCGCTTTAGCACCTTGACAAGTCCATCTGCATCAAGGTCTTTAGAGAAAACCTCTTTTAGACCCTCCTCATAAATCAGCGTGCCCTCAAAACTCGTAATCAACTTCTGGATGCTAACGTTGCTAAAGTCAGCCCACTTCTTTAGAGCACCAAAACGCCTTGCTACTTGTATTACTCGTCTCTTGAATAAGCCAGTCTTCACAGTTGACCTAGTTAACGTGTCCTTAACCGCTTGGGAACTCATGCCCTTCAGTTCATTGAAAACTTCAACCAGCCTCTCAGCACTCATGCCGCCCATGGTTTGCACAAAAATGCGGTAAGGGTCATGCTGAACCACGATGCCACGACCAAGTTTATCAGATAATACTTCTCCAAGCAACTGCGCTAAGGCACGGTTAATTAGCGAACCAAAATTAGAGTGAATAATAACAAATTCACCCCAATCCTCAACTACAATCCGCGTTGAAGTAGGAACCGCGAAGCCAAAGTTCACCTGCTCCACCGTTTCCGCCAACGCATGCAAAATAGTTTCCTTATCAGCTGCGTAACGTTCAGAAAGTAAAGCACTAACCTGTTCAGGCGTGAGCCCATTATGCATTTTTTCTTCCACAAAACCACGTATTTCCGCCACTTCTTGCGCTATCTCATACGGAACGGGGATTTCTTCGCCTATCCAGCTGGGAATTGAACCGGTCGGGTCATCAACAGGACGCACGTATACTTTGTCTTCTGTGGCATGAATTATTTGCCATGGGCTGCCACGAATGATGAATTTTGTCCCAGGCTTGCCGTACTCCGCCATGAACGCTTCGTCTAAAACACCTATTGAAGAGTCAGATGACTCGTCAATTACAAGGAATTGTTTCTCCTCAGGAATCATTGATAAATTATCAAAATAGTACTCAAACAAAGCCTTAGACCGCTGAGGCTTCAAAGCCACCTGGTCCTCAAAAGACACCCAAGCTAAACGTGGAAAACGCTCATGCATGTACTTGAAGGCTTTTCCGACATCTTCCAATGTTAAGTTCTCAAACGGTGCGGCGTTACGAGCTATTTCGAGAACATCGTTAAATTCTAATCGCCTATTCTTCAACATCAAGCCAGCAATCTGATGAACCAAAACATCATAGGGTTTATCTGGAATTTCAACAGGCTCCAACTCTTCAATGAGGGCTCTGCGGGCGATAACTAAGGCTTCAAGCGTATCATCTGAATCCATGCCGATTATTACGCCCTCAGCCACCTGCCCATAAGTGTGACCTGCACGTCCTACACGCTGGATAAGCCTGGTTACTTGCCTTGGACTCATGTACTGGATAACTAGGTCTATGCGTCCGACATCGATGCCTAATTCGAGGCTGCTGGTAGCGATTAAACCCTTAAGTTCACCACGCTTTAAACCAGTTTCGGCAGCTATCCTTGAGACCTTAGCTAAGGAGCCATGGTGGATCGAGATTGGAAAATCAATGTCCCAAACCTTAAATCTAGAAGCCAAAACCTCCGAAATTGAACGTGTATTTGTAAATAAAAGAACAGATTTTCGTTTGCTCATGTAATCGCGAATGATACGCAGTCTAGCCGCCACCTCTGGATGCGTATAAATTTTCGATGCAAACCTAACATCTTCCTCGCTTGGCTTCGGGTAGATTACTTGCAGCTTCACCATTTTGGCAACGGGAACACGGATGATTTCAACAGGACGCTTATTGCCAACGAGGAACTGGGCAACTTTTTCTGGGCTGCCGATGGTGGCGGATAGACCGATCATTTGGAAGTCTTTTCCGATTAGGCTTCTGATCCGTTCCAGTGCCAATGACAGTTGGCTTCCCCGTTTGCTGTCAGCTAACTCATGTACTTCATCAATTATTACCCACCTTAAACTTTGTAGGTGTTGACGTAAAATCCAGCCGGAAAGTATAGCTTGCAAGGTTTCAGGAGTCGTTATAAGAATGTCAGGCGGGCTTCGGGATTGACGGGTTCTCTCTTTTGTCTCAGTGTCACCATGCCTAACGGCGAGTTTTATGTCTAGGCTGTTGCACCACCACTGAAGCCGCTCAAGCAAGTCTCTGTTTAAAGCCCGCAACGGCGTGATGTACAGCACTTTTATGCCTGGAGTTTTGGGTTCCTTAAGAAGCATGCTTAGCACAGGCAGGAAAGCGGCTTCTGTTTTGCCTGTGGCTGTAGGGGAGATTAACAGAACATTTTTTCCTTCGAGGATTTTTGGTATTGTTTTTTCTTGAGGTTCAGTTGGTTTAGAGAATCCTTTCTGTTCAACGAGCCTTCGAACTGGCTTCACAAGCATTTCAAAAGCATTTTCAGAAGTTTCCTGCAATATAAGTTGAGCCTCGAATG
>Ga0326727_10023142_pt1 | contig 11901 bp, 10 predicted proteins | sample MB2enrmetagenome_FD_207643 | JGI IMG/M metagenome (GOLD analysis project Ga0326727, IMG submission 207643) | Lab enriched peat soil microbial communities from McLean, Ithaca, NY, United States - MB29MY | ecosystem: Environmental > Terrestrial > Soil > Wetlands > Peat | place: USA: New York... | reverse complement strand
GGCTGGGGTTTCACAAGCCCAAGCAGTATTGTACTTTCGTGGGAAAACGATCTATGTTTCAGCATACCTTGGATCGTGCGGACAACCTGTCTGCTCCAGAACATAAAGCGACAGTCATTGCCCGATCCCATAAAAATGAGGTGCTACGCCAAGTAGAAAATCGGTCATCCGGTATTATCATTGAACAACCGATCAATAGGGATACAGCTCCCGGCATTTTCCTGCCTTTGACTTACGTACGCGCGAGCGATCCGGGAGCAACTGTAGTCATATATCCCTCAGATCATTTTGTATACCCCGAAACGCTGTTCCTGGATTTTGTCCGAAGCGCTCTGCACGCATCGAAAATCCTAAAAAATCAGCTAATTTTGCTTTGTGCTCGTCCAGATCGTTTGGAACTGGAATATGGTTGGATTGTCCCCGGCGCAAAGCTCGGCAGTGTGGATGGGCATTATTTGCGATCCGTCGAACAATTTCACGAAAAGCCCGACTTTGGTATTGCCAGAAAGGCCATGTCTTCAGGAGCACTTTGGAACACCTTTGTATTCGTAACTCAAGCTGGAACGTTGTGGCAATTGGGGCATCGTTATTGTCCGGAGATGATGAGGCAATTTGAGCGTTTATTCAAAGCGATCAACACTTCCGATGAGAAATCAGTGCTGGAATCGGTTTACCGCAAATTGCCGCAATGCAATTTCTCCGCAGATGTGCTGGAACATGCTGTATCCAATACGGCGGTCCTAGAGATGGAAGGGGTTCTTTGGTGCGATTGGGGTAGAGCCGAGCGGATTGCGACAACCCTGGATGCCATCGGCAAAAAACCTGCATTCCCGCTTGAATTGGTAAATACGGATTCTTCTCTTAAGGCCAGATGCGCCTAAATTGGTTTCGAGATTAAGCCATTTCTATTTTTCGATCCTTACGCCTGACTGGTTCGCAGTCAGCAATTCTAAAACGCTCAGCGGCTCATCAGAAAATGGTTGAAAATCAGACACTCTGATCATTTTCAGACAAGAGTGCCGGATGTGATCGGTACCGCAACGCGATTTTTTGCTTCTGTTCGATCCTATATGCTTAAAACAGGACAAGGAGATTCGCGGATAATTCCTAAGGATTCGGCACGCAGGCGTCCATGACTCCGGTTTCCGAACGTACGGTCGATCATGATGAGGTCTGCATGATGATCCTGCGCGACGGATCTCAATACACTAGCAACAGAATTGCCGGCCTCTATGTAGATGGGTGCGTCCAGGGCATCACAGACGGAAAGCATTTTGTCGATCTTATCTCTTACACTTCGGGCTAACAATCTGCCCATATCCGATTCAAGATAAAATGTTTCCGGATGAGGTCGAAATGAGGTCATCGCATGAACTATCGAGAGATGAGCTCCGAATGCGCATGCGAACTCACGGGCGAATCTGATCAGCCTGTCGTCTCCCAATTCGAGTTGTACCGCACATAGAATATTATGCACGGCCCAAACAGAATCGGGCTGAAGTTCTTTAGTATGCTGAGTCGTCAAAACAGGGCAGCGGGAATCGTGAAGTACCTTGGCGGCTACTGATCCAAGGAGAAAGCGCCTGAAAGCTCCGCATCCAGAGGTCGGCATTAGTACCAAATCGACATTGTTCGCTTGGGCATAGTCAACAATCATCTCGGCAGGATCTCCTTCGGCCAGCACACGATTCCTCTTGATATTTCGAAGCTCATCGGTAAGGAACGATTGCAGCTTCTCTTCCGTCTCGAGTTTCTGATGCGCAAGCACTTCCTGGACGGTAAATCCTTCTCCGCCTCCTGCAAGTTCCAAGGCCACATTAATTGCCGGCAGTACATGAAGCATGGTTAATGATGAATTGAACCTCTTGGCCAGCGTAATCACACATTGAGCAGCCACTGCGTCCCGAGGAGAAAAATCGACCGGCAAAAGAATATGTTTCATAAACCCCTCGCAATCCAGAAAAATCTCTTGCAATTGCTGCGCCATCTCTTAGCTGGTCTGATTAACCGAAGAAGCTCGAGATTCATTGATACTGCAAGAAAACAGCTGTCTGGAAATCAAACAGCTGCTCTTTTTCAGAACACAAACTCAAGAGTAGCAGTGTCGAACCACCTTGACCTTGCCTGAGCGAATGCGGTCTAATAACAAAAATGGGAAATCACCCGTGATGTCAAAAGGACAGGACGACAATATATTGGAGGGCACCGGAGAAGTTCTGAAGGCCATCATCGAAGCTTCACCGCTCGCCATCATCGTCATTGATCTGAAAGGAATTGTGCGGCTGTGGAATCCCAGCGCTACAGCGGTGTTCGGGTGGACTAGCGAAGAAGCCGTTGGACGATACCTACCGACAATCCCCACAGGAAAAGAAGATGAGTTCCAAGATCACATCAATAGGCAATTGGGAGGGAAACGGCTTCTTGATGTTGACTTGAAGCATCAGCGGAAGGATGGAGAATTAGTTGATGTAAGGCTCTGGACGGCCCTGATATGCGAAACGAACGGTGAAATCAAGTGCTTGATGGCGATCTACCTGGACGATAGAAAAAGAAAATGGGCCGAAGAGCAGTTGCGAAAGGTTCAGGCAGAGCTTGAGAACCGCGTCGTTGAACGCACACGGAAGCTCACCGAGGCAAATTCGGAACGAGAAACGCTATTGAAGGCAATTGACTCTCAGCGTCAACTCTTTCAAGCAATTGTGGACAATGCCCCCGCCGGAATTGCTATCCACGACGTCAGGAGCTTCAGGGTGAAGTGGGCCAACGCTAACTACCGGCAAATGCATCACGAGGAAGATCTTGATACAGAAATAATAGGATCACGGCTGCAGGACTATATTCCGAATGCTGAGGAGTGCGGAATTTTAGAGATTTATAGGGAAGTGGCTGTGAGTGGAAGGCCCTATTTCTCTCGCGAGTACGAGTTCTCGGGGTTCGCAGGCGGTAAAACCTATTGGCTGATGTCGTTGATTCCACTTAGCACAGATCAGGATTCTGATCGTGATCTGGCGACGATCATAGCGGATCGAACCGACGAAGTCCTGTCGCGAAAAAAAATAGAGGAGCTTGCCTCGCAATTGGAAGAGAAGCGGAATGCGTTGGAATCGCGCAATCGGGAAGTGGAACGTGCGAACCGATTGAAAAGCGAATTCCTCGCAAACATGAGTCACGAGCTGCGGACTCCTCTGCACTCGATCATCGGATTTTCCGAACTGCTTGCCGAAGAAAATGCCGGTGAGCTTAATAATAAGCAAAAGCGGCAGCTCGACCACATCCTGAAGGGTGCACGGCACCTTCTCTCACTTATCAATGACATCCTGGACCTTTCAAAGATCGAGGCGGGCCGCCTTGATCTTCATCCGGAGAGTTTCACGGCCGAGGGCGCGATCAGTGAAGTCCTGACGGTTATCAGCCCGATGGCTGCGGCAAAGAAAATCGCAATTAAAAAGAGAATTAACCCCGACCTCGTGGTTTGGGCTGACCGGCTGCGTTTCAAGCAGATTCTCTATAACCTGTTGAGCAATGCCGTAAAGTTCACACCGGCCGAGGGCAAGATCTCGATCTCAGGAATCCAGAAGAACGGATCGGTTGAGATTTCGGTCAGCGATACCGGTATCGGGATTTTTCGTGAAGATCAGAATGCGATTTTTGACGAATTCTATCAGGCGAATGAAACTACAAAGGGTGTCAGGGAAGGCACGGGACTCGGCCTCGCAATCTGCCGGCGACTCATTGAGAAACATGGTGGCCGCATTCAAGTCACAAGTGAAGTAGGAAAAGGGAGTCAATTCACATTTGTTCTGCCGCTCACTTCTCATGAGATCATTAGTGAGGAATCGGGTCTCTCCCGCGTGCCTCCGGCAGTCCAGAGGAGCATTCTGATTGTCGATGATGAGCTATCCGCACGCGAGCTTCTGGTGAACTATGTCGAGTCGGCTGGGTTCCGCGCAGCAACCGCAAGCTCCCGGAAAGAAGCAATCAAGAAGGCGCTGGAATTCCGCCCGGACGTCATCACATTGGATTTGTTGATGGCGCCGGATGACGGATGGACAACATTGCGCGAATTGAAAGCGAATCCGTTGACTGCTTCCATACCTGTGATCATCGTCTCCGTGCTGGACGAAAAGGATGCGGGGTTTGCACTTGGCGCCGCCGAATACCTTCTGAAGCCTTTGTCCAAGAAAGCACTCCTGGCGGCCGTCGCGAAACATGCACCGCTTCATGAAAAAGGAGCAACCTGTATTCTAGTCATTGACGATGAAATAGATGCAATTCAGTTGTCGACGCAATTGCTTGAAGCTGCGAATTACTCTCCCATTGTTGCCAGAAGCGGCCGCGAGGGTTTGGCCATCCTGTCGGAAAAGCATGTCGATGGAATTGTACTGGATTTGCTGATGCCGGAAATGGATGGATTCGAAGTGCTGCGCCGGATCAAGAGCAATCGCTCCTTGTGCGATATCCCGGTATTCATCCTGACTGCCAAAGACCTGGCGAAAGACGAAGCGGACCTACTTAGTCGACAGGCCAGCGCTCTTTGTCAGAAAAATGAGGGATGGCGCAAAGAATTGCTGACCCAGATCCAGCAGGCAGTAGAAGGCGCGAAAAAGGTCGCACCGAAAATAATCCTGGTCGCCGACGACAGCCAGGAAAGCCGTGAATTCCTCGTGGATGTTTTTTCGTCACACGCTTATCAGGTAAGGGAAGCAACGGATGGAGAGGATGCGCTCCGGAAAATCAAAGAGGTTGAACCTGATCTGGTGCTTCTGGACGTCCGGATGCCCAAACTGGATGGGTATGAGGTTTTGCGCCAAATCCGAGAAGACCACCGCTTCTTGAATCTTCCGGTGATTGCCCTGACGGCATTCGCGATGGAGGGTGATAGGGAAAGCGCCCTATCCGCCGGTTTCGATGGATACATTTCAAAACCAGTAAACCCGAATACGCTCCGGACTCTGGTAGAACAGCTGCTCAGGCATGAAGCATTGGAGACCACAACTAACAAAGGAAAGGTCTGATGGCAACTATCCCGGCAATAAAGCTTGTGGCGATCGATGATGAACCGGAAAGTCTCGAATTAATCGAAGACGCTCTGACCAAACCAGGCCTCGAAATTCTAACCGCTTCAAACCCTGATTCGGGTTGGAACCTGATACGCCAAAAACATCCACAGATTGTGCTGCTCGACCTGATGATGCCCAACGCGAGCGGAATGGACCTGCTGGCCAAAATCGTTGAGTGGGATCCGGGGATTGACGTGCTTCTGCTAACAGGGCATTACTCAACGGAATCCGCCGTTGAAGCAATCCAGAAGGGCGCCTGTGATTATCTGACGAAACCAATTTCGCCGGCCGCGCTGAAGGAGCGGATAGAGAAGCTTCTGACCGATGCCTTGAAGCGACAGCGCGCACTGCAGCTTGAGTCCGAACTCCTTGAAAATTCCCGATTCGACAACCTGGTTGGGCGAAGCCCCCAAATGCTCGAGGTCTTCGGGCGGATACGCCGGGTGGCGCCGCATTTCCGAAACAGCCTTGTCACCGGAGCGACCGGCACTGGAAAGGAACTGGTCGCTCGCGCGCTCCATAATTTTTCTCCTGTCAGTTCCGGACGTTTTGCGGTCTGCAATTGTTCAGCTCTTGTGGAGACCCTTTTTGAAAGCGAGTTGTTCGGACACGTCAAAGGCGCATTTACCGGTGCGATACAGGACCGGGTTGGGCTTTTCGAATACGCGAGCGGTGGGTCCCTTTTTCTGGATGAAATAGGCGACATACCTCTCAGCACTCAAAGTAAATTATTGCGGGTTTTGCAGAACCAGGAGGTCCAGCGGGTCGGGTCTCCAAGTGTCAAAAAAATCGATGTGCGGGTAATTGCGGCAACGAATAAAGACCTGCGGCAGCAAATCGCGGAGAAGCAGTTCCGGGAAGACCTGTACTACCGGTTGTCTATGATCGAAATCAAAATTCCCAGCCTGAAGGAGCGGAAAGAAGATCTGCCGCTGCTGGAACAGCACTTCCTGGAGCGGTTTTCAAAAGAGTATGGGAAACCGTTGCGGGGCCTCTCCAACAGAGCTCAGGCTGTCCTTCGAAGGCACGCTTGGCCGGGAAATGTCAGAGAACTTGAAAACGTGTTGGGCCATGCGTGCATGATGGCACAATCCGATACTATCGATGTGAGGGATTTGCCGGATTATCTACAGGGCCAGGATCGGCCGCCTGAAATAGAATTCGGTGACACTCCATTGCCGCTTGAGCAAATGGAACGTCACTATGTCCTTCGTGTACTGGAACAAATGGGTGGCAACAAGGTTCAGACAGCGCGGATTCTGGGTATCAGCCGAGCCAAACTGTATAGTGTGCTTCGCGAATCTGATCCAGACGATGACCAGATCGCCGCCTCTCTGGATGACTGATCAAATGAGCCTCAGTCAACTCAACTAAGATTGAAACTGCCGACCACATTAATCGTGCACGATGAGAACGGGACAGGGGCCGAACTGCACCACCCGATGCGTTGTCGAACCAAACACGGCAAAATCCAGGGTCCCACGTCCACGTACGGCCATAATGATTAGATCCATAGGGGCTTCCGAGGCCACTTCGATAATCTGCTGGTAAGCTTTGCCAATGCGCGCTGCCGTTCTGATCCGGATGTTATCCATATCCAGCTCCTCCGCCGGAATCAGATGATCCAGTTGGCCTCTTGCTGTCTCGGTTGCCTCTGGAATTTTGGCTGGATCCGGAATGTCCTCCAGCACGTGCAGAAGGGTAAGCTCTGCCTTATATTCTGCCGCCAGAGACATTGCATGATCAAAAGCCTTCTGCGAGTATTCAGAGAAATCCGTACAGAAAAGAATCTTATTCAGATGGAGGATGCCCGGCTGCTTATCAGAATGAATGAATTCGTGCGACGTTTTATTCACCGTCAGCACCGGGCAGGAAGCCTTCCGCATCACTCCTTCCGTCACTGAACCTAGCAGCAGCCGATCGAATCCTCGCCGGCCGTGTGTGCCCATGACGATCAGATCGGCTTTCTGCGTTTGCGCAAAGTCGAGAATACATTCCGGCATCACTCCCTGATGCACAGTGCGCTCGATTTCACCCCCATTGTGTGGGTACTTATTCACAAGCTGTTGCAATTGATCTTCAGCCTCTGCACAAAGTGTGTCGTAAAACTCACCCACAAGCACCGGAGAGGCAGTATAGTCAGCAGAGGAATATCTCCATAGCTCCACAACGTGCTGCAATAGCAACTTAGCTCTGTAATGGCAGGCTATTGACAGAGCATACTGATATGCTCTTGTTGAATACTCTGAGAAATCGATTGGACAAAGAACTCGCCGAATTTCCCGCATAGACCCTCCTTTTCACAACAACATGACCTGTTGCTCCTGCACTTGGGTGAAACGGTTCTTTAGTAAATTTCCATTTTTATGTAATGCAACAAACAAGCCAAAGCGGCTGAGCTCGACAGTTGATTGGAACGAGCCCTGGAACTCCAAGTCCTACGAGTGGAGTTAAAGAGGGATCATTGAGGCTCCCGGCAAAAGATCGGGAATGGCATCAGCACCATTATGTTTGATTTCTAGACAGGTGTTCGGATTATAGCCAGAGTTCCGAAATTTTCTGGCGCGTCCTTGGTCTGAAACTCTCAATAAATTGGTGCGATATGTGCATGGCCATTATACGAGAGGGATGGAGGGCTCAGAGGGAGGAATGCAAATGTACGAAAACTCCTGGTGCCATTAGACGGTTCAGTGCTTGCGGAGAAAGCGTTACCTGCCGCTGAGGAACTGGCTTCAAAACTCGGTTCTGAAATCGTCATTGTGAATGTCACAATGCCATCAGAAAAACCGGATGATCCCAAGCGCATATCATATTTGAACAGAATTGAATCTCTGACTGAGCTGAACGTCAGAAAATCTACTGCACAAGAGCCCGGAAGCAAAGCAACCAAAGCAAGAGTCTGCTCAACCATTCTTGGCGACAATGGCCTGCTAAGGCATGCAGCAGAACACATTACTCCGAGCGAGAAAATGTGGACCTGATTGTCATTGCGACGCACGGGAGGACGGGCATCGGCCGGTGGACGATGGGGAGTACGGCTGACAAAATTGCACGAGCGGCAAAATGCCCTATCCTACTCATCAGGGCGTTTTCAGAAAAAACCGGACCTTTTCACTTGAAATCGTTATTAGTCCCGCTTGATGGGTCGAAAGAGGCAGAATCGGCACTTGCGCCTGTTCAATGGCTCTCGCAGCGGCTCAACGCCAAAGTGATGCTCCTTCATGTATTGGAGCCGCTCCATCATATTTATGCTTCTTCTGGATCCAACTTCTTTGCCGGTGGTGTAATGCTTCGAGTTCCCCATTCAGAACAGGAAATGAGACCTTTCAAAGAGGTTGCTGAAAATTATCTCAAAAGCATAGAAAAAACACTGCAGGCCGAAGGGATAATGGCAAGGTATGAAATCCCCTCTGGAGCTTCGTTTCACAACCCCTGATCAGGTAGCCGCCGAAAGGAGGGTGGAAGAGGCTGATTTGGATTTATTTTCATCCACAAGTGGCTCGCCAAGCTTCGCGGGCAATCCTTCTCGCATTGGTCGATACATTGCGCCAGAGGCATACAAAACAGCGACCAGAAACCAGAAAGTGAAAGTTTCCTGAACGTAAGGGATCCACATAACCATTCTCCTTCACAAATTAATGTGTGCATGCCCTCGGTACTTAACATCGCCCCCTGGCGATAATCACAGCAATTAGCAGACCATATCCGCAGAAAAGCTGCACAAATTTGATGTTGCCGTTCCAGAACGGGTGAATCAGTGAACGCTGAAGCGCTGTCTAGCTGATGCCAAATCCTAAACTGAGCGTGGCACGGTACTTGCCTCTCAGTTCTCGGGGATGGTACCGAAAAAAGGTTATGAGGCCTGGAATGAAGATGGATATTGAAATGCAGTCAAGAATGGGCCTCTTTGGTAGTCTGAGCCGCAACTGCAGCCGTTCGATACGACCTTGCGTCAGGTTACGGTTACTGTTCGGAAATCAGACAAGTGTCTGAAAACATCACAGGCGATACCTATATTATCCAATCCCTCTTTAATCGGGCTGAATTTTCGAACTTAACAGCTGTATCGAGGATTTCATATGAGTGATGGAACTCGGAAAATATCCGATAAGGACCGCCTCCAGGAACTGGCTGGCGCTCTTGGTGCGGATGTACAACGGCTATTCGTGTTTTTCAATCTATACGAAAATGCTCTGGATTCAGGGGTATTGACAAGCAAGATCAAGCAGCTGATTGCACTGGCGATGGCTATCGGCAATCGCAGCAATGAAGCAATCAGTTACCACGTGAATGCAGCCTTGGAGGCCGGCGCCAGCCGTGATGAGATTAGGGAAACAGTAAGCATAGCTGTGCTCATGGGCGGAGTGCCATCAATTCTGTCGGGAGCAGAGGCACTAGCTACAGTCTTGCGGTTCGAAGCACAAAAGCTGACCTTCCCGGTTACATCGGCCAATTTTGATCCAAAGTCGGCAGGCCCACATCCAGAGGGCTAGAACAATCACACTCTATTGAAATAAGACATGAACTACTCAGAGATGTTCTGGACGCTTAAAAATGCGTTTGATTTGTATGCTGACCACATTGCGCTACCAAAAAGATTGGGCAACATCGTTATTCGACAACTGCATTCTTCCGGTCAGGAACTGCTCCCAGGCGCCTCACACTATATCTGCAAAACTCACAGTATCGAATTCCCAGCTGAAACGATCTCAGAGCTATCGTGGGTTCCGACCATTGGCTTGTCATTTCCCGATGCTGCCTTTGCGCCCAATCACTCGTTCCGATACCCGATATGTAAGCCTATAGGAATTGACAGGACAAAAGCCTGCATCATTTTGCTGCACGGGCTCAATGAACGATCCTGGGGCAAATATCTCCCCTGGGCAGTTCGACTTTCCGAATCAACAGCTCAGGGCGTGATCATGATGCCTATTGCCTTCCATGTGAATCGGGCTCCCGCCCATTGGAGTCTTATAAAGCAGATGACAGCAGTTTCGGAGCAACGTCAAAGATCTTTCCCGTCGATTGCCGGGTCTTCGTTCGCCAATGCCGCCATTAGCACCCGGCTTCAGAGCATGCCTCAGAGATTCTTTTGGTCTGGGTTCCAGACGTATCAAGATATTGTTCAAGTTGTCCAGACGATTCGAAGTGGGCCGAATCCGGATGTTGCAGAAGATGCAAACATTAACTTCTTTGCGTACTCAATTGGAGGATTCCTGGCAGAAATCCTCTTGATGGCAAATGAGAATAATTTCTTTTCAGCATCTAAGCTCGTGCTTTTTTGCGGAGGCGCAACGGTTGACAGAATGTGTCCTGTATCTAAGCACATTCTAGATAGCGAAGCATTTGCCTCACTCTCTTCATTTATTTTCCAGTATCTTGAACGGGAATGCATCGAATATCCGCGGCTAAGTCACTATCTTGGCGACGGACACTCATTTGGGATCTATTTCAAGACGATGCTTTCCAGCACTCGGATGAAGGACCTGAGGGAAAAGCGGTTCAGGGAATCGGCCGACCATATCATTGCGATTGCACTGCAGCGGGACGAAGTCATGCGACCAAAGGAAATCACCAATACGCTTCAGGGAGATGACCGAGACATCGCAATCCGTACTCATGTCCTCCAATTTTCCTGTCCGTACTCACATGTCAGTCCATTTCCGGTCGGGGGCGGTATCGGGGCTGAAGTGGATGCCCTTTTCGATCGAGTATTTGATTTGGCTGCGGATCACTTCAATCGTGAATAGCCATCTCTGTGCTAATTCTGATTGTTGGAGCCCTTGGCTAACTTTGCACCTGCTTGGGGCGTCCTCAAACTCTGCCACGAAGGAATTGTGCACCCCTTTGCCGGAAACGTTCGAACAGCCGGGCCGTCACCGCTCCAAAGATGAGGCCTCCAATGTGAGCCGCGTATGCCACGCCACCCGTCTGTACTTCGGCTACCGCGCCAACCTGATTGAAAAGCTGGATGATAAACCAAATTCCGATCAAGACCGCTGCAGGAATGTAAGTAACTCGTGTCCACAGACCCAACACGAATAGTGAGCGAATCTGATCATGAGGATAGGTAATCAGGAAGGCACCCATTACGCCCGCAATTGCACCACTGGCACCCAGGTTGGGGATAGTGGAATTGGGCGTGAATGCAAGCTGCGCAAGCGCTGCTGCCAGGCCGCTGAGTAAGTAAAACGCAAGATAACGTCCCCTTCCCATGGCATCCTCAATTTCCGGACCGAATGACCATAGAAATACCATATTCCCAATGATGTGCAGCCAGCCGGCGTGCAGGAACATCGCTGTGAACAGAGTGATAAATCTGTGACCGGCGACGATCGTGGCGGGTATCTCCGCCCATTGCATTACAAACTCCTGGCCATGAGTCAATTCCAGGAAAAAGAAAAAGGCATTCAAGACAATAATCGAGATCGTAACGACAGGAAAACGTCTAGGTTTTCGGGATGCGTCTCCCAGAGGGATCATACTTGCCATACAGCATTCCTCCAATTCTCGGCATATATGCTTGCAACAAACCTTCAAGGAATCTCTGTGAATTTCTTCGTTATGGATCTGACAAGGGAACCAGCTGCATTGTGAGACGTCTGAGCAAGTGCGTTCACAACCCCTCTTACGTTCCTCTGTGAAACCGGCAGTGTTTCTGATGCCCTGTCGCTCCAAAGAATCAATCCTGTTTGGGCGTCGGTCAGTTCCGCAGAGAGGACACATTCAACTGCAACCTCGCGACCGCGGTCCACTTCTTCCAACCGCTCTATCTGCCCGCTCAACACGTAGTCCGCCTTAAGTCCCTTTTCCCAAACTGTGACTTGGTCAAAAAGCGAAT
>Ga0326727_10023141_pt1 | contig 11902 bp, 9 predicted proteins | sample MB2enrmetagenome_FD_207643 | JGI IMG/M metagenome (GOLD analysis project Ga0326727, IMG submission 207643) | Lab enriched peat soil microbial communities from McLean, Ithaca, NY, United States - MB29MY | ecosystem: Environmental > Terrestrial > Soil > Wetlands > Peat | place: USA: New York... | reverse complement strand
AAAAATCAAAGATCGACCAGCGCAAAAGCGCCGGAGCCACTAGGGCTCGCGGGAGACATGCTCCCGGGTCGTGCAATGGCTTGTTCTCTCTAGGGATTCCCTACAGGGGTCTACGGAGGGGTTCTAAACCAGCCTCAACCAACCCAACGAACGAGTTCCATTACTTTAGCTTCCCACTTCCCTCGATTCATGCTCAACATCGCCGAACGGGGCAGGCCCAGAAATCTAGCCTCGGGCCACCGGGAGGCTCTACTGCTTGCTGACAACTTTTTAAGAGTAGCACAGGGTGCGCCGGTATGCAAACATTCATGCCCTGTTAACCGCTTTATTTTGCGGCATCGAGGGAATTTTCTTCCCCTGACCGGCAAAATCCTCGGCAACTGGCCTGTGGAAGGCCTGCGCTTTCTGTGGAAAAGCGCTTCACGCCATTTTGGTCTCGAAGGTTAACGCGGCGCCTCGACCCCTCGTAATTGAGCAGAGATCAATGGGGTGGATACCGAAGCATGTAGAGGGCAATGCCGAAAAACATGATGCCAGCGGCCGCAAAGACGATTGCTACTCCCCAGATTTGGAAGAAGGTGTGGATTCTGGCGTCCTCGGGGTTTGCCGGATCATACCTCACCCGAACAGATTCGCCAACACTGAAACCCGGAGGACTGCTGCCAACATTCGAGGTTACCGTGTATTCGTTCCCATCCGCCGCATGGAAAGAGAAAACCGGGGCATAGCTGTAGCCGTACCGGTCGCGGTCTTTCGATCGCTCCAAACGAACGACCTCGCCCGCCACTTCGGTGCTCCACCGCAGGAAGCGCACGGTACGAACGTAGGAGACCATCGCAAAGATGAAGGCCACTGGCCCGACGATTAATAACAACAGATCTATGATCGTGCCGATCTGATCCAAAATGCACCTCCCCGCGCCGGAACCCGCCCCAGATCCAGCATCCCGCTTGCGAATGCTGCATGACCGGCGCGAGCAGCGGAAAATGGCTAAGGCCTTTCCGCGATAGAAGCATACGGCAAGACGCCACCCACCGAGTCCAGCAATTCCGCCCGGCTTTGCGCTTTCACCCCCAATGGCAACTGGCTACTCCCTATTCCCTACTCCCCGCTCCCTGCTTTATCGTTACCAGCAGCGAGCAAGCAATGGATCATCTCTGGACTCCCTGGCGTTATGCCTACGTGACCACGGCCGACAGAGCCGTGCGCGCCGGTGTTCCCAAGACGCTCGAGGCCTGGCGGGGCGACCTGGGCTGCGTCTTCTGCAACCTGATCGCCGCCATCGACTACGCGATTGAAAAAGGCATGGACCGCGATCAGGCCGAAGCTGCAGGCGGGCTGGTACTGCGCGGCGAATACTGCTTCGTCTGCCTCAACGCCTTCCCCTACACCTCGGGCCACGTGATGGCGATGCCCTACGCGCATCTGGACCGGCTGGGCGCGCTACCCATCGCCGCCGCGCATGAGCTTATCGATCTTGCGCAACGCACCGAACGCGTGCTCGACCGCGTGTACAAACCCCACGGCTTCAATTTTGGAATGAATGTGGGCCAGGCCGCGGGCGCGGGCGTCGCCGACCACCTGCATCTGCACGCCATGCCGCGCTGGATCGGCGACACCAGCTTTATTACGACGGTAGCCGAAACCCGCGTGCTGCCCGAAGACCTTGAGACTACCTGGCGGCGGCTGCGGGAGGCGTTTGGAGAGATACAGGGATTAGGGAGTAGCCAATAGGGAATAGGGGGAGCAAGGGAGTAGCAAGGAAGCCAGGGAGAAAGAGAGCGATACTGGTACCGATCGCGGCTCCCGGCCCACGATACACACTTCGCCCCTTCACTCCTTGACTCTCTTCCCTCCTTCACTCATTGCACTCCTTTCACTACCGATTGACACCTGACACGTCAAACCTGAAGCCATATATCATGGCTGCGAGGACCGCGATGAAAACATTGCTCTCGATTTGCGCTGTATTGGCCATGACACTCGGCACGGCTACCGTGCGCGCCGCCGACGTGACCGGCACGTGGTCGTCGGAGATGACGACGCCCGACGGCAACAGCTTTCAGCTCACCTTCACCTTCAAGCAGGACGGCGCTACGCTCACCGGCTCGGTGCAGGGCCCGATGGGCGATCCCCTGGAGATCGGCAACGGCAAGATCGACGGCGACAAGTTCTCCTTTGACGTCGCGATCAACGGCATGACCATTCATCACAACTGCACGGTGGTGAGCGCGGACGAGATCAAGATGACCACGAAGTCAGACAACGCCGACATTCCGGGCATGGAACTGACGCTGAAGCGCGTGATGCAGACGCCGCCCGCGACCGCAGTACCGGATGCCCCGGCCAAGCCGAGCCAGCCGCCGCAATAGGAGCGGAGCAACGCAGCCTCGCCTGAGCGGCTCAAAAAAGGAAGCCTACCTGCGCCATTGCGGCGCGGATAGGCTTCCCGGCTGGAGCTTTGTTGTTCTCTTTCTACTTCAATCCCACTCCGTACCAGTAGCTGTAGCCACTCGATCCTGTCCAGGGCAGGTTGGCGCTGAACTTTGCAAAGACCACCGAGTTGCCCACGAAGGTGACGAAGACATCGTGCTCGTAAGTGCCGGTCACGGCGCGGAAGGCAAACAATCCGTTGCAGGGGTCCATGAGTTGGCCGGCGCTGCCATATAAGAAGCTGGAATTCGCCACCGGAGTGAGCGTTGCATTGATGATCGTGTTGCCCGACGCGTCGGTGACCGTAATGTTGCCCGCGGCAGTCACGACAATCGTAGCCTGGCTCGTCGATGCTGTGCCCGTCTCCACATTGCCGACGCCGGTCTGCGCATTGGCCTTGGTGTAGAACATGCCGTTGTAAGTTCCCGCTACCGTTGGATCGAAGGCCGAAGTTGCCGCCTTGGGCAGGCCGATGATCGAGCCGTTGGGCGTATCCACGATGAAGAATCCGCTCGCGGTACCGAAGACATAGTCGTCGCCGGTTCCGCCGCCGCCATCCGGCCCGTAGATATAGGTGCCGGATGAACCCTCCGTCATCTGGCTAAAGTCCAGTGTGCCGTTGTTGAAGGCTCCGCCGGAGCCCTGGCTGAAGTGGCCATAAGGCCAGTAGGAGGAGTTCGTGGCAGAGGTCGCGCCGATGGTCACCGACCCAACTTCCAATCCGCCGGCCACGGTGCGGAACTGCATGTAGTTGTAGCTGTTCCCGGAGAAGGTGCTCATTGAGATGGGGCCGGATTCGACCGCCGTAATCACCGCCGGCGTGTTGTGGTTCGGTCCCGCTTTGGCCGCCTGAATCAACAGCGCATACCCCGGAATCTCGTAAGCCGAAAGCAGATTTCCATTTGGATCGCTGAGCGTGTAGCTGCCATCGGCGTTGACCGTGTATGGAAACGTGCCGCTGTCGCCGTTCGAGAGGTTGTTGTAGGTCATGGTCAGCGCGGTGGTATTGAGGGTGATGGTGAGAAAATCACCCACAGATGCCGTCCCGTTATAGCTGCGCGTTACCGCGGCAGGGGTTGAGTTCAAGTTGGACGTAGTTAACGGTGCGCTTCCGCAACCCGAAAATCCCGCCAGAATCAGGAATGTACAAACCAGGCGAATTCGCATAAGGACCCTCCCCAGAGACACACCGTTGGTGTGACTACCCCTTCGCTATCGGCGCGCGCGTGTGCCGCATGATGGGTATGTGGAGGATTCTTAGACTTTCGTAATGAAGCTGGAGATGAAGAAAAGCCGGATTGCCGGCAGAATCGAAGTTTCCGCGCAGTCGATCGGCCCAACCCGGCAAAGGTTTGTTCTTGCCTGAAAACTCCCGATCTGGCGCGAATTGCTGGGTTTTGCGAAGACGCTTCCTCCGGCTCAGGAAGTGGGATCGTCACTCGCATTCGCATCGGCCGTCAACCCCAGCTCCGATTCTTCGCCCGCTGAGGCATCCAGCAGATTGCGGGGCAGCGATTTGCTGGTGCGGATGCCGAGCTGCTTGAGCATCTCCACCTGGCGCAGAAGGTTGCCGCGGCCCTCGCTCAGTTTTTTCATCGCCGCGCCATAACTCTGGTCGGCCGCGCGCAGGCTTTTGCCCACCGCCTCCATATCGGCGACAAAGTTCGCGAATTTGTCGTAGAGTTCCGCGCCGCGATCCATCACGTCGCGCACGCTGCGCGCCTGCACCTCCTGCTGCCACAGCACATTCACAATGCGAATGATGTAGAGCAGTGTTGTGGGGCCCACGAGCAAGATTCCCTGCTGGTAGGCATCGGCCCAGAGCTCGGCGTCATTTTGCAGCGCCAACATAAACGCCGGCTCGATGGGCACGAACATCACGACGAAATCCGGCGTTTCGAGGCCGGGCAACCGCTGATATCCGGCCTTGGCCAATCCCGTCACGTGGGCGCGCACGCTCGCCAGATGCAGCTTGAGCGCGGCATTGCGATCGGCATCGGCAGCCGCGTTGGCATAATCTGTGTACGCGGTGAGCGAAACCTTGGAATCGATAATCAGATTGCGCCCGCCAGGCAGGAGAATAATGACGTCGGTGCGCGCCGAACGCGTCTTTCCGCCGTCCTCGCTTTCGAGGCCGGTGAAACTCTGCTGAAAACTGTATTGCTGGCCCTCGCGCAGCCCGGCCTTCTCCAGAAGATCGCGCAAAATGAACTCGCCCCAGTCGCCTTGCGCCTTGGCCGAGCCGCGCAGCGCCGTGGTCAGGTTGCGCGCGTCTTCGGCGAGCTTCTGGTTCAGATTCGTGAGGCTGCCCACCATGCCCTGCAGCGTGGCGACGCCGGTTTTCGAATCGGTCTGCGCCTCTTCGACCTTCTTTCTGAACTCTTCAATCTGCGTCTTCAGCGGATTCAGAAGGCTTCCCAACTCCTTCTGACTGCCTTCCGAGAAGCTCTTCGATTTCTGGTCCAGAATGTCGCCCGCCAGGGCCTGAAACTGATCGGCGAGAGCTTTTTTCGCCGTCTCGAGCAGCGCCAGCTTTTCCGCCAGATTCTTTTGCTCGCTTTCGAGCTTCGCGTTCAGCTCGGCAACGGTCGCAGCCAGGCGGCCGGCCTCGTCGGTTTTGGCGGCAAGACTGGCGCGTAGTGCTTCGATCTCTCCACCCAGCTCGCCGATTCTCTTCTCGCGCTCGGCGGCCAGCGTTTCAAGTGCGGCGCTTTGCGCCTTGGCCAATGCGCCGCGCAGCCAATATCCCACGAGGATTCCCGCAACCGCCGCAATCGCACCGACAATTAAAAGCTGCGTCATGCTCTCACTTGTCCTCTTCGCAGAATATACGCCCTGAAGCTGTGCAATTCCCGGCCTTGCGCCTATTGCCTGGCCTCTGCCTTCTTGCTCCGTTGGTCTCTTGCTCCCCTGCTCTCTTGTTGCCCGCTTTCTACTCCCTGTTCCCTACCTCCGATTCCCTGCCTTACCCGCCTTTACACCCCCCGGCTCGCCCGGTAGACTTAATGTTTCGGGGTCAGCGCAGTTTTTTGTTGGCGCGGTGGTTGTCATCCCCCACCGCGGGCCGGTATGTTAGGCACGCGGGGCCGAGCGCAGATTGTGAGTCCCTGAAGATTTCTTGAGTTCCTAATTTCACGAGGAGAAGCACGCATGGCCGTTGAAGAAAAAGTGAAACAGATTATCGTCGAGCAGTTGCAGGTGGACGAAGCCGAAGTGACCCCCGGCGCCAGCTTTCAGGAAGACCTGGGCGCGGACTCGCTGGACGTTGTCGAACTGGTGATGCAGTTCGAGGAAGCCTTCGACATGGAGATTCCCGACGAGGACGCCGAGAAGATCAAGACCGTCAAGGACGCGATTGACTATATCGACAAGAACGCGAAAGGCGGCAAGTAGCCATTGAGCCAGGGAGCAACTCTAGGTAGGGAGCGCAGAGTCGTCGTCACCGGTGTGGGACTGCTCTGCGGGGTGGGCAATACTGCATCCGAAGTGTGGCGGCAGATCGTGGCCGGCCAAAGCGGCATGGGGCCTATCACGGGCTTCGACGCTTCGGCCTTCCCGGTGACCTTTGCCGCGGAAGTGAAGAACTTCGACCCCCTGCAGTTTGTGGATAAGAAGGAAGCGCGCAAGATGGGGCGCTTCATCCACTACGCCTTTGCTGCGGTGCAGGAGGCTCTGGGGCAGTCGGGCCTCGCCATCGACGACGCCAACGCCGACCGCACGGGCGTCTTCATCGGCTCCGGGATCGGCGGCTTCGAAGTCATCGAGCGCGAGCACAACAATTTGCTGCAGGGCGGGCCGCGCAAGATGTCGCCCTTCTTCATTCCCGCGGCCATTGTGAACATGGCGGCGGGGCAGATCAGCATTCGCTACGGCGCGCGCGGTCCTATCTCGGCCACCGCTACAGCGTGCGCCACCAGCGCCAACGCCATCGGCGACTCGGTGCGCATGATTCTGCACGGCGATGCGGACGTGATGATTGCTGGCGGCGCAGAGGCCGCGGTTACGCCTATGTCGGTGGGCGGATTCGCCGCCATGCGCGCACTCTCGACGCGCAACGACGAGCCCACCCGCGCCAGCCGTCCCTTCGACAAAGATCGAGATGGATTCGTCATCGGCGAGGGCGCCGGCATCCTGATTCTCGAGGAGCTGGAGTTCGCCAAGGCGCGCGGGGCAAAGATTCTTGCCGAGGTGATCGGCTACGGCATGAGCGCCGACGCCTACCACATGACGGGCATCGCTCCGGAAGGCGCGGGCGCGCAACGCAGCATGCGGGCCGCGCTCAAGGACGCGGGCATTGAGCCGGAGCAGGTGGGTTACATCAACGCTCACGCGACGTCGACTCCGGCCGGCGACGGCAACGAGTCTCTCGCAATTGAAAAGGTCTTCGGCGAGCACGCCCTTAGTCACAAGCTCAAGATCAGCGGGACAAAATCGATGACCGGCCACTTGCTCGGCGGCGCGGGCGGACTCGAAGCCGGCATCACCGTGCTGGCGCTCGTGAACCAGCAGCTTCCGCCGACCATCAATCTCGACAACCCCGACCCCGAGTGCCGGCTCGACTACGTGCCCAACAAAGCCATTGCGCACAAGTTCGATATCGCCTTGTCGAATTCGTTTGGCTTTGGCGGCATCAATGCCACGCTCATCATGCGGCGGTGGGAGTGAGGCAGGGACTAGGGACTAGGGACTAGAAAAAAGGCCCCGGCGCTTGAGCGCCGGGGCCTTTCTCATGAACGGCTCGGGGACGCATCTACAATTCCCATAGTGCGGAGGTGTGCCAGTGACCTCGTTGGGAAATAATGAGTCGCCAAAGAAGAGGTACGGTCTATTCGTATTCGCCGTCCTTCTGCTCTTGGCGGGGGGAGTGGGTCTCTTCCTAGGACGGCACAACCCTATAGTCCGCTCCCTTGGTCTTTTGGCGATCTTGGCCAGTGTGTACCTCGTCCGTGCATCTAACGTTCATTCTCGGCCCGCCTCGTTTGTAGCCAACGGGCAAGGGGCAGGTTTCGCAGCGGCCCAGGGGCCAGGGCGTTTGGCTTGGGGTCTCAGCGTGGCCTTGGTGCCCCTGTTGGGAGTCGCTTACTTTTACTTACAAATCGACGCCGAGAATGGCGGTCACGCTGTAACCCCTGTTTATGTATTTGCCGGCGTCTGCGTCGCTTGCGCTGCCGTCTGGGGCTACCTCGCGGCGAGGTTATCTTCGCGAGGCAGGTAGCCGGGTGCTCTACATCTCGATTTCGGGATGTGGGACGTGCGGGGTCTCCATTTCCGTGGCGCATGGAGCGGAGGGTCGAGGGAGATGACCCGAAAGCGCCTCGAATGGGCCCGTTCGGCTACCAAAATGTACGAAATCGTACGACGATTTTGAGGCCGTTTTGTTGATTGCAAATGATTTAACGTCATTTTTATACCCCAGGGGGGTATGGAAAAAAATTTCTTTAATTCATTTCAATTCCGGGGGTTTTACAGGCCCGGAGGGCGGAATCCTGCCATGAACCGATTGTGCAATGAAACGGGGAAATTATCGGCAAAATTCGGGGGAATAATTTGCGTGTAAATTCCCTGACGAACTTGTCTGCACTCCCGCTCATCGCGATAAGGCTGCGATGAACGGGGCACAGCGTCGTGGTCTTTCCGACTGGCTAGCGGGTGGCAAATCCGGGGCGGCGCATGGCGAATGCGAGCCCCAATGCGGCCATGCCCAGCAGGAGAAGCGTGATGGAGCTACCTTCTGGCACGGCGGTGATGGATGCATTGACGCCTTCGTCGACGTTGAAGTCGAGAACCAGCGGCCCCGCGGTGGTGGGAAGATCCAACACATCAGACTCAGCGCCGATATAGTCGGTGAAGACCGTTGGAGTCACGTCGGTCGCAGACCATCCGACGGTCGAAGTTCCCAAGTACCCGGGGAAGAACGCTGAACCGTCAAAGCCGGACTGGAAGAACGGGATGTTGATGCCGGGGAAATCTCCATTGCTGGCGTCGGCCAATATGATGAGATTCTCAGTCGGGAATGTCAGGGTATAAGGCGTACCGCCAATCTCCAGCGAGACGTTGGTCGGCTCGAAACCAGCGAGTCCTTGCCCTCCGATCTCTTCAAAGGAGGTGTCGAATCCGATTTTCAACTCGAAGCTGGTTCCGGTGGCGATTGCATTGCCGTCGATGGAACTGTTGTCGGTGAGGCCCTGGTAGTTGAGGTCAAACGCGGAGGCGGCCGCGGACTGGCTTGCGGCGAATGCAAAGACGAGGCCAAGGCATAACGCGGATGCGAACGCACTAAGGCGAGGTTTCATTGTGTTGACGCTCCATGTGAGGTTGCTGACGGACGGGGAAGTCCTCTTGCATTCATTTGAGTAGAGGTTGTGAAGAGTGTCAAGTAAAAAACTGCGCCGCCTGAGGCTGGTGGCCCATTCGGTGGTGCGGCCGTCTACCCTTTTCTCCCATAAAATGTGAAGCTGTCTGCACGCCCGCTCATCGCGATGAGACGCGATGAACGGGGCACAGCGTCGTGGTCTTTCCGCCTTGCTAGCGGGTGGCAAAACCGGGGCGGCGCATCGCGAATCCGAGTCCCAATGCGGCCATGCCCAGCAGAAGAAAGGCAAAAGAGCTGCCTTCGGGCACGGCGGTGATGGAGGCGTTGATGCCTTCGTCGGCGTTGAAGTCGAGAACCAGCGGCCCCGCGGTGGTGGGGAGATCCAACACTTCAGCCCCAGCGCCGAAATAGCCGGTGAACACCGTTGGAGTCACGTCGCTCGCAGACCATCCGGCGGTCGAAGTTCCCGTGTACGCAGGGAAGAACGCTGAATTGTCAGGGCCGGACTCGAAGAACGGGATGTTGAAACCGGGGTACGCCGAATTGCTGCCGTCGACCAATACGAAGAGACTCTCATCCAGTGATGTCACGGTATAAGGCGTGCCGCCGATCTCAAGCGAGATGCTTGTCGGCTCGTATTGGACGATTCCCTGGAATACAACCTCTCCCAAAGAGGGGTCGAATCCGATTTGAAGCTCGTAGCTGGTTCCGGTGGCTATCGCATTGCCGTTGATGGAACTCTGGTCGGTGAGGCCCTGATAGTTAAGGTCGAATGTGGAAGCTGCGGCGGTCTGGCTTACGGCAAATGCAAAAGCGAAGCCAAGGCATAACGTGGATAAAAGCGTATTAAGGCGAATTTTCATTGCGTTGACGCTCCATGTGAGATTGCTGGCGGAGGTAAAGTCCTCTTGCATCCATTTGAAAAGAGGTTGCTTACGGAGTCAAGGGAAAAACTCCGGCAGCGACTCGGTTAGCCTGCCCATAAAGTGGCCAGTCTGCACCGGCTGGTTCTGTTGCTCGCTGCGCCAACTCCTCCAATTCTGCTGTTTTTGTGCCTCTTGTCACAGGACGTTCACACTCCGCGTGTGATAGCATCCGGTTTTTGATTGGTTGCCCGGCGGAATTCACTCCTATTTTGTCCGCCCTGCGCCGCCTGAGATCTCCGGCTGAGACCTCCGCCTAAGAGCTTTACATGGATGAGGAAGACGGCAGACCGGGAGCCCGATCCCGGCAACTCGGCCCCTCGGACGCCACGATTGGCGTCGCTCCCGAATCCCTGCCCCAGGATTTCCAAGCCACATCCTTTCGCAATCGCTACGAAAGGCATCCCTCAGCGGCTAAAGCCGGAGGCCTTTTGTTGTATTTTGTGGCACGGATGAATCCGTGCCCTTTCAAAACCTATCAATGGAACCATTTCCAGACGGCTACGGCACGACTAAAGTCGTACCCTTTCACGAAACGGCTTTCACCGCAGTGTTAAGGAGCAAAACTCTATGAAAACGTACCAGGGAAGTGAGATTCGCAACGTAGCTGTAATGGGGCATGCTCATAGCGGCAAAACTACGCTGATTGCCGCTCTGCTGCATGCCGCTAAAATGACGCCCACGCAGGGCCGCGTGGCCGACGGCACGGCCGCAACCGCCTACGACGAAGAGGAAGTGGCCCGCGGCATAACCATGCAAAACGCCGTGGCCTATGCCGAGTGGCAGGGCGTCAAGATCAATTTTGTGGACACGCCCGGCTTCCACATGTTCACCCACGAAGCCCGCGCCGCGCTTTTTCCCGTCGAATCCGCCATCGTTGTCGTCAATGCCTCGAGCGGCGTTGAGCCCGTGACCGAGCGCGTGTGGAAGTTCGCCGAGGAAGCCAATGTGCCCCGCGTCGTTCTCGTCAATCAGATGGACAATCCCAAGGCCGGCGGCGAAGGCGGGCTGAGCGCGCTGCTCGACGACCTGACCGACCGCTGGGGCCGCAACTGTGTTCCCGTCCAGTTGCCCATTTCCGATGCGCAGGGATTCCATGGCGTGGTCGATCTGGTGACCATGGAGGCCTACACTTATACGCCCGGCGGCGACGGACGTGGCAAAGTCTCCGCGGAGATTCCCGCCTCGCTCGCGGCCGACGCCAAGGCCCGTCACGAAGCGCTGGTTGAATTGGTGGCTGAAGGCAAAGACGAGCTGATGGAGGAGTACTTTGAGAAAGGCACGATCCCCCAGGATCACCTCATCGCCGCGCTGCACGAAGCCATCCGCGAAGATCGCATCTTCCCGGTGCTCTTTTCGAGCGGCCTGGCGAACATGGCCCTCGATCATCTCCTCGATTTTTTGAAGGCTTACACGCCCGCGCCCACGGAGCGCGCGCCCATCGTTGGCGTCCCATCGGCGCCCGAGGGCGAAGCGCCCACGCGCAAGATCGACGACGCCGAGCCGGCCACCGCCGTGGTCTTCAAGACCATGTCCGATCCATTTGCGGGACGCATCACGTTTTTCAAAGTCATCGGCGGCGTGATCAAGAACGACGCCACGCTTGAGAACTACACCCGCCGCGGCCAGGAAAAACTCTCGCACCTGAGCATCATGCAGGGCCGCAAGGCCGTCGAAGTGCCCGAGCTGCACGCCGGCGACCTGGGCGCAGTGGGCAAGCTCCGCGACACGCTGACCGGCGACACGCTGGGCGTGAAGGGCGCGGAGTTCCAGATCGTGCTGCCTGCCCCACCCGTGCCTGCCATGACCTATGCCATTGAGCCAAAGTCGCGCGCCGACGAGGACAAGCTCGCTCCCGCTATTCACAAGCTGATGGAGGAGGATCTGCTGATTCGTTTCTTCCGCGATCCGCAGACCAATGAGTTTCTGATTGCCGGCGCCGGCCAGCCGCATATCGAGGCCATCGTGAGCCGCCTTAAAAAGCGCTATCACGCCGAAGTTACGCTGAAAGCGCCCAAGGTGCCGTATCTCGAAACCATCCGCGGCAAGGCCGAGGCGCAGGGCCGGCACAAAAAGCAGTCCGGCGGTCACGGCCAGTTCGGCGACTGCAAGATCCGCATGGAGCCCCTGCCGCGCGGCGGCGGCTTCGAGTTCGGCAACGAAGTCTTCGGCGGCGCCATTCCGCGCAACTTCATTCCCGCTATCGAAAAGGGCATTGTGGAGACGGCCGCGC
>Ga0326727_10023139_pt1 | contig 11902 bp, 10 predicted proteins | sample MB2enrmetagenome_FD_207643 | JGI IMG/M metagenome (GOLD analysis project Ga0326727, IMG submission 207643) | Lab enriched peat soil microbial communities from McLean, Ithaca, NY, United States - MB29MY | ecosystem: Environmental > Terrestrial > Soil > Wetlands > Peat | place: USA: New York... | reverse complement strand
GGGATAGTCCGGGAGGCTGCCGCTGAGGCCCACCGCCAGGCCCGGATAGTGGAGCGCCGGGGCGCCGCCAGGGACCACCCTGCCCTTCTCTCCCTGCCGGAGAGCCTCTACTTGAAGTGCCTGATCCTGGAAGTGTTGTAGGCCGGGCCCGGCTCCAGCAACTTTAAACGTCCAAGGACAAATTTATGGTGGGTGGTACCCACCCCGCACTCCCCATGGCTGCGCCTCCTCCAAGCGCCTTCTCATCTCCCGGTCATTGACTCTCCCCTTCTCTTCCCATAAAATCATCCCATGCGCATTTCTGTTTTGGGGATCATGGCCCTGGTGCTCCTGGCAGGGTTGCGGTCCGCGGTCGCCGAACCTTCTTCCCCGCCCCCGCCACATCCCCGTATCCTGGAGGCGGCCCAGGCCCCCCGGGCCGCCCGGATTCTCAGCCGGGTACCCCTGGCCTACGCTCCCCTCATGTCTCAGGCCCAGCGGCGCCGCGATTTTCTGGAAAAAATCGAGCTGGCCAAGGGCCTGTTGGGGGTCAGGCGCCTGGTGGAGATCCGCAAGGAAACCCTGGCCATGATTCCCCCGGGGATGGAAGTCTCCTGGGAGTACTTGAGAGGATGCCGCTGGCCGGACGGCGACCGGGTGGGAGTCACCCTGAGCGTGCCGGTGTGGGTGCCGGCCGGGGCTCGGAAGGTTCAGAGCTTCTGCGCCTTTGAGAAAAAATGGCAGACCGTGGCCCAGACCCCCAGCCGGCGGTCGGGCTACGTCTGGTTCTCCCCCAATCTGGCCGACATCAATAATAAGGCCGGTTACCGCGCCGAAACCATCCAGTTCGAAGTGAACAGCAGGTTCGCCCCCCTGGTGGGCCTGCTGCTGGAGTACATCTTCCGGGAGGGCTACTACGACCCGCCCCAACGGCTGCCCCTGATGACGGTGCGGGGCGCCGAGGATACCTACGCGGTCAGCGCCTGGACCGCACCGGTAGCGGCGGAGTGCCTCAGTTTCCCGGACAATGAGAGCGACTGTCTGGCGGCCGGTGTGGCCCGGTGCCGCTATAACAACCTGGCTGAGATCTACCACGGCCACCACGCTCCGGCCTCCAACCATCGCCTGGGTCTGGCCTTCGACCTCAATGACTTCAATTACCCCGGGGTGGTGGATGGCGCCCCCAATCCCGTCAGCCACGCCCTCCGCCAGTTCAACCGGGACGCCATGCACAAACTCGACGCCCGCCAGATTCCAGTCTGGGTCTATCAGGCCGCTAAATCTCTAGGGTTGCGCATCCCCCAGGAATGGACCTACGAGAACTATAATACCGACTGGGAACATATTGATGTGGGGACGAAGTGATGAGGGTCAGTAATCAGTAATCAGTAATCAGTAATCAGTGGTCAGTGGTCAGTGGTCAGTAATCAGTGGTCAGTAATCAGTGGTCAGTAATCAGTGGTCAGTCTTTAAATGCAAGATTTTATCTGAAATATACTGGTGGAACGGGCGTCCCCGCCCGCCATCCTTAAAAATCTTTTATGTAGCCGCAGGCTTTAGCCTGCGCCGCCCAGGCGGGACGCCTTTGCCACCAAGGGCTGCTCTCAGGATTTGATTATCACCGAAAACCGAAAACTGAAAACCGTGTTAGAAGATTTCATCAAACAACTGAAAGAATCCGCGGACTACCGCGATATCCTCAGTCACTATCGCTACTTGCCTGAAGTGGCGGCGGACTATGCGCCTGAAGATGCAGGTCTGCCGCGAGAGCTGACCGCGGCCCTTAAACGCCAGGGAATCTCCCGCCTCTATCGCCACCAGGCCGAGGCCCTGGCCGTTATCCGGGCCGGCCAGAACGTGCTGGTGGCCACCCCCACCGCCAGCGGCAAGACCCTGATTTATAATTTGCCGGTGCTGGAATCGCTCTTAAAAGACGGGACCGGCCATGCGCTGTACCTTTTTCCCCTGAAGGCCCTGGAACAGGATCAACTCAAGGCCCTCAAGGAACTGGACGCCGCCCTGCCCTCCCCTTTCCTGCGGGCGGCCATCTATGACGGCGACACCCCGCCGTCCCAGCGCCAGGCCATCAAGGCCAATCCTCCCCAGGTGCTCATCAGCAACCCGGACATGCTGCATATGGGCCTGCTGCCCTACCATGCTTCCTGGTCCGGGTTCTTCTCACGGCTCCAATTCGTGGTCATCGATGAAGTGCACACTTACCGGGGCATCATGGGCAGCCACATGGCCCAGGTGCTGCGGCGCCTGCGGCGCCTCTGCGCTCACTATGGCTCCCGCCCCTGCTTTATCCTGTCTTCCGCCACCATTGCTTGCCCTGAAACCTTCGTCAGTCAGTTAACCGGGCTTAAGGTGGAAACCATCGCCGCCAGCGGCGCCCCCCAGCCCGGCCGGCACTTTCTCTTTCTCAACCCCCCGGGCGGGGCGCCCTCGACCGCGGCCCAGATCTTTGCCCAGGCCATCCGCCAGGGCCTCAATACCATCTGCTTCACCCAGGCCCGCAAGCTCACGGAGCTCATCCATGTCTGGTCGCAGCGGCTGGCGCCGGAGCTCAAGCGCCACATCAGCTCCTATCGTGCCGGCTATCTGCCGGAGGAGCGCCGCGAGATCGAGCAGGCCCTGGCCGCGGGCAGGATGCGAGGGGTGATCTCCACCAGCGCCCTGGAGATGGGCATCGACATCGGCGGTCTGGACGTCTGCATCCTGGTTGGCTATCCCGGCACCATGGTCACCACCCGGCAACGGGCCGGCCGGGTGGGGCGGGCCGGCCGCGACTCCCTCATCGTCCTCCTGGCCCAGCCTGACGCCCTGGACCAGTATTTCATTAAATACCCGGACGAATTCTTTGGCCGCCCCCTGGAGACCGCGGTGGTGGACCCGGATAACCCTTACGTGGTCAAGGCCCACCTGCCCTGCGCCGCCCAGGAGCTGCCCCTGCGGCTCACAGGGGAGGTCCATTTCGACCTGGCGGCCCACGAGGCAGTGCTTGCCGACCTGGTCCGGGAACGCCGCCTGCTCCATGCCGCCGACGGCGACGCCTGGTTGGCCCGGGACCGCTTCCCTCAAAAAGAGGTGAATATCCGGGGGATAGGGGAAAGCTTCGCCATCTTCCAAATCGGCAAGAAACGCCCCCTGGGTTCCATCGACGGCCACCGGGCCCTGCGGGAGTGCCACCCCGGAGCGGTCTATCTCCACAAGGCCCAGACCTGGGGGGTGGAACGCCTCGATTTGGAGCGGCGCAACGTTTGGGTAAATTTCGTTGAACCCAACTACTTCACCCGCATCCAGACGGACAAGGAGACGGAAATCCTGGAGATCCTGGAGACTCGCCAGGCGGCCGTCTTCACCGCTCACATCGGCCGCCTCAAGGTCACCGAACATATCCTGTCCTACGAGAAGCGGCGTCTGCCCGGACAAGAGCTTTTGGGAACGGTATCCCTGGAGCTGCCGCCCCAGATCTTCGAAACCGTAGGCATGTGGCTGGAAATCCCCGATGCCGTCAAAAACGCCATTTACGCCGCCGGGGGGCACTTCATGGGCGGCATCCACGCCCTGGAGCACGTCCTCATCAGCATGTTTCCCCTCTTTGCCCTGGCGGATCGCTATGATATCGGGGGCATCTCCCATCCGTCGCACCCCCAGGTAGGCCGAGCCGCCATCTTCATCTACGACGGCTACCCCGGCGGGGTGGGGTTGTCGGCCAGGGCCTTCGAGATTCTGGAAGACCTGCTGCGGCGCGCCCGGGAAGTCACCGCCGCCTGTCCCTGCGAGGACGGCTGCCCCTCCTGCATCCATTCCCCCAAATGCGGCTCAGGCAACAAGCCCCTGGACAAAGAGGCAGCCGTGAGCATCGCCGCCATGCTCCTCGGATTGGAAGAGCCCAGGGGGGAGGACGATATTACCTTTCAGGAAACCACCGCCGCCCCCCTCACGGTCGCCGAGGCAATCGCCGGCGACACCTGGCTGGCCCGGCGAAAACTGGGAATTCTGGACCTGGAGACCCGCTGTTCCGCCGCCGACGTGGGCGGCTGGGGGCAATGCCACCGCATGGGCGTTTCCCTGGCGGTGCTCCACGAGACCAGCACGGGAGTGGCCACCGTTTACCGGGAGGACGACCTGGAGCGCCTTTGCCGGCGTCTGCAAGGGTTGGAGCTGGTGGTGGGCTTCAATATCAAACGCTTCGACTACCAGGTGCTGCAGCCTTACACCCGGATAAGGCTTAAGGATTTACCCACCCTGGACATCCTGGAAGAGGTTCAGACCATCCTGGGCCACCGGCTTTCCCTTAACCATCTGGCGGAGAAGACCCTGGGAGAGAGCAAATCCGGGGACGGACTCCTGGCCCTGGAACTCTTCGCCGCCGGCCGCTGGGAAGAACTGGAATCCTACTGCCGCCAGGATGTGACCCTCACCCGCCGCATCTTTGAGTTCGGGGTGGAGCACGGCTTCCTCATCTACCAGCACCGCCAGGGCGCCCTGGTGCGGCTGCCGTTGGACTGGCGGGAGGAGCGCTTTTTTCAGCAGTGATTTTTCGCGCCAAAGCAGCTTCTCCCGGTAGCCTGGGCGTCCCGCCGGTGCAGGAAATTGGTTTCCCCCACTCACCGCGAGCCTTCGCCCTCCGCATCTCTTTTCCCGAAACTCAAAACTCAAAACTAGAAACTCAAAACTTGACATTGCTCTTTGGCCGCGGTTGCCTTATCATTTGAGAAAATCTATCGATCGTTCCCCGGCAGGAGCTTGGGAACGAAGAGAACAAGGAGGGTATGATGAATTCGACCAAAAAGGGGCTGGCCCTGGGTTGTTGTCTGGCACTGTTGCTCTTCTTTTGCGCTTCGCCGCTGTTGGCAGCCGAGGCTGAACCCACGGTGGGCCTGGTGCTGGGTCCGGTAACCTTTGCCGCGCCCATGTCCGCCGCGGACGCCACCTATCTGGGGCTGGCAAAGCCGGGAGAATTCACCCTTAAGGACGTCAAATCGCCGTATGTCCTGGTGGAGCAGTTCAACACCTCCTGCCCCCACTGCATGCATGAGGCCCCGTTCCTGAACCAACTTTTTGACCGGGTGCAGCAGGACCCCGCCCTTAAAGGCAAACTGAAATTTATGGCCGTGGCCCAGAGCAGTGATAGCGGCCCCGTGATGGCGTGGAAGGCCATGCAAAAAGTTCCCTTCCCGGTATTACCGGATCCCAACAGCACCCTGGGCAAGGCCCTGAATTTCACCCCCTACCCGGTCACCATGGTCGTGGATAAGAGCGGCAAGATCGTTTGGGTGCAAGTCGGCGCCTTCGATGAAGTAGACCAGGTCTTCCAGGGGATTAAAGCAGCAGTGAAATAGAAGCTGTAAGAAAATCCCCCAAAAAATGGGACAGGCTTCCCAATCCCCACCTGGCGGCCTGTCCCTCCCCTGCGCCATTTGACTCCCGGCAAATCCGATCTTAACTTAGGCTGTTTGTAAGATCGATAACCAGGCTCTCCGTTTAAAATGGGCTCAAGGAAATCGAGATGGATCGAAAAGTTGCGAGATTAGCTCTGCTAATCGGGGCGGCGCTGATCCTGGCTCTGTGCTCCGCCCTGATGGCGGCGCCGCTTGGGGTCGGCTTTCTGGCGGGAAATCTGAAGTTCGCCAAGACCATGACCCCGGCGGACCAGGCCTATCTGGGGCTAAAGAATCCTGGGGAATTCACCCTTAAGGATATCCAGGCGGATTATGTGTTGGTTGAAGTCCTCAACGCCGACTGCCCGCACTGCATGGAGCAGGCCGCGGCCCTGAACCGGCTTTACCATTTGGTGGAGGCTTCCGAACTCAAGGACCGGATCAAGTTTATCGGGGTGGTCAGCAATTCCGAGTCCAGGGCGGCCGGGTGGAAAAGCGCCTACAAGGTCCCCTTTCCCCTAATTCCCGATCCCGAATGGGTAATCGGAAACGATATTCTCAAGATCACCGGCACCCCCACCACAGTGGTGCTGGATAAACAAGGCAAGGTCATAATTTTGCATGACAGCGTCTTTACTGATGCCAATAAGGCCTTCCAGGGCCTCCGCGCCAGGATAAAATGATGAAAAAAGGCCCTTCTGCAAGGACGCCAGCCATGGATCTGCAGGCTGTTCTGGTAGCGACGGACTTTTCCGAGTGCGCCGCGGCCGCCTTTCAAATGGCCCAAATCCTGGCCCGGCGTTTCAGCTCCAAGCTGATTTTGCTGCACGTCATTAATGAGCGGCTGCTGGAGCAACTTTCCGGCCACCTGGGGAAGCCTGTGGACGCCTTGCTGCCCGGGTTCCGCAAGCGAGCCCAGCAGCAATTGGACGAATTCCTCAAGGGGGTCAAGCCCCGCCCCCTGGAGGTGGAGACCATGGTGGCCGTTGGCCTGCCCTTCCAGGAGATCGCGGTGCTGGCCCGGGATCTGGCGGTGGACCTGGTGGTCATGGGCGGCTACGGCTGGGGCGGCCGCGGGCCCCTGGAAGAGGTCTTCTTCGGGTCCACCGCGGAAAAGGTGGTGCGCCTCCTTCCCTGTCCGGTCCTGTGCGTACCAATGGCTACCGCCAGGCCAGACTCCGCGGATCGCTCCCCTGCTTAGGCTTGCCTATTGCCAAGCCCGTGCGCTGCGAAGGTTAAGGCGGCGGGCACAGCCCGCCTTGGGAACGGGTATTTATAGGGCGGCCTGTGGCCGCCGATTATCCGGCGCCACCGGGGGTGGCCCCAGGAGGAATAACGAAGCCATGCGACGTCTCCTGCTTTTTATCTTCATCTGCCTGAGCTTATGGATTTCCTCCCAGGCGCAGGTAGCCTGGGCGGAGCTCCAGGTGGGTCAGCGCTTCAGCTCCCTGACCTTCAGCGGCGCCCTCTCCGACGCCGACCGCCTCTATCTGGGTCTGGCCCGGCCGGGTGAATTCACCTTGATGAACATCCAGGCCCGATACTTGCTGATCGATATCTTCTCCGACGCCTGTCCCCATTGCACGGCCCAGGCCCCGGTGGTTAGACGGCTATTCCACGAGATTTCAGCCAACCCGAAATTAAACGACGGAACCCTGAAGATGGTGGGGGTCGGTTATTATGGCACCCCGGCGACCATGGAGAGGTGGCGGGAAAAATATGGGGCGCCCTTCCCGCTCATCCCGGATCCCGGGGGCCGGGTCTTCAAGACCCTGGATATTTACGGCACTCCCACTTACGTAGTTCTGGATAGCCGGGGCACGGTGGTCTATCTATTTTACGGGGAGATAGAAAATCCCCGAAGATTTATGCGGGAGTTGCTGGCCCACCTTGACCTATAAAGGTAATCCTGTTCATTTAGCACCAGGACCCGATTCGAAGTCATTGTTTTTGTCATTCTGAGGGAGCCGAAGGCGACCGAAGAATCTCTAAATACGAGATGCTTCGCTTTGCTCAGCATGACAAAAAAATGCAGGGTGGGCACGAGCCCACCAATTCCTTAGAAAAGAACCGCTTAAGTGAATCGTATTGTTTTTAAAGGGGAAAATCGACTTTGATCTTGAAGATTTTCTGGGCCGGCAGGCTCAGGACCTCCACCCCGGAGGCATTGGTGATCTCGGCGAGGATCTGCTCCAGCCGCGCCGGCGATTCGGCGATGAGGGTGAACCAGACGTTGAAGTGGTGGCGCCGCAGGTAGTTGTGGGTAACCCCGGGGTAGCGGTTCACCACCTCTACGAAGCTCTCCAGCGACTCCGGCGGCACCCGGGCGGCGCACAGGGTGCTGGTATATCCGAGCTTGCGGGAGGTGAAATTGGCCCCCAGGCGGCGGATGACGCCGCTCTCCATCAGGGTCCGCACCCGGCGCAGGACCTGCTCCTCGTCAGCCCCCACCCTAACGCCCACCTCGGCATACGGCCTGGAAACGATGGGAAAATTTGACTGGATTTCGTTTAAGATGGCCCGGTCCAGGTCGTCCAGGGATTCGGGAGCCGTTTTGCGTTTTTTTGGGGTTTTCGGTGGGTTCATTAACAAGGGAGCTCACCAGCACCGGTCGCGGGCTTCGCGGCGGCTGGCCTTAATGGCGGCCAGGAGCTTTTCAACCTCGCTACCGGTGAGGTATTTTTGGTTATTGGTCATTTTGTCCAGGTTTTAGAGTATAAGTTGGCCCCCGCCTTTAGGCACGATGCGGGGGGATTTTTTGAATATGGACAGAATGTGTGATTTTGTCCAGTTTTCTTTTTCGTTCTACTCAGGTTCGAAGCTAACAATATCGCGCGTGTTTTCAGGAAATAATTGTTTTAGCGCAGCAACTAATTTATCGTGCATAATAAGTAGAGAACTTTTTGTATCATCAACTATTTTTATTACGTCATCTGTGCTCTGCAATAACCCTTGATACACTAAATGACCAAGGGCTGTTTCAATACAACCCAATGCTTTCCTCATGTCTTGTGGTAATGATAATATCTCTTCTCCTACTTGCATTTGGTCTGGAGTATCTTTATATGAACGAATTTTTGCCTTATCTAACAGAGGTTGAGCTTGCTGTAAAAGAAACTCTGTCCTAATATTAAATGCACTAATTGCTGTTTGAAATTTTCTGTATTCTACGAATAACTCAGCTAAAGTTTGTCGAAGCGTTATTTGCAATTTTAAAGACTTCTGCGGTTTAAGAAAAAAAGATAGACTACTCATATCGAATTTTAGATCTTTATATTCAATAGCTGGTAGGATTGCTCTCATAACAATAAACTTCAGCGGATGTGTCCTTACTGGATCAATTCTCTGTTTACATATATTATCTAATGTTGAAAACTGCCATATTAAAGTAAAAATAGCATAATTTCCCGCTGTTATATTATCAGCTTTTAATTTATGTTCTTTTTCTTGCTTTTGTAGCTTGAAAGCAAACCAAGCACCGAGAAACGCTGCAATCAACGTAGCAGCGGCTGGAATGAATTTTGAAAAAGAAAGAGCCTTATCCTCGGCGATCACGTTTATCCATGGGCCGAAACAACACCAACCTGTATGAGTCTCCAATAATGCCCCCTAAATAGCCTTCTTTGAATTTTATTCTATTAAAAATTTCTTCCGCTTTTCTTAATTGGATAAATTACCACGAATTGTCTAGTTCTACAAATCAACCATTTCTATTTCCGTAAATACGCCGCCCTCTTCCTGCGCCATTCACTTAGCAATTCTGCTACTTTAAAAAATCCTCTTATCCTTCCACATTTCGCCGGTGAGGCGGTCTGCTGGGTGGCGGGCTTTTGGCAGGGGAGTGATATCGATCCATCTTAACCTACGGGTTCGTAGGGGCAGATGGGGTCCGCGGCCAGGACGTCGCCGCTGAGGGCATAGGCCCGGGCCCGGCAGCCGCCGCAGACCTTGCGGTATTGGCAGCTATGACACTTGCCCCGGTAATCGTCCACCCGCCGCAGTTGCCGGAACAGCTCGGACGAGGCCCAGATCTCCGGAAAGGGCCTCTCCCGGATATTTCCCGCGGGCAGCTCCAAATAGCCGCAAGGCTGCACTTCCCCTTGATAGGAGACAAAGGCGAATCCCTGCCCCCCCAGGCAGCCCTTGGTCATGGCCTCCAGGCCGTGGCTCTCCGGCGTGACCGCCTCTCCCCGGGCGGCGGCGTCCTGGCGCCACAGGCGGTAATACTGGGGCGCGCAGGTGGGCTTGATGAACAGCCGCCCTTCCTTCTGCCAGGCCAGCAGCCAGCCCAGGGTCTCCTGGTATTCCTCCGGCTGCAGCAATTGCTCCCGCAGCTCCTCCCCCCGGCCGGTGGGCACCAAAATGAAGACATGATGGGCCGCGGCCTTAAGTTCGATGGCCAGGCGGTGAATGGCGGCCAGCTCGCCCCGGTTGGCCCGGGTGACGGTGGTATTGATCTGAAAGGGCAGGCCCGCCTCCCGGCAGGCGGCGATGCCGGCCAGGGCTCCCTCATAGGCCCCGGGGACGGCCCGGAGGCGGTCGTGGCTGGCGGCCGCGGCTCCATCCAGGGAGATGCTCAGTCTTTGCACTCCCGCCGCCTTGAGGCGGCCGGCGAGGAGCGGAGTCAGCAGGGTGCCGTTCACCGCCATCACCATGCGGTGGCCTCTGGCGGCGCCGTAGGCCGCCAGCTCCAGGATGTCCTCCCGCAACAGGGGTTCGCCGCCGGTGAGGATCACCACCAGCTGGCCCAGGGTGGCCAGGTCGTCCAGCAGGGCGATGCCTTCCGCAGTGGTCAGCTCCCCGGGATAAGGCCCGGAGCCCGCCGCGGCCCGGCAGTGGAGACAGGCCAGGTTGCAGCGCCGGGTGGTTTCCCAGGCCAGCAGCCGCAGAGGCGGGATGGAATTATGGCTCGATTTCATATTTGCCATGGGCGGCGCAGGGTTTCACCTTGGGATTGATATCCTTAATTAGGGAATTATATGCTTGACTGCCGATTCCATTTCGGCCGAAGGGGCGGCGTCTCGCCGCCCTGGGCGGGGAAACCCCGCCCCTACAAAAGATAATCGAGGGATTCAAATTTATAATTGCACCTTAATTACCTTATATCGGGATAATTGGTGCCCACAGGCCGCCCTAGAAGCTTAGCCCTGGTGGCACAGGCTGGAAGCCTGTGCCACCAGGTTTTTGCATTTTATTTTGTGCCTTCCACGCCTGAGAACCCATAAATTTACCCTTAAGATGTATTGGGCAATAGGCTTCCGGCCTGTGCTCTTCCGGCTTTAGCCTATTTCAGCAACTCGGCGGCCTGTTTGGCGAAGTAGGTCAAAATCAGATCAGCGCCGGCCCGCTTGATGGCGGTGAGGGACTCCAGCATCACCGCCTCCTCGTTGAGCCAGCCCTTCTGGGCGGCGGCCTTGATCATGGCGTATTCGCCGCTCACCTGGTAGGCGGCAATGGGCAGATCGAACTCCCCGGCCAGTTGGGCCACGATGTCCAGATAGGGCAGAGCCGGCTTCACCATCAGGATGTCGGCCCCCTCCTCCACGTCCAGGGCCGCTTCCTTGAGGGCCTCCCGGGCGTTGGCCGGGTCCATCTGATAGGCGCGGCGGTCGCCGAAGGCCGGGGCGCACTCCGCCGCCTCCCGAAAGGGCCCGTAAAAGGCGGAGGCGTATTTCACCGCATAGCTCATGATCGGCAGCATTTCGAAACCACGCTCGTCCAGGGCCTCCCGGATGGCGCCCACCCGGCCGTCCATCATGTCCGAAGGGGCCACCATATCGGCCCCGGCCTCGGCGTGGGACAGAGCCACCTGGGCCAGGGCCTCCAGGCTGGCGTCGTTGTCCACCTCTCCTCCCTGGATGAGGCCGCAGTGGCCGTGGGAGGTGTAGCCGCACAGGCAGACGTCGGTGATCACCAGCAATGCCGGCACCTCTTTCTTCAAGCGGCGGATCGCCTGCTGCACCGCGCCCTTGGGAGAGGCGGCCTCGGAGCCGGTCTCGTCCTTCTTTTGGGGCAACCCGAAGAGCAACACCGCGGGCAGGCCCAGATCAGCCACCTCCCGGGCCTCTTTCAGAAGCTGGTCCACCGACAGGCGGCAGACCCCCGGCATGGCGTCCACCGCCTGGCGGACCCCCTGCCCCGGGGCCACGAACATTGGATAAATGAAGTCTTCCCGGCGCAAATGGGTCTCCTGCACCATCTTCCTCAAGGTCGCCTGGCGCCGCAGCCTCCGGGGACGAAATATCAGTTCCATAATGAGCACCCGTGCTTAAAATTCATTTTTGACAACCATGTCAAATATTAACATATCCCCGCGGGGCTGCCTTTACAAAAAATCCAACCGGGAAGATGCGGGCCGCGGCCCTAAATAATTTTCCGCGGCTCCGGCCACTGGTAAAGATTGGGGGCTGGCGGCGCCCGGCTTAAAAAGGGTTGACGCTGCTTCCGGGTATGGGATACTAAATTTTGGGAAATCTAGGGATGGGGGGCGGAATGCGCAGCAACGCTTTATTAGTCCTCTGCCTGGCGGAGATCCA